>Ga0210123_1001550_pt1 | contig 11530 bp, 6 predicted proteins | sample Muzzi_PWB_D2_FD_185535 | JGI IMG/M metagenome (GOLD analysis project Ga0210123, IMG submission 185535) | Wetland microbial communities from San Francisco Bay, California, USA, that impact long-term carbon sequestration - Muzzi_PWB_D2 (SPAdes) | ecosystem: Environmental > Aquatic > Marine >... | reverse complement strand
CGGGGATATTTGAACGATGCGGATAAAACAAACGAGTGCTTCGTGGCCAATCCATTCAGCGGCGAAAACGATAAGATGTATAAGACCGGTGACCTGGTAAAATGGCTGCCCAACGGTCATCTGGAATATTTTTCACGATTGGATCATCAGGTGAAGGTTCGGGGATACCGGGTGGAATTGGGTGAAATCGAAACCGTTCTCAACCGCTTGGAGCAGATCAGGGAATCCGTGCTCATCGCCCGCCGGGACCCAGCTGGAAACACGCAATTGGTCGCCTATGTTATTCCCGCGGTAAAATCGATGGATACACAGCGCATCAGAGGGGAACTACAACGGCTGCTTCCGGATTATATGCTGCCGCATGCCTATGTGGAAATTGAGAAAATTCCATTAAACGCAAATGGCAAAGTCAACCCAAAAGCCCTTCCGGAACCCGATTCGGGCCGGCTGAAAAAGGTGCACCGCAAACCGGTCGGCGACGTCGAAAAAATAATCGCCGAAATATGGTCTCAAGTACTGGGCATGGATCAAATCGATACCACCGATAACTTCTTTGATATTGGCGGCGACTCCATGATGCTGTTGCAAATCGTTGCTGAAGCCGCGCAAAAGGGGATCACGATTCGATCGAGACAGATGTTTGAAAATCAAACCATTCGTGATTTGGCGAACGTGGTCGAACGAAAAGACCAATCCGCGGGGATAAGCGCCAAGGCCGTTACGGGTGATGTTCCCTTAACGCCGGTTCAACGACGATTTTTCACTTTAACCGAGGAAAATAGGAGTCATGAGCGTATTTGCTTTCTCCTGGACATTTCGAATTCACTGGATGTGACAACATTTTCAAAAGCTCTTTCGGTGATCCTCGACCATCATGACCTGCTTCGTGCCCGCTACAAGCAAGATAATAAACGCGCATGGACCCAAAGTATTTCTTCGGAAAAAGAAACGGCTGTGGTTGAGTGTTGTTCTTATGCCGATATGGCGGAGGTGGAGCACCATGTGGGGCAAGTCGTAAAGAAATTGGATCTGTTTAAGGGACCGTTGATTCGGGCTGTTTATTATCAAGGAGGAGAGCATAAAAAGGACCTTCTCTTTTTTGTGATCCATCATCTCGTATTTGATGTTTATGCCATTCATATTCTTATGGAAGATCTTTTTAATACCTATATGCAAATAGCTGAGCGTAAAAAGATCGCATTGCCCCCCAAAACGACATCCTATCAAAAATGGGCAGGTCTGCTGGCAGCGTATGCCAACAGTTCCGAACTGCTGAAAGAAAAAGATTACTGGCTATCCTTGAGCCAAGCGAATATTCCAAGGATACCCATTGATTTTCCCAACGGTAAAAATATTTGGTCATCCGTATCAAAATTAAATGAGCCTCTTAGCAGATCCGCGACGCACCGTCTATTAAGAGCAATGCCTGGAAACTTCGGGATTCAGATACACGAAGCCCTGATCGGCGCCGTAAGCGCTGCCATAGCTGAAATGACACAGGATAGCGCCGTGCTTTTGGAGCTGGCGGGACATGGACGGGAGAATCTATTTCAAAATGCGGACGTGAGCCGAACGATCGGCTGGTTTTCGGCGTTTTATCCGGTCTTGATAGAGGTCCCAGGAGATGCCGACGCGAAACAAAAAACGATGCGTATTGCGCAGCAGCTCAAATCAGTGCCGAATAATGGGATCGGCTTTGGCATAATGCGGTATCTAACGGATGATGAAGAGGTAAGAGAAAGCTTGGGAAAAATAACTTTTCCAGAAGTCACCGTAAACTATCAAGGTCAATTTGACGCCTTGACTTCAAAAACGTCTCTCGTCGATATGAACTCGGATGTAGATGTTATAAAACATGCCTGGGATCCTGAGTTCGAACGTCCTCAAAAGCTGCAGATTGTTGGTATTGTCATGAATCATAGTTTGAACATTTCAATTGAATATAGCCGGAATCAATACATGGAAGAAACGATAAAAAAGATTCTGCAAAGGATTACATCTTTTTTATACCGTTTAGTAAATTAGAGCAAAATTTTTTTAAAAAAGTAAGAGAAGATGAGGATGAATAATATGATAACAATTGATTATGATATAAGCTCCATCAATGATGCAGATAAGGACTTTTTTAAAGATATGCTTTCATATGTTTCAGAGCATGTTGTCAATTATGAGTTTGATGATAACAGGGTAACTATAGATATTAAAAGTGTAAAATATTATGATGACGTAATGCAAAGTATTTCGCAATTACACCAAATGATTAATAGAGAAGATTTTGAGCAAGATGAAGAGTTAGAAACAAAAGTTCTATTTGATGCATCCAATGTACAACCTATAAATCAAGAACCGATCTTTGATAAGTTGATAGAGTCTCAAAGTGTAATTTTAATTAGGCCTGGAGTATACGCTTATAGTGATTTAGTATTGAAAATTTGTGAATATTTCATAAGAAAAGTAAAAGATTTTCTTCAAACTGAATTTACCGATTATCGGGAAATTCAATTCCCAATATTATATCCAATAGATAAATTTAAACAAGGTGGATATTTTGAAAAATTTCCACATCATATAATGTTTCAAGCAGTTTTGAAAAACGATATAAATACAATAAAAGAATTTTCAAAATTCGGTGTTAATGAAAATTTCTTATCTAACATAGAACCGCCGAAGTCAGTTTTGAAAAATGCCGCTTGTGTACCTGTTTATCCTATGCTTTCGAATAACAAGTATGAAAATCAAAAAGCTGCAAAGGTTTTCTTTATGACAGAAAAGTGTTTTCGGAATGAAGGCGCAAATGTAGAAGAACTTTCTAGGCTAAATGAATTTACGGTCTCGGATATTGTTTTTATCGGCACCGATGAATTGATTCGTGATGGTATTGATAAAGCAAAAAAATTATGGGAATTTTGGATTAATATATTCAATCTGAATTGCAAAGTTGAAACGGCTAACGATTCATTCTTTGCCGGCAATTATAAAAAATTGAAATTCTTCCAATTAATGGGTGATGCAAAAGAAGAATTCAAATGGTTGCTCCCCCATTCTAATAAATATATCGCGACTTCTTCGGCTAATTACCATCGAACTCAATTTACAAAAAAATATAATATTGAAAGCGATAAAGGTTATTGCCATTCAGCCTGTATTGGTTTTGGGATTGAGAGACTTGCGTATGCATTGCTCTGTCAAAAAGGTATTGATCTTGATAAGTGGGATCAGGCAACAATAGATGAAGTGTCTAAACATGTTGAGTTAAAATAATAATACATATAGATGCTGCTGCCGCTTTTGGCGGCATTATAAAGGTGATACTTGCGATCCGGTATCGGCAGATACCTAAAGTCGTTCATTACATGTAAGAGACGACTGATAGGATTTAGCGAAGGATTACATCTTTTCTGATCAGGTATGCAGATTAGAAATGTGCTGATATAGGAGTGTCTTTTACACATTCGAGAAAGATATAACGCTACAATTAAGGAGAAACAGGTGAAAATAGCATACTCAGATATCAATGACATATTTTCAAAATTACCCGCATTGCTCATACGAAATAAGAAAAAGGTATGGCTTTTATCCATCTTGGTAATTACCTGCCTGATGCCGGGAATATCAAACTTCAAGATCACGAGTTATCAAGAACAAGGTGAAATGCTGAAAAAAGGTGAATCCGCCAGGGAAGCAAACGAGCGATTCATTGAAAAATTTGGCGGTCAAAAAAGTATGATATTGACCTACAAAGCGAAGGACGACGATATCTTTTCCAGGCAATCGCTCAAAACATTAAAAGAAGTCCAGGAAGAGCTCATTAGTGAGAGTCTCGGCCTTCAAGGTATCAAAAATTCGCCATTACAACATGTGACCCAGGTGCGGAGTTTAATCAATGTCCCATATTTAGACGTGGATAACGGCAATCTGCATTCGAGACCATTTATCGGTGACAAGCTTCCTCAAACAAAGGCGGATAGTGAATTACTGAGAACGTTGGCCTTGAAACATCCTGAGTACAAGCAATCATTTCTCTCATCAGACGGAAAATATGGAGCTTTAATTATCAAAACTGATTTTCAAGTAGTGGCGCAAAATACTGATGGGTTGAATGTGGAGGCCGGGCAAAAAGCTTTGGATCTCCTGGAAAATATAGATGCAGATGAAACCACTTCCGTAATTGCAGGAAAAGAATCGAAAGAAATTACTCTGACGCATCATTCGTTAAGTGAATACGCAAGTTTTGAGAAAAGAATAGAAGATATAATAAGTAAAGAAAAATATAATCAAACGCTGAAATTTTCTCCCACAAGCTGGGGTACAACCTGGGAAAAGTATATATTTCAACCTGAATTGAATATCACGATCACGTGTATGAATATTTTGATAATATTGCTTATCTATATATTGTTCCGCTCCGTCAGCGCCATTGTATGGACGCTTTTAATCGTTTCTATCCCGATCGGCGCAATGTTGGGACTGGCCGGCTGGTTGCAATTAGATGTTAAAAACAGTGTTTACATTGCAATATCATTGACGATGGTATCCGCAATTGCCGATGTAATCCATTATTTATCCGGATACAATCTTTTTCGGAAAGAAGGCTATACCCATATTGAGGCATTGGCAAAAGTATTTAAAGAGTCAACGACAGCTTGCCTTCTGACGAGCCTGACAACAGCCCTCGGTATGCTTTCGCTGCTCCTGATTCCTATCATCGAAATACAGAACATGGGATTATTGGCTGCCATTGGCGTTTTAATCGGTACCGCTTTAACCATCATCGTTCTTCCTGTAATGATGGATCTGTGGTGTCCGTACTCTGGAAAAAGAATTAGAGGTAAGCAGGCCGATAGTTCGTTCATTCAACGAATGATCAGAAAAATTGAATTGATTGGTGTTAACCATCCCCTAAAGGTGATCGTTCTGAGTATAATTCCGATACTTTTTTTTGCCTATCAAGCAAAAAATATAAATGTGGATACATTGTCTATAAACGCCTGGAGCAAAGATGAACCTGCGCGGATATCACAAGAGCTCATCAATAATAAGTTTGGTGGTATTTCCGGAATCAACATATTGCTGGAAACAGGGGTCAAAAATGGATTGAAGAATCCAGAGATTCTGGTTGCCATGGACAATCTCGCACAGACGATAAAGAAGCAATATCCGCAATGGGTGACAAAATCGTACTCACTTGTCAATGAAGCAAAATACACATACCAAAATCTGAACGAAGGGCGATCTGATATGTATAAAATACCTAAAGATCCTTCTAAATTGGTAGAAACGCTCTTTTTGTTTAACAATGCTAAACCGGAAGACCGGGCACTCTTGGTTACAGACGATTACAGCTCCGCAAGTATTTATATTCGCATGAAGGATCCAGGCTCGAAATTGGGAGAAAAAATCGTGAACAGCATGCGAAAAGAAGTGGACGCTATTTCAAAAGACCTTAAAGGAAGCTATCCGGATATCAATATCACCTTAACGGGTAACTTGGTGATAAAGTCAGCGATAAAAAATTACATCAGCTGGTCTCAGCTGAAAAGCTTCGGTCTGGCGTTGCTGGTGATTTCAATCCTGCTTGTAGTAATATTTGGTTCGTTAAAAGTTGGACTGCTCTCCTTGGTTCCCAATATAGCAACGATTATTATTACTTTTGGTATTATGGGATGGTGTAGGATAGCATTAGATGAAACAACGCTCATGGTCGCTCCAATTTTGATTGGTATTGTAGTTGATGACACCATTCATTTTATCTCTCATTTCCGCTCCAATATATATGCAAGCAGAAGTTTTACCGGGGCCATTCAAAGCACTTTTCGTGTGGCGGGGCAGGCAATGGTGTTCACCAGTATAATTCTCTTTATTAACTTTTTATTATTGAACAACGTTAGTCATCTTAGTGTAGCTCGTTTCGGATGGTTGAGCGCCGTGACGGCTATGGTGGCTTTGCTGGCAGACTTTTTCCTGCTTCCTGCGCTATTGAAAATATTTAACGTCGATTATCATATTAAAAGGACGGATGAGCAGGAAAGCGAACGCTGCATTGCAAAAAAAGGTGTGGTCACGTCTGATACTCTGGCGTGATGTACATCGACATATGCAGCTAACGCTGGATGCACGAAATAACTCGACGAAAGGAATTGAATAACATGAGAAGCAAACTGATTCTGAGCCTCGTAGTCATTGTAGGTCTGTTGATGGGATATCCAGATGTCGGGTTCACCATGGATGCGAAAGATTTGATTCTTCAGAATAAACTACTCAATGATAAAGTGGCCACAAAGTATGAAAGAACAACGCTTTCAACATGTAATTATAAAAGCGAAGAGGGAAAGGTCTCATGTACCGAATCGCCAAGGGTTAAAGAGTATGAAAGTGTAACCAAGTATTATTCAAAGACCGGGAAAAATGGAAAACGTGAGTTCAAAAATGTACGTATCATGTTAAATCCTATATCTGAGCGTGGGATAGGTATGTTGAACTATGGCTATCAAAGTAACGAAAAAGACGACGAGAGCTGGATCTATTTCTCATCTCTTGGGAAATTAAGAAGGATAACATCTTCCGATAAAAATAGAGACGAACCTCAATCGGGAAGCATATTCGGCAGTGAATACAGTGCCGAGGACATGACGAGTACGCCGATTGACGATTATACATACAAGATCCTAAAAACAGAGGAGAACGATGGACGCAGAATCTGCGTGATTGAAAAACTACCGTCAGAAGAGCGATTGCGTAAGAGCAATTACTCTAAGAGTGTTTTATGGATGGATATGGATAGGAAGACAATTCCTAGGGTGGTCAGGTATAATCATCAGGGTCAGCCGTTTAAACTGTTCACTGCTACTCACTGGCAAAAAATCGATGACATCTGGATGCCTGAAAGAGAGAGTGTAATTAACCTGATCTCGAAGCGAAAAACCAGCCTGAACATAATACGGCGCAGATTGAATGTCGTCGTTGATGATGAAAGCTACTTTTCTCAACGCATATTGTCAGACAAAATATTTCGCGAACGTTTTTTACAAAAAATTAGAGAAAGCCATGCGCGCTGAAAAAGTTGAAAACTAACAACGATGATAAAATGCATATCTCTTTTTCTTATTCTCCTTGTGATGCTGCATCTATCATATAATTGCCATTTGGCGTTAGCCGAAAACACCTCGAATTTAGATGAGTTGCAAAATATGTTCGATGAACAGGATGTTGAAAATGACCAAAATGTGGATGATAAGCTGCCTTTAGAGGATTATCTCCATATTGAGGATGATCCGGACTTTGAGGATGAGCTGAATATTGAAGATGATTACAAAGGTTCTGAAGAAACAGATGCCAACGAAATCTCGTATGATGCAAGATTTACTTTAAAGCAACAGTTCGGATACAAATATCAAGATCCTCATAAATTCGTTGCAAATCGCAGTTCTGCTCGTCTAGAGATGACGAGTAATTTTAAAAGCAATTATCTGCTGCTTTTTGATGGAAAAGTTACATATTATTTTCCGCAGGATCATTTGTCGGATGCATCCAATTCTGATTCAGGCGGCCATTTTGCCACAAGACTGAGAGAGATGTATCTGCAAGCCAGTTATGATTCACTGTCGTTCAAGCTTGGCAAGCAGATTATAAAATGGGGTGTGTCTGAAATAAGCGTAGTTGATAAAATAAGCCCTGAAAACATGGAAGAATTATATTTGACCGAAAGTGAAGATTCGCGTATCGGACAACTTATGATGGAGATCGAGTATTTTGGAAATGGACAGGAGTTTATTGTATTTGCGAATCCGGATTCTAAGGTTGAAAAGTTGCCAAGTGTAAATACGGAATATTACATCGAACTGCCGGAGGATGATCCGGGTTTTAAAGTAAAAGAAGAACTACCTGAAGATCTTGAATACGGACTTCGCTATAAACGATACTTAAGTAACAGTGACCTATCTCTACTTATTGCAAACCTGAATGATAATGAGGCTTTGTATATATTCAACAGCATCGAAGATGATATTATTCACTTGGATAAAAAATATGGCAGATACCAAATGCTTGCGATAGCAGGAAATTTGAATTTGGGGAACATTCTCATTAAGGGAGAATTGGCCTTTAAGTTGAACAAGAGATATGTAAAAACGGTTCTTTCGCCTAATGATGCAATTGTAGAGCGAAATTCGGTAGATTTTGCGATGGATATGGAATATTTGGCTATCAATAACATGAAGCTGAGGTGCGGCGTTTCCAATAGTCACATCATAAACTGGGACAATACCTTCGACAAAAATGAAAATGAAAATTCTTTTTTCTTCGGTTTGTCAAAATCATTTTTGAATGAAACCTTAGCGTCTAGTTATCTATTGACGTATGAACAAGATACTAGAGATGTTGTTCATAAATTAGAAACAGAATACTTCTTTAAAAATGATGTGTCTCTGAAAATGGATATACACTATTTTGAACCTAAGGGTGATCATAAATTTCTTGAGGACAGTGGTAGAATAACGGCTGAAATTGTTTGGTATTTCTAATCAATGTTCGGTTGGGAAATATCAGGAATACAAAATAAAAACAGAAAGAAAAACGTTGCTATTAATACGAAACTTGATCAGTAGACATTGCCATATCGATTGTTCAGTTTCAACACACTGAAAACACACCCTATGTTGTCAGTCCTAATGTCTTATTCTCGACGTACGGATTAATATTTATTTCCGGGTACTCGTTTGCTAAAAGCAAGATGCACCACATTCAGACCGGCAATTTAATAATGTTTAATCAACAGAAAGGGTGAAAAAATGAAAGTAGTGGCAATCAACGGTAGCCCCAACAAGGGGGACGGCAATACAGCATTAACGCTTAACCCCTTTATTGAAGGAATGCGGGGGGCGGGTGCTGAGGTTGAACTTTTCTATTTAAAAAAAATGAAGATTCACCCATGCAATGGCGATCATGTCTGTCATCTGATAACGCCAGGCATATGCCCCATTAAGGACGACATGAAAATGCTTATGCCTAAATTGGTCAGAGCAGATGTTTGGGTTTTCGCCACCCCCTTATATTTCGAAGGTATGGCGGGAGCACTGAAGATTTTAGTTGATCGATTGATTCCACTAATAGCACCGAATTTTGAGATGCGTGACGGTCACTGCTGTCGGCGCCCTCGAACCATGGGGGGCAAAGTTGTGTTGGTCTCAAATTGTGGTAATTGGGAAATTGACAACTTCGACCTGCTGCTTGAACAAGTAAAGGCATTATGCAGGCATTTAGGTAAGGAGTTTTCAGGTGCGCTGTTAAGGCCACATGGGGGTGGAATCAGGCATATGCTTATGAATGGTGTTCCCATAGAAGATATTTTCGATGCGGCAAGGGAAGCCGGCCGTCAACTGGTAAAGGATGGAACAATGCGACCTGAAACCCTTGAAGCCGTGAGCAGGAAATTCATGACCATTGATCAGTATATGCAAGTTTCCAATGAATTCCTCGAGTCGATATTCAACCTCTCTAACAATGGAAAGTGATAGAAGGATGAACGGTTACAGGTTCGAGTTATACGGACTTTTGGAGTGTACTGGTGAACGATTACAACAGATGGCAATTGGCATAGAACAGATAGATAGATGATGATAAGGCGAATGTCTATTCATGGATATCAGAAGTAAATGCGTCCACAATAATAATGCTTAATCGACAGAAAGGATAAAAAAATGAAAGTAGTGGCAATCAACGGTAGCCCCAACAAGGGGGACGGCAATACAGCATTAATCCTTAACCCATTTATTGAAGGCATGCGGGGGGCTGGTGCTGAGGTTGAACTTTTCTATACTAAAAAAATGAAGATTCACCCCTGTAATGGCGATCACGTCTGTCATCTGAAAACGCCAGGCATATGCCCCATTAAGGACGACATGGAAATGCTTATGCCCAAATTGGTCAGAGCAGATGTTTGGGTTTTCGCCACCCCCGTATATTTCCAAGGTATGTCGGGAGCACTGAAGAATTTATTTGACCGATTATTTCCACTATTAGAAGCGAATTTTGAGGTGCGTGACGGTCACTCCCGTCTGCACCGGCGCCGTGGAACCATCGGGGGCAAAGTTGTGTTGGTCTCAAATTGTGGTAATTGGGAAATTGACAACTTCGACCAGCTGCTTGAACACGTAAAGACAATATGCATGCATTTAGGTAAGGAGTTTTCAGGTGCGCTGTTAAGGCCACATGGGGGTGGAATGAGACATATGATTGCAAAGGGTATTTCCATAGAAGATATTTTCGATGCGGCAGAGGAAGCCGGCCGTCAACTGGTAAAGGATGGAACAATGCGACCTGAAACCCTTGAAGCCGTGAGCAGCAAATTCCTCACCATTGAACAGTATATGCAACTTTCCAATGAATTTCTCGAGTCGATATTCGACCTCTCTACCAATGAAAAGCGATAGAAGGATGGTAAACGTTCACCAGTACTCCAGAGGCGCACAATCAGACCGCCGTGCCTAACCAACTATAGCCCGTCGGCCTGCTTATGCGCCTCTGGAGTACTGCTGAACGTATACAGGTCTGAGGTTATGCGAGTATTTTGCTATTCCCGGTGAACGGTTACGAAGGATGAACGAATAAAGCTCCTCATGTTCCAAAGTGCGGCCATTAGTGTCCTGTTAACTTTAAAATAATTTCAATTTATAAAGTCTTTCGAAGTCCAGATAGCCGCGGCCCATAACGTAATATGCACCGGATTCCAGATGTAGAAGATCGAGAGCGCTGACATCGTGCAACTTGCCGTCTGCAATATGGATGAATGTGGGAATGTTGCCCCCAAATCGTGCAATTTATGTAGCTTGACGGCAGCTTTGTTCTTTCGAAATGGTGCCCAGGGAAACACAGAAAGGCATAGATCGATGGTGGTTGCATCCAGAGCATATATTGTCTCGTTCATTTGTCTTAGATCTTTTGTTTATACACCCTTTACATTGGATAGGAGTATATGATGAAAAATAAAAACAAATTACAGCTCAACGAATTGCAGACGATGGTGGATATTCTGAGCTGGAGGGCGTTGCGTCAACCTGAAAAGCTGGCGTTTACTTTCCTGTCCGATGATGAAACGAAAGAAGCAAATATAACGTACAAGCAACTGGACACACAGGCGCGGGCAGTTGCCGCCAAGTTGCAGTCAACGCTAAAGCCCGGCGAATGCGTATTGCTGCTTGAACCGCAGGGTTTGGAATTTATTTCCGCTTTTTTAGGTTGTTTGTATGCCGGTGTCGTGGCGATTCCCGCCTATCCACCTGGGGATGAAGGCAGCCTTGCAAGGATCAATACGATGGCAGCGGATGCTGGAGCAACCGCTGCGCTGACGACTGGTTCCTTGCAGACGCACATCAAACGTCTGCTCGAAAGAAATGACGATTTAGCGAGCTTGCAACTGTTGTCCAGCGATGATCTGCCAGGCGCGTTTGCAGCGCAATGGCACAAACCGGCGCTGAAAAAAGACAGCGTCGCCTATCTACAGTACACCTCGGGATCCACGGGCAACCCCAAGGGC
>Ga0210123_1001547_pt1 | contig 11540 bp, 12 predicted proteins | sample Muzzi_PWB_D2_FD_185535 | JGI IMG/M metagenome (GOLD analysis project Ga0210123, IMG submission 185535) | Wetland microbial communities from San Francisco Bay, California, USA, that impact long-term carbon sequestration - Muzzi_PWB_D2 (SPAdes) | ecosystem: Environmental > Aquatic > Marine >... | reverse complement strand
GGCAAGGTGTACTTTTTTACAAGTAGCGCCGCAGGTAATCGGGGCGATGATCGCGACAGCCGTGTTTGCGACGCAGGTAACGGGTGATGAATGCATCCCGCGTACAGTCTGCCTGGTCATGCTTGCAACTGGTGCATTCAACATCCTCGATGTAGTAGCAGATGGCGCGCATGAAGCGGCAGAAGTAACTGGTGCGGAGTGTGTAGCCGAATTCCTGCAACAGTTCCTCGATGATCTGCATGGTGATTTGTCTTACGTCGTAACCGACAAGCAGACGATCCGGGCCTGCAATGCGCACACGCAGTACGCCCTCCACCTCGCGCAGCAGCTGCGCGGCGGATTCTGCATAGGCAGGATCATTGTCTGGCTGTATCAGCCAGATCGACCTGTGTCTGAGTTTTTCGGTCATATAACCATACTAGCGCTGAGTGATTAAATAGCAAGGCGGGCCCGCTACATTGTGTCCACAGGCCTGCCGGGACGGGAGGGATTCCGGGTTTGTACAGGTGGTTTCCGGGGAAGGCGGTGCTATTTCCTGCCCATGCAGACCCGGTCGAGCCCGGCCTCGTCACTGTGGGAGCTGATTTCGCGGTAGCCGTGCTCATTGAGCCGTTGTTTGACCCGCTCGGCCTGCCTGTAGCCATGCTCCAGCATCAACCAGCCCTGCTCCCGCAGGTGCCGACGGGCGCAGGCCACAATATGGTCCAGGTCATCCATGCCATCCGGTCCTGCCGCCAGGGCCGTGCGGGGCTCAAAGCGGACATCCCCGCGCTCGAGATGCGTGTCCCGGTCCCCGATATACGGCGGGTTGCCGAGAATCAGGTCAAAGGGTTCCTGCGGCAGTGGATCACACCAGTTTCCATGGATGAAGTGGATATTTTCAAGGCCGAGTCGGCTGGCGTTGCCGGCCGCAATATCGAGAGACCTGGCGCAGGCGTCTGTCGCAACAACCCGGCAGCCCGGTCGTTCATGTGCAATGGCGAGTGCGATTGCGCCGCAGCCTGTGCCGAGGTCGGCAACATGCTGGCAGCCATCAGGCGGAATCTTCTCCAGTGCCAGAGTGACCAGTGTTTCGGTTTCCGGGCGCGGTATCAGGGTGTCTGTGCTTACGGCAAGCGGCAATGACCAGAATTCACGCTGGCCGGTCAGATAGGCAACCGGTTCTCCGGAAGCGCGTCTTTTCACCAGTTGATGGAACCGCTCGCAGGTTTCCTGCGGCAGGATTTTCTCGGGCCAGGCATGCAGATGGCTGCGGTTTTTGTTCAGGAGGCTGGCCAGTAATACCTCAGCGTCCAGTCGGCCGGTGTCGGCCCCCAGTGTCTCTGTCGCGGCTTTAATCAGCCCCCTGATCGAGGCATCATCCACCCTGTTCATTGAGTGCGGCCAGTTGATCTGCCTGGTATTCACTGGTCAGTGGCTCAATAGCAAGATCCAGGTTGCCGGCCAGGAAATCATCGAGCTTGTAAACGGTCAGGTTGATGCGGTGGTCGGTCATGCGTCCCTGCGGGTAATTGTAGGTGCGTATCCGCTCGGAACGGTCGCCGCTCCCCACCAGTAAACGGCGGGCCTCCGATTCCTCGGTTTTTTGTTTTACCTGCTGCGTATCCAGCAGCTTCGCGGCGAGCAATGACATTGCCCGGGCCCGGTTCTTGTGCTGGGAGCGTTCGTCCTGGCACTCGACAACGATGCCGGACGGTAGGTGTGTCAGCCGGATAGCCGAATCTGTTTTATTGACGTGCTGACCACCGGCGCCAGAGGCGCGGAAGGTGTCGACCTTGAGATCGGCCGGGTTGATCTCAACAGGGTCAATCTCCTCGGCTTCCGGCAGGATGGCGACGGTTGCTGCAGAGGTATGAATGCGACCCTGCGATTCGGTTTCGGGTACCCGCTGTACGCGATGGGCGCCGGATTCGAATTTCAGCCGGGAATAGGCCCCGTGGCCGGCGATACGTGCAATGATTTCCCGGTAGCCGCCATGCTCGCCGGGGCTCTCGCTCAGCACCTCAACCTGCCACTTTTTGAGTTCGGCGTAGCGTGCATACATGCGGAACAGGTCACCGGCGAAAATAGCGGCCTCGTCGCCACCGGTACCGGCACGGATTTCAAGAAATATATTACTGCTGTCGTGCGGGTCTGTTGGCAGCAGCAGTTTTTGTATTTCCAGTTCCAGTGCCGAGCTGTGGTTGCGCGCGTTTTCAAGTTCCTCCTCGGCCATATCCTTCATGTCCGGGTCCGGGTCCCTGAGCATTTCCTGCGCGGATTCCAGCTCATCCTGCACCTGTTTCCAGGCCTTGAAGCTGTCAACAACCGGGCTCAGCTGTGCGTACTCCATCGACAGGTTCCGGTAACGGTCCTGGTCTGAAATGGTTTCCGCGTCAGCCAGCAGGGCACTGACTTCCTCGTGACGTTCTTCAATCTGTTCAAGTTTGTTGATGATGCTGGTATTCACGGGATATTACTTTTTGTCCTTGATATGGAACAGGGTGCGCACCGCGTCGAGCAGGCCGGTATTGCCACTGGCTACAGCCGAGCGCAGGTTGACGCTGGGGGCATGTGTCAGCTTGTTGATGAGATTGCGTGTCAATGTCTCAACGACCTCTTTCGGTGGCGTGCCGTTGTCCAGTTGCTGATGGGCTTTATCAATGGCTTCTTTCCCCAGCGCCTGCGCATGCTCGCGATAGGCCCGCAGGGTCGGGACCGCCTCGAGGGACTGCGTCCATTCACTGAAGTGCGCGACCTGTACCTCGATGATTTCTTCGGCCTGCTGTGCAGCTTGCTGGCGCGAGCGCAGACCCTCCTCGATAACCAGCTGGAGGTCATCGATGTTATACAGGTAAACATCATCAAGTTCGGCTACATTCGCATCAATATCCGGAGGGACGGCGATATCCACCATGAAGACCGGCCGGTGTTTGCGGCCCTTCAGCGCCGCGACAACTGTTTTCCTGTCGAGGATTGTCCCGCTGCTGCCCGTTGACGAGATAACAATATCTGCTTCTGACAGATGCGCGGAAATTTCGTCGAGGCCGATACCATAGCCATTGAATTGCGCGGCCAGGTCGTGCGCGCGCTCAATGGTTCGATTCGCGATAATTATCTGGCCAATGCCCTGTTCATGCAGGTGGAGGGCAGTGAGCTCGATGGTTTCACCGGCACCGATCAACAGGGCTGTCTGTTCCTCAAGCTTGCCGAAAATCTGCATTGCCAGGCGGACAGCCGCAAATGCCACTGATACCGGGCTGGCACCAATGGCGGTGTCGGTGCGAATTTGTTTGGCAACGGAGAAGGTGTGCTGGAACAGGCGGTTAATCAGGGTATGAATACTGCCCGCATCGAGGGCCAGTTGATAGGATGCCTTCATCTGGCCCAGGATCTGCGGTTCTCCCAGGATCATGGAATCCAGGCCGGCGGCTACCCGCATGGCATGGCGGACCGCCGCTTCATCTGTATAGGTGTAAAGGTGATCCTGCAGGTGATCCTTGCATAAATTATGAAACTGACACAGCCAGCTGGTGATGGGAGCAAACCCCGGGTCGTCCTGGGCGCAATACAACTCTGTCCGGTTGCAGGTCGACAGGATAACCGCCTCATGTACTCCGTCCAGTGCGGTCAGCTCGGCCAGCGCCTTGCCCAGATGCTCCTGCGGAAATGCCACCTTGCCACGTACCTCAACAGGTGCGCTGGTATGATTGATGCCTAGAACGGTCAGGTGCATAAGGGAGATTCAGGATAATTCGGAAATGAACGCAAAATTCTGCAGTGCCGGGTATGTTAATACAAGTTGAGTGCAAATCCTGTCGGAAGTACAGGGATTATTTATCGGGGCTGGATAATTTACACTTGAATTTTGAGTAACAGGGCTCAGGCGGGACTGATAGAATGGCAGGGATGGAGGATCAGATGACAGGATTGGACAGGATGAAAACTCGCATGGGGCTCATGCTCGTGCTGCTTGGCACGCTGGCTTCGTGTACCGTTCAGGAACACAAGCCCTCCGTGCAGGCCACTCCGGGTGAACCGTACCAGGCAGGATCTGTAGCAGATCAACCAGCGGACCAGGCCGTTGATACCGCTGTTCCGACCCAGGCGCTCTCAAAGGAGATGATGTTCGACATCCTGCTGGCCGAGATTGCAGGGCAGCGGGGCAAGCTGGATGTTTCCGCGCCGCACTATCTGCAGGCGGCCGAGGAAGCGAATGACCCCCGGGTCGCTGAACGTGCTGTCCAGATTGCCATGTTTGCCAAGGAATTCGATATTGCCAGGCGTGCCGCGCGTCGCTGGGTGGAGCTTGAGAGCGATAACCTTGAGGCGCATAAATTATTGACGGCACTTGCCCTGCGCACGGGTGATATGAACGAAGTGGTCGAGCAGATGGGTTATTTGCTGAGTATTACGGATAACCCGAAGGATGGCTATCGACTCGCAACAGCCATCATGGCGCGTAATACCGACAAACAGGCTGCATTAACAGCAATGGAAGAACTGGTGGCCAGGGACCCCGGCAGCCCCTATGCGCAGATGGCCCTGAGCCGTACTGCCGTTTTGGCGGACGAGATGGGTCAGGCGCTGGAGGCCGTCGATACCGCATTGCGGCTGAAGCCTGATTTACACGCTGCCATGATCCTCAAGGCGCAGATCCTGGCGGGAATGAATCGCGTACAGGAGGCGACGCAGCTTTTGCAGCAGGCAGCTGAAAGGTATCCGGACAACCTGGAGATCCGGTTTGCCTATGCCCGCTTTTTGCTGGATATGAAGGATATTGAGGGCGCCCGGGAGCAGTTTGGCCATGTCGTCAGGCTGGACCCGGATAACGCGGATGCGCTCTATTCGCTGGGATTGCTGGAGCTGGAGACAGAGCAATACAAGGCCGGGGAAAAACATCTCAGGAAATTGCTCAAACTGGGAGAGAGGGTACAAAGCGCCTACTACTACCTTGGTTTTGCCGCGGTTAAACAGGGCCGTGATGCCGAGGCACTGGACTGGTACCGCAAGGTCGAGCCGGGCGATTTCTGGAGCCAGTCACAACTGCACGTCGCAGAAATAATGATCCGGCAGGGCAGGATTGATGAGATGCAGGATTACCTGCGGGTCCTGCGGCAGAAGCATCCTCAAACAGCAGTGGCGCTCTACCTTATCGAGGGCGAGGCGTTGTCAGATGCCGGTTACCGGGAAGAGGCCTATGCCGTGTACGGGCGGGCACTCGAACCGGATCCGGATGATGAGGACCTGCTCTATGCCCGGGCCTTGACCGCACAGGAGATGGGGCAGTTCGAGCTTGCGGTAAAGGATATGCGACACATCCTCAAGAATGATCCTGATAATGCGCGCACACTGAATGCATTGGGTTACACGCTGGCTGACCAGACGGACCGGTATGAGGAAGCGCTCGGCTATATCAGCAGGGCCCTGGAGCAAAAACCGGATGATCCGGCAATTATCGACAGCATGGGATGGGTGCAATTCCGGTTGGGGAATCTGGAGAAGGCCCGAGCCTTCCTGCAGCGGGCCTGGGACCTGACAAAAGATAGTGAAATCGGCGCCCACCTTGGTGAAGTCCTGTGGGCGCAGGGTGATCATGAGGCCGCGCGCAGGGTCTGGGCTGAAGCAAAGGCCAATAGCCCGGATAATTCCGTGCTGCTGGAAGTGCTTGAGCGAATCAATCCCTGACAGGCAGGGCCCTTTGCCAGACCGTTGTGCAGTCGCGTCCTGATCTTGAAAATGTCCGTCAGTAACGTCCTCTGCCGAAAAACCCGGCGAAGCCTCCTGGCTGTTTTGTCAGCAGGACTGCTGCTGGCCGGTTGTGCAGTTACCCCAACGCCTGATACCTGGCAATCCCCTGCAGCGACGCAGATCAGTGACTGGCAATTTACCGGGCGGGTTTCACTGACACGCGCCGAGCAGGGCTGGCATGCCGGGTTGTTCTGGGAGGAACACGCTGATCGATTTCAGCTGAAGATATCCGGGCCGCTGGGGCAGGAGGCATTCCGGTTGACGGGTAATGCAGCGGGGGTATTGCTGGAAGATGCCGATGGACAGAGAATCCAGGCCCATGACGCGGAGAGCCTGCTATTACAGACAACCGGGTGGAGTTTGCCGGTAAGCGGGCTGAGATACTGGGTGCGTGGTCTGCCGGTCCCTGGAGTGCGTGCAAGTGAGCGCCGTGATTTGCAGGGTCGATTACTGGAGCTTGAACAGTCCGGGTGGACTATATCCTATACCCGATACCATCTTGTAGAGGGTGTGGGCTGGCCGGCAAAATTGCGGCTGGTCCGGGATGACGTCACGGTGCGGCTGGTCATTGATGAATGGCATCCCGGCGTGGTCCCGGGGTTTGAGATGTGAGCGCTATCGAGATCCCGGCCCGGGCAAGTGGTCCCTGGCCGGCACCGGCCAAACTCAACCTGTTTCTGCATATCACCGGGCGGCGGGCAGACGGTTACCATGTGCTGCAGACGCTGTTTCAGTTTTTGGCGTTTGGGGACTGGCTGTATTTCGATATTCAGAGCGGGCGGGACATCCGCTTGACCGGGACGCCTGCCGGTGTGCCAGAGGCGGATGACCTGTGTGTGAAAGCGGCGCGACTGCTGCAGGAAGTTGCCGGGTGCGCCGCCGGTGTGACCATATATAACGACAAGCGCCTGCCGACAGGTGCCGGCCTTGGGGGCGGCAGCTCCGACGCGGCAACCACACTGATTGTGTTGAATAAGCTCTGGCAACTGGGGCTGGAAACCACTCAATTGGCAGAACTTGGTCTCGGGCTCGGGGCGGATGTCCCGGTATTTATCCATGGGCATTCGGCCTGGGCCGAGGGCGTGGGTGAGATCCTCACGCCGGTGACCCCGCCGGAAGGCTGGTTTCTGGTTGTGATTCCGCCGGTAAATGTCTCAACGGCCGGTATTTTTTCCGACGCGGAATTGACACGGGACACGCCGAGGATGAGAATACCCGGCTCTCTTTCAGGCTGTGGCCAGAATGACTGCGAGGCGCTTGTCCGTCGCAGATACCCGGAGGTAGCGGCGGCCCTCGATTGGCTGGACAGATTCTCTCCGGCAAGGATGACCGGTACGGGTGGAGGCGTCTTCGCAGCATTTGATTCGGAGGCGGATGCACAGGCCGTTGCCGGCCAGCTGCCGGATGGTTGGAAAGGTTTCGTTGCCCGTGGAGTTAATCGCTCACCCCTGTTGTCGGCAATGGAGTGATCACGGCAACGGTTCCGCATACGTGCGTTGAATAGCATTTTTTATTGGGACGTCGCCAAGCGGTAAGGCCCGGGGTTTTGATCCCCGTATGCGCAGGTTCGAATCCTGCCGTCCCAGCCATGCATGATGTTGAAACTGCTGTTGAATGACGGCAGGGTGAGAACCTCAAGGTTCGACGAGCCGCGCAGCGGCGAAGAACGCCGGCTTTGCCGGCGGCCCCGCAGGGGTGAGGAACGCAGTGACGAATAATCCTGCCGTCCCAGCCATGCATGATGTTGAAACTGCTGTTGAATGACGGCAGGGTGAGAACCTCAAGGTTCGACGAGCCGCGCAGCGGCGAACGACTGCAGGGATGCAGGAGGTAGAGCAATGCAGGGAGCAATTGCCGAGAACGCCGGCTTTGCCGGCGGCCCCGCAGGGGTGAGGAACGCAGTGACGAATAATCCTGCCGTCCCAGCCATGTATAGATTGGTACTGTCGTTAACTGGAAAGCTGAACAGATTATGAATAATTCATCCGTATCTGATTCCGACAGCCGGATGATGGTCTTTACTGGCAATGCAAACCCGAAACTGGCGCAAGCGATAGCAAGTCATTTGCGCCTGAGCCTTGGTGATGCCCACGTCAACAGTTTCAGTGACGGGGAAGTGCAGGTGGAGATTATGGAGAATGTCCGTGGCAAGGACGTCTTCATTGTGCAGCCAACGTGTGCACCCACGAACGACAATTTAATGGAGTTGCTGGTGATGATTGACGCCGTGCGTCGCTCATCGGCATACCGCATTACGGCAGTAGTGCCGTATTTTGGTTATGCAAGGCAGGATCGTCGTCCACGTTCGGCACGGGTGCCAATAACCGCCAAGGTTGTTGCCAGAATGATTGGTAATGTTAAGGCGGACCGGGTTTTGACCATCGACCTGCACTCGGACCAGATACAGGGGTTTTTTGATATCCCGGTGGATAATGTTTATGCCTCCCCGATATTGCTGGGCGATGTCTGGAAGCAGAAGTACCCGAAGCTGATCGTTGTTTCGCCTGATGTCGGTGGTGTAGTCAGGGCGCGTGCACTGGCGAAGCGTCTTGATGACTCGGATCTTGCCATTATCGACAAGCGCCGCCCGCAACCGAACCAGGCGCGCGTGATGAATATTATTGGCAAGGTTGAAGGCCGCACCTGCGTACTGGTTGATGACCTTGTTGATACGGCCGGCACCCTGTGTCTCGCTGCGCTGGCATTGAAGGAAAAGGGTGCCGTGAGAGTGGTTGCCTACTGTACGCACCCGGTGCTGTCCGGCGCGGCCGTGGACAATATCGAGGCATCGGAGCTGGATGAACTGGTGGTAACCGATACGATCCCGTTGCGTGAGAATGCCATGGCATGCACCAAGATACGCCAGCTGAGTATTGCCACCATGCTGGCGGAGACCATGCGCCGCATCAGCATGGAAGAGTCTGTCAGTTCGCTTTATATGGACTAAAGATTTAACCGCGGTTCTGTTTCAGTCTGAACAGGACTGTATTGTGTCTTCCCTGGTCGCGGGGGAGACGATACCTGCACCGCAAGGTGTGTTTTATGGAGAAGTAACATGGCTACTAGTTTTGAATTAACTGCAGAGTCACGTACTGATACAGGTAAGGGTGCGAGCCGCCGCCTGCGTCAAGCGGGCAAGGTTCCTGCCATTATCTATGGTGGTGGGAAAGACCCCCAATCGCTGACTTTGTCGCACAACGAGGTGCTCCGCAATCTTGGGAACGAGGCCTTTTATTCGCATATCCTGAGCGTCAGGATAGATGGCAGTGAAACACGGGCAATTCTGCGTGATTTGCAGCGCCACCCCAGCCGGCCCGTGGTCCTGCACATGGACCTGCAGCGTATCAAGGAATCCGAGAAGCTGAAAACTCACGTGCCGTTGCATTTTCTTGGTGAAGAAGATGCGATTGGCGTCAAGGGCGGCGGTATTGTGTCGCATGATCTGACGGAAGTTGCGATTGAGTGTTTTCCAAGGGACTTGCCGGAATTCATTGAAATCGATATTTCCGCGCTGGATATAGGTGATTCCATTCACCTGTCCGACCTGAAGGTTCCTGAAGGTGTGATATTGCTTGAGCTTGCACGTGGTGAAGAGCACGACCAGAGCATTGTGTCCATTCACACCAGGCGTGTGGTTGAAGAGGTTGAGGAAGCGCCTGCAGCTGAAGCCGCTGCTGAAGGTGGCGAGGAGGCCGGGGATTCCGGTGAAGGCGAGAAGTCTGATTAACCGGCATGACCGCCATACAGCTCGTTGCCGGGCTGGGTAATCCCGGAGCACAGTACGCACAGACCCGGCATAATGCCGGGTTCTGGTTTGTGGACGAGCTTGCCCGCGGCTGCAGCACGCAATTCAGGCACGAGAGCAGGTACAAGAGTGAGGTCGCGCGCTGCACGGTTGGTGGCGTGGACTGTCACTTGCAGAAGCCGATGGACTTTATGAATCGCAGTGGTCAGTCGGTGGCCGCACTGGCCGGTTTCTACCGGATTCCCCGGAATGCCATTCTCGTTGTCCATGATGACCTGGACCTGCCGGTCGGGACCATCAAGCTTAAAAAGGGTGGCGGCCATGGCGGGCACAATGGTTTGCGTGATCTGATCTCGCACCTGGGCGGCAATGACTTTCTGCGCCTGCGTATCGGCATCAGTCATCCCGGGCATCGTGACGATGTGGTTGATTATGTGCTGAAGAACGCATCCCGCGAGGATCGGACTGCGATAGACCAGGCGATTGCTGATGCAATCAGTGTGATGCCGCAGGTCATTGCCGGTGACATCGAGGCTGCAATGAAGGAACTTCACACCGGTTAGGTTTTCCAGCGTACGTAACGCATACAAAACAGGCCACAGAGGGCACAGGGTACACAGGGAAAAAACATTCTCGCGCAAAGACGCAAAGGCGCAAAGAAATTCATTACGCATTCTATTGCTGTAAGCTTCAGGTTTTAATGCGTGCATTCTAATACTGAGTGATTGAATTCAGTTGTCTGACAGGCGTTTGATTCCCTTGGCGCCTTTGCGTCTTTGCGCGAGATAGATTTTAGTCTTTTTTCTCTGTGTGCTCTGTGCCCTATGTGGCGGAGCTGATTTATGAGTGTCAAATGCGGAATCGTCGGCTTGCCCAACGTCGGTAAGTCAACCCTCTTCAATGCCCTGACCGAGGCAGGTATACAGGCGGAAAATTATCCGTTTTGCACCATCGACCCGAACGTCGGCATTGTATCGATCCCGGACCCGCGTCTCGACCGGCTTGCCGCGATCGTCAAGCCGCAGAAAGTCCTGCATACAACCATGGAGTTCGTCGATATCGCCGGGCTGGTCGCAGGGGCTTCAAAGGGTGAGGGGCTGGGGAACAAGTTTCTGGCCAATATTCGTGAAACAGATGCCATCTGCATGGTGGTGCGCTGTTTCGATGATGACAATGTCGTGCATGTCAGTGGCAGTGTCGACCCGATCCGCGATATCGATGTGATCAACACCGAGCTCGCCCTGGCGGACCTGGAGACCATCGAGAAAGGCATACACCGGGTCGGCAAGGTTGCCAAGAGTGGCGAGAAGGAAGCGAAGGCGAAACTCGCCATGTTCGAGAGCGTGCGTGATCAGCTGGACAGCGGGCGCCTGGTTATCAACATGGGTCTTGATAAAGACCAGCGGGCCGCTCTGTACGAATTGCATTTATTGACGGCCAAGCCGGTCATGTATGTTGCCAACGTCAAGGAAGACGGATTCGAGGATAACCCTTACCTGGATGCCGTAGAGAAGCGCTCGAAAGAGGAGGGCGCGCAAGCGGTGGCCGTGTGTGCCGCCATCGAGGCCGAGATTGTCGAACTGGATGTGGATGAGCGCAAGGAATACCTTGATGAGCTCGGTTTTGATGAGCCGGGCCTGAACCGTGTCATCCGGGCGGGGTATCGCCTGCTTGGTCTGCAGACCTATTTTACGGCCGGCGTAAAAGAAGTCCGTGCCTGGACCACGCATATCGGGGCAACCGCCCCGCAGGCCGCGGGAGAAATCCACACCGATTTTGAGAAGGGTTTTATCCGGGCCGAAGTGGTCTCCTATGACGATTTTATCGCCTGCAACGGTGAACAAGGGGCAAGAAAGGTTGGAAAACTGCGCAGTGAGGGCAAGGAATACATCGTCCAGGACGGTGATGTGCTGCATTTTCTCTTCAATGTGTAGTGATACGCTTGTACCCGGTAGCCGCTATCGAGTAAATTACACACCCCCTTCGGCTATGTAGCTCAGCTGGTTAGAGCACAGCACTCATAATGCTGGGGTCGGTGGTTCAAGTCCACCCATAGCCACCATTT
>Ga0210123_1001545_pt1 | contig 11550 bp, 8 predicted proteins | sample Muzzi_PWB_D2_FD_185535 | JGI IMG/M metagenome (GOLD analysis project Ga0210123, IMG submission 185535) | Wetland microbial communities from San Francisco Bay, California, USA, that impact long-term carbon sequestration - Muzzi_PWB_D2 (SPAdes) | ecosystem: Environmental > Aquatic > Marine >... | reverse complement strand
GCCGGGGCAGGCGTCGGCGCCGTCCCCGTCCGGCGGGCAGCCGGTGGCGTTCACCTTGGCGCCTCGCGGGGTGTCGGGGCAGCGGTCGACGCCGTCGGCGACGCCGTCCCGGTCCAGGTCGGCGGTGCAGCCGGCGGGATTCACAGGTGTCCCCGGCGGCGTGTCGGGGCAGAGGTCGCGGGTGTCCACAACGCCGTCGCCATCCGTGTCCGCCGGCGGTAGCGGCGCGGCGACCGGCATGGGGCGCGGCGCGGGCGGCGGGGCCGGAGGCGGGCTGCCGATGGGGAAGACGAGGCCGATGCCGGCGGAAAGGTCGGCGAAGACCTGGTCGTTGAACTCGCTCATCCTGCGCACCTGGCGGTAGCGCAGGTCCACGCGCACCAGCGGACCACCGGGCCACAACGCACCGACGATGCCGCCGCCCAGCTCGCCGTAGGCACGCGGGCTGTCGTCGAAGTAGTCCTCCACCAGCATCACGCCGCCGCCGCCCAGGGCGTAAGGCGAGAACGGCGCCCAGCGGCGCAGGTAGTACAGCCCGTGGACGCCGCCGCCGAACTGGTGCTGGGCCCCCTGGCGCTCGTCCAGGCGCTCGTAGAACCCCTCGGCCTCGAAGTCCCAGCGGGCGTTGACGCGGCGCCCCACGGCGAGGGCGGCGCGCAACCCGTCATCGGTCTGACGGTCCCCGTCCGCGCCGACGACGGTGATCTGCGGGAAGGCGTAGCCCTCGGCGCCGGGCTCCGCGGCCGCCGAAACCGGCACCCCGGCGAGCGCCGCGGCCAGCAGCCATGGGGCCGCGCGTGCCCATGCCGGGGGACGGACGGCGGACGTGGCGCGGCGGCGAACGGGGGTCGGCAGGGGGATCGTATGCTGCGGCGGCACGACCACGCCGCGGGGGGTTGCAAGGCGGGCGCCAGCGCCGCTCAGGCGCCGGATTCAGTGCGTCAGAACGGGAGCTTGAGGCCCTTGCCCACGTCCTTGCCCAGGTCCTTCTTGGCCTCGGCGAGCAGCTGGTCCAGGGCGTCCGATTGCCCCGCCAGGGCGCCGCCCACCTTGTCGTCCAGGTGACCCACGGCGGCCTCGGCGTCCGCCACCGGCCCGGCGGCGCGGGCGGCGATCTTCTCCTTCAGCTCGTCGCCCAGCGCCTGGAGGCGCGCCCCGGCGGCGGCCTTCACGGCGTCGCCGATCACGCGGTCCAGGTCGGAGCGCACGCGCACCTCGGGGGCGTCCGGCGGGCCGCTCACGTCGGCGTGCACGGTGGCCGCATGGACCCCCTTCAGGGCGTCGGCCACGGCCCGCGCCACGGCCCCCTCCACCTGCCCCACCTCGAAGTGGGCGCCCGTGAGCCCCAGATCCAGGGCCCCGCGGATCGCACCGGCCGCGCGGCTCCCGTCCACCGTCAGGTCGGCCATGGAGTCCGCCAGGGTCACGGGAATCGGCCCGCCCTTGGCGAGGGTCCGGTCCGTCACCCTCGCCCCGGCGAAGGCGAGGTGGATGCGGTCCATGGGATGGTCCGGGTCCACGCGGTCGAACGCCCCCTCCACGCGCACGTCCGCGGCGCGCTTCAGGCCCGACCCGTGGAAGGCGTAGGTGAGCGGCGCCCCCAGAACCGCGGGCGCGGTGGTCACGTTCTTCACCTCGCCCGACACCGTGCCGCCCTCCGCGGCCACGTCCACCGCCGCGTCGCGGACCAGGAAGGACGGCAGCGGATTGCGCTCGGGAAACCGCACCACCGCGCCCTTGGAGCGCGGCGGCCGGCTCACCGTGGCGGCGCCGGTCCGGTGCGCGGCCTTGGCCACCACGGGCTCGATGCGGCGGTACCAGACGAGCCCCTGGCGCACGATCCCCTCGACCTCGGGCTTCAAGAAGAACGCCCCCACGCCGCCCAGCCCCTCGCCGGCGTAGCGGTCGGCCAGGCGGCGCGCCTCGGCGGCGGGGGCGGCGGCCACCTCCTTCGCGCGCTTGCGGTAGGCGGCCACGTCGCGCTTCAGGTCGGAGCGCGCGTCGCGGATTTTCTTCAGGTCGCCGTCGATGTCCTTGCGCAGGCGTTCGGCGTCCTTGGCCGTCGCCAGGATCTCCTGCACCCCCTTGGGGCGGCGCTCCTGCAGGTCGCGCACGCGGCTCCGGTAGGCGTCGACGGCCGCCTTGTCGGGCAGGCCCTGCAGGCGCTCCTCCCACGCGGCACGCGCCGTCTTCAGGTCGCGCGCCAGGGCCTCGGCGTCGGCCACGCTGGTCAGGGGGTTCTGCAGGAGGATCGCGTTCGCGTCCGGCAGGGACAGCTCCGGCAGGGAGATCGAAAACCCGCCCGACTCCTTCTTTGCCTTCGGCGCCTTGGTGAGCGCGCCGGAGCGGGTACGCGCGGTGCCCAGGCGCACGCCGTCGAGGCGCGCGGCGCTCACGACGAAGCGGCCCGTAAGCAGCGGCCGGCCCTCGATGGAGAACTCGGACCGCGCCACCTCCACGGCGTTCGTCATGGGGGCGTCCGGGTCGGTCACCGCGAGGCCGGAGAGCACCAGGGAGGGCGGGAACAGCCCCACGTCGGCGGCGCCGAGGTCCACCTTCGCGCCCACGATGGACGTGCCGATCCGCTCCACGGCGCGCCGCGCGACGGCGTCGGCGAACAGCACCCACCCGCCCACGATCAGGACCAGGGCGACGACGAACAGGACGATGCCCTTGGGGCGCAGGCACGCGCCGAGCCCGGCCATCAGGTGCCCTCCCCGATGTCCCAGGCCGCGCGCAGGGCCCGGTAGAGGCGGTTCGCCTTGAGCATCTGGGTCACCTTGAGGGCGCGCACCCGGGCGAGCACCTGCTCCCGGTAACGCCGCACGGCGGCGACGCTGAGCAGGTGGACCGGGACCACCAGACCGAAGCTCACGACCAGGCTGCCCAGGACGATCGTGTGGTGAAAGCGCGTCAGGCGCATGCCCGGCACGTTGTAGAGGAAGGTCCAGAACCCTTCCAGCGCCGGCAGGGTCAACAGCCACAGGCCGAGGGCGTGGAACGCGGGGTCAGCCAAGTAGGCGACGCCGGAAAAGACCGCCCACGCGACGAGGAACGCGCTCAGGTTGGCGCGCAGAACCAGCAACAAGAAGAGGACGATCAGGTTGTGGACGGAAGCGAGCGGCGTCAGACCCGCCACCAGGGCCAGGGCCACCCCCAGGGCGATCTGCCCGGGGGCGGTTTCGGAGCCGAGCAGCTTGAGGAACCTCGCCAGGAGGCGGAGCAATGGAATTCCCTTTCCCTCCTAAGTCGGTCGCCCGCCGCGGGGCATCCTAACGCACACCGGCCGGCGCCCGCCACCGGAGGTCCGACCGGTCGGTCGTAAGAATGCGCCCTAGGCCGGTCCGGACTCCACCCTTTTGGCGCACCCGAAACACGCTACTTTGGGTGGGGATTTCGGATGCGCTTTTCATGCAGGATTTTCCCGTTACATTGGCGGCACCGATCGGGTCGATCGTTCAGTGTGTACGCCACGATACGGAAACGCCGCGCGAGCCCGCACGGGTACGGGCCACACCGGTCACCACGCCCCGCAGGGCCCCACGGGGCGCGAGATTCGGACGTTTCCCGCGGGCACGAAAACGGCGCGGATTCCTTTGAGGAACGTCGCCCTTTGTGGTTAAATTGCGGGCCAAAATCGTGGTGTCCCGGGCGGGGGTGGCCTGGGCACCGGAACAGGCCTCGGACCTGAGGGGAAGAGCATGGCTCTCAACAGCAGGTTCGGCCGGCGAGTGCGGGTGCTCCGGGCCGAACAAGGGTGGGGACTGCGCAAGTTCGCGAAGGCGGTCGGCGTGAGTCCGACCTATCTCTCCAAGATCGAACGGGGCGAGTTTCCGCCCCCCGCGGAAGACAAGGTGGTGGCGATCGCGGACGCCCTGGGGCAGGACCGGGACGAGCTCCTGGCCCTGGCCGGGCGCATCGCCTCCGACCTGGCCGAGGTCATCCGCGCCCGGCCCATAGAGCTGGCGGCGCTCCTGCGCGCCATCCGCGACCTGTCGCCGGAGGCGGTCCGGACGCTCGCCGAAACCGCCCACAAGATGGCGGGCGGCAAGGGTGCCAAGGGCGGCGGGGCCGGGAGCGGACGGCGGGACGGCCCGCCGGGCCAGACCGCCCGGCACCACGACGGGAACACCGAGGAGCCGCCCGAGTACCTGGCCTGACCCGCCGGCCCCCAACCATTCAGGCCCGGGCGGCGTGGCACACGGCTCGGCCCCTCAGGGCCACGGCGCCCCCCGGTCCCGCCAGGCGCGCGATATCGCGCGCCACCGCCGCCCACACCGCCTCCGGGTCCAGGTCCGGCACCTCCCGGAGCAGCGCCGTGATGGGGCTCGACGTGGCGCGGCAGTAATCCACGCACGCGGCCAGGCTCTCGAACCGGTAGCGCACCGTCGCGTCGGCGGCGGTCACGTCGTTGAATCCGGCCGCCCGCAGGGCGTTCGGGACGGCGTCGGGCACCGCCAGGCGGAACGGCCCCGCCTCCCCCGCGACCGGCGGCGCGAGCCCCGCGACCCGCCGCGCCGCGGCCAGGGGTATGCAGATGGCGGGCACCTCCTCCGGCGGGCCCCAGACCGCCGCCGCGAGCCGGCCCCCCGGCACGAGCAGGGCGCGGAGGGCTTTCAGGGCCGAAACGAGGGCGGCGGGATCGGGCCCCAGAGCCATGAGGCCGAAGCGGCACAGGACGGCGTCGAAGGCGCCGTCGCGCAGGGCCGGGCGGGCGCCGTCCGTGGCGGCGAAAACCAGCCCGGAGACGCCGTCCGCGCGCGCCCGTTCGGCGCCGCGGCGCAGCATGGCGAGGGAGGTGTCGACGGCCACCACCAGGCCCCCCGGCGCCACGTGCGGGGCGACGGTGCGGGCCGGTTCCCCCAGGCCCGTGGCCACGTCCAGCACCCGCATCCCGGGCGCCAGGGCCGCCAACTCGATCAGGCGCTCGGAGACGGGCGCCGTGGCGGCCTCCATGCGGTCGCGCTCGGCCCACCAGCGCGCCGCCACGTCGTCCCAGTGGCGGGTCGACATTCCCACCGCGCGGGCGGCGGGCGCCTCGTCTGGATTCTCGGGTACCACGGCGTGGGTGCTCGGTGAGCGCCGAGCATAGCGCCCCCGCCGGCCGCCGCCAAGCGGCAGCCAGACCCTGAGGGAGGCGGGCGTCGTCCGCGGACGATGGCCGCCGTCTCCGCGCCTGCGGCGCCGAGACCGGGCGGGTCTGGCCGACGATCGCCGCCATCTCCGCGCCTGTGGCGCCGAGACCGGGCGGGTCTAGCCGACGATGGCCGCCATCTCGAAAATCGGCAGGTACATGGCCACGACGATGAAGCCCACCGTCACGCCCAGGAAGACCATGAGCATGGGCTCCAAGAGCGAGGTGAGGGCGGCCACCGCCTCGTCCACCTCCTCGTCGTAGAAGTCGGCGATCTTCGAGAGCATGGTGTCCATGGCGCCCGTGGCCTCACCCACCGCGATCATCTGGACCACCATGGGCGGGAAGACGTTGGACTGCCCCAGCGGCTCGGCCACGTCCTTACCCTCGCTGATGGACGAGCGGGCGTGCATGATGGCGTTCTCGATGACCTTGTTGCCGGCGGTGGAGGCCGTGATCTGCAGGCCGTCCAGGATCGGCACGCCCGAGCTGATCAGGGTGCCCAGGGTGCGCGTGAACTTGGCCACGGCGGCCTTGCGGATCAGGTCGCCGAACACCGGCACGCTCAACGACAGGCGGTCCATGTGGAGCCGTCCGCGCTCGGTCTTGTAGAGACGCTTGACGCCGAAGACGAGCAGCACGACCGCGATGATCATCTCCCAGATGTTGCCCACGATGAAGTCCGAGGCCCCCAGCACCAGCCGCGTCGGGGCCGGCAGGGTGCCGCCGAAGTCGCTGAACATCTGTGCGAAGACCGGGATCACCCAGATCATCAGCACCGCCATCACGCACACCGCGATGGCGACGATGGAGGCCGGGTAGACCAGGGCGCCCTTGATCTTCTTCTTCAGGCGAATGCTCTTCTCCATGTGCTTCGCCAGGCGCTGCTGGATGATGTCCAGGATACCGCCCGCCTCGCCGGCCGCGACCATATTGACGTAGAGGTCGTCGAACACCTTGGGGTGCTTGCGCAGGGCCTCGGCGTAGGTGGAGCCCGCCTCCACCTCCATGCGGGTCTCGTTGATGGCCTTCGCCAGCGGCTTGCACTCGGTCTGCTGGGCCAGGATCTCCAGGCACTGCACCAGGGGGAGCCCGGCGTCGATCATGGTGGAGAACTGCCGGGTGAAGATCACCACGTCGCGCGGCGTCACCTTGGCCCCGACGCCCGGGAGCTCGATATTGATGCTCGAGACCTTGCGCTGCAGCGAGGTGGCCAGCACGTTCTGCTTGCGCAGCATGGCGGCGGCCTCCTCGCGGGTCTTGGCCGTCACCTCGCCCTTCTGGATCTCCCCGGTCCGGTTCCTACCGACGTATGCGAATGTCGCCATGGACGCTTCCTAAAGAAAATCGGGGCCCTTCAGTCGATCGGCGCCGCCACCGCCCCGAGCCCCATGCGCTGGAACATGGCCTGCAGCTCGGCCATGTTGCTGGAGCGGTGCATGGCCTCCTCCGGCGAGATGGCGCGCTGCATCACCAGCTGCGAAAGGCTCTGGTTCATGGTCTGCATCCCGAACTTCTCCTGGCCGGTCTGCATGGAGGAGTAGATCTGGTGGACCTTGTCCTCCCGGATCAGGTTCCGGATGGCGCTGTTGGGCACCATGATCTCGAGCGCCAGGCAGCGCCCCTCGCCGCCGGCCATGGGGATCAGCTGCTGGGAGACGACGCCCTCGAGCACCAGGGCCAACTGGGAGCGCACCTGGGGCTGCTGGGTGGGCGGGAAGACGTCGATGATGCGGTTGATGGTCTGGGCGCAGGAGTTGGTGTGCAGGGTGGCCAGGGTCAGGTGGCCGGTCTCGGCCAGGGTCAGGGCCGCCTCCACGGTCTCCAGGTCGCGCATCTCGCCCACCAGCACCACGTCCGGGTCCTGCCTGAGGATGTGCTTCAGGGCGGCCTTGAACCCCTTGGTGTCGGAGGTCACCTCGCGCTGGTTGACCACCGACTGCTTGTGGGGGTGCAGGTACTCGATCGGGTCCTCGATCGTGATGATGTGGACCTTGCGGGACTCGTTGATCCGGTCGATCATCGCCGCCAGGGTGGTGGATTTACCGGACCCCGTGGGGCCGGTCACCAGCACCAGGCCGCGGGGGCGGCGGCTGATCTCCTGGACCACCTCCGGCAGCCCCAGATCGTTGAACGACGGGATCTTGTGGGGGATCAGGCGGAAGGCGGCCGCCACGGCACCGCGCTGGACGAAGATGTTGGCGCGGAAGCGGGCGATCCCCTTGACGCCGAAGGAGCAGTCGAGCTCGCTGGCCTCCTCGAAGCGGTGGCGCTGGGCGTCGTTGAGGATGCTGTAGGCGAGGCGCTTGGCCTCCGGGGCGGTGATCGTGTCGTACTTGTCCATGCGCACGATGTCGCCGTGCAGGCGCATGGCGGGGGGCACCCCGGTCGTGATGTGCAGGTCGCTGGCCCCGGCCTCCACCATGTCCTGCAGCAGCTGATACAGGTTCGTCGCCATGCGCGCCTTTGTCCCTCCCAAACGCCTAGTCGGCGAAGGTGACGTTGAACACCTCCTCCACGCTCGTGATTCCCTCCAGGCACTTGCGGATGCCGCTCATGCGCAGGGTCTCCATGCCCCGGGCCACGGCACACTTCTTGATCTCATCGGAATTTGCCTGCTTGAAGATCAGTTCCCGGATTGCCTCGTCGATATGGAGCACCTCGTAGAGGGCCACCCGGCCCCGGTAGCCGGTGCCGTTGCAGTTGGGGCAGCCGACGCCGTGGAAAACCTTCGCCTTGGCGGCGGTTTGGGGGGGCATGCCCAGGTTCTCGAGGGTGGATTTCTCCACCTCCAGGGGCTCCTTGCACTCGCTGCAGATGCGCCGGGCCAGGCGCTGGGCGACGATGAGGACCACGCTGGAGGCCACCAGGAAGGGCTCGATGCCCATGTTGAGCAGGCGGTTGATGGTGCTCGGGGCGTCGTTGGTGTGGAGGGTGGAGAGCACCAGGTGGCCGGTGAGGGCCGCCTTGACCGCGATCTCCGCGGTCTCGCCGTCACGGATCTCGCCCACCATGATGATGTCCGGGTCCTGGCGCAAAAAGGAGCGGAGGGCGGCCGGGAAGGTCAGGTTCACCTCCTCGCGCACGTGCACCTGGTTGATCCCCAGGAGGTTGTACTCGACCGGGTCCTCGGCGGTCATGATGTTGGTCTCGATCTTGTTGACCTGGTGCAGGGCCGAGTACAGGGTGGTGGTCTTACCCGACCCGGTGGGCCCCGTGACCAGAACCATGCCCCAGGGCGAGGCGATGGCGTCGAGGAACTGCTTGTAGGCCTTCTCGCCGAAGCCCAGCTTGGCCAGATCGAGGGTGAGGTTGCTCTTGTCCAGGATACGCATCACGATCTTCTCGCCGAACAGGCACGGCAGGGTCGAGACGCGCAGGTCCACCTCGCGGTCCTTGAGCTTGAGCTTGATGCGGCCGTCCTGGGGCACGCGGCGTTCCGAGATGTCGAGCTGGCTCATGATCTTCACGCGGGAGGTCAGGGCCGCGCGCAGGCGCATGGGGGGGCTCATGACCTCGTAGAGCCGGCCGTCGATCCGGTAGCGCACCCGGAACTTCTTCTCGTACGCCTCGATGTGGATGTCGGAGGCGCCCTTCTTGATGGCCTCGGCCAGGATCAGGTTCACCAGCTTGACGACCGGCGCCTCCTCGACGGCGGCGGTCATGTCGGCGGCGTTGAACTCCTCCTCCGACTGCTCCACCACGTCCAGGCTCTCGTCGTCGAGGCCGGAGAGGACGTCCTGGAACTCGTTGGCCGAGTCGTAGTAGATGTCCATGGCCTCCGCGATGGCGGTGCAGGAGGCGAGCACCGGCTCGATCTCGTAGCCGGTCATGAACTTGATGTCGTCGATGGCGAAGACGTCGGAGGGGTCCTCCATCGCCACGGTCAGGCGGTTGCCCACCCGCTTGATGGGGATCACGCGGTACTTCTGCACCACCTCCATGGGGATCTGCTTGATGACCGCGGGGTCGATCTTGAGCTGCCGGATGTCCACCATCGGCAGGCGGTAGTACTGGGACAGGAAGTGCATCAGCTCGCTCTCGCTGCAGTACTCGAACTGCACCAAGGTCGAGAAGAAGCGGCCGCCTTCACGCTTGATGTGGTCCAGCACCTTCTGGTACTGGTCCTCCGTGATCAGCTGGCCTTCGACCAGCCGTTGTCCCAGGTGCTGATGGATCAACCCACTCGCTCCATGAACCTCTACGCCGCCCGCGGCCGCAGGGCACACCACAGGCCACGGGGTACCCGATCTATCGGAAGAATCCGGTACGAGATTTAGGCAACCCGTTTCCCTTTGGACCCGGGTACGGGGGGAAAACGAGGGGGGTAGGCGTCTCCGGGGGGCCCCGGGCGCCCGTCTCAGGCCGGCAGGCCCTCGGCCAGGGCGTCCCACTCGGCCGTCAGGCGCTCGATCCGCCGCTCGACGGCGGCGTGGGCGTCGAGCACCTCGCGGAACGCGGCGTCGTCGGCGTACAGGGCGGGATCGGCCAGGCGGGCGGCCAGGGCGGCCAGCTCCGGCTCGGCCTCGGCGAGCTTTTTCTCGATCTCGGCCATGCGGGTCTTGGCCTTGCGCTCGTCCCGGGCGGCCTCCTTGCGCCGGGCCCGCTCGGCCCCACCCGCCCCGCCGCCCCCGCCGGCCGCCTTGGGGGCCTTGGGGGCCTTGGGGGCTTTCGGGGCTTCGGGGGCGGGCGCGGCCGGGGCCGCGGGCGCCGCCCCCTCCCGGGCCGCCAGGTAGGCGGCCCAGCCGCCGTGGTGGTCCATCAGGCGGCCGCCCTGGATCTCCAGGACCCGGTTGGCCACCCGGCGGATCAGGTGGCGGTCGTGGGTGACCATCACCAGGGTGCCGTCGTAGGCGGTCAGGGCGTCCTCCAGCACGTCGCGGGAGGGGATGTCCAGGTGGTTCGTGGGCTCGTCCAGGAGCAGCAGGTTGGCCGGGCGGATCAGGAGGCGCGCCAGGGCCACCCGGGCCTTCTCGCCCCCCGAGAGCACGGCCACCTTCTTGAGCTGCTCCTCGCCGGTGAGCAGGAACCGCCCCAGGATGCCGCGGATGCGCGCCACCGGGTCCTTGGGGGCCACGGCCTGGACCTCTTCGTAGGCGGAGCGGACGGGCGAGAGGGTATCGAGGGTGTGCTGGGCGAAGTAGGCCCGGCGCACCTTGTGGCCGAGGGTGACGGTGCCCGTGTCCGGGGCCTCCGTGCCCGCCAGGATCTTCAGGAGCGTGCTCTTGCCCACGCCGTTGGGCCCCACCAGGGCCACCTTGTCGCCCCGGAAGAGGGTGAAGCCGAAGTCGCGAAACACCCGGTTGCCCTCGAACGCCTTGGCCAGCGCCTCGGCGACGAGGACCTCCTTGGCGCAGGGGGTGGTGGCGGGGAAGGCGAAGTCCACCACCCGCTCCTCCTTGGGCACCTCGATCGGGTCCATGCGGGCGATCTGCTTGACCCGGCTCTGGGCCTGGCGGGCCTTGGTGGCCTTGTAGCGGAACCGGTCCACGAAGGCCTGCATGCGCTCGGCCTCCTTGCGCTGGTTGCGGGCCCGGTTCTCCTCCACCTCCCGTTCCTGCTCGCGCTGGACCAGGTAGGCGTCGTAGCCGCCCTTGTAGAGACGCAGCCCGCCGTCCAGCATGGCCGCGATCCGGTTGGCGAAACCGTTGAGAAAATCGCGGTCGTGGGAGACCGCCAGGATCGTCCCGGGGTAAGCCGCCAGGAACGCCTCCAGCCACTCCACGGCCGGGGTGTCCAGGTGGTTCGTGGGCTCGTCCAGCAGGAGCACGTCCGGCGCCGTGACCAGCAGGCGCGCCAGGGAGACGCGCATGCGCCAGCCCCCCGAGAGCGAGCCGCACGGCCGGTCCATCTCGGCGTCGGAGAAGCCCAGGCCCGCCAGGATCTTGCGCGCCTCGGCCTCGCGCCGGTAGCCGCCCAGGGCCTCGAACCGATCGAGCACGCCCCCGTACTCCTCCGCCAGGGACTCGACGTCGGATGGGTGGGCGCCGGGCTCGGCCATGCGGCGCTCCAGGGCCTTCATGCGCCCCTGCAGGCCGGTCAGCTCGGTGTCTCCCTTCAGGGCCTCGGCCAGGACCGGGGTGTCGCCCCCGGCGGGGGGCTCCTGCCACAAGGCCCCCAGGCGCAAGCCCTTGCGGCCGCGCACCTGGCCGGAATCGGGGTTCTCCTCGCCCGCGATGATGGCGAGCAGGGTGCTCTTGCCCCGGCCGTTCGGGCCCACGAGGCCCACGCGGTCGCCGGCGTTCAGGGTGAGGGAGACCCCCGAGAACAGCGGCCTGGCCCCCACCGCCTTGGATACGTTCTCGATCGTCAGCATCGGCGGATAAGCGTAGCACGGGGCCGGAGCACGGCCGGAACGGCGCCGGCGGGCGCGGAAAGCGGGTTACAGGCCCCGGGTTTCGCAGCGCTGGCGGGGG
>Ga0210123_1001544_pt1 | contig 11553 bp, 12 predicted proteins | sample Muzzi_PWB_D2_FD_185535 | JGI IMG/M metagenome (GOLD analysis project Ga0210123, IMG submission 185535) | Wetland microbial communities from San Francisco Bay, California, USA, that impact long-term carbon sequestration - Muzzi_PWB_D2 (SPAdes) | ecosystem: Environmental > Aquatic > Marine >... | reverse complement strand
GTCAGCCTCGTTTCACGCGACACCTGAGATGGCGATTTGCCCTGAATGGGCGGAAACATGTCAGCCCAGGGCAACGCCCCTCGTTGTTCAAACAAGTTGTGAGCCCGATCCATGCGACGCGTTTGGTCATGGATCGCCCTGAAAGGGCGGAAACATGTCAGCCCAGGGCAACGCCCTGGGGCTGCGATTCGCGATAGGAAAAAGCCCTGAAGGGGCGACACACTGGGATTTTCGTACGGCGCATGAAATGAAAGGGCCCATCGGCAATGACCGTCAAATGTCGGGTCCTCGGCTGTTGCGCCCCTTCAGGGCTTCTGCGTGATTACGTTGCAGCACCCTGGGCGTTGCCCAGGGCTGCCATGTCGCTGCCCCCTTGGGGCGAACAATGATCGCACGCGAACAACAGTGGCCGAACCGCGAATGCACACAGGACGAGAAACGATCGCAACCGATTGTGTAGAACAACGAGGGCGGTGGCCTGGGCTGACATGTTGCTGCCCCAGACGGGGTGACAGGAGGCCATCGTGTCGAAGTCGTGAAAATAGGCGGATCGTGTCATCCCTGACGGGCCTTCGTTTGAATGCGGGCTTCGTACCCGCGGTTGCACCGCGGGCTACAAACCGGTCGCCGCTTCGCGGCTTGGCGATGTGCGACCGGGTCGCACCCTACAGGCTCCAGCCAGTCGCGTCACATCTGAAGGTCCGCCCGGCAGGTGACGACGCGTTCATCACGCTAGTCTGAGCTGAGGGAAACGACCCGAAGCAGGTACTTGGTGCTTCGATTGACGAAATGGTGGAATCACGCCACACTCTGTCGTTCATGCCGCTATTGAGGAGGCGAGGCTATGCTATTCGAATTCACGACGCTCGGTACGAGCATCGGTGGGCTGTTTGAGATACCGCTTCTGATGATTGAGTTCATGCTCGACTTCACGAGGCTGTTGCTCATGTTGATCTTCGGCTTCGCGTCGCCGTTGTCGATCTAATGGCATTTCCGGAATGGTCGCTTCATTTGTTTCCCCCCTTACCAAGAGGGGACAGACGGGCGTCCCGCAACGACTCCAAGACCTCCACCAGCCCCTCCTTGGCAAGGAGGGACGGGTGGCCCACGTCCTCCGGACGTGGGTTCGCGATTCGGGTGCGCAAACCGTTCGCAAGAATCGCGAGCCCAGGTTCTGCCAACCTGGGCCACCCGTCCTGAAAAGCCGCCACGGCAATAACCGATGCTGCGGTACAGCTCGATGGGTGCGTGCGGGGAGTACTGGTACCGTGTTTCATAAGTTCCACGGCGATCGCATCCGTCCCCCACCCTTCGCTTTGCGATGAATGGGGCACCCAACATAGTCGAGCGACTTCCGAAACACCGTACTGGACGATCACCACCCGGTGCGAAGATGACGAGTGCCCCGCGTACTCCGGACGTGGTTCTCGATTCGCCCGTGTAGAGTGCTCGCAGAAATCGCGAACCCAGGTTCAAAGAACCTGGGCCAGCCGTCCGGATGGTGTCATTCTCTACACGCGCAGCGTGGCTACCAGTCGCAACGGATGAAGCAGCAAATCGAGAGCCGCGGTCACAGTTGTACAGACGACATCAGCCGACATTACCGTTTCACTCGCCGCTCCCTCTGCGAGCACGACGGCGATTCCTAGCGCAGCGGCCTTCAGCATGAGCCGATCGTTTCTTCCATTGCCTATGCACACCGTACGATCCTGACCAAGCCGCTGAACATACTCCAGCTTCGCAGTATCTTGCCCGTCGACGGGGAGGACATGGACAGCGCAGGTATCGGCGATGATGCTCGATTTCACTGTCGAGAAAGTGTCGGCCGTCAACACATGGAGTTGTAGATGCTGCGCTAATGCTTCCAATCTGCTCGGGACACCGTCAATGACTTTTCCATCGACGGCCAGCGTTCCGTTGAAATCGAGAACGAGGTTATCGAGCTTCAGCGGTTCGCGTCCGGGAATACTTATTTCGAACATGTCTGCACCGCCATCCCGATCCATCGCGATCCACTGGTGTGGACGAGTGCCCGACGTCCTCCGGTCGCTGGATCTCAATCTGACGAAGTGTAACTCAAGAAAGTGCCGCGGGTCCAGGCTCACGGAATCCGGACCACCCCTTCCTGTTACCCTTCGCTCCTCGCTGCCGAGCCGCGAGAACCATGGTGCGACCGGGTCGCACCCTACGAAACTCGTTTGCGATCGCCGGCGATCGCAGCACGATTTCTCACTTGCAGGAGCCTGTCTATCCCGAATCGGGTCAACCGACGTACACCATCGGTGTATCAAACAGCATGGCAGACGCTTCCCGGTACCCGATACAGGTGCGAGTGCTGTGACCACCTTCAAGTTGATACTCGCAGAACTGGTGCGACCGTCGAACCGGCATGCCGTTGGGCGGTTCAGGCGGTTCGCACACCGTTTATTCGTGTTGCTTTGTGTGACGGCGGCATTATTCGTGTGCACAATCTGGATGTATAGCTATATACCGCCTGTCGATCGCTCCGAGTGCGAGTCTTGGTGGCGTAACGGCGATGTCGAAGTGTACTTCAACACAGCAGGGATAGTGTTTGTACAGATGCCGTTCACTGGGCACGGTGTTTTCGTGCACGATGGGCGCTTGGATTACCTTACGAAATATGACGCGGATCATGAAATCGCGGTACTACATAATCGCGACGTCGAGTTTCTAGGAGCCCAATGGAAGCAGGGCACTATCAGGTCCTGCACGAGAGGATTTCGTCGGCACATTGTACTTCCGCTATGGATGCCATTTGTCCTCTTTGCCGCGTGCCCGGTCATCGCATTCATTCGCGGTCCCTACCGGCGAGCAACAAGGCGTGCCACGGGATTCTGCCGCAGGTGTGGATACAACCTGACGGGATTGGTCGAGCCGCGATGCCCGGAGTGCGGGACGGGCATGAGTCCAAAACAAATCAACCAAGTCATGTCAGTGAGTGTACAAGACTGATGAGGGAATGTTGGGGGCGTCCAACGATTATGCGGGCATTATGATCATCTGGCGTCGATCACGGACTGTCGTTTGGATCCTGTTGGTCGTACTGGTGGGCCTGGCAGGATTAAGCTACGTGCATCCCCTACGTGCGCGAATGTGTTGGAACGACAGTCATGTTTCAAGGGTCTCCGTCGCACACGGTGCTCTTCGCATTATGCATGAGTTTTGCGCGAAGGGTGTTCGACACTCGCGGCTGGATGTGCTCGACTTAATCTGGGAAATAGAACCGAACAGGGCTAACCTCGGGTACCGAGGACACCGAACCGGCAACACGCCCATGTCAAATGGCGTCTTGATCGTTGAGTGTAATCTGTTTGTCCTTCTCGGCTTCGTGCTAACATTGTTCCTTATGTTCGAACGCAACCGGCGCCGACGACTCGTCGGGGCGTTTCGAGAAATCATCCATCCTTCCGATCGACAGGCCATTGCGCCCATTCGGCGAACCATTCGTCGTTCGGTGGTCGTCACGTTCGGATTGGCGACGCTACTGGCCATGGCGACTTGGGTGGCAACATACAAGGAGTTCCCGCCGAGTTATTACCAATGGCGACTCTATCCAGGTACCCTACACCTGTATTCGTACGGTAGCCCCGTAAGGCGATTCAAGATAACGTATCACAGAGGGGGAGCAACTGTCGGCCAATACCTGTCCTTATACGGCGTTGAAAAAGGGCGGGTCGCACTGGGTTACCGGTCGCCCGTCACCAAGGGCACGATGGTCGCGAATCGTCGCATCGAACGAGCCGGCTTTGGTTGGGTTCAGAAGTCGATCGATCCGCGCAACATCGAGACGAGCGTCGAATTCCCCTGTTGGGCGCCGGTGCTGCTCTTTTCCACCTGGCCGGTCGTCGCGTTCATTCGAGGGCCATATCGGCGTGCCACACGGCGCGCCAGGGGATTCTGTCGCAAGTGTGGATACAGCCTGACCGGCTTAGTCGAGCCGCGTTGTCCGGAATGCGGCGCCCGCATGAGTCCAAAACAAATCAACCAAGTCATGTCCTTGCGTGTACAAGACTCCGCAGATAGCTGCTACTGAGCGCAACCAGCGGGGCTTGGTACTGTGATTGGGAAACTTTTTCGAATCACTCTTTGGATTCTATTTATCGCAGTCGCTGGATTGACCTGCGTCAGCTATTTGCATGCCATTCGTACCGGAATTGAATTGAGTGACAAGCGCTTATTGGCTGTATCGATCGCCCACGGCAACCTGGAATTCGGCTATTACACGGCCGAGTCGCAAACGAGCCGGTGTCTTCTGCGCATAGCTGAGTTCATCTACAACGGCAAAGCGGAATTCCGGTTAGCTGGGTTTCCTTGGTATCGAAGCGCCCGCCTGAATTGGGAGACTACTGCTGGCGTGAAATACATCGGCGCAGGAGGCAGCCTGCTTCTTCCGCTTGTGACATTTCCTGCGGTGATGTGGGCTATCAAGCGGCGCCGGCGGCTCGCGGTTGCCATGCGGGAAATTGTCAGGCCTTCCGGTCCACATCCGAACATGCCATTTGGTCGCGCTATTCGCCGATCGGTCATTGGAATGGTTGGCATGGCCTCGCTTCTAGGCGTAGGGATTTGGGTGGCGAGCTACAAATACGACGCCAAGGAGCACTGTTGGCATGTCGATCAAGATTCGCTCCTATTGACTGACCTGGAGCGTGGTTACGTCAAGGTCGTCTACGTCTCTTGCAACACCAACGGCTCGAACGTTCCGATTGTTGACCAGCACCTGGGCGGTTTCGGCTTCAAACAAACCTCGGTTCCCTCGGTCCTACCTGCTGGGCAACGCCCTAAAGCCCCGAATGCTCCAGGACCGGCCCTTGACGTGACGCGCGTCCTGTGGATTCCCTGCTGGGCGCCGGTTGTCCTCTTCTCCGCCTGGCCGGTGTTCGCCTTCTTCCGCGGACCGTATCGTCGGGCGAAGCAGGGTGCGACGGGATTCTGCAGCAGGTGCGGTTACAACCTCACGGGCCTGGTCGAGCCGCGCTGCCCGGAATGTGGGACGGCCTTCGACCGGCGGTTGTGGCGGGACGCCGGTTCGGCATGTTGACGGGGATTGAACCTAGTTGCCCCACGGGCTTACAATACAGCCATTATGGACGTTATTCCGGAATACGCTCGTCGGGCCATCTGCAACCAGAAGATCCGTGCCATCAACGCCGAGATCCGTCGGGCATATGCGCCGCGGCTGAAGGCCGCCGATTCCGCCGCGGAAAGAGAGTCGCTGGAAGAGGCCATGCAGGTGGAGATCGCGGAGCGTACCAGGCCCTATACCAAAGAGAGTGAGCGAGAGGGCACTTGTGAGTCTTGCGGTTACGTGCTCTACGGATTGACCCAGCCTCGCTGCCCCGAATGTGGCACCGCATTCGATCCGGCCATACTCGACATGCCCGGACCGCCCTGTACCGGCAAGCCGAGCAATCAGACCCTGTATTAACGGTAATCCTCGCTGGTTTCGGATTAGACTCGGCATATGTTGCGTCCACGGAAGGAACCGCACCCGACTACACTGGCGGGCGAGCCGCCAGTGGCATCCAGCGCTGCAGCGCCCCAGGGACGATGGTGCGGCAGGGTCGCATTCTACGTCGGGCGCCAAGCAGCTCCGCTCCCGACGGTCGCGGCTCGGAAGGAGCGAGGAAACATCTACCAGTGTGCTGGCGGTCCTAGCTCTACCGGTTGCGCAGTGACTTCGATGTGTGCCACTGCTCTCGAGCAGTGATTCCTGCGGTCCTCAGCTTGCCACCCCACGCTCGCACTGCTCACGAGCAGTGGCACACCAACTCATCAGACCAGGGCTGACAAAACCACGGCGCTCCATCACACGTTACCCCTTGAGTGGCACAGTCCGGCGAAGCTGGGCTGTGGGCTTGCGACACAAACATGGCCAAGCTATCGCTTGACCATGCCACCCCTCAGTGCAGGCGTCCCAACGCACTATTCGAGTCTTCTTCGCCGCCCGGGCGGTACGACCTTGTTCGCGAGCGCCGGTTCGCGGCCCATCAGGTGAGAGATGTGGTAATTCAACAGGCTGAAGGGCCCGACCATGGGAGCGTCGATGATGCCCTCGGCCAGCGTCTTCAGGGTCGGCGCGGAGACCTCGCGCTTCTCGATCTGGACCGGCTCGCAATGGCGGCAGATCATGCCGCCCTCGAACGACGAGAAATGCGTCAGATCGCTCGTGCGATTGCACAGGGCGCAGGCGTCGAAACGTGGGAGCGACCCCACCTCGTCGAGCAAGGTGCGCTGGAAGATGACCAGGGCGGACAGCAGCGTCTCGTTCGCCGTGGACAGTTCGTCCAGTGTGCGAACAAGGGCGTCGAAAAGCCTCGGATGCGGGTCCCAGTCCTCGGTCAGATATGAGGTGATCTCGGCGGCGTAGAGCGCCGCGTAGGTGCGGTCGAGTTTTTCGCGCAAACCGGAATGTACGCGCGTCTGCTTCCATTCGGTGAGTGTGGCCAGCCCTTCTGCTCGCTCGCGCCGGCTGACGGAGAGCGTACCGACCTCCAGCAGATCGATGCCGACGGCGAATCGCGTTTTAGTGCTGCGTTTTAGCCCCTTGCCGATGGCGCGCACCTTGCCCAGCGTCCGGGCGAAGAAGACGATTACCTGCGACGTCTCGGAGTAGTCGAGACGCCTTAGCGCCACGGCCTCATCGCTTACTATGCTCATATCGCTATCATAGAGGATAACCGGTCGTCGTGCAGGCCGGCATGGTGGGCGGTCCACATGCCGATCCACCAGGAGATCGGGTAGCAGATGAGTCATTGATGCAGCCATTCGATTCCATTCTCACGGTTACCTTGAACCCCGCCTTCGATCGCGTGATGCGCATCGACGGCTTCCGGATCGGCGGCCACCAGAAGGGCGAGACAATGGTACGCGTACCCGCCGGCAAGGGGGTCAACGTGTCGCGCGTGTTGAGCCGGCTGGATGTGCCCAGCATCGCCACGGGCTTGATCGGCAAAGGGCAGACGGAAGAGTACGAGGCGTCCTTCCTTGGCTCGCAAGTAAGGGCAGAATTTCTGGCGGTCGAAGGGAGGACCCGTGAAAACGTCACGGTGGTCGATCCGTCGGCTCATTCCGAGACGCACCTACGCGACGTAGGACTCTCCGTGACGCGTGCGGACCTGGGTCGCCTGCGCAACAAGATCAACCTGCTGGCCAAACCGGGGCGGCTGGTCATCTTTTCCGGTTCGCTGCCGCCCGGGATTGAGGTAGGCGACGCCGTCGAGCTGATCGACATCGTACAATCGAGCGGCGCCCGCGCGGCCATCGACGGCCCAGCGGATCTGCTGCGCGCTCTCGCCGACCGCTCCCTGTGGTTGGTCAAACCAAACGTGGCCGAACTGCTCGAAATGGCGGGCCCCGAGCTTTCGGAGGGTGACGAATCGCATGCCGACAGAGGTACCGAACCGGATACAGGCGTGATTCAGCGGGTCATCAAAGCTCATCTCCCCAAAACGGAGATTGCCCTCGTATCTCGCGGTGCTTCCGGCGGAAACTTGTTCACACGGGATATCGCTATCGATGGGCATGTGGCATTCGATGCGCGTCGCGTGCAGAGCACCGTGGGGTGCGGCGATTGCCTCCTTGCGGCGTTTATCGCGCAATGGCAACGCGGCGATGGTATCGAGGCCTGTTTCCGGTACGCCCTGGCCGCCGCCACCGCCGCCAGCACCGAAATCGATCCGGGAAGCCTGGATCCGGAAGTGATTGATGCGCTGTTCTCAGGCGTCTTGATCGTACGCCTGTAGATGGAAATAACGGGTGCCACTGGCGGCTTGTCCGCCAGTGCCGACGGAGATAACGTGTCCGGTCAGAACGCGGCTCCGTGGACCGCCGGTGGGTCTTCACCGGGATAACTCTCATGATCAAAGTAATACACCCAACTCGGCCATTTCCATTCACCTGATGAACGGCAAGGACCACGACAGACAGAGTCGTGGCGGATGTATCCGATAGCCTTCCAAGTAACCTTATTCGATGCGACAGTGCGGTCGTAGCCACCACCCTCCTATCAGAAGCCGACTTCATTTCTGTGTAGGTTTTTGAAAATTCGGCACTGGCGGGCGAGCCGCCAGTGGCACCCATCGTAGGGGTGTTTTCGTAGAAACACGTCGGTCTCTGGCGAGGATTTCAGGAGCGCTTCGCCCTTGCCACGAGTTTGTCGGCGAGTCGTGTTGGTTCCGGCAGGCGGTATCTGGTGCTGCACTGCAACGTGAGATCGACGGCGACTCGCAGGGAGATGCGATGGCCGATGCTCACGTACACGGGACGCACGCCGTCGCGCGTGCGAACGGCCTCGCCGATCGTTTGTCCATGGTGTATGAGCGGCGTGGTCGATCCTCGATCCTGAGCCGGTGTTTCACCACCACCAATCAGAATGCTCTTGGCGCAGCCCAGGCTCGGGCGGTCAAGGAGCAGCCCAACGTGACATGCCAGTCCGAAGCGCCGCGGATGGGCCAGTCCCTGTCCGTCGAACATGAAGGCGTCCGGCTCGACGGACAGTCTTCGGAAAGCGGCCACCAGGGCGGGGGCCTCGCGGAATGACAGGAGTCCGGGCACGTAGGGGAATGCCACCGGTTGATGCACGACGTGCTGTTCCACCACTTGATCGGTACGAAGATCCCAGACAACCACGCCGGCCACACAGGTTCCTTTGTCCGACGTGAACGCGAGGTCGGCGCCGGCGATCAGCCTTGCCCGTGCAAGCCGTCCTCGTGGAATCACCCGGTCCGCGAGCTGCCGTTGGATCTCTACGGCACGCTTAGGTGACACCTTCCAGGCATGTGGTGCGCGGGGGATTTTCACGTCGCGATTCTATCGTGATCCGCGGCCTCGCGGCAAACATAAATGCGCCGTCATCGTCTCGCGTACGGGGAGCTGGCTTTGCCTGAGAAATTGCGTCGGATGCAGGCAGGGATGCCTGCGGTACGGTCGGGTGGCATGGGCAAGCGGCAGCTTGCCCGTGGGGGAAGATTCTCGTTGTCGCAGACTACCGCCGTCCGACATCGTCGCATGATTTTTAAAACGGCTTGCAAAGTGCAGGCAGGGATGCCTGCGGTACGGTCGGGTGGCATGGGCAAGCGGTAGCTTGCCCGTGGGGGAAGATACTCGTTGTCGCAGACTTCCGCCGTCCGACATCGTCGCATGATTTTTAAAACGGCTTGCAAAGTGCAGGCAGGGATGCCTGCGGTACGAGCGCGAATGTCCGATCGCGCGCGTACCGGAAGTCGAGCTACTCTTCCTCGACGAGTCCGAGGAGCTTGTAGCGATCGCCGAGCTGTATCGTGGCCTTGCGTTTGACGCCGCGCCGCAGGAACGTGAGGACGGTGTCCTCGCCTGCGGGGGTGAAGCTGACGAGTTGAGTCAGATGATCCGAATCGCGCACCGGCATGCCGTCCACCTCGATGATGATATCCCGCGGCTTCAGCCCGCCGCGAGAGGCCGGTCCATCCTGCAGGTCGATCTTCTGAATCACCGCGCCATGATACACGCGTCCGTCGACAACTCTTCGCACATTGGACGCATCGGTATCGCCCACCACGATGCCGAGGTATCCATACTTGACACGGCGGCCGGTCTTTAGCGTTTCCAGAATACGTCGCGTATTGCGGTCGATGGGAATGGCGAACCCCGCGCCCTCGTTCACGCCGGAACTCGTTTCGATGGCTGTGACGATGCCGATGAGCTGGCCGTCCACATTGAACAGTGGGCCGCCGCTGTTGCCGGGATTGATAGGCGAGGACGATTCGATCAGATTGCCGTAGTACTGGAGGTTTCGGTTTTCCGCCAAACGGTCCGTGAGCGAACGCCCCAGGGACGTCACCGTACCCAGCCCCACGGAGAGGTTGCCGTCATGATTGCCCAGCCCGAAGGGGTTCCCCACGGAAATGGTCCATTGGTTTACCCGGACGTTGGTCAGATCGCCCCATTGCGCGGCTTTCAGGTTCCTGGCGTCGATTTTGAGGACGGCGAGGTCGCTTCGCAGGTCCGCCTGCTTCAATTCCGCCTCGAACTTCTCGCCGCTATCGAGCACCACCACGTAGTTGTTGGCCGGCTCATCGAGCACGTGCTTGTTGGTGGCGATATACCCATTAGCGTCAATAATGACGCCACTGCCGTGGCTGACCGGTGCCTTGACCAATCCCTGCCGCCGGTCATCCGGCCGGTGTACGTAATACGTGCGAATGGCCACAGTCGTGGGACGGAGGTCCTTGGCCAGGTCGACGAAGGCGGCCTCCAGCGCTTTGAGATCCGCGATTCGATATTTGCTGGGAAACTCGGCGTGTAAGGGGCGAGCCAGTACCGTGCCGATAAAGAGAGCGGCAAGGGCGAGGCGTACACGTGTGCCCGACCGCGCATGGAAGATGGCTACGTTCATTCTGTTTCTCCGTCCTGCGTCCTTTCGACCGTGCCCGCCCGTTTCGTGTATTATAGGCAACGCCACGGCGCTTGTGGCGAGTTTCTGTTTCCATTGGACAGACGCATGTTACCGGTCCTGGACAGACCTGTAATTTGTGGGAAATTGTCAACGTAATATCGGATGGGGACAAGATGATCCATAACCTGACGGAGAAGATGTGTCGGAGCGGCTGAGTTGGACGACGCCACGCTTAAGAAACTCGAATTCGACGTCGTACGTGAGAGTCTGGCGGGTTGTTGCGCGTGCAGCCTTGGCAAGGCGTTGGCCCGCAGTTTGCGTCCGTCACCTCGCCCAGAGCAAGTCAGGAACTGGTTTGATCAAGTCACTGCCATGCGAGGCGCCGCTGAGGCGCACGGAATGCCGCCGATGGGCGGCATTCACGATGTTCGAGACGAAGTACGCGCCGCGGCTTTCCCGACGCCGCTCGAACCGGACGCGTTGGCCGGCATCGCGGAGACGCTGAATGCCACCACCACGTTGCGCCAGTGGTTCGATCAAGTAGGCGCGGCGCAGCCGACGCTGCAAAGTATGGGGGAACGGATTTCAGACCTGAGCGCCCTCGCGGGCCGAATCTACGAGGTCGTCGATACGAGGGGGCGGGTGCGGGACTACGCCAGTCCCAAGCTGGCCGATATTCGCAAGGCGATCGCCCACGCGCGCGACAGACTCAAGGGCGTGACCGATCGCCTCTTACGACAGAGCGGTGTGACGCGGATGCTGCAATACGCCGGCGCCACCTTTCACGGCGATCGTTTCGTGCTGCCGCTCAAATCGGAATATCGAGGACGGATTCCGGGCATCATCCATCGCAGCAGCGACACCGGCTGCACGCTCTTCGTAGAGCCCGCGGAATCGGTGGAACTCAATAATGCCGTCGTTCGACTGAAGGACGAGGAAACCAAGGAAATCAATAGGCTGTTGCGCGATCTCTGCCACGACGTGAGCAGCCAGTCGCATGAGGTCTTGTCGACGCTCCGCGCCATTGCTCTTGTGGACTTGATCGCCGCCAAGTGTCGCTACGCCAAGAAGCGATCCTGCGTGTGCCCCTCTGTCAACGATGACGGCATCATGGACGTTCACGACGCCCGCCATCCCGTGCTGGTCGAACTTTTCGC
>Ga0210123_1001542_pt1 | contig 11556 bp, 7 predicted proteins | sample Muzzi_PWB_D2_FD_185535 | JGI IMG/M metagenome (GOLD analysis project Ga0210123, IMG submission 185535) | Wetland microbial communities from San Francisco Bay, California, USA, that impact long-term carbon sequestration - Muzzi_PWB_D2 (SPAdes) | ecosystem: Environmental > Aquatic > Marine >... | reverse complement strand
GGCGTCGATCCGCTTCCACTCGTCCGGTCCCGGGGCTCCGTGGCGCCAGGCGATCAAGAAGGCCGCCGGCAGCATGAGCAGGAGCACCGCGACGGTCAGATCGATCAGGGCGGGGGAGAGCAGATAGCGGTCGACCGCGAAGTCGACGAACTGCAGGAAGCCCCAACCGCCGACGACGTACAGCCCCACCAGCTGGGGAACCCTTCGATCGAGGAGTTGACGGAGCATCTCACCTTCCGCGACGCGGGATAGGGCGGCGGCCGCCAGGCAGCCGTGCGGCGCCCGGCGAGCGGTCGCGCGGAATATAGGGCGGCGGCCCCTCTAACTGTACATGTGTACACTTAGAAGGCGCGGGACCTTCATCGCCGGCTGCTGTCGATCCTCCGCCTTGCCACGCCGGGGCGCGCAGGTCGATCTTGTCGGCCATGAGTGGATCCCCGTCGTCCATGCAGGCGCTGTTCGCCGAGATGAAGCGCCGCCGCGTGTTCAAGGTGATGGCGGTGTACGGCGCCGTCGCCTTCGGCGTCCTCCAGGTGGCCGACCTGGCGTTCCCACGCCTCGGAATGCCCGAGTGGACCGTCACCCTCGTCCTCATGCTCGCCCTGCTCGGCTTTCCCGTCGCGATCGTGCTGGCCTGGGCGTTCGAGGCGACGGCGGAGGGCGTGAAGCGGACGGCCCCGGCTCGGCCCGAGGAGATCGAGGAGATCGTGGCCGCCCCGCGCAGCCATCGCTGGCCCGCCGGCCTGCTGGCGCTCGCCAGCATGATCCTGCTGTTCGGCACCGGGTGGTACATGGGTGGCGGCGGACGCGGCGGCGCGGAGGCGGCGAACCTGCTCGTCGGCGAGGCCCGCGCCTCGGAGTTCGAGACGCTCGCGGCGCTCCCGTTCCGCAACGTAAACGGCAGCGAAGAAAACGGGATCATCGCCGTCGGCCTCCACGAGGACTTGCTGTCCCAGCTCACGATGATCGGCTCCCTCCGCGTCACGTCGCGCACTTCCGTGCAGGAGTACGCGGACACGGACGAGGGCCTCGGCGATATCGCGAAGCAGCTCGGCGTCGCCTATCTGCTCGAGGGCTCGGTCCAGAGCTCCGGCAGCCGGATCCGGGTGACCGTGCGGCTGGTGGACGCGGCTGCAGATCGCACGTTGTGGACGCAGCAGTTCAACGAGGAAGTGACGCCGGACAACCTGCTCGATATCCAGACGGAGATCTCGCGCACGGTCGTCGAGCAGCTCCAGGCGCAGCTGACGCCGGAAGAGGACGCCGCGCTCGCCGCCTTGCAGGCCCCTGGCAGCTCGGTGGCCCAGCAGTGGTACTATCGCGGTCTGGCGGCCGGCTTCGGGGGGTTCGCGGATGCGGTTGTAGCCCGAGACGCGTTCGCGCAGGCGGTGCGGCTGGATTCGACCTATACGGCCGCCTGGTCGGAGCTCGCGCGCGCCGAGAGCTGGCTCAGGTTCGTCGGCGAACAGTCCGACGACTCGGCGGCCCGCGCCGCGATGGAGCGTACCGAGGAGCTCGCGCCGAACAGCGTCGCGGCCCACCTGGCGAGGGGCTACTACGAGTACTACGCGCGGCAGAACTTCGACGCGGCCCTGTCGGCGTTCCAGGCCGCCGAGCGCCTCGCTCCGTCGGACGCCGACGCCATCTGGGCGGTGGGCCTCATCCTTCGCCGCCAGGGGGAGTGGGAGGCGTCGACCGAGCGGTTCAAGCGGTCCGTGATGCTCGATCCCCGGAACCTCGACCGACTCCGGAGCCTGGAAGAGAATCTCGCGCGGCAGGGAGCCTATGCCGATGCGGACGCGATCGTCGAGCGGTCGCTGGCGATCGATCCCACGAATTCCCAGGCCCGTGCCGCAAAGGTGAGCACGCTCATCGCCATGGATGGCGACACGCGGCGCGCCAGCGGGCTCGCGGCCGAGCTGCGACTCGATCCCCGGGACCTCACGGAGGCGGCTGCGCTCGTCCAGGTCGCGGCGGTGGACCGCGATTGGTCGCGCGTAGTGGAGATCTCGAGGTCCGTCGAGACGCTAGGGCTTACCAACACCGATCTCTTCGCGCGCTTCTGGCGGATTCTGGCCATGTACGAGCAGGGAGATCCCGGGCTGGAGGCCGTGGTGGACAGCACGAAGCCCCTCGTGACCCCGCAGTCGATGCGGGAACAGGGTGCACCCGCGGTCCGTGGATGGCTCGACGCGCTCGCCGGCCGCCGCGACCCGGCACTCGCCGAGCTGCGCGAGGCGACCCGCCGCGTGCTGGAATGGCAGGATGCGGTGTTCGATCCGGGCGTGGCGTCGGTGATCGTCGGCGGCTACGGCGTGCTCGGTGAGCTCGACGCCGGTTTCGCGGTGATGGAAGAGGCTGCCAACCGGCCCTCGGACAACTTCAACCTGACGGCCTTGCGGACGAACGTCTTCTTCGACGCGTACCGGGACGACCCGCGTTTCGCCGAGATCCTCGAGCGCCGCGAGAAGTTCGAAGCCGAGGGCCGGAAGATGGGCGAGGCCGGCCGGCCCTGGGTGCCGTAAGCATGGCGGGGTCTTCCGAGCTTCCTCCTACGACGACTCCTTCGGCCGCCAAAGGCCGGCGAGCACGCCGCTGCCGGGCTCCAGGTCCTCCAGATCCTTCCATATGTCGATCGGCAGGTCGATGCGGGCGAGCGCCGCCGTCGGCAGGCGGTGCCATTCGTCGGTCAGGCTCTGAAGGAGCATCTCGAGGCCCGGATTGTGGCCGACCACCAGCACGCACTGCGCCTCGCCGCCCACCCGCCGCACCGCCGCCAGGCAGTCCTCGGGATCGGCCAGGTAGAGCTCGCTCAGATACCGGATTTCCGTGTCGTCGTCCGAGGTGCCGTCGTCCGGGTCGGCAACCATCAACTCGGCGGTGCGGCGGGCGCGTCGCGCCGTCGAGCTGAGGATGAGGTCGGGCCACAGGCCCTCGTCACGCAGCAACTGTCCCATGCGGGGCGCGTCCCGTTCGCCGCGCTCGTTCAGCGGACGATCGTGATCGGAGAGCGACCGATCCTCCCAGCTCGACTTCGCGTGGCGCAGGAGGAGCAGGGTCTTCATCGCCGGATCCCCGTGCGCGAGCCCGTTCGGCTCAAGCGCCTCGGAGGCTCTCTCGCAGCGCCCGCGCCTCCTGCGCCGGGAGATACGCCGCATCCGCCTCCGACCAGACCTCGAGCGCGTAGTCCAGGTGCTCGATCGCCTCGTCGCGCCGGCCGCGCGCCGCGAGATACCGGGCCACGGCGAGTCGATGGGCGGGCAGGCCCGGCTGATGCTCGAGGAACCACTCCGCGTCTTCGCCGGCCGCGTCCCAGCGGGCCTGCTCCGTCGAGCACCGGATGTGCGTCAGGCGAACCGTGACGCTGCGCTCGCTCAGGTCCAGTGCCTGGTCGTACAGCCCCGCGGCGCGCCGGCAGTCGCCGTCCTCCAGCTCGGCGATTCGGCCCTCGATCCATGCGAGAAATCCGCGGCGGGCGTCGGACTGGATCAGCGCGTCCAGCTCGCGGCTGGCGGCGAGGGAGGCCCGCGCCGCCTCCAGGTCGCCGATCGCCAGGTGGTTGCGGATGGCGGCGGACTCGAGCAGCGCGTTCCACGGCGCCTGGACGCCTCGATTCAGGCTGTCGATCTGCGCCAGCGCCGCCTCCGTCTCGCCGGCCTCGTACGCGTACATCAGGAACTCGGAATTGTCGATGCTCTGGAGGAGCTGAATCTGATTCTGGAACTCACGGAGCGCGGCGAGCCTGCGTCGATACGCGTCCTCCAGTCGGCCGAACTGTCCTCTCACGTAGTAGAGCGTCTCTTCCAGTCCGATCCGGTTCGCGCGCTCGACAGGCGTACGCTCGAGCGCCTCGGCGTCCGCCAGCCGCTGCTTGGCCTTCGCGACATCGCCCTCCCGGATGTCCATTCGGGCGAGCTGCCGCGGGACGTCGGGGTCACGAGGCGCCACCACGGCCGCCGCCTCCAGCTCGTCCCGGGCGGCGTCGTAGCGGCCCGCGGCGTCCAGGATGCTCGCCAGCTGCAGTCGGACGTCCAGGTCGCCCGGTTGCCGGTCTCGCAGGTTTTCCGCGTAAGCGATGGCGCTGTCGTACCGGGCCTCCAGCGCGAAGGCGGAGGCGAGCTGGCGCCGGGCCGTGACGTCGGTCGAATCGATGGCCAGCAGCGCCCGCAGCTGCTGGATCTGCCCTTCGCGATCGCCGGAGCCGGCCAGGATGTTGGCGAGCAGCCGCCGCGCCTCGATGTCCTGCGGGTAGATCTCCGCCCAGTAGTGGCCGGCGCGGGCCGCGGCCTCGAGGTCGCCATCGAACAGGTAGGCGTTCTGCACCTGGACACCGAGGCGGACGCGCTCGGGAAATCGATAGTCGTACTTCAGCGCGGCGTCGACGGCCGCGCCGGCCTCCGCCTGGTTGCCGACGAACAGCTCCGAATTGGCCACCACGAGATGCGCCCAGGCGGCCGTCGAGTCGATCGCGAGGGCGCGCCGGCCCAGGTCTCCCGCTCTGGCCGGGTCGTTGCCGCGCAGCAGCGTGTGCTGCCCGCGGGCGATGAGTTCGAAGGCTTCCGCCGATTCGGTGAGCAGCTCTCCGACCGGCAGGTCGACGGACTCCTCGATCTGGCCCTCCGGGATCTCGAGATCGCGCCGCAGGTCGAGGGAGACGGCGTCCGCCACGCGGCGCGGATCCGTCAGCTCGTATTCGTGAGAGACGATCTCGCGTCCCGTGCTCGTCCGGTACAGGTGCGTCTCGATGACGGGCGTGCCGTCACCCGGGCGGATCGAGCCCGCGAGAAAGTGACCCATGCCGCGCAACTGGGCCGCGTCACGCTTCAGGGACAGCGGCACGTCCTGGTCCGGGGCCACGCCTCGCTCCGCCAGCCACTCGCGGACGGACCCGTCGTCGGGGCTCAGCGTGGTCAGGAAGAGGTCCTGGGAGAGATCCAGGTTGACCGCGAAGGAGAGCCCGAACTCCAGCCAGTCCTGCCCCGGGTCGCCGGTCTCGTTCTCGAAGTCGTAAATCAGCACGCTGCGCCGGAAACCCGCCTTCGGGACGGTCCGCTCGACCATGTTGCCCTCGGTGTCCTCGACGAGCTTGACGGTCGTCGTGGCTCCGAGGTGCTCGCCCCGAAAGGCGACGAACAGGACGAACCCCGCGGCGAGCGCGTTCACCCCGATGACGGCGGCATCCGCCCGCTTCCATTCGTCCGGGCCCGGCGCCCCGTGCCGCCACGCGATCGCGATCACGGTGGGGAGGAACAGGAGCAGAAACGCCAGGGCGAAGTCGATCAGAGTCGGGGAGAGGAGGTACCGGTCCACGGCCCAGTCGAAGAACTCGAGGAAGCCCCAGGTACCGGTGAGATACAGCCCCAGGAACTGGGGCACGCGGCGGTCGAGCAGGGCTCTCATCATGGCCGGAAGATCGGGGCGGCGTTGGAGCGGAGCAAGCGGAGCGCCGGGGCGCCTGCCCCGGTCACCTGCTTCGGGATGTGTCGCATGTGGTCTCGATCTGCTCGTGGGGTCGCCAGTTGGTTCGTCGGGCCCGCTACGGATCGCGGTTGCAGACCTCTCTAGGTGTACACACGTACAGCTAGAGAATTCGCCCGACGACCGCGAGCGGCAAGGCGGGGCGTGCGCTATCGTATGCGAACGATCAATGGCCCACCGGGAAGGGACGGAGGATGCAGCGCAGCCTGTTCGATCTGCCGGACGATGTCGCCTATCTGAATTGCGCATATCTGTCGCCGCAGCTCAGGGCCGTCACCGAGGCCGGTCTCGCCGCCGTACCGAAGCAGGCGCGGCCCTGGGAGCGAAGCGTGCCGGATGGGTGGTTCTCGGGGGCCGAGGCCCTGCGGACGGCCGCCGCGCGGCTGATGGGGGCGGAGGCCGACGGGATCGCTCTCGTTCCCTCGGTGAGCTACGGGATCGCGACGGCGGCAGCGAATGTCCCCGTGGGGACGGGTCAGAACATCGTCGTCCTCGCGGAGCAGTTCCCGTCGAACTACTACGCCTGGCGGGCGCTCGCGGTGAGCCGGGGCGCCGAACTCCGAACCGTTCACCGTCCTCCGCTCGAGGCGTGGACGGAGCCGGTGCTCGAAGCGATCGATGAGGATACGGCGGTCGTCTCCGTGCCGAATTGCCACTGGTCGGACGGCGCTTTCGTCGATCTCGTGCGGGTCGGTGAGCGTGCCCGCTCGGTGGGGGCTGCTCTCATCGTGGATGCGAGCCAGTCGCTGGGCGCACATCCGCTGGACGTCTCGGACGTCCAGCCCGATTTTGTCGCCTCGGTCACCTACAAGTGGCAGCTTGGCCCGTACGAACTGGCCTACCTCTATGCGAGCCCCCGCTGGCGCGAGACAGGCCAGCCGATCGAGGCCTCGTGGCTCGCGCGGGCCGACGCCGAGGACTTCAGCGGGCTGGTCGACTACACGGACGAGTATGCCCGCGGTGCCCGGCGCTTCGACATGGGCGGGTATCCGCAGTTCATCCTCGGTCCGATGGCCCTGGCTGGCCTGTCGCAGCTGCTCGAGTGGGGCGTGGCTCGCGTGCGAGCGCAAATTGCCCCGCTGACCCGCCTGATCGCGGACGAGGCCCGCGCGCTGGGGTGCCTCGCGCTGGAAGAGGGGCAGCGAGTCGGACACATAGTCGGCGTGCGGTTGCCAGACGGAATTCCACCCGATCTCACTCGTCGCTTAGAGGAGGCGCGCGTGTACGTCAGCGTCCGCGGCGACTCGATCCGGATCTCGCCCCACGTCTATAACGACGAGTCGGATGCGCGGCGGCTGCTGGCGGTCCTTCGCGACGTCGTCTGAGAGCAGGGGCAATTCGCCCCATCCTCCGGACAGGGCTAGGTTCACAGGCGCCCCACTGTGCATTCAGCTCCCGGGGAAGAGCGCGAAATTCCCCGGAAAGGAGACGCCGTGCCCCAACTTCGGGTCGGAATTCTGGACCTGGTGGCACGGGGTCCCACGAAGGCCCTCTACGCACGCGTGATGAACGCGAACCTCGCGAGCATCATGCCCCAGGTGCTTTCCGTGTGGTGCGAACAGCGAGGTCACGACGTCCGCCTCATCTGCTACACGGGCTTCGAGAACCTCCTCGACGAGCTGCCCGAGGACATCGACCTCCTGTTCATCGGCGCGTTCTCGCAGGGCGCGCAGCTCGCTTACGCGATCAGCGCGATGTTCCGCGCCCGGGGCGTCGTCACCTGTCTCGGCGGGCCCCATGCCCGCTGTTATCCCGAAGACGCTGCGCGGTACTTCGACTACGTCCTGGGCTTCACGGACCAGGAGACCCTCGACGAGGTGCTCGAAGAGTGCGCGCCGCACCGGCCGCTCGGCCGCTGCCTGTCAGCCGATCAACAGCCGCGGACGCTGCCCGGCGTGCGCGAGCGCTGGAAGTTCATCGAGCCGACGCTGGCGAAGGCGCCGACGTTCAAGATCGTTCCGATGCTGGGCAGCCTGGGCTGCCCGTATGCGTGCAGCTTCTGCATCGATTCCGAGGTCGCGTACCAGCCGCTCGATTTCGACACGATGCGCGATGACCTGCGCTTCCTGCTCGAGCAAATGAAGCGGCCGCGCGTGGGCTGGCACGACCCCAACTTCGGCGTCCGCTTCGACGACTATCTCGATGCGATCGAGGCCGCCGTGCCGCCCGGGCGGATCGACTTCGTCGCCGAGAGCAGCCTGTCGCTGCTGTCCGAAGACCGCCTGGTGCGGCTCGAGAAAAACGGGTTCCGGGCGATGCTCCCCGGGATCGAGTCCTGGTTCTCCCTCGGAAACAAGTCGAAGGCGCGCTCGAAAACGGGGCAGGAGAAGCTCGCGCAGGTCTCTGAGCACGCCAACATGATCTCGCGCCACGTCGACTACCTGCAGACGAATTTCGTGCTCGGTCTCGACTGCGACGAAGGGGCCGAGCCGTTCGAACTCACTAAGCAGTTCGTCGACCGCTCGCCGGCCGCGTTCCCCGGCTACTCGCTGCTCACCGCGTTCGGCCGTGCCGCGCCGCTGAACCTCGAGTATCAGAAGGACGACCGGGTGCTCGGGTTTCCGTTCCACTTCCTCAACAACCATCACGCGATGAACGTCAAGCCGGCCAACTACGAGTGGCCCGAGTTTTACGATCACGTGATCGACCTGACGAAGTACAGCTTCTCGCCGCGGGCCGTGGCCCGCCGTTTCGCGGCCAACGGAGGCGTCATCCCGCGACTGATGAACGTCGTCCGGGCCGTGTCGTCCGAGGGCAACGGCCGGATCCGCTACTTCACGGAGGTTCGGCGGCGGCTGGACGCGGAGAAGGGCTTCCGGGACTACTTCGAGGGCGAGTCCGACGAGCTCCCCGAGTTCTTCACCGATCGAGTACGTGCGGACCTCGGACCGCTGTGGGACTACCTGCCTGAAGGCGCGCTGTCGCACGATCCGCTGGCCTACCTGAAATCGGAGCGTGGGAAGGGGCGGGGCAATGGTGCGGGTGGCGCATCCCCGACGGATCCGACCGTATCCCCAGAGAAGCGTCGCACGCGCGACTCTCTGCCGGTGGCGGCCCCCGACGCGTAGACGTCGACGCGGCAGGTGGCGAGGGGCGCCATAGCACCCGATCTTTCGGCCATGAATCAGGCCCCGTCGTCCTTGCAGGCACTCTTCGCCGAACTAAAGCGCCGCCGCGTGTTTCGCGTCATGGCCGTGTATGGCGCCGTGGCCTTCGCGGTGCTCCAGGTGGCCGACCTAGCGTTCCCAAGACTCGGGATGCCCGAGTGGACCGTCACGCTCGTCCTCATGCTGGCGCTCCTGGGCTTTCCGGTCGCGATCGTGCTGGCGTGGGCGTTCGAGGCGACCTCGGAGGGCGTCAGGCGGACGGCCCCCGCCCGCCCGGAAGAGATCCGGGAGATCGTGGCCGCCCCGCGGAGCCACCGCTGGCCGGCGGGCCTGCTGGCGCTCGCCAGCATGATCCTGCTGTTCGGCACCGGCTGGTACATGGGCGGCGGTGGGCGCGGCGGCGCCGAGGCGCCGAACCTGCTCGTGGGGGAAGCCCGCGCCTCGGAGTTCGAGACTCTCGCGGCGCTCCCCTTCCGGAACGTGAACGGCAGCGAAAACAACGGGATCATCGCCGTTGGGATCCACGAGGACCTGCTCACTCAGCTCACCCTCATCGGATCGCTCCGGGTCACGTCGCGCACCTCCGTACAGGAGTACGCGAACACGGACGAGAGCCTGGGCGAGATCGCGAAGCAGCTCGGCGTCGAGTACCTGCTCGAGGGCTCGGTCCAGAGCTCCGGGAGCCGGATCCGGGTGAGCGTGCGGCTGGTCGACGCGGCCACCGACCGGACCCTTTGGACCCAGCAGTTCAACGAGGAAGTCACGCCCGACAACCTGCTCGACATCCAGACGGAGATCTCGCGCGCCGTCGTCGACGAGCTGCAGGCGCAGCTGACGCCCGAGGAGGACGCCGCGCTTGCCGCGATGCAGCCCGCCGGCAGCTCCGTGGCGCAGCAGTGGTACTATCGCGGCCTCGCGGCCGCCCAGGGTGACCTGGCGGACGTCGCCGTGGCGCGGGACGCGTTCACCCAGGCCGTCCAGATCGATTCCGGCTACACGGCCGCCTGGTCGCAGCTCGCGCGCGTACAGAGCCGGCTCGTGTTCATCGGCGACGAGCCGGATGACACCGCCGCCCGCAATGCGATGGAGCGCACCGAGGAGCTCGCGCCCGGCAGCGTCGCGGCCCATCTCGCCCGAGGCTACTACGAGTACTACGCCCGACAGAACTACGACGCCGCGCTCTCCGCCTTCCGGGCGGCGGAACGCCTCGCCCCGTCCGACGCCGATGCCGTGTGGGCGGTCGGGCTGATCCAGCGGCGTCAGGGAGAATGGCTCGAGTCCACCGAGCGCATGAAGAAGGCAGTGATGCTCGACCCGCGGAATCTCGGTCGGCTCGGAACCCTGGTCGAGAACCTGAGCTGGCAGGGGGCCTACGCCGCGGCGGACGCCGTCATCGAGCGTGCCCTGGCCGTCGACCCCACGGACTCGAACGCCCGGGCCTGGAAGGTGAACACGCTGATCGACCGGGACGGCGACACGAGACGGGCGAAGGGACTCGCCGCCGAGCTGCGGCTCGATCCGCGTGACGTAGCGGAGGCTGGCGCCCTCTCCACCATCGCAATGGTAGATCGGGATTGGGAGCGGGTGGCGGAGCTGGCTGCCTCGGTCGATACGCACGGGGTGACGAACAGCGAGCTCCTCGTGCGATCCTGGCGCCTCGCATCACTGTATGAGCGGGAGGACCCCGGCCTGGACGCGGCCGTGGACAGCCTGAGGCCACTCGTGACGGCCGAGTCGGTGAGGGAACAGGGGGCGCCGGCGACGCGCGGCTGGCTCGACGCGCTTTCCGGCCGCCGGGAAGCGGCCCTCGCGGAGCTGCGCGACGGGACCCGCCGCGTCCTGCAATGGAACGACCATGTGATCGATCCCGCCTTCGCCACCGTGCTCGTCGCCGGCTACGGAGCGCTTGGCGAGCTGGACGCCGGCTTCGCGGTGCTGGACGAGGCCGTCGAGCGTCCCTCCGACAACTTCAACGCGACGAATCTTCGACTGAGCCCCTTCTTCGACGCCTACCGCGAGGATCCGCGGTTCGCGGAGATCCTCGAGCGCCGCGAGCGCTTCGAATCCGAGGGCGCGAAGATGGGCGAAGCCGGCCGGCCCTGGGTGCCGTAGGACGGCGCTACAGGGCTACGGCGGACGGCGTGGTCATCGCGTCGAAGCGTGTCATCGCGCCGGGCCCATGAACGGCGGGAGGCGGCCCAGCAGCGCCTGGAAGCGGGGATCGGTCCGCAGCGGAGCGAGCATCGGATCGCGTTCCAAGTTCATCCGGATCCTGTAGGGGCGCGCCGGCCCAGCGTCAGCGTCCTCCAGCAAGTTGTCGAGCGTTATCTCTATCTCCGCCAGGGCTCCCTCGGGGTCCCCCAGCGCCAGGGCCAGCAGGCCGCGATATCCGGCCGCCTCGGGCCCGGCCGGTTCCAGCCGCTGCGCATAGGCGCGAGCCTCCGCAACGGCCCCGGTCACGGCGGCCGAGTAGCCCCACATCATGAACGCCTCCAGCGAGTCGCCGTTCGCCACGAGGCGCGGCGCGTGCACGTCGACGAACGCACGCACGGCCTCGGGCCCCTCGACCTGATTCAACGAATACAGGAACGGGCCCACGGCGTCGACCGCCCTCTGCTCCATCGTGGACGTGTCCGAAGGCACGACGCGTCGGAACTCGTCGACCGCGGCTTCGTGCCGCCCCAACAGCCCGGAAAACGAGACGAGCAAGAAGCTCAGGAAAGGGGACTGGACTTCGCCGGCCGCTAGCGCGGCCCGCAGGCACGCGAAATACGCGTCGGCGCTTCATTTCAGCGAAGAAGCGCTGATACGACGGGGGCCCGTTCATGGCGGGAAGATCGGGGCCGGATGGGGCAGGAGCAAGCGGGCAGACCGGTGGCGGCGCTTCGCGCGTGACGCAGGAATCGCTAGTTTTCCCGGACGCCAACCGGAAACAGGAGGGTCCGTGAACTGGTCACGCTCACATTCGAAG
>Ga0210123_1001540_pt1 | contig 11565 bp, 9 predicted proteins | sample Muzzi_PWB_D2_FD_185535 | JGI IMG/M metagenome (GOLD analysis project Ga0210123, IMG submission 185535) | Wetland microbial communities from San Francisco Bay, California, USA, that impact long-term carbon sequestration - Muzzi_PWB_D2 (SPAdes) | ecosystem: Environmental > Aquatic > Marine >... | reverse complement strand
CTGCCGGTATCATGCACGATCCATCCGCCGAATACCGCTTGCTTGAGCCCAAGCCGCGATACGCAGCTGCGGAATCCACGGAATCTATTGAAACCTATCTCAAATTATGGGATCGGACATTCCAAGATCCTGTGCCGACGGGTTGGTACGGGTAGGACCGGCACCCTCGCCGGGAACAATGCCGGAAACAAGGTGCGCGGGTAATCCCTTCCCCGCGGGGGCGCGGGTCCTACAGGCGCAGGGCGGACCATCGCATGATGATTATTGAGATAGGTTCTAATGAAAACCCGGTGATTTTCCGTAAGCTTGCGTGGAGATATTAACCTTATCAGCACTGACGCACGTCAACGATATGCTATTCCATCACGTGCCGTTTCCTATGTCGCCGTGTGCGGTCGTGCCATGGATGCCCTCTATTGGTCGCCCGTCTGGTCTTTGCCGTTATCACGCCGGATGCGTATATCCAGTGGCTTCGCGGTGTCGAGGTGTACATCACGCTGTGGGAAGGCAATACTGATGCCAGCCTCGCTGAACTTGCGGTTGATCGCCTCGTGCAACTCGGAAATGGTCGGCATACGCGCCTGCTGCGCGCCCACGAAACAGCGCAGCACCAGGTTGAGTGTGTTGTCGCCGAAGGCCTCGAAGATCACCGACGGTGCAGGATCGGCGAGCACGCTGGCGTTTTCCCGCGCCGCCTGGTCCATCAATTGCATTGCCTTCTGCACGTCGCTGCCGTAGGCGACGCCGACCGGCACCTTGACGCGGGTTGTCTGGTCAGACAGTGACCAGTTAAGCAGCCTGCCGGCAATGAACTCCTTGTTGGGCACCAGCAGTTCCTGGTTCTCCCAGTTCCGGATAGTGGTCGCACGGATGCGGATGCGGGTCACCACGCCATCGGTATCGCCCACGGTGACCACGTCCCCTACACGGATGGGTCGCTCGAACAGGATTATCAGTCCACTGATGAAATTGGCCACGATCTCCTGCAGGCCGAAGCCGATACCCACACCCAGGGCCGCGAACAACCACTGCAGCTTCGACCAGTCAGCTCCGATCACCCGGAAGAACAGCACCGCTCCAACCGCGATAATGGCGTAGGTGGTAAGCGCGGTTACGGTATAGCGACTCCCGGAGGTCATGTTGAAACGTTGCAGCAGGACGATCTCCAGGACCGCCGGCAGGCGCTTGACCGCGACCAGGGTCGCGACCGCGATCAGGATGGCCTGCCCGATATCGGCCAGGGTGATTGGGGCGAGTTTCTCCTCGCCTGCATCGACCACCGTGTGGTGCCACAGGGTAATTGTGTCGAGGATACCGAACGCCGGCAGAAGATCCCGCCAGAGCAGCCAGAAACCAACGATCCCGATGATCACCAGAAAGGTATTCAGCAACTTGCGGCTTGCGTCGCGTAAGGCCAGCAGATCAGGCTCGGGTTCCTCAATATCGACGGTGATGCCCTCGATCTCCGTGGCATTGTGGCCGGTGGCCTTCCGGGCAGCCTGCATACGCTCGCGCACACTCTTCAGGTAGATACGCCGCTGTGCCAGCAGCAGCCAGCGCACAGCGAGCTGGTGGAGCACCGCCAGTCCAAAGACGAACCATAGGGTTGCAACCAGGCTGCCCGCCAGCATGCCGGCAGTGTAAAAGTACCCAACGAATACAAGACCCGCCAGCAGTAGCGGCAGCAACACCGTCAATACCATGTACAACTGGCGCACCCGCGGGGCACTGTGTGACAACTGCTTCAGCGCCACTCCGGATACACGGTAGAAAAAGATCGCGAGCAGCACCAGGGTCGTCATCATGGTCAGGCGTTCCAGACCCACGCCGAGCGTCCCGGGATTACGGTAGATAATCAGTACCGTGAGGAAGGCAAGCGGTAAAAAGGTGACCTTCAGGTAGTTGAACTCCCTGCGCAAGCGTGCGGTTACCTGCTCCGGCCACAGGAAATGGCGGTTGGCGACGCCGCCCGGTGCGCACAGGACGCTGTAAAACTGCACATAGAACAGGGCCGGCGCCACCCACAGCAGGGCTGTAGACACTGCCTGTGAAAATTTGGTTGCCTGCGGGGAGAAGCCCAGTTCCCATCCCGCTGCATAGAGAATCAGTGGCAGTGGTGCAGCGAGCAGCAGCGTCAAACCCAGGGCCTTGAGTGTGAAGGAGAAACGGTCGACCGACGGCTTGCCGACCTGCTGCCCCATCACCCTGAGCAGGGCGCGGAAGCGGCGCTTTTTCCAGATAATATAAGCCAACAGCACCAGCGATGGCAGGAATGGCGGGGAATAGGCGGCGCGTTTGATCAGTATACCCGAAACCTCGACCCAGTTTGCCGGAGACAGCAACGCCGCCACTTGCCCTGGCAACCGGTGCAGGTCATCCAGTCCAGGCCATGGGGCCGTGCGGACCCATAGCAGATTCTTTGCCAGAAATTCATCATAAGACCGGCTTACATCGTATAAACGCCGGTAAGCAACCTCCAGCTCATCGAGCGCGCGCATATAGGAATTTTCAATGGTGATCGCCTTTTCGAGTAATGTATCGCGGGTCTCCGCAAGCTGTTTCAGATCATCCCGCAAACCGGCCGCTTCTCCCGCCGGCACTTCCGCCAGCAGTGCGGTAACATACTCATCGATGTCTCGCAGATGCCTGCGCTCCTCGGCATGCTGAATCTGGCGCAGGGCCACCTGGGCATTTTCCTGCTCCTGCTGAACGGGCTGTCTGGCAAGGTCGCGCAAGTCCGGCAGTGTCGCGCGCTGTTGCCGCATCACTTTTCCCAGCACCTGGCTCAAGCCCGCAATCTTGAGTTTTTCCCGGGCACCGCGAAACCTCTCCTCGATTCCCTTTGCCTCGGCATTGATTTCATCATCACGGGAACTGATTCGCCTGAGCTTCTCTGCCGTCGTTTTGAAGCTTTGCGTCAGCTCCGCGTTTTCCTTCGCCAGCCGGCGAATCAGGGGATGTTTTTCCTCGGCATTATCGACGGCTGCCTTGACCGTCGCCTCGGCCTTCTCGACCTCTGCACGCCCCTTCCGGCTAGCCAGTTCCTCAAGCAGGTTCACCCGGGTGGAGATGCGCGAAAAACTGCGTGTTTCCCGGTCGCGCTTCGCCTCCAGAAGCTTGATTCGAACCGGCTGGCTCAACAATTCCTGGTCAAGCATCCCGGTTTCACTGCGCAGCGCTGCAATTTCCGCCTGCTTCGCCCAACGGCGCGCCTCGCTCAGCCAGGGCAACTCCCCTTCGGGCACCGGCTCCTTGAGCGCCGATTCGAGGTCATCCTTTCTGGTTTTTACTTCAACCAGCCGCTGGCGTATGGCAGCGGGCCGGTCCTGTAGCGATGCGATCTGGTCCTCCAGATCCGTCTGCTTCGCCCTGACCGCCGCCAGGTTGGCCTTTTCCTGCAGCAGTTCCTGCTCGATTTCCTCGTACGGCGAGGCATCCGTGGCCTGCACAGTCACTTCGGTGTTGCTTGCAGCGTCCTTGCCAAGCTGCTCGCGAATGGCGGCGGCCTCCTGGGGTGCCGTCTGCAGTGCCTGCTGATAAGCTTCCCCGGCAGCCTTGTTGCTGCGAATGGCTTCAAGGTAGCCCAGTGTTTTGGTCAGCAAATCCGAGAGGGAGCTTCTCGCGGCCTCGTCCAGCTCGGCCGATGCCTCGACCTCCTTCATTCTCGCCTCGACCGCCGCCCTGCTGATCACGGATGAGCTGCCATCCGCCGTTACGGCCGTGGTCTCATCCGCGGCGCCGGTACCGGCAGATGGCAGCAGCAGCACCAGGGACAAAAGCCAAGGCTTCATGAGCTGCCTAGGAGGCTGTCGGACTTGAGACTGATCTACTGCGCCGGTGGGAGAGCGCTCCATTTTCCCGATCCTTTTCGTCAAATCGCAACGGCTATTCTCCTCAAACGATCGAAAAAATGGAGCGCTCTCCCACCTTGCTCGCTACGATCGCCCAAGTCCGACAGCCTCCTAGCGCACCGCGTCTACCATTGATATCCCAGTTTGAGGCGGTAGGTGGTATCGGTCTTGTGGACATCATCGGGGGCGCCACCATCGTAGTCGAGCTCCGCCTCGGTGACGGCCACGATGCCCTTGTAAAGCGGAAAACGGAAACCGGTCCAGGAATCCACCGTCAGATTGTCGGAATAATTCACGTCCTGGTAGCCGGTATGGCGGTGATAGAACTGTACCCGGTCGGGCACCAGGAACCAGTCGAAATCGACCTGCCAACCCAGCGACCAGTGTTGGTCATCGTCGGCGACGTTATAGTTATCGTCGACATACAACACCCCGACATCCACGTCCAGGTTACGTTCGGTGCTCTCGAAGAACTGATACCCCACGTGGGGGCCGAACCGGGTTCGCAGATCGAGATCGGCGAACTTGTCATGCTCGAAAGCGAGCTTGGCGCCGTAGTAGAGTTTCTCTGAAACGAAATAATCATACTTGTTGTCTAGATACCACTTTTCGGTCGTTACCACACCGGCGGTCCGGTCATTTTCGTACTGGCCATACATGGTAAATCGATCGTCAATGCGGCGTAGCCGCAGTTCGCCGTCCGCATCGAACTCGTCGTCTTCACTGTTGCCGCGCTCGGATTTAAGGGCAATGTTCAGATGCCCGGTCACCTTGGCACCCTCCCCCAGTTGCCAGGGTTCCGGATTGATCAAAGCGACCGTACCCTGCGGAACCGACTGCGCGGGAGCGCCGGCAACCGTTTCCAGCATGATCTCTTCTCCGGTTTTCCTGATCGTCCCGGTCTGCAATGTTGTGTCGTTGTCCAACATCACCTTGACCGGCTCATCCGTTCGCAGTTCACCGACCGCATCCCACTGCACATTGATCACGCCAGCATAGGTGGTCTCGAACTGAAGCGTGGCACCTTCCTTTTTAACGACCTTGCCCATCAGGCGGGATCCGTCCTTCATCAGCAATTCATCCGCCATGACCGGCCGCATCGCACCGGGAATGACCATCACCAGGCCGGCCACCACCGCGCTGCAGAGCAAACAGAATTTCCTTGATTTCATGGAATCACCTCCTGTTGCGATGATGTTGAATCATACCCAGGGCTTGAGGGATTACCACCGGGCAAGCAGCTTTAAGATTTCAGGATTTTGTTTGCGGAAATTGCCAGTCAGTACTAGTCCAGATAGCGTGCCTGCCACTCCAGGTATTTCGCATGTGCATGTGCGGCGTACGCCTCCCTGTCGGGGAAATCGCCCGGGTCGAAGGCGTCATAGACGTAATAGTTCGCACGATGGTTCTGCGTCGTCAGCATGTGCCATATCTTGTGCAGTAGTGTCTGTGGAGCACTCCATTCGAAATCGTCCTGGGATTCGTAGTGCAGAAACACCGGCAATATCGGTATGCCGGTACGCAATGATATATCGAAGGCGCCATAGCGGAAATCCTCGAAAATGCGCCGCCCCTTGCAGCCGCCCTCCGGGTAAAGGGCGATATTGCTGCCTTCCCGTAATTTGCTTTCGATGGCTTCCGCCGCGGCATTGCGCGATTCGCGCGATTCACGCTCCACATACAGGGAACCTGAGGCGGTGCTGATACGCCCGACCAGCCACCAATCCGCGACCTCGATCTTTGCCAGCGAGATTACCGGAAACAGGGCTGGTATCCCGATGTCCTCGAATGCCGAGGGGTGGTTGGCGATCAGGATGTACTGCCGTGGAAGGGGTCGCAGGTTTTTCTGGTGCTGGCGCAGGTCTATACCCAGCGCACGCACGAATGCGCGCGCCCAGAATCGAAACAGGTTGAAATAGAAACGTTGCAGCAACATCGCAGGAAGAAACGACAGCAAATACATCAGCAGGGTGAACAACGCCAGTTCCAGCCAGCTGATGATGCGCCATGTGATCCTGAAGATATAGCCAAGCAAGGCCCGCGCCCTCCCTTGAGAAACACTCCTGTTTCGATACCCTGCCCTGAATGGCAGAGGGTGACACTCTGCCGGCAATCGCACAATTGCCACGAAGCGCATGTGAGCCGGAAACCCCGGCCTGCGTCATCCGCATCACCCCAGCGCCCGCCAGGGTGATTATCATACTGGAGTATTAATCATGTACAATACAGCCAGTTACAATCCGCGCCCCGGATTGGGCCCGGGCAATCGATACCCGTAGAGGTTCACTGGCAGACGCACGCGGCAAAATCATTGAACCCCGGCCAACCACTCATCGCAGTTATCACGATCAGTGGCAGGACTTTCACGGATGCGGCTGCAGGCAACACTTGCGCACGATTCATTTGACGACAATCGCAGCAAGTGCGATAAGTACACTGGTCGGATTGCCGATTCAGCGGTGCGATTACAACAAACCAGAGAGGAGAACCACAGAGTGCAGACCAAATCAGTCATACTGAGCAGTATTTTCCTGTCATTCAGCCTGGTGCTTGCCATACCGGCCCAGGCGTTCGACATGGGCAACATGATGAATCCTTCCAAGTGGATGGGCAACAAGAGCAGGGACCGTGATCGTTATGATGACGATTATGATGACTATGGACCACCTCCCGGTTATGGCTACGGCGGTCCGGGTTACGGCTATGGCGGCCCGGGCTACGGGGGTTATGGTGGACCGGGCTACGGGGGTTATGGTGGACCTGGCTACGGGGGTTATGGTGGACCTGGCTATGGGGGCCCGGGTTACGGCTATGGTGCCCCTGGTTATGGCTATGGTGGAGCCCCTGCCACCGGTGCCCCGCAGGGATATAATTCCGGCTCATCGGGTGAAGGCAGTTCCTCCCGTGGCGGCTCTTATTCCGGTCCTTCCTACGGAGGAAACTATACCGGCCCTTCGGATTATGGCCCAGGCATCACCTCGGACGACCAGGAGGAAATCAATCGCCTGAAGCAACGCATCCAAAGACTGGAACAAGGTCAAGGCAGCCCAAGAAAACAACAGTCTGGTAACGTCTGGTAAGCTCGGCACGACCGATTTGTGCGCGTTAGTCGCAACTCTGCCGGTGGTGTCAACGATTCACTTGATTACCACCGGCAGCAACGATTCAGCGCCGGAAACACGACCCGGTCTCTTGGCGGATGCCCTCGGTGGAGACAAATGGATCAACCTCCTTCGAGGCCGGAGCGAGATTGTAATCGATACCAAAATCCGCCAGCTTCAAACGGGTGGTTCCTGTAAATCCCATGCGGCAGCCACCCCATGGATCCGGGTCATACGCGACCGGTTGCACCTCGATCTCGATCGGACGGGTCACGCCATGCAGGGTAAGATCGCCACAGAGTACCCGCTCCCGTCGGGGTTTTCCCGGTAACCGGTACTCTTGAAAACCGCCTCCGGGTACATGTCAGCATCGAGAAAGTCCCTGCTTCGCAGATGCTTATCCCGCTCCGCATAGTTGGAGTCGATACTTGCCATGTTGATATGGACTTCCACACCGGCACTGGACGGAGAACGGTCTCGTTATAACTGAAACGACCGCTGAAATCGTTGAAACGACAGCCAGCAGTAACCCAAAGACTGGATGCGAAACACGATGAAGGCATGGGATCGCCACGCAAGCACACGGGAAAACACCGAATGTTCATTACTATTTTCCGTGGATTCCGTGGCAATCGACCACGATTCGGGCTTAAGCGAGCGGCACTCTGCCCGGACCTGTCATTTCCCCGCGGAAGTTTTCGAGAGTGCATCCAGAATCACGACACCATCCGCCGGTGTAAGCGCATGCCCGGCCGCAATCGTCACCACGGCGGACTTGCCGCGCAGGGCGGGCACATTGTTCATGTCCTGACTGTAGGCCGGCACTACATAATCCCCCCAGCCGGTGCCATTCTGGCCGCGCACCACGGAGATGTAGTTGATGTCGGGATGTCTCAGGGCATTCAACCAGAAAAGGAAAGACCCGGGATGCGGTCGTACCAGGTCCACATACAGGCTGCGGGAGTCTCGGGCAATATCGTAGGTCTTCCCGCCGAAGAAATCCGCCATGATGGAAAATGGAAAGGGAATATCCGTCGCATCCAGCGCCTGTTCGGCGCGAACGGTACCCAGGTGCGGGCTGGCGATGGTGATCAGGGTCTTCACATTCCTGCCGCCGCCGAGCACGAGCACGGTACGAGCGACCACGCCGCCCGCGGAATGACCGATGATAGTGATCGGTTCGCCTGGGTGCCTCTGCTCGATCGCATGGAGGATAAATTGCAGCTGCGGCACCTGGACTCGCATGGGAGCCATTGATGCCAGGTTGGCAGCATAGAACTTGCGATCAGCCTGGGTACCGGCGGCAGGCACCAGCCGGACACCGGCAGGACCAGCCACGTAGACGCCGGCGCGCTGCCACCCGCGCTGCTGCAGTATGCTGGTAATCCCGCTGCTGTCCCAGGAGTAAGCCCCGCCCAGATAGCCATGCACCAGCAAGAGCACATCCGCCCTCGCGGTTGCAAGGCATGTGACTGCAAACAGGAAGATCAAAATACCCGGCCACTTTCTCATCGGTTCACCTCAAAGCCCTAGGAGGCTGTCGGACTTGGGACTGATCTACTGTGCCGGTGGGAGAGCGACCCATTTTCCCGATCCTTTTCATCAAGTAGCTACGGCTATTCTCCTCAAACGATCAGAACAATGGCCTCACCCTCCCACCTTGCCCGCTACGAACGCCCAAGTCCGACAGCCTCCTGGCAATTCATCAATTAGATTGCGGAAGATATCAACACAAGGAAGGTCATGCGCAATAACCTTACCCCGAAAATGAAACGGGGGCGACTCGCAAGAGCCACCCCCCTCAGGCTTTTCTGGTAGTAAGGCTAGCTTACCCAGACAGTGTTACTGGCTCTCGGCGGGAGCAGCAGGCGCCGCAGGAGCAACCGGAACACCGCCATAGCCATACGGACCACCCCAGCCACCATACGGACCATAGCCGTAATAGCCACGGTTGTAGCCATAACCACGACCATAACCACGACCATATCCATGGCCACGACCACCGGCATGGAAGCCCATGTCGAAATCGCCGTCGAAGTCACCATCGCTGTCAAACGGGCCCCAGTCACTGCCCCAGTCATCATATCCGCCGCGATCCCAGGGACCACCGCCCCACCAGGCAGAAGCAGCAGTTGAAGCAACCGCCAGAGCAGCGGCGGTAATTACTGTAGCAATAGTTTTCATGATATTTATCTCCAAAATAAATGAGTTTCTACTCGTGGAAAACGTGTTTGGTACTACGTGAAGTATAATATTAGAGTTTCCTTAAATTAGCAATACCTAATTTTAATTAATTTTAATATTTTTATGCTTATACACGCCCATGAAGCGTTTTCAGCCAGTTACAAGCCATACCTGTAAGACACTATCACCCGGTAGCCATGTATATCTCGACTCTACATCACCATATTTCATATTCCTATAAAATTCAATAAGTTGTTTAATTAAACATCACCACTCAAAAATTTTTATTTCTCAGAATCTGAATATACCGTTATTAGCCGATCCCGATAAATGAGCATTTTCAGAAACCTAGCTAAGCCCCTGCACAAGACGGCCAAAATCGCGTCAAGCAATTGTGGTTGACACTCCACGGCCCAGCGGGCGTAATTAACTTGTCATTGGTCGGATCTTGTTGAGAGGTGCGATTATCATGGAAAACATTATCTTCGATGTTGACCAGCTTTCACGCTTAAGCAAGATTGAACAGGCGCAACGTCTCGAAGAGGCGGCGCGCCGGATCGATGCAGTTCAACGTGCTGCCGCTGACGATCCCAACTCCAGAGACTGGGTTGATCAACAGCGACAATACCTAGTGGATATGCAGCATTTGATTTTTGAGTGTTAGCCCAACACAAACCTCCATTTCAAACCCGCCGGCATGGCGGGTTTTTTTTGCCCGGATGAAACTTCGAGGTACACGAGTCACCCGGAAATACAGTGACACCACCTGCCACCGATCTGGAAATCCGCCGAGTGCGTTTGCGTATTTCCTGCTCATGTCGAGTACAATCATTTTAAATAAACAACAAAACACCTGAACATGCGACCCTGGCTGATCAGTGAAATCACATTACTGCTGGTATTCGCGAACGCCACCCCGGTGGTCCTCAGCCTGTTACTGGGTGATCGCTGGAACCGACCGCTCGACGGAGGACGCCTGTTCGCTGACGGAAGACCCTGGCTGGGACATTCCAAAACGGTCCGCGGCCTGGTCGGCTCAATTACCGTCTGCGCCATACTGGCTCCCGCTGTTGATCTGAATCTGCCACAGGGCGCAGCCTTTGGTGCGCTTGCCATGCTGGGCGACCTGGGATCGAGCTTCTGTAAACGCCGCCTCGGTTATCCCTCCGGCCACCCGGTCCCGCTGCTCGACCAGATCCCCGAGGCCCTGTTGCCACTCTGCTGCATCATATTGCCGACGCTTGCTGTAACCGCAACGGAAATCATTCTGGCCATCGGCGCCTTCATCTTCCTCGACCTGTTGTTCAGCCGCCTACTGCGCAGCTATCGTGCACATTGCAGCTGATGCACGGTGATCTCAGGGAGACAATTGAGTCGCACATCAACCATGCAGGTGCCGGATCCGGCAGACGTGTAACCATACATCCCGTTATAAATCCAGCTGCCCCTGCAGTAGGCCCGCGGACAGCGCGCATTGCTGATCAGGGGCAGGCCGCCGGGCAGGCAGATCTGCCCTGCGTGTGTGTGGCCACACAGCATGAGGTTGAAATCGGCATGGGCGGCATGCCGGTAGATCTCAGGAGAATGTGCCAGCAGGATTGAAACCGCTCCGTCGGGTATCGCATCCGCCGCCTTCTCCAGATTATCCGCCCGGTAATAATGTGGATCATCGATGCCGGCAAGGTAGATCACCTCGCCATGGTGTTCGATCTGCACCTGCTCATTCAGCAGCATCCGGATATCCATGGCTTCCAGGGACGGGACCATGCGGATGGTGTCATGATTGCCGAGGATGGCATACACGGGCGTCTGCAGATGTATGCGCACCTGCCGCAGGGCATCCAGTGCCGCCGCATAGGGGCCGAAGGTTTCCGCCCGGTAGTCCCCGGTCAGCACGCACAGGTCATATTCGACCCGGCGCACGGCCTCGATCAGAACATGGGGAAAATCCGCAGCCATGTCGAGGTGCAAGTCCGAGATCTGCAGGATCCGGTAGTTATGGAAGGCCCGTGGTAGAGCGGCGAGCGGTACGGGATTGTGCCGCAGCACGATACGCCGCGCATTGCGGTGCGCACGCCCGTGCAGCAACGCCAGGCGCAGGCTGTTGCGTATAAAAAAGCGTAACCCGCGCCAGTTCTCGATATGAAAGAATGTCCGACCCTGGCCGAAAATCCTGCGCTCGTAATCCGTTTCGATACCGAGACGCTGCTGCAGGTGGATCCTGCCAACGCGCTCCTGCAGAATTGCCAGGGTAGCCTCATCTATGGATCCGGGGGACATGCGTCATTGTCGAATGCCGCTGCGGATTTTTCAATCGCCGCATGCATCCGGATTATGATCACGGGTTTGCTTTACCACATTCATGAAGGAGGGATCGCGCCGGGGCCCCGCAACATTTTCCTGCCGCCGGCAGCGGCGGTTAACTCCGG
>Ga0210123_1001539_pt1 | contig 11567 bp, 11 predicted proteins | sample Muzzi_PWB_D2_FD_185535 | JGI IMG/M metagenome (GOLD analysis project Ga0210123, IMG submission 185535) | Wetland microbial communities from San Francisco Bay, California, USA, that impact long-term carbon sequestration - Muzzi_PWB_D2 (SPAdes) | ecosystem: Environmental > Aquatic > Marine >... | reverse complement strand
CGGATTTTTTGCCGAAGCCCATGTGAAGCTTCGTCCGGTGGATTTTGCCACGGACGGAGTTTTTGTGTGCGGTCTGGCCCATGCCCCCAAACCCATCGATGAATCCATTACACAGGCACAGGCCGCTGTGTCACGCGCTGTGACACTTTTATCCAAAAAGGCGTTTCTTACCAGCGGAATTGTTGCCGAAACAAATCCGCTGAATTGCAGTTCCTGCGGCGTGTGTGTGTCTGTATGTCCTTACTCGGCGCCGGGTTTCATCGAACAGGGGCCCTTTACCGGAAAGGCGCAGATCAATCCGGTACTTTGCAAAGGCTGCGGTCTTTGCGTGGCATCCTGCCGATCCGGTGCGATTCGTCTAAAAGGCTTTGATAATGATCAGATTTTTGCACAGATTTTTGCGTTAGATAAGACAGGATAAAAAAGCAGGAAACAGGAAACAGTAAATAGTAAATAGGTCATAGGTTATGGGTCATAGGATAATGAAAAAAATCCTTTACCTATAACCTATTGCCCCTTACCCATTACCTGTTTTTTATAATCAGGAGATGTTAATATGTCAGACTGGGAACCCAAAATCTTCAGTTTTTTATGCAACTGGTGCAGTTATGGCGCCGCAGATCTTGCGGGCGTCAGCAGAATGGAATATCCATCCCATATCCGTGTGATTCGAATTCCCTGTACCGGTCGAATGAGTTCGAAGTTTATTCTGGCCGCCTTCAGACAGGGCGCGGACGGCGTCTGGGTGTCCGGGTGACATCCGGGAGATTGCCATTACCTGGAAGGTAATTACTATGCCCGAAGAAAATTTGCGCTGTTTAAAAACTTTATAGAATATATGGGGATTGAGCCCGAACGCCTCCAGTTTTCCTGGATCTCGTCTGCAGAATCGACAAAATTTGTGGAAGTGGTCAATGAGATCACTGACGTGATCAAGGCGCTGGGACCTCTTGAAAAATTCGTAAAAAAAGAAGCCAAGGTCGCTTAAGATGCTATCTTACATTGATAAAATAAAAGAAATTTCCCGCCGGCTCTTAAAAGAAGCCAAAGTGGACATGGTGATCGGATTCAGAAAAGGCACCATGCCGATGATGAATGAACCCTGTTTTGTGAAAACAGTGGAGGATGTTGACTATCTGGTGTGGGACAGCAACTGCGGAATTAATCTTGCGAATTATCTGACCAACAGAAAGGAAAAAATCGGTATTGTTGCGAAAGGATGTGATTCTCGAAACATTGTCACCCATATTATCGAAAACAAAATCAAACGGGATCAGGTGGTGATAATCGGCGTGCCCTGCAAGGGAATGATCGACCGGCACAATATTGAAGCCATGGCCGAAGCTGAAATCAAAGAAGTGATAGAGACCGATGATACCATCCGAATCAAGGGCGACGGTTTTGAAAAAACACTGGATAAAAAAGAAGTGCTCCAGCAAAACTGTGCCATCTGCGTTCACCGAAACCCTGTGATCTATGATGAACTGGCGGCTGATGAGGTAAAAGAGCAGACCGATGTGGAACGGTATGAAGATGTTCGTCATATTGAAGCCTTGTCACCCGATGAGAAGTGGGATTTTTTCGAAGACCTTTTGTCGACGTGTATCCGATGTTATGCATGTAGAAACGCCTGTCCGCTCTGCTACTGTCCCACCTGCTTTGTGGACGAATCACGGCCCCAGTGGGTGGGCAAAAGCCAGGATCCCACAGACATCAGGACGTTTCATTTTTTAAGAGCATACCATTGTGCCGGCCGATGTACCGATTGCGGGGCCTGTGAGCGCGCCTGTCCCATGGGCATCAAGGTTCGACTGTTGACAAAAAAGCTGGAGAAAGACTGCCTGGAGCTGTTTGACTGGGAAGCGGGAATGACATTGGAGAAACGGCCGCCCCTGGATACGTATCGACCCAATGATCCGGATGAGTTTATAAAGTAGTGTCCATCCATAAATGGTCTTTTTGTCCAATCTCTGCGTTATGCTTAAAAAATAATCCTAGGAATATTAAACATATGCCTGTGGTTATTTTTTTCGCATGCCTTGATCTTGACCAAAAATCTTCATTTATGGATGGACTCTAAATAAATGAGAGGTTGGGGAGTTTCTCTGCTATATCTTCGAATATTAGCGGAATGGTTGACCCTTTTTTATAACTATCTAAATTTTTGAAACAAATTGCGTTAAAGGAGTCTCGGGTGTGATTAAATTTTTGCTGGAAGCTGTCTGAGTGGATTAGGGATCGTTATGAAAAAACCTTCATCGATTTGTGGTCATTTGAACGTATTGCCAAAAACAAATTATCCTTATCGAAAGATAAGACCGGGTTTTTCATTACGAGTCCTTATCCACGAGTTCTTTCAGAAAAAATTTAATCACACCTGAGACGAACCCTTGCCGCGAGCTTACGCGGTTTAAAAAGGATAATCCATGAAGCGACCTAAAAAAACACCTCGAGAACTCAAATAAACGGTATTCATTATCCGTTTTTTACACAGAAAGGTTGGCGAATGACAAATGATAAAGAACAACAAAGGCATAAATAATGAAGGTCATAAAGATTGACAAGAAAAGCTGGGCCAAAGGTCTTGAACGCTTAGCCAAGACCTTTCAATTGTTCGGTCCTGCAAAACAGGAGGCGTTTTTTGTCTTCAAAGCGCTGGATGACGGTGAAATTCCGGATTTGGATGTACAAAACACCCGGCTTTCGCCTAAATCCGTCATATATCCGCAGTCAGAAAAAATGTTTGAATATACCCTGGATGAGAGCCGGGAAAATCATCACATTTTAAAAGAAATTGACAAAGAATATTCTTCCCGGGCTATCATCGGCATCAGGCCCTGCGATGCCAAGGCGTTTTTGCTTGTCAAACGAAACTTTGATGCGCCGGAATATAAGGACCCCTACTGGATCAAAGCTTACGAGGCAACCACCTTTATAGGCCATGCCTGCAATACGCCGTGCAGCGGTTGTTTCTGCACCACCGCCGGTTGCGGCCCCTTTCATGAGGAAGGACTGGACATAATTCTGGTGGATGCCGGCGATGATTATTTGGCCAAGATCATTACGGAAAAAGGAGAAAGGCTTCTTGCAGCAGCCGGTTGGGAGACTGAAGCCGATCATGCTCTAAGTGATCGGATTGAAATTGTGAAGGCAGCGGCAGAGGCAAAAATAACCTCCCGAGTTTCCACGGATCAATTGAAAGATAAAAGTACCACTGACCTTTTTGAAGCGTCTTTTTGGGAAGATGTGGCGTTTGCCTGCATCAACTGCGGGACTTGTACCTATGTTTGTCCAACATGCTGGTGTTTCGATATCCAGGATGAAACCCATGGACTTTCCGGCATTCGCATGCGCAACTGGGACAGTTGTATGTATCCGCTCTTCACCTTTCATGGTTCCGGCCATAACCCCAGGGATACAAAGACCCAGAGAGTCCGCCAGCGGTTTATGCACAAGCTGAAATATTATGTGGACAAATATGACAGTGGCATTCAGTGTGTGGGATGCGGTCGATGCATTCGTTTTTGTCCGGTGAATATCGACATTCGAAGGGTTTGCGATTTGATGAACAGTTTTGAACTTTAGGACTGACTTTATGTCTGAAATATCAATGCCGGTTTAGTCCTTTAAAACAAACACGGTTTTAAACGAGCTTCAAGTGTGATTAAATTTTATTCTGGAAACTGTTTGAGTAGATTAGGGATTGTTATGAAAGAACCACCGTTGAATTATTTTAAGATAATACATTTTATCAAAGTACAAACCCTTATTAATGGCCTCGGCGAATTCTTTCATTACAAGCTCTTATCTAAGAGTTTTTTCAGAAAAAAATTTAATTATATTTGAAGCGGTAACATTTATAAAAAGTTAAAGCTTTGCTAATTTTATAAGATGAATCAATTGCCAATCCTCAAAGGAGAAGTAAACGTGCAAAATCCGTATTTGCCGTATCCGGTTCGGATCGATGAGATCATCATCGAAACCGAAGATAAAAATCTTAAAACATTCAAACTGGTGTTTTTAAACCCGGATGATGAAAATAAATTCAATTACCATGCCGGCCAGTTTGCCGAACTTTCCATTGCCGGAAAAGGAGAAATCCCCATCGGAATTGCTTCCTCGCCCACTGAAAAAGGGTTTTTAATGTTTACCGTCAACAAAGTGGGGCTGGTAACATCGCATCTCCACAACATGAAGCCCGGAGATATTATGGGGGTACGCGGCCCTTTAGGTAATTGGTATCCATGGGATATCATGGAAGGAAAGAATGTTGTCATCATCGGCGGCGGTTTTGCCTTTACCACCCTTCGATCGTCCATCATACACATGCTGGCTCCGGACAATCGTCCAAAATATAAAGATATTCACGTGATATACGGCGCACGAACGCCCGGAATGCTTCTGTACAGGGACGAATTGGCGGAATGGGAAAAACGGGATGATATTCACATGCATATTACGGTGGATGCCACCGATGATCCGGACTGGAAGTATAATGTCGGTTTCGTACCGACCATTACCAATCAGAAAGCCCCTCCCGGGAGTGCAGACACCTATGCCATTGTCTGCGGACCTCCTATCATGATCAAGTTTACGCAACCGGTGTTGGACAAACTCGACTATGCCCATGATCACATCATCATGTCCCTTGAAATGCGCATGAAATGCGGCATCGGAATTTGCGGCCGGTGCAATATCGGCAAAGAGTTTGTTTGCAAAGACGGTCCTGTCTTTACGCTGGATCAGTTGAATAGGATGCCGAAAGAATATTAATCCAATTGAGCGATTGCTGATTTTACCGAATCTCCCCGTTATTACGGGATCTTCGAGCAGCGTTATGAGATATTTGCAGTAGTATACTACGGCTGTATGTCTCATGCCTTGCATCTCCCCGAAAGGCGGGATCTTACGACCGGCAAACTCGACAATCGCTCAATCGGATTCGTCAAAATATCTTCCCAAATTTCATCTAAAGGTCGTGACTTTTTAAAAACAGGTGTTATTTTAAAGTATAACAGACGTTAAATCCCGAGGAAGAAACCATCATGGCTACTGAAGAAGGCGTTGTCACAAAAATCGAATCCACAGCCACCGCATGGGTCAAAACCACAAAAAGCGGTGCCTGCAGATCTTGCTCTGCCAGGAGCTCTTGTCACAGCATGGGCGGGAGTAATGAAATGGAAGTGGAAGCGATTAATCAGGCTGGGGCACAGGTGGGGCAAAAGGTGATGCTGAGTTTTGGCACATCTCCGCTATTAAAAGCCACTTTTTTGCTTTACGTGTTTCCGATTCTGACCATGATCGCCGGTGCGTTGGTCGGTCAACAACTGGCGCCCAATTTTAATGTTGACGCATCATTTCTGTCTGCAATCTTCGGGTTTTTGTTTTTCGGGCTTACCATTCTTTTCGTACGGTTCAAAGGGAATAAGCTGGCCCAGAGGGATGAATACCGACCCAAAATTATCAGAGTTATCGGCCAATCCTAATTAGTGCCCATACCAGTGTCCATCCAGAAATGAGGATTTCAGTTCAAGATCAAGGCATGCGAAAAAAATAACCACAGGCATATAGTTGATATTCTGAGGATTATTTTTTGAGCATAACGCAGAGATTGTACAAAAAGACCATTTGTGGATGGACACTAACTGGATTCTTTCAATGCCAACGCACCCACCGGACAAGCTTTGACACAGGCATTACACTTCCCATCTGTAAGCGATGAAACATCTGTTGCGCTATACGCGCTGATAACCGTGTCAAATCCTCTTTTTGCAAAGGTTAAAACAGATTGACCATGTTTTCCCCTGCAAATATGCACGCATTTTCCGCACAAAACGCATCGGTTCGGATAGTGGGTTAAGAAAGGATGGGTCTCGTCGATCTGTGTCTCTTTAAGATATCGTTCCAGGCGCTTTGGTTTTAAGCTGACTTTCAGGAATTTGGCAATATTCTGAAGTTCGCATTTTTTATTGGCGTGACAATTCTTGCAATCCACATCGTGAACCGACAAAAGAAGGCGAAGAGCGGTTTGTTGCAGTTGTCTAACCGCAGGGGTATCGGTTTTAACAACCATATCCTCTCTGACTTGAACGGTACATGACGGGACCGGCTGTCCTATGCCCTCAATTTCGACAAAGCACATTCTACAGGAAGCCGAAGGACTCTCCATCTCTTCCAGATAGCACAGGTTCGGAATGTAAATCCCGTTGTCAAGGCATGCCTGAAGCAACGTCTTTCCTTCTCTCGTTTCAATCTCTTGGTTGTCCACCCGGAGTTTTAACATCATTTAACGTCCTTCTTCTTTTTTTCCGGCGGCTTTTCAATGTGAGGAACCAAATGTGGGGGTGATACTTTCCGAACCGCATCATACTCCGGCGGACAGGCGACCAGACACTCACCACATTTTACACAAAGTTCCTGGTCAACCCCTTTCTTTCGATTGCTGGTGGTAAACACCGCTTCAACCGGGCAGCAGGTGGCACAGGCATCACAGCCGCGTGCACAGAGCTCCAGATCGAAATAAAAAGCGGTCAGCGCCCGGCACATCAGGGCAGGGCAGCGCTTTTCTTTGATATGGGCCTCATATTCATCTCTGAAATATTTAAGGGAAGTGAGCACGGGATTCGGAGCGGTTTTACCCAGGCCGCAAAGTGAACCGGCTTTTATATCCTGACTCAATGCTTCCAGTAATTCCAGATCACCTTCCAGCCCTTCTCCTTTGGTCAATCGTTCGAGTATCTTAAGCAGATGATAGGTTCCGATTCTGCAAAATGTGCACTTGCCGCAAGACTCCTTCTGGGTAAAATCGAGGAAATAACGGGAGACTTCCACCATACAGGTGTCTTCATCCATGACCACCATACCCCCGGACCCCATCATTGCACCGGCTTCTGTAAGAGAATCAAAATCAATGGGTGTATCCAGAAAATCTTCGTTAAGGCATCCGCCGGAAGGCCCGCCGATCTGGACTGCTTTGAATTTCTTGTTGTTCGGGATCCCGCCGCATATATCAAATATAAGGGTTCGGAGCGACACCCCCATGGGAATTTCTACCAAGCCTGCATGAACAACATTCCCCACGATGGAAAAAATTGCGGTTCCGGGGCTGTTTTGTGTACCGATGCCTCTGTACCAAGTCGCGCTACGATCCAGTATGGGAGGAACAGACGCCAGGGTTTTTACATTATTGATTATCGTCGGCTTGTTCCACAGACCTTTTTGAACCGGATACGGCGGCCGATGCCGGGGCATGCCGCGATACCCTTCAATGGATCGAATCAGGGCTGTTTCTTCACCGCAAACAAAGGCCCCGGATCCCTGAAACACCTCAATTTTTAAATCAAAGGTGCTGTCCAAAATTCCTTTTCCCAAAAGCCCCAATTTCTCTGCCTGTTGGATGGCATTTGTGACGAGTTTGACTGCCAAAGGATATTCCGATCTGACATATACCATGGCTTTTTGAGCGCCGACGGCATAGGCACAGATGGCCATGCCTTCCAACACCTGATGCGGGTTGCTCTCCAGGATCGTTCGGTCCATGTATGCGCCGGGGTCACCTTCATCTGCATTGCAGATCACAATCTTTTCCGGGTCTTCGACACTTCTTGCCAGTTTCCATTTTATTCCGGTTGGAAATCCGGCGCCACCTCTGCCTCTTAAACCGGAATGCTCCACTTCTATGATCACTTCTTCAGGATTGAGCTTTAAAGCCTTTACAAGAGTTGAATATCCGCCTGCATCAATGTAGTCATATATATCTTCGGGATCAATTTGTCCGCATTTTTCCATAACGATCCGTGTTTCCTGGTTAAATCTGGAGAAGTCGGTCACTGAAGGGATCAGTTCGTTTTCCTCGGTAGCCCCGTAAACGTGTTCGAACCGCGGATCGCCGCCGCCCAAAAAGAGTTTAACGAGCATTTTGGCTTTACCCGCGGTAACCTCGTGATAAAAAATCGGGGGAAACCCGGAATCAGGATGATCGATAATAACCACCGGCTCTGCATAGCAATGGCCGCAGCAGCCGACCGTATGGATGCGGGCGTCAATGTTGTTTTCAACCAGGGCTTCTTCAAACGCTTTTTGGGTCTCAAGGGCACCGGAAGCAATGCCGCAGGTGGCCATGCCGATGTGGATTTTGGGGACCGGGGCATCCCGGAATGCCGCCCGGCGGTTCTCAGCCTCTTTTTGGATGGTGTTGAATTTTATATCAATGTTTTTATGATTGTCCGGGCTCATTTTTTTTCTTTTCTCTTTCTTCGATCTCTTCTTGTAATTTTATCCGCAAAATAAGCCCTTCGACCTTGCTGGGCGCCATATGTCCGTGTACGGTTTCATCGATGATGGCCACAGGCGCCAGAGCGCAGCAACCGACACAGGCCACCCTCTCTATGCTGAATTCCCTGTCCGGTGTGGTTTGGCCTTCGGGAATTTCAAGTTTGCGTTCAAAATTTTCAAGGATGATATCACCCGCTCTAACGTGGCATGCAGTCCCTAGACAAACTTTAATCGGGTGCTTTCCGGGTGGATGAAACCGGAACTGGTTATAAAACGTTGCAACTCCATAAACTTCGTTTTCAAGGATACCGAGGTGCTGTGCCACTATTTTTAAGGCATCAGAGGGGAGATAGGATAGGTTGTTCTGGACCATCTGTAGTATGGGGATTAGATTTCCTCTATGCTTTTCAAAGGTCTCAAGTTTTAAGGCTACATTTTTTAGAGCTTCTTTTTCTTCCTCTGTTAACTCTATATTCATAGAACAACCCTTTGTCCGAAAATGCAAACTCCTTCAATCCTGATGATTACCGGTTCCATGCATATCGTCAATTTTTAAATAAAATCGGTTTTTTTTACATTGTGAGAAAGAAAATGTCAATCTAAGTGTATAAAGAATTTGAAATGGATTTGTTTAAAATTTTAATATTGTTAAAGATATTTAATGAATGGAAAAAGTGTAGGGTGACCTTTTCTGGTTTGGCTCTACCTGGCGACCCTGCGATCCATTAACTGTGAGCATTTCAAAAGCACCCCCCCGGTAAGGGCAATGAAACTACTGATCATAAAAAGTTTAAATGTTCCCAGTGTTTCAAACAGATATCCGTTTATGAAAAATCCGACCATTAACCCAAGCCCATAGGTTACAGCGTTATTTACCGCCTGCCCCAAGGTTTTGCCTTCGTCTGGTGTTAATGAATCAATATAGAGAATGCTGGACACATGAAACGTACCGTACGTGACGGCATGTAAAATCTGCAAAAACAGAATGAACGCAGGAGATGTCGTAAAAAAGAGGCCCAGCCATCTGAGCACCGCCACCATAAAAGAAAAAAATAAAACATTATCTGTGGAAAAGCGTTTAAAGATGATGTCGGATTTTATCATCACGATAATTTCTGCAATGGATGCCAGTGCCCATGAAACGCCGATAAAGGTCTTACCATAACCCAGGTTTTCAAGATGGATGGAATAAAAACCGTAGTATGTTCCATGGCTTACCAACATTAAAAAGGCACAGAACAGGAAAACAATTACCGGCCGTTTTAAAAGAACTTTGGCGTTTGAAGAAAAAGAGGTTTGTTTTTTGATCTGAATGTCGGGGATTTTGATGGAAATGAGTGCTTGTGCCATTGAACCGAAAAAAATGAGTATAATGATGATTTCGATGGAGTAAATATCGATGACTTTGCCCAGCAAGAGAACCGTCATAATAAATGCAATCGACCCCCATCCCCTCATCCTGCCATAGCGTTTCTTTTTTGTTCCCAATACGTCCATGGTAAAGGCTTCCAGGAAAGAAATGATCGGAGAGTAAAATATTCCGTAAAAGACGGTGATGAACAGCATCGCCCAGAAGTCGGTTGTATAGAGATAAAATGCCCATATTGCGGTACTGATAAAACTGCAAAATATATAAATGGGTCTTCTGATGTGAAACCGGTCGGCCAGCCCTCCCCAAACCAGCGGAAATAAAACCAGCGCAATGGACCTGATGGCCGACAGAACGCCGATTTGGAATCCGCTGAATTTGAGATGGTAGCAATATAAATTGAAATAGGGTAAAAATACCCCCATGACGCCAAAGTATAAAAAATACTGGGAACCGATAACCAGCTTGAATGAATTTTTGGGATAATTGTTCACGAGTGTTTAAGATTTGCTAATTTCACAAATTGAGAAGATAATCACATTCTAAAAAACAGCCGTTCTACGCATAAATTTAACTTTTGCGTATAGGGATGTCATGGGTTTTACCGTTTAATTCGAGGAAATATCGATGTTGATCGAATTTCAATCGATGGGCCAGTTTTAACATCGCACGGTCGATAAACTTGATCCGATGATCGGCGTGCTCCATGTACAAATTATCGTTTTGAACGAACAGGTTCTCCGGGGCCAGGTGAATTTCTTCTTTCGTATTCAGAATCAGGCGGATATTTTTGGAATCATCTTGTGGTTCGACCTCAAAAACAAACAAAGCGGCATCTTCATATTTAAAATAAACCTTTTCAACGGTGTGGTCATCGTGTTTTTGCAAAAGATGATACCCGTCGGCATCCTTTCGAATCGAAGAATGAAAGTAGTCGATAATTTTTTTATGCTCAAATACGCCATGTTTATTGTGCCATCTCCCGCGAGCGTCCAGCCAAAAGACGGCCTCCTCTTTGGGCACCACAAATTCTTTTTTTTCTTTTTCGTTTACACCCATCCTTCCTTTATCTCCATTATTTGGGAATCAATTCCCGATAGGCTTCCTCAATCTCTTTAAATCGCTGTTCTGCAAGTTCCCTAAATTCATCACCAAGATGATGCACCTTGTCCGGGTGATATTTATTGGCCAGCTCCCTGTAGGCTTTTTTTATTTCTTCAGGTGATGCATCTTTGGGGACATTCAATATCGTGTATGGATTCTTTGATGCGTTCTTTTCCTGGAAACGGTTAGTTCCATGGGTGTCCTTCTGAGATGATTCTTTATTGTATTGGGACGAACTGCGGCTTTGATTATAAAAGTTTTGGAAATCGAATGGTTTCTGGCCGAGATTTTTAAAAACCCGCCACAGAATGTATAATAGGAGAATGTCGTCGAGCCAGCCCCAGCCGATGATAAAATCAGGAAGAATGTCATATGGGCTCAAGACATAAATCAATCCGATAATGATCAGCAGGATTTTCATTCTCAAGATCCTTGCCACAATTTGGTATGAAAATTTGTTTATTAGTAAGAGTTTATATTCTTTAACATCGATCTGTTTCAAAGACCTAAACAGTTAAGTTTTACGAAATATAGCATAAAAGTGGAGAAATGTCAGCTATTGCTCTTATGAGGATTTTACCTAAATTGATCGATTGCTGAGGTTGCCGCCCCAGAGAAATGGGCTTCGCATTTCACAGGGCAGGCAGCTACAAGGAAGATGTCGTTCCGCTATAGTCAACTATGCAGAATAGGATCTGACGCAGTAGATGCGGTAAGATCGGCAATCCCGAAGGGTTTCAAATTTTAAAAATATAAATTAAAGCAATACATTAAAATTAAAAGATATTTTATCCCCTTTTTAAATTTGAAACGCTCAGAT
>Ga0210123_1001538_pt1 | contig 11568 bp, 5 predicted proteins | sample Muzzi_PWB_D2_FD_185535 | JGI IMG/M metagenome (GOLD analysis project Ga0210123, IMG submission 185535) | Wetland microbial communities from San Francisco Bay, California, USA, that impact long-term carbon sequestration - Muzzi_PWB_D2 (SPAdes) | ecosystem: Environmental > Aquatic > Marine >... | reverse complement strand
TCGACTACAGCCATATCGGCTGGCTCGGCGGCGCGACCGCCCTGCGCGCCACGGCGCGGCACGGCCTGGATGTCCTGAACGCTTCGGACCCGCGGAGCGACGCGATGTCGCGCGCCGACGCCGACCCCGAGTTCACCCGGCTGGAGTTTTCGTTGGCGCACAGCCAGCCCCTGCCCCGCGGGCTGGTGCTGACCCTCTGGGCGGAGGGCCAGTACAGCTTCGATCCGCTGCCCGCCGCCGAGGAATTCGCCGCCGGCGGCCCGCGCTTCGGGCGCGCCTACGACCTGGCCGAGATCACCGGCGAGCACGGCGTCGCCGCGGCGCTCGAACTGGGCTACGACCTGCGGCCGGACCGTGACTGGCCGCAAAGCTCCTGGATCGCCGGGGTAACGCCCTACGTGTTCTACGACATCGCGCGCAGTTGGCAGAAGGAAACGGCGCAGACCGACGGCAGCTCAGACTCGCTGGCCTCGACCGGGCTCGGCCTGCGCCTGGTCCTGGTCGGCGGCGCCGAGCTCGACCTGGAATACGCCTATCCCCTGACCCGCACCCCGCTCAGCGACACCGACAAGAGCGGCCGCGTCTTTGCCGCCTTCAGCGCGCGGTTCTGAGCCCCCCGGCCCGAGGCCCGCGGCCGATCCTCCTTCCATTTTGTTAACCGCGCCGGGGCTAGACTCCCGGGCCCGGCAGCCAGTGGAGCGGCCCGTGCGCCCGGGCTCCGCGCGGGCCGGGCAGCAGCGGCCCGAGGACGCTCTGGGACGAATGGCACGCGATCTCGGCACTAGGATCTCGTGGCGCACGCGGCAGGCGCTGCGCGCGGCGCGGCCGCTTTGCCTCGGCCTGGCGGCGGCCGCCGCCGCGGCGCCCGCCGCCTGGGCCAATCCGACCGGCGGCCGGGTGACCGCCGGCAGCGCCGCCATCGTCGAGGACGGCGCGCGCCTCGACGTGCGGCAGTCGAGCGCGCGGGCGATCATCGACTGGCGCGGCTTTTCCATCGACAGCGGCGAGGTCACGCAGTTCCACCAGCCGTCGCGCGACGCCATCGCGCTCAATCGCGTGACCGGCGCCGACCCCTCGCGGATCTTCGGCAGCCTGCAGGCGAACGGGCAGCTCTTCCTGGTCAACCCGAACGGCATCCTGTTCGGTGCCGGCTCGCGGGTCGACGTCGGCGGCCTGGTGGCGACGACCTCGGACATCCGCGACGAGGACTTCCTGGCCGGCCGCTACGATTTCACGCAGCCGTCCGCAAACCCCGACGCCGGCATCGTCAACGCGGGCGACATCACCGTAGCCGAGTCGGGCTACGCCGCGCTGGTCGCGCCCTCGGTGCGCAACTCGGGCACGATCTCGGCGCGGCTCGGCCGCGTCACGCTGGGCGGCGCAGAGGCCTTCATCCTCGATCTCTACGGCGACAACCTGATCACCTTCCGCACCGGTGTCACCGCGACGCCGCACGACGCAGACGGCAACGCGGCGACCGCCCTGGTGCAGCACGACGGGACCATCCTGGCCGACGGCGGCCGCGTTGTGCTGGCCGCCGAGAACCTCGGCGCGGTCGTGCAGAGCGCCGTCAACCTCGACGGCATCGTCCAGGCCAACAGCATCGACCGCCAGGGCGGCGAGATCGTGATCGACGCAACGGGCGCGGGTGGCGCGACGGTGGCGGGACGCCTCGACGCGCGCGGCGACGACGCCGGCGAGACCGGCGGTCGCATCCAGGTGACCGGCGAAACCGTCGCCCTGGCGCCCGGCGCCGTACTCGACGCTTCGGGCCTGGCCGGCGGCGGCGAGGTGCTGGTCGGCGGCAACTATCAGGGCAGCGGCCCCGAGCCCAATGCCCGCGACACCCTGGTCGCCGCCAGCGCGGCAATCCATGCCGACGCGCTCGACGAGGGCGACGGCGGGCGGGTGATCGTCTGGTCCGACGACACGACGCGCTACGACGGCGCGATCGACACGACGCGCTACGACGGCGCGATCTCGGCCACCGGCGGCGCGAACGGCGGCGACGGCGGCTTCGTCGAGGTCTCCGGCAAGGGGCGCCTCGCCTTCACCGGCGGCGTCGACCTCGGGGCGCCGAACGGCGCCGTCGGCACGCTGCTGCTCGACCCGGTCGACATCGTGGTCTCGACCGCCGACAACACCGACGGTCCCAACGGCGGCACCATCCTCTCCGGGACCGCGCCGGGCGCGGAGCCCTGGAACGTGAGCCCGGCAGCGCTCGACGGCATCGGCGCCAACATCGTTCTGCAGGCAACCAACGACATCACTTTCACCGACGCGCTGACGCTGAGCACCGCCGGGACCTCGCTGACCGCGACCGCCGGCAACGCGATCAACGTGAACAGCATCCTGACCACGACCGGCGGCGACGTGACGCTCTCCGGCTCGACGGTGACGATCGCCGGCACCGGCGCCATCGCGACCAACAACGGCGACGTCTCGATCAGCGCCAACCTGGCCAATACCTTCGTCGCCGGCATCACCATGCAGGCCGGCTCGACGATCGACGCCGGCAGCGGGCGCATCGACCTGCTGGCCTCTTCGAGCGGCCTCAGTCTGCGGCAGGTGACCACCACCAACGCGGCGACCGCGGACGGGGCGGAGGCGATCCACATCGACTTCCTCGGGCCGCTGACCTTCAACAACACGGTGAGCGCCAACGGCAACATCGTCGTGCAGCCCTCCGTCGCCGGCGCTGGCCTGACGTTTCAAGGCGCCGGACTGGCCAACCTGCTGGCCGGCAACGAGCTCATCCTCGGGCGGGTCGACGGGACCAATCTCATAAAAGTTAATGCGACCACGTACAACAGCGCGCTGCGCATCCGCAACAACGCCAACATCCAGATCCAGGGGACGGTGACCAACAACACGGCGGGCGGCGCGACGACGCTCGATCCCGGCGCCGGCGACGTGCTGCTGCGGATCGCCGGCGGCGGCACGGCGATCAGCAACAACGGCGGCAACATCGTGCTGCTCGGGGACCTGGACCTCGACGGCAACGCCTACAGCCTGCAGTCCGGCGGCGGCGACGTGCAGCTCCAAGGAATCCTGGACAGCTCCGGCACGGGCTCCGACCTGACCGTCGGCGCCGGCGCGGGCAGCTATCGTTCGACCGCAGCCGATCTCGGCGCGGCGGCCGGCGTGCTGACCGTGACTGCCTCGACCATCCAAGCGCTCAACAGCCTGATCGCCGACAGCGCGACGCTCAACGGCGCCTCGGCTGGCAGCGGGCTCAACGTGCGCGCGCTCACCCTGACCGGGGCCAGCGCCGATCTCACCGGCACGGTGAACGGCAAGAGCGGCGACCTGGCGGCCGCCGAGGCGACAATGCCCGACGACGCCGACCACCTCATCAACAACTGCTCGAGGAGCCAGTGCTACAACGTGACCCCGGACCCGACGCCCACGCCGGATCCCACGCCCGATTCGGCCGCGCTGGATACGGTGCTCGCGGTCACGGCGCCGAGCACGAGCGCGTCCGCCGTCTCGGCCGGCGACGGGGCCACCGGCGGCATGGAGACGGGCGCGGACTCGGTGGCGGGCCCGGGCACGGAATCCGGCAGCGATACCGGGTCCGGCGGCTGGGTCGACGGCGGCTTCGATCCCCTGGCGAGCGACCCGCTGATGAGCCCCGCGGCCGGCCTTTCGCTGCACGACTTCCTGCTGCGCCTCGGCGACGGGGAACCGGACGACGGCGCGTTGCTGCAGACCGCGGAGAGCGCCGGCGATCCCGAGCTGGCGGCGCTGACCGAGGACCTGCTGCTGCTGCTCGGCGACTCCGAGTTCGCTTTGGCGAGCGCCGTTCCGAGCGACGCCTTCAACGGCGTCGCCACTGTGATCGTGCCCGGCCTGATCCGCTTCGAGCCCGCCGCCGACAGAGACGACGCGCTCGACGTCGTGTTCCAGCCGGCCGGCTTCGCCGTCTACCAGTTCTGAGACCGGACGGGAGGTTGCGACCGTGATCGGCGACATGCGAAGCCTTCGACGCAAGCTGGGGCCGCTGCTCGTGCTCGCGGCGGCATTCGCCGCGGCGGCCGCGGCGGCCGCCGAACCGGACGCGGCCGACCTTTCCGAGTACCGCGCGCTTCTGGAATCCGGCACGCTCAATAACAATCAGGGCCGCTTCGCACTGGCCGAGCGCGATTTCCGGGCCGCGGCGGCGGCCTGCCGGGCCGCCCTGGGCGAGACCCACCCGCACTGCGGCGATGCGCTGGTGCGCCTCGCGCTCGAGCTCAGCAACCAGCAGCGCTACGAGGAGGCCGCGCTCGTCTTCCGGCGCGCCGAGAGCCTCGTGGACCGATCCGATTCGCCGTTGGACGCGCCGCGCCTGCAGAGCTATCGCGCCATGGACCTGGCAAACCAGCGGCGCTTCGACGAGGCCTTCGCCATGATCGCCGCGGCGAACCATCGGCGGGAGGCCCTGCTGCGCGGCTTCGTCGACGCTGTCGGCAAGGGCGAGGCCGGCGCGCGCACGCGCCTCGACCACGCGATGGCCGACCTGGGACACGGTCTCTTCGTGCAGGCCGGCCTCGCCTTGCGCTTGGCGCGCCTCGAGGAGGCGCGCGTCACCGCGCACGTCGCCCGTCGCCTGATCCTGGCCAGCAAGTCCCTGCCCGCCTGGTGGGTCGCCGACGTGGACGAGCTGCTGGCCCGGATCGACCTCAAGGAAGGCAAGGGCGAGGACGCCGAGCGACGGCTGACGAAGGCGCTGGAGACCAAGCGCGTGGCGCTCGGCAACACGCGCGCCGTGGCGCTCTCGGACCTCACACTAGGCTCGGTCTACAGCGGCGCGGAACGCGACCGGGCCGCGCTGGCGGCAATGCGGCCGGGCCTGGCGATCGTGCGCGACGAGCTCGACCAGGCGCCCGGCGTCGACGTCGAGCGCCTCATCCCCTTCCTGGTCTCAGCCAACAAGACCGCTGCGCGCGAGCCGGAGCGGCGCGGCGCCCTGCAAGCGGAGATGCTGGTCGTCGCGCAGCTGGCGCGCAGCGGCGCGGCCACCAAGGCGGTATCGCGCATGGTGGCCCGCTTTGCCAGCCGCGACCCGAAGGTCGCCGATCTCGTCAAGCGGGCGCAGGACGCCGCGGAGGCGCGCGACCGCCTCCGCCTGGCGCTGGGACGCGCCGCGATCTCCGGCGCCGGCGAGGCGACGCTGGCGCCCCTGCGCCGCGACTTCGCCGCTGCGACGCAGCAGGCGGACGACCTCTGGCAAGACGTCAACGCGGCCTTCCCCGACTACGGCCGCCTCGCCGCGCCGCGCCCCGCGACGCTCGCCGAGCTGACCCCGCTGCTGGCGCCCGACGAGGCGCTGTTCCACGTTCTCGTCGGCGAGGAGCAAAGCTTCGGCTTCGTGGTGCGCGACGGCCGCGTGACGGCCGCGCCGCTCGGCATCGGGGCCGCCGAGGTCGCCCGCTTCGTGCGGCACTTGCGCCAGCCCTTCGAGACGCGCGGCAGCAAAGTCGCCCCCTTCGACCTGGCCGCCGCCCATGCCCTTTACACCCGGCTCTTCGCGCCCTTCGCCGCCGAGCTCGCCGGCGTTCGGCACCTCGTCGTCGTTCCGACCGGGCCGCTCTTGAGCCTGCCGTTCGGCGTGCTGGTCACGGCCGCGCCCGACGCCCTGCCGCCCGACGCCTACGATCGGGTCGCCTGGCTGGCGCGCGACATGGCGGTCAGCGTCATGCCCTCACTGCGCGGCTTCGCCGACCTGCGCAGTCTGGTGCGCCCCTCGCTGGCGTCGCGGCCGCTGCTCGGCTTCGCCGATCCGGCATTTGCGGGCAGCGACGAAGGCGGCGCCGGCATGGCCGCCCTCGACGGCCTGTGCCGCGAGGGCGGTGCCGTACCGGCCGCGGTGCTGCGCGGCCTCGCGCCGCTGCCGGAGACCGCCGTTGAGCTGCGCCGCGTCGCCGAGGTGCTGGGTGCCAGCGACGAGGATCTCTATTTCGGGGCCGCGGCGCGGGAGGACCGGCTGCGCTCGTTGCCGCTCGACCGCTACCGCATTCTCTACTTCGCGACCCATGGCCTGTTGCCGGGCGAGTTGCGCTGCCAGGGCGAGCCCGGCCTGGCGCTGGCGCCGCCCGACCGGGACGCGGCGAGCCCCGAGGGCGACGGGCTGCTGGAAGCCAGCGAGATCGCCGGCCTGCGGCTCGACGCCGACCTCGTGGTGCTGTCCGCCTGCAACACCGGCGGCGGCGGGGGCGCGGCCTTCGGCGGCGAATCCCTGTCGGGCCTGGTGCGCGCCTTCTTCCAGGCCGGCACCCGCTCGCTCCTGGTGTCCCATTGGCAGGTCGACAGCGTTGCGACGGTCGATCTCATGACGCGCGTGTTCGAGGACGTGGCCGCCGGCGCCGACACGGCGGAGGCCCTGCGCCGCGCGCAGATCGCGCTGATCGCCGATCCCCGCACCGCGCATCCCTTCTTCTGGGGCGCCTTCACCCTGATCGGGGCCGGCACGGGCCGGACGCTGGCCGCCGAAACCGCCGGTTTCCGGCCTTCGGAGGTCCCGACGACGTTAGGGAAGCCTTAAGCGAGATCTTAGTAACATATTGATTCGAAAAGGATACCTTCAATTTTACCGATCCCGGCAAGGATGCCGGAGGACAGAGAGAGGCACCCGGCTCGCCGGGGACAGGAGGTTGCCATGAAACGTGTCGTCTGCGCGCTCTTCGCCGTTGCCCTGACGCTCGGCGCCGCGTCGGGCCGGGCCGATCCCGGCCTGTCGAACAATCAGATGGTCGTCATCAAGGCGACGGGCGCGACGCTCCAGGAAGGCCAGATCATCGACGGCGGCGCGCCGCTCAAGCTCGAGGCCGGCGCCGAGGTGGTGCTGATCGGGGCCGACGGGGCGACGGTCACCCTCAGCGGTCCCTACAACGGCGAGCCGGCGGCGGCACGCGGCGACCGGGTTCGCAGCCCGAACATCGTCAAGGCGCTGGGCGCGCTGCTGTCGAGCCGCAAGTATTCGACCGCCTCGCTCGGTGTCGTGCGCTCCGCGGACGCCGGCGAACTGCGGCTGACCTCGCTGCCGAGCCCCTGGGTCGTCGATATCGAGGCCTCCGGCCCGCGCTGCGTGCGCTCGGACATCGTGGTGCTGTGGCGCGACGATGCGGCGGCGGCCAGCACCTTGACCATCTCGCGCGGCGGCGCCGCCTTGACCGCTCAGGCGGATTGGGCGGCGGGCGACAACGTGCTGCCGCTGACCAGCGACCGTTTCCGCGACGGCGGGCGCTATTCGCTCGAAGTCGACGGCAGGCGCATCGCGGTCACCTTCCACATGCTGCCGGACGGCCTCACGAAGATCGGCCAGCAGGCAGCCTGGATGGCCGAGTCGGGCTGCAAGGAGCAGGCGCTCGCCTTGCTCGACACGCTGTGACGGATGTGGCGCCGTGAGCGGTCGCCGCGACCGCGGCGGTCCTCCGACGGGGCCGCATACGTCGGGCGCGCATACGGCGGCACATAGGGGGGCGTATAGGGGACCGTGATCGAGCGGGGGAAACTCTGGGCCGGGCCGGCGTCCCCGTGGCGCCGGCTCTCGGTCACCCTGGGCCTGGTGTGGCTGGCTTGCGTCGTCGGAGGCTTTTTGCTGCCGCGCGGCGTCCAGGTGTTCGACTTCGTCGAGAAATGGGTGGCCGACCTGCGCGTCGCCTCCCTGACCCCGCCGATGCCGCAGCGCAGCGACATCGTGCTGCTGACCATCACCGAGGACACCCTCTCCCGCTTCCCCTACCGCTCGCCGATCGACCGCGCCTTCCTGGCCAAGGTCGTCGCGCGGCTCGACGCGGCCGGCGCGCGTGCCGTCGGCATGGACATTCTCATCGACCAGCCAACCGTGCCGGAGAAGGATGCCGCCCTCGCCGCGGCGGTCGCAAAGGCGCAGCTGCCGGTCGTCGTCGGCTGGGCCGACCTGCGCGACGGCCTGACCGAGCGCCAGGGCGCCTTTCTGCGCGACTATCTGCCCGGCGCCATCAAGGCGCACGTCAACCTCGTCAAGGACGACCGCGACGGGACCGTGCGCTGGACCTTTCCGGGCCGGCAAAGCGAGAACGGCTTCCGCCCCGGCTTCGCGGCGGCGCTGGCCGAGGCTGTGGGGGTCGAGGCGCCGCGGGAGCGCGCCCGCCTCCTGTACCGACGCGGCACCGACGGCAGCGTGGCGCCCTTCCCGATGTTCCCGGTGCATCTGGTCGACGTCCTGCCGCAGGCCTGGTTCGCCCACAAGATCGTGCTGATCGGCGCCGACCTGGCGACCGAGGACCGCCACCGCACGCCCTACGCGACCCTGCTGGGCGACCACGAGGGCTCCGTGCCCGGCGTGGTGATCCATGCGCTGACCCTCGCCCAACTGCTCGACGGCGAGCGGTCCCGCGAGATCGGACCGGCGACGGAGATCCTGGTGCTCGCGGTGGCCGCGGGCCTTGGCATCGTGCTGGCGGTCGCCGGCTCGGCCGTCCTGCTCAAGATACTGTTCGGCCTGGGCTTTCTCTTCGCGCTCTGGTTCGGCGGATTTGCGGTTTATGCCTGGGGCGGCCCCTTGCTGCCGCTGTTCGTGCCCAGCGTCGCCTTCACCATCGCCGCCGGCCTGGGCAACGCGGTGACCAGCCAGCGCTACAAGGCGGAGAAGGAGCTGGCCGAAGCGGCCGTGCGCGCGCGCTCGGAATTTCTCGCCATGATGAGCCACGAAATCCGCACGCCGCTCAACGGCGTGCTCGGCGTGATCGAGCTGCTGCGCAACTCGGCGCTCGACCGCGAGCAGCAGCGGATGGCGACGGTCGTGCAGGACTCGGCGCGTTCGCTGCTGCGCATCCTGAACGACATCCTGGATTTCTCGAAGATCGAAGCCAACAAGGTCGAGATCGTGCCGGAGCCGACGTCGCTGCGCCGTTTGATCGACGGCGTGGCCGCGACCTTCGCGCCGCTTTCTGCCAAGAAGGGAATCGCGCTCGACCTCGACGTCGCGGCGAACCTGCCCGAATGGGTCCTGGTCGACCCGCTGCGGCTGCGCCAGGTCCTTGTCAACCTGCTCGGAAACGCGATCAAGTTCACCGAGCGCGGCGGCGTGGTCCTGACCTGCCGCCGCGCCGATGCCGGCGACGACGGCGCGGAACGCCTCGTGCTGCAGGTGAAGGACAGCGGCATCGGCATGTCGCAGCGCGCCGTCGCGCGGCTGTTCCAGCCCTTCACCCAGGCGGACGGCTCGACCACGCGCCGTTTCGGCGGCACGGGCCTCGGCCTGTCGATCTCGCTCAAGCTGATCGAACTGATGGGCGGAGTCATCGAAGTCGACAGCCGCGAGGGCAAGGGCAGCGCCTTCTCCGTCACCCTGCCGCTGCGGCCCGGCGGCACGCCGGCCAACGATGCGGAGACCGCGTTGCCTGAAATCGTAGTGCAGGACCTGGCGGCCTCTTCGACGCTCGATTCAGGCGCGGCGGCGTCGGGAGCAGGGCCGCACGTACTGGTCGCCGAGGACGATCCGACCAGCCGCTGGCTGGTGCAGCGGCAACTCGCCCAGCTCGGCTACGACGTCACACTGACGGAAGATGGCCGCGCCGCCCTGGAGGCCTACCGCAACGGCGATTTCGCCCTGGTACTCACCGACTACCACATGCCGGAGATGGACGGCCTGGACCTCGCCCGCGCGCTGCGCCGCGTCGAGGCCGAGCGGGCGATCCCGGGCGATGCGCGCGTGCCGATCCTGGCGCTGAGCGCCGACGCGCTGCCGGGCACCCTGGCGCGCTGCCGGGCGGCGGGCATCGACGACGTGCTGACCAAGCCGGCGCAGCTCAGCGTGCTGCGCGACAAGCTGGCGGCCTGGCTCGGCCAAGCGAAGGACGGGCCGAGCGGTGCCGCAAGCGACGGCGCAGGCGTCAATGGAACGGGCGTCAGCGGAAAAGGCATCAACGGCACCGCGATCGGCGGCGAAGGGACGGACGCCGTGGCCGGCGACGGCGGAGCCGGACAGGGCCTCACGGCAGCGGCAACGGCGCCCGTCCTGGACACCGCGGCCTTCGTCGAGATGTTCGGCGGCGTGAACGACGACGTGCGCGCCGCGCTGCGCGGCTTTCTCTCGGGCGGCAAGCGGCTGATCAAGGAGATCGCGCGCCTGGCCGAGGCCGGCGATACCGCGGCGCTCGGCAAGTCGGCGCACCGCCTGGCCGGCGAATCGGTTTCGGCGGGCGCGGTGCAGCTGGGCCGCCTGTGCAGCGAGATCGAGCGTGCCGCCGCAGACGACGATTGGGAGCGCATCGGCAGGCTGCATCCGCGCCTGCCCGATGCGCTGGCGCGTGTCGATGCCGCAATCGCGGAGCTGTGACGTAGCCCCGGTTGAGAGAATGTTAACGGTGCCCATGTTGGTATGGAGCTGCCGGCTCCCTGCCGCGGCGACGGGCCGGTCAGCGGGAATGTGATGCCATGGTAAATTTCGAAGACCTCAGCGTCCTGGTGATCGACGATTCGAAATTCATCCGCGACACCGTTCGCCGGATCCTCCGCTCCGTCGGCGTCAGCAAGATCCGCATGGCCCCGAACGGCATGGTCGGATTGAAGATGGTCTCCCAGGACCGCTTCGATGTCGTGCTCTGCGACCTGAGCATGGAGCCGATCAACGGCATGCGCTTCGTCGAGTTCCTGCGCAAGCACGAGAATCCGAAGCTGCGCGGCCTGCCGGTCATCATCCTGACCATGCACAACGAGCAGGAGATCGTCAGAAAGGCGATCGAGCAGGGGATCGACGGCTATCTGCTCAAGCCGGTGTCGATCAAGTCGATCAAGCAGCGCATCGAGCAGGTCCTGGACGGCGAATCGCCGGCGCAGCCGGCGACCGCCTGACCGGACCGCCGAGGACGGTCAGTCCGCCCGCATCTCCCGGTACGCCGCCAGCGCCCGCTCGCGGGCCGCGGCATGATCGACGATCGGCCGGGGATAGGTCTCGCCGAGCCGAACGCCAGCCGCGTCGAGCACCTCCTGCGGCGCGGTCCAGGGGCAGTGCAGGTGGTCGTCGGAGAGGCGCGCGATTTCCGGCACCCAGCGGCGCAGATAGCGGCCCTCGGGGTCGAACTTCCGGCTCTGCAGGATCGGGTTGAAGATGCGGAAATAGGGCGCGGCGTCGCTGCCGCTGCCGGCGACCCACTGCCAGCCGGCGACGTTGCTGGCCAGGTCGGCGTCGACCAGCGTATCCCAGAACCACGCTTCTCCCGCGCGCCAATGCATCAGAAGGTGCTTGGTCAGGAAGGACGCGACGATCATGCGCACCCGGTTGTGCATCCAGCCGGCCGTCCAAAGCTGCCTCATGCCGGCGTCGACCAGGGGATAGCCGGTCGCGCCCCTGCGCCAGGCACGCAGGGCGTCGGCGTCGTCGCGCCAGGGGAAGGCATCGAATTCGCCGCGCGCGTTGGCCTCGGGCAGCGTCGGGTTGTGAAACAGGAGGTGATAGGAAAACTCGCGCCAGCCGAGCTCCGAGAGGAAGACCTCGGCGCTTTCCGCCAGGCCGCGCCCCGGCGAGTCCGCGACGCGGTGCTGGACCGCATGCCAGACCTGGCGCGGGCCGATCTCGCCCCAATGAAGATGGGCCGACAG
>Ga0210123_1001537_pt1 | contig 11571 bp, 9 predicted proteins | sample Muzzi_PWB_D2_FD_185535 | JGI IMG/M metagenome (GOLD analysis project Ga0210123, IMG submission 185535) | Wetland microbial communities from San Francisco Bay, California, USA, that impact long-term carbon sequestration - Muzzi_PWB_D2 (SPAdes) | ecosystem: Environmental > Aquatic > Marine >... | reverse complement strand
ATCCCGCTCGCCCCCAGAGCCAGGTAGGCCTGGAACAGGTCATAGCCGGTATTGCCGTGCAGGTAAAAAGGATGCCTACTCTCTGAACTAAACAGCTGGAACAACACAAACGCTGAACACTCCCTGCTAGGCCCCGGCACTTCGAAACTGCGTCCAATAACCAGATCACAGTCAAGTGCATTTGCATGTGCCAATCCGGCGCGATTTGCCACCTCTATCGCCAGCCCGGCAGGCCATTCAGGACATTGTTTATCACTGAGATCAATCAAGTGACTCAAGATGATAGGGCTCGTTCCAAAACCGGTGGAAGATAATTTCTCCAGTAGGGCTAGATCATAGATCCGCAGGATTGGCCGTTGAGAGGAATTTTCGAAGGCAAGACTGTCCAGATCTGCAGAACTGAAGATATTCCAGATTCGGCCCAGATGGGGATGATCCGGGATGCAAATGTTTTCTGGGCGACCGTCATCGATAAGTATGGGGGGAAACAGTGTCTGCACTAGTAGTCAATCACGGCGAAGTGTTCTCGGTTTTTTTGTATTACAAAGGGATAATGCATAATAGCTATTTTTTCTGTTAACGAACAGTTCTCCCGGCCTACCTGTGGACTCAGGAGGGCTGGATCTACCTGTATTCCCGTCGTGTGCTGGGTTGGTCGATGGACCGGCGAACGTCCCGGTAGAGCGGTTCTTCAGCAGCCTGAAACGGGAATGGACTGGTGACTGGTTGTACAGAACCCGGCAGGCAGCAATCGCTGATGTCCGGGAGTATGTGGCGGTGTATTACAACTCAAGACATCTGCACTCGACCTTGGGTTACAAGACACCGATAAATTTCGAAAATGACCTTAACAAAATGTCCGGAAATAGTAGACCACTACATTGCCGAAGGGCTCATCGCTGGACGACAACGTTTGCAACGTGAACACCTTGCGCCCTTGATGTGGTCCCGCGGCGATTCGGTAGGTGATGGAGTGCCCCAGCAGGGTATTTATCGGGTCTTCGTTCACCGCATCCGTGGCCAGATAGCCATTTTCCGCATCCCGCTCCAGGAGTCCTTGCCGTTCGAGGAAACAACCCACGCGGTGGGCGATCCGATGGGCCAGTTGGGTGAGCTCTGAATCGTTCGGCGTCTTAACAGACCGAAACCGGGTTGATCCGTTGGCGCCGTCCACGCAAACAGCCCGCGCGTCCTCTCGGGACTCTCCTACGCAGTGGTTCGCCCGATGCTCACCGGCAGTACTGCCGCGGGCAGCCTCATGCGGCGCAAACTGGCGCCGGTGATGGCGCCGCTGCAAGGCCAGGTCCAGATATTGTTAGGGTATGCGTGAAACGGGCCAACCGGGACCCTGCGGAGCCGGCGCGACTGGCGAGCACCGGCGGGGGATTCTTGGATTGAGAAGAGGATGTCGAAGATCTTTACATCGGCTTTCTTGACGCCAGAGAGCCGGATAAATCGTTATTGATCCATGTGTTCCGTAGGATTATCGAGCGACAAACGGCGTGGAAGCCTCGGGAACCTGTCAATCGCCTTTACAGCATCTTCACCAAGAGCGCGTGGTTTGCGGAACGGTCGCGCTGCGCGGGGCTTGCTGGTACGAAAATTGACGTTTCTTTTCAATCGCTTCCAGCGTCAATTCGCCCTGAGACCGAGGGCTGGCACCGCGCTTGCATGGGGACAAAAAGGAGTCGCCGCGAGGCCCGCGGGAGGGCCGGCGCACCGGCAGGGCTCCAATTCTCTCATTTGCCCTCCCACTTTGCGCAAAAGGAGACCGGTCATAAAGAGGCTAACCACTTTCGGAATCATCGTTCTGGCGGTGTTCCTTGCAGGCCCCGCCGGAGCAGAGGGACCGCCCGGAGGGCTCGACGTCAACGTCGTTGACACCCGTACCCCGGTTCAGGTCCTGGAGACAGCGGATCAGTGCAACGTACCCGGCGGCTGTTCGGTTAGTGTTTTCGAAGTCCCCGAAGGCAAACGCCTTGTCATCGAGTACCTCTCGCTGGAAACGCAGTTACTTTCGGCGGCGCCGGGGCAATCCGTTCAGGTGCGTCTTAACACCCAGTTTAACGACCAAGGCCAGGCCATCGCCGTCGGGACGACAACGAGCCAGGGGACAGGGGCCAACGCGCACGACATTTTTGCCGGACCCGTGAAAGCCTATGCCCAATCAGGGACCAGCGTCCGCTGTGATGCGCTCTCTCCCAATTTCGAAAGCTTTTTCTTCGCTGTCTGTACGATCACGGGATACTTGGAAGACGAGAACTGATCGAGGCGGACCCGGGGCTACATGGGGTGCATGGCGCTCAAAGAAGAGTGTTATAAAAAAATAGCATTTGGAGGAACATCACGATGATTAGCGATCACATTGGACCATCACTCGGTCCGCTGCTTCTTGGAGCGGCCCTTTTACAGGCGTCAGTCGTAGTGGCGCAGCCGTTGCCCGGGGGGTCGATGGATCCAACGAGTATTCCGAAATATGTCACACCGCTGGTGATCCCGCCGGTTATGAACACCGACGGAGGCGCCAACAGCTACGACATCGCGGTGCGCCAGTTCCAGCAGCAGATCCTGCCGGGCGGGGTCTGGGCGGTCCTGTCGCCGGCGTGCGCCGCGGATCCCAACTGCGACCAGCCTTCCACCACGGTGTGGAGTTACGGCCCCGATGCCGACCCGACCCCCGTCGTCGCCCCGGACCCGACCTCGCAGTTCAACTACCCGTCTTATACCATCGAGACCCTCTCGGACACGCCGGTGAGCGTGCGGTGGAACAACGAGTTGGTCGCCGACCCGGATGCCTGCAAGCAGTCCGCGACTCCGGCCACTGACCCGGCGTGTAACTACCTCAGCCACTTGATGCCCATCGACCAGACCCTGCATTGGGCGAACCCATCGCAGCAGCAATGCCGTGACGGTTCCTACCGGACCGACTGCGCCACCAATAACCCGGACCCCTACAAAGGCCCGGTACCGATCGTCACCCACCTCCACGGTGCCCACGTCGACTGGAACAGCGACGGCTACCCCGAGTCGTGGTGGCTGCCGGCGGCGAACAATCTACCGGCTGGTTATGCCACCCACGGCGACCTCTTCACGGACTCCACGGGGACCAACCCGGGCAACACGGGCTACGCCGACTACCTCTACCCCAACGATCAGCCCGCCACCACCCTGTGGTATCACGACCACACCCTGGGTCTGACCCGCTCCAACGTCTATGCCGGACCGGCAGGCTTCTGGCTGGTGCGCGGAGGGCGCTACGACAAGGTCAAGGATCATGTCGCAGGCCTGGCCGGCGTGTTGCCGGCCCCGGCACCGGTGGGGGGACAGACCGTCCTCCAGCTGAATGTCCCGACCGATCCGGTCCGTCAGTCGATCCGTGAGATCCCCATCGTGATACAGGACCGCTCGTTCAACGCCGACGGCTCCCTGTTCTACCCGGACAACCGCGCCTTCTTCGAGGGCCTGAACCAGCCCCCGACAATACCGTACCTCAACATCCCCTTCGTGCCGAACTCGGACATCGCCCCGATCTGGAACCCGGAGGCCTTCTTCAACTTCATGGTGGTCAACGGTGTCTCCTGGCCCTCCCTGGAGGTCGCCCCGGCCCTGTACCGCTTCCGTCTTCTGAACGGGTGTAACTCCCGGTTCCTGAATCTGGCGTTGAAGATCGTATCCAGCTCCGATCCGGACCTCGTGGGTACCGAGATCCCCTTCTATCAGATAGGCGCCGAGCAGGGCTTCCTGCGCAACGTGGTGCAGGTCCAGACCGGCTATGCCACGCCCCTGCGGGGCGACGGCACTGTGCCGCCCCTGGTGCCCGCCAGTGAATCCCAGCAGGCCCTGCTGATGGGGGGGGCCGAACGGGCCGACGTACTCATTGACTTCAGCGCCCTACCCGACGGCACGGTGGTCCTCATGATCAACACCGCGCCGGATGCGCCGTTCGGCGGCTTCCCGGACACGCCGGCGGACCCCTCCACCACCGGCCAGGTGATGGAATTAGTGGTCAATGCCACCCCGGCCAACGCCGGCGGTCCCCTGGGCGCGAGCCAGACCGACCCGGTGCTGGCAGATGGCACCACACCGAACGCCGGTGCTGCCACCTCGCCGCTCAACCTCGTGCCCAAGGCCGAGAGCACCAACCACGGCAAGGTGAAGATCACCCGGCAGGTGTCGCTCAACGAGGAGGAATCCGACACGACCTGTTGGGACTTCGATTTGGCGGGCAACCTTGTCGTAGTACCCGGCAGTACGCCCCCGGCCTGCGCGGGCGGCGGCGAGCCCGTCGGACCCAAGGAGGCCGAGGAGGGCACGGTTGACCTGACCAATCCGGCGGCCCCCCTCGGCATCTCCCTGAACTGGACCGACACCAGCGGCACCAGCACGCCGACCGCCGTGACCCTGGCGAGCGGTGCCATGGTCAACGTCCCGGTCACAGAGAACCCCACCGTCGGCGACACCGAGCTATGGGAGATCTACAACTTCACCGCGGATGCCCACCCGATCCACCTGCACCTGGTGCGGTTCGAGGTGGTGAGCCGTGCGGCAATCCCCGGCTTCCTCCCCGTGAACCCGATCGTTCAGCCGTGGGAGGCCGGCTTCAAGGATACGGTCATCACCTATCCCGGCGAGATCACCACGGTGAAGGCGACCTTCGACATCGCCGGCCTTTACGTCTGGCACTGCCACATCGTCGAGCACGAGGACAACGAGATGATGCGGCCGTTTGTGGTATCGCCAAAGAAATAGTTTCCGACAGGGAAAGAGGGATGAGGGTCGCCCGCGGGCGGCCCTTTCTTTACCGCATTTCGGTTTGTACATAACATCTGCACCGTCTTACGGTGTAGCGACAACGGAGAACAACAGATGGTGCGAGTAATGCGCATTGCGATGACTGTAGCTGCGACACTGCTGATCGCGCAGCCCTGCGCTGTCGCTGCGGCCGAGTCCCTTAAGCTCGATGATAAGACCGTGCGTCTCAATTACAGCCTGGGATACCAGATCGGCGGTGATTTCAAGCGCCAGGGCGTGGGTATGGACCCGGATGCCGTTGTCAAAGGTATCGAGGATGCGCTGGCGGGTAACGAACCCCTGATACCGCAGGAAGAGATGAACAAGATGCTGGTAGAGCTCAAGCGCAAGGTCATTGCCGAGCAGCGCAAGCAGCAACGCGAGAAACAGCATGCCCTCGAACTGCAATACCAGGCCGAAGGCAAGAAATACCTGGAGGACAATGCCAAAAAGCCCGGTGTGAAGACCACGGACAGTGGTCTGCAGTACAAGGTGATCGAGGCGGGCAACGGTAAAACACCGGGGCCGACAGACCTGGTCACCGTGAACTACAAGGGGACCTTGACCGACGGCAAGGTATTCGACAGTTCCTACAATCGTGGCAAGCCGACAACTTTCCGGCTCAATAACGTGATCAAGGGCTGGACCGAAGGTTTGCAACTGGTCAGGGCGGGCGGGCGGATTGAACTGGTCATCCCGCCGGACCTCGCCTATGGAAACAGTGGACCGCTGGCACACCGGACGCTCATTTTCGATGTGGAACTTATTTCCGTCGACGGTGACAAGGCGCCGTCAGCCAGCGGGGAGACGCAGTAACGGCTGTCTAGGGTATCACCGGGCAGGTAAGAACAGTACTGTAATAAGCTTGTATGGCGAGCCCGACAGAGACCAGCGGTCGCTGACATGCTTGTGACATCCGCGCTACACAGTGACCGGTTGCTTTGATCGAGAGGGAGAACGCCATCGAGTTATCCGTAATTACCAGTGGCTGGTTCAGAAGTGTCCTTATTGTCGTGAAATGCTGCGCGTTGCTGACCTTGGCAGGAATCAATCCGGGACAGGCGTGTCCCGTAGACAACAAGCACATAGAAATAACCGTCAACGGCCATACCTTGATTGCCGAGGTTGCCGCAGATTTTGAAAGCCATATGTGTGGCCTTGCATTGCGGGACGAGTTGCCGCCAGACCACGGCATGTTGTTCGCTTACGCAGAGGATCAAATCGTTGGTTTCTGGATGAAAGATACGTTCATGCCTCTATCGATCGCCTTTTTGGATGCTGACGGCAAGATTCTCGAAATCCACATCATGGAGCCCAATAACTCAACGCTTCGGTACATCTCAAGGGTGCCGGCACGGTACGCACTGGAAGTGAGTCAGGGATGGTTCAAGAAAAATCGCATTGTGATAGGTGATAGAGCCGAGTTCGACCTGCATGACGCAGGCGCTGAAGTATTTCTATATCACCGAGCCACCGAATAAACCTTGTAGTTCATTCCGCTGAGTGATCGGTCATAACTGCCTTTGTGGTATAGACCCAATGGCACTGACTTAACGCCATCACGACCCATCTTCAGCGTCCCGGTGCGTTCGATCGTCGGGCGTCTGCGGCAGGGATGCCGCAGTCGAGCTTCAGGGACGGATTCACGGCGCCCCGGGGATCGAATGCACAGGGTCGCGGACGCTTAAGTCAGTGCCATTCGGTATAGACCACGCTGGCCTGACGGCTGAACGCCTGCGATGCTCGGCTGTGTGAGCACGGCCCTGGGTGTTCGAGCCCCTTTGTGCCGCCGCCGGCAGGCTTGCCGTGTATAAGGTCGATGCACCCGGTTTTGACCTCTCCAGTTTATCGCCGATTGATGATCACCAGGTGGTAATGCTGGAGAAACTTCAGACTCTGCATCGCACATGAACAGTGCCACTCCACTCCCAAAGTAACCATGAATTGACTCGCGGCTTCGGCACCAGGGCGGCCAGTTTGGCAATGAAGTCCACAGGCTCGAAGATGACATGGGTGGTGCCATCCCGATACGGCGTCTTCAGCTCATACCGGACCTTGCCCTGATTCGTCAGTGACAGCCGCTTTTCGGATACCGCCGGGCGGGTTGTGTAGCGGCACAACCGTTCCAGCCTGGCGGGTGATGTTAACGAGTTCTCAGCAACAGCACCAGCAGCCGCGTACAGATCGGCACGACAGTCAGTGTTTGCATGGTTTGAACCACAGTGACGACGGGCGGATGGTGCCACAGCAGCCGCCCCGGATCGACCCCAATGTTAAAGGGGTCGGTACCCTTTACTCGCTTTATTCGATATTCCGCACACTGGAAAAGGGTACTGACCCCTTTGTGTCCTTTGTTGTCAGAGAAACCGGGTTTATTCAGTGCTGACATGAAATCACCGATTGCCCCTCTGAGGGTTATCTTTCCGCTGTTGCGGTCTATGCAAATATAAAACGATGCTCCAAAAAGGGTACCGAATATTAGCCGGACATAAGCAGCTCATCAATTTCCTTTTCAGCATCAGCCCAGTCCTGTAATTCGCTACCTGGCGCAAACCCCCTTTTTTCTGCCTTGTGACAGGCAGCGATAGCAATCATCTTCCAACGCTCCTCTGATGTTATGTTTATCGAGGCTGTAGCGGCCTGGTCGTTATTGTGGACTTCCTGGCTACTTTTATTGCCGCTGCTTCCCTGGTCTTGACAGCCGTCTTCCTGGACGTCCTTTTTTTGCAGGACTTTTCGCTGCAGTCTTTTTCATGCAGCCAGATTTCATGATACTTTCCCGTCGGTTGACAAGAGATGCTCTAGTCAGACAAATATTATATTTACGCTGTTCAAAGGTCGTGCTGTTGATTTGCTCCGTAACAGGAACCAATAGAGTTCGAAATTTGTAGTCTGCCCTGCCCCGTCACAATCGAGAATCATTATCCAATAAACCAGATATTTACAGATATATTGGTGGGACATTATTCGATGCAAATCCACAGCCACCTTTTTTGCCCCAGTCAAGCAGTGTTACAGATTCAACGTACATACATATAAAGCTCATGATGCCCGGGCGGCTCAAAGTGCACTATAGTTTGGATATAAACACAACTCGATGAATGGATTGAGCATGCATTTGTCTGCCACGAATGCCCTACTGACAATACGGGCCCAATGGTCGTTGAACGCAAACGCAGCTTCGTCCGCCAAACCAGGCGAAGGACAGCCGGGAACTCATGAATCACGAGGGAGAGGGAAAAATGACGAAGCGATCCACAGTCCATGCACGGCCTTCCAAAGATTTCATCGAGGCGCTCCGTGCCCGCATCAGGGGCCGGCTCCTGACCCGGGAGGATACCGAATACGACGCGGCTCGCGCCGTGTACAACGCAATGATCCAGCGCTGGCCGGGAGCGATTGCGCAGGTCGACGACGTGGCGGATGTCATCGCGTGCGTCAATGCCGCGCGCGAGGCGGGCGTGCTGGTCGCGGTGCGCGGGGGTGGTCACAACGCCGGCGGTCTCGGGGTCGTCGACGGGGGCCTCGTCGTCGACCTCCGGGGTCTGCGTGGCATCCGCGTAGACCCGCAGGCCCGCACCGTCCGTGTGGATGGCGGCGCGACATGGGGAGAGGTCGACCACGCTACACACCCCTTCGGCCTGGCCACGCCGTGCGGCATCATCTCGTCGACCGGTGTGGGGGGACTGACGCTGGGCGGCGGTAGCGGTTACCTCACGCGAAGCTGCGGGCTGACGATCGACAATCTGATCTCCGCCGACGTAGTGCTCGCTGATGGGCGCATGGTTACGACGAGCGCCGACGAGTACACCGACCTTTTCTGGGCACTGCGCGGCGGCGGGGGCAACTTCGGCATCGTCACGTCGTTCCTGTTTCGCGCCCATCCGGTGAGCAGGGTCATCGGCGGCCCCACGTTCTGGGGGCTCGAGCAGGCCGAGGACGCCCTGCGCGGATTCCAGGAGCTGATCGAAAGTGCACCGGAGGAACTCGGCGGATTCTTCGCATTCCTCGTCGTGCCGCCAGTTGCACCATTCCCGGAGGCTCTCCACGGCCGCAAGGTCGCCGGCGTCGTCTGGTGTCACACCGGACCGCAGGAGTCCTTCGATCAGATCGTCAACCCGCTCATCTCAGCCGTGCCGCCATTGCTCCATGCGCCCCAGGAGTTGCCTTACCCTGCGCTCCAGTCGTTCTTTGACCCGCTCTACCCGGCCGGGCTCCAGTGGTACTGGCGTGCGGACTTCATGGGCAAGTTCACGGAGGAGGCAATCCGTGAGCACGTACGGTGGGGGGGGACTCTTCCGACGGGGCATTCGACACTACATCTCTACCCGCTGAATGGTGCGGCCGCGCGCGTCGGTGCGGGCGAAACAGCCTACCGCCATCGGGACGCATTCTGGTCGCAGGTCATCGTCGGCGTCGATCCCGACCCGGGCAAAACCGAAGTCCTTCGCGACTGGACCATCGGCTATTACGATGCGCTTCACCCGTACTCGAGGGGCGCGGCCTATGTAAACTTCATGATGGACGAGGGTGCGGATCGCATCCGCTCAACCTACGGGGCGAACTACGACCGGCTCGTGGCGATCAAGCGACAATATGACCCGGGAAACTTCTTCCGCGTGAACCAGAATGTGCCGCCTGCCTTGTAGCAACGTCCGCCCTCGGCATCGAACGCCGTCCGTGAATCGGGAACGGGGACCGATTATTTTTCGCGCATCGGTCTTCCAGACCAGCGTTGCCCGAGACGCTTTCCGATAATCCGTTCGACAGCGATCCGGACCTTCGGGAGCGACCTGGTCAATAGGAATGACAGTTTGCCGCCCGCACTTCTTTTGAAGCGCAAGGCGGCTACACCTTGGCCGTTGGCCAAGGGGAATGAAGACGAAGACCACCTGTCTATTCCCCTCAATACAGCCCCGTGGGCAGCTCCGCGACGGCGATGCCTGCGCTTCTGCTTGAGTTGTTGCCGCATCCATTACCCTTATAGAAATCATGCATCGTGCTGTCTATAGTGGTGATGCGAATCGTGTCTTCTCAGTGCTTCACATCATCCGTCCGCCCCAGGCAGGCCGGATGTTCTGGTTCACTCGAAACAGGTTGTCCGCGTCATATTGTCGCTTGATCGCCACGAGCCGGTCGTAGTTGTCCCGATAGGTGGCGCAGATCCGTTCCTGTCCCTCGTCCATCATGAAATTCACGTAGGCGCCGCCGGCTGAGTAAGGATGCACTGCCTCCCAGTAACCCTGGGTCCAGGCAGCGATACGCTCGCGGTTTGCGGGCTCCGTGTCGACGCCGGCGATGACCATGTTCCACCTCGTCTCGCGGTAGCTGTACGCCGTATTGTTGCGCCCGACCCGTCCCGCGGCTCCATCGACCGGGTAGAGGTGCATCAGCGACAGCAGCGATGGTACCCGGGCGCCATACTCGAGGTGCCTGGCAATAGCCGCGTCGCTGAGTTCGGTGATGAAGTCGCCGCGCCAGTACCACTGCAACCCCGGCGGGTAGAGCCCGTCGAAGAGGGACTGCAGGGCCGGAAACGGCATGGGGCCGAGGTGTTCGAAATCGGGCTTGAGATCGCGCACCGGCCGGAATGCCACGTCCGCCCCGGCCGCGGGACCCGTATAGCACCACACCACGCCGCAGACACGTTGGCCTTGTAGCGCTGGCGGAAAGGGCTCACTCACGGGTACGCCCTTGAACCCGAAGAAGCCGTACATTTCCTCCGGCGCACCGGGGAGAAAGTCCCGGTACCACTGGAGGATCTCCCCTGCCCGGTCCAGGTTCCACAGGGTCAGGCCGGCATACACGTTGCGCACGGGATGGGCACGGAACAGGAAGGACGTGACTACACCGAAGTTGCCACCGCCGCCGCGCAGCGCCCAGAACAGATCCTCGTTCTGCGACGCGCTGGCCGTGACGAGGCGGCCGTCGGCCAACACCACGTCTGCTTCGAGCAGGTTGTCGATGGTCAGCCCGTAGCGGCGTGTAAGATAGCCGCTGCCGCCGCCGAGGGTGAGCCCGGCCACGCCGGTGGTGGACACGATGCCGCTCGGCACTGCCAGACCGCAGGCGTGGCTGGCCCGGTCCATATCGCCGAGGGTGCAACCGCCCTGGACGCGCACCGTGCGTTCCGTGGCGTCGACGCTGGCCCCGCGCAGGGTCGACAGATCGATCACCATCCCGTCGTCGCAGGTGCCGAGACCCGGGCCGTTGTGGGCGCCGCCCCGGATCGCGAGGAGCAGCTCATTCTCCCGGGCGAAGCGCACCGCCGTGATCACATCGGCGGCGTGCGCGCAGCGCACGATGTAGCGGGGATAGCGGTCAATCATGCCGTTGTAAACCAAGCGTGCGCTGTTGTAGTCCGCGTCCTCCGGCGTAATCAGGTGACCGCGCAGACCGCGTTTCCAACGCTGGACGGCAACGTCATTGACCATTTCGATCTCCTCCGAGAGCGCAGTGTCTACACTGAAAAGACTATGCGAAGTGCACCGGCGGGACATCGACTGGTTTGACTATTTTGCGTACCCCGGACCCGGACTTCGAATAGTCAGAATTGACTATTCAGGCCTGCTGAGGGGGTGCGCTCCACACGGCGGCTTGGATGCCGGCTGCTGCTGCGGTATGGTAACGCCGTGACAGCGCATTTTCTCGTGCTGACTGAAAAGGAGGACTCCATGCCCCTGTTCCTGATCGAACGCAATTTCGCCGAGCGGCTCGACCTCAGTCCCGACGCGGCCGCCCAGATCAAGCTCATCAATGACGAGACCGGCGTGAACTGGC
>Ga0210123_1001530_pt1 | contig 11590 bp, 8 predicted proteins | sample Muzzi_PWB_D2_FD_185535 | JGI IMG/M metagenome (GOLD analysis project Ga0210123, IMG submission 185535) | Wetland microbial communities from San Francisco Bay, California, USA, that impact long-term carbon sequestration - Muzzi_PWB_D2 (SPAdes) | ecosystem: Environmental > Aquatic > Marine >... | reverse complement strand
TTTTGACCGATCAGATAGGATGCGGATGGATCGACCAGAAAACGGCCTTTCATCGCAGTACGTCCGAGCAACATGCGAAAGCGCATGGTATCACGATTGGTCAGTGTGAGCTCGATCGGCCAGCTGTAAGCGCCCATGCTCAGGGTGGTTTCGATCACATAACGCTGTTCGCTATGGCCCCCGGAATCCGTCACTGGACGCGTTGCCAGTACGGGCGCCTCACACTCGATAACCCGGGTAGTATCGTTCTGTTTCGGATGAATACCGAAGCGCACCCACTGCCTGTTGTCGCGCTCGAAAGGTTCGATGAAAAACGCATGTAACGCCGATGTACGGGCGCCGGTGTCGGTTTTCACTTTAATCTGCTTCAGACCCAGATCGGGCAAACCGATCCATTCTCGCCAGCCGATCACAGGCATAATTTTGCGCTTGCTTTTTGTGCCTCTCATAACTTTTTTTTCGTAATCATACGCGCCGCTCCGATCAGGATGACTCGCACGAGTATATCCCGACAGAAATAACGCTCCAACTTAAATTCAAGGAAACTTAACTCAGGCAGAGCGATCAAAACAGGCCATTGTATTTCATCAGGCATTACAGGGTTTATTTGTTACTGGCGACTTAAACACAGTGGACGCATAAATAATTCATTCCTGGGCAAATTTACATTTAATTGCAATGCGTGCGGAGTTATCATAGCGGTTCGGCCAGACTCAACTAATATACTCGGCTTAAGCGATAGTTACGCGTCACGCATAGTCTCCGCTGACGTCCGCACATGTTACGAAAGCATGAACATTTCGCTGTAACCCAGCAATTGACTATAACCACGGGCTGTATTACCAGATTTTGTTGATCTGTATCAACTTGATAACATTGCACATGCAATTTCGTTACCTGATACTTGACAGTTCGCAAAACAAGCAGACCAATAATCACAAGGTTCAATAACAATGGAAGCCAAATCCAAAACAACGCAGTTCGTATATTCATTCAAAGAAGGCGACGGGCAGAATAAAAAACTGCTCGGCGGCAAAGGCGCCAACCTGTGCGAAATGACCCAGATTGGTATCAATGTGCCGCCGGGCTTCGTCATCAGCACCGAAGCCTGCCTGGCGTACATCGATACCGGAAGCCACGATCTGCCCGACGGCCTGATCGGCGACGTCCACGCCAAGATCAGGGAACTCGAACAGGCGACCGGAAAAATTTTCGGTGACCCCGAAAACATGCTACTGGTATCCGTGCGCTCCGGCTCGGCGCTGTCTATGCCCGGCATGATGGACACCATCCTGAACCTCGGCCTGAACGCCGAAAGCCTGCCCGGACTGATCAAGCTCACCGGCAACGAACGCTTCGGCTATGACTCCTACCGGCGCTTCATCCAGTTGTTCGGTAAGGTCGCGCTCGGCATCGCCGACGAAAAATTCGACAAACCGTTCGAAGCACTGAAGAAACGCGTCGGCGCCAAAAACGACCTCGATCTGAGCGCCGACAACCTGCGTGAAATCAGCGAAGTCTTCCTCGACGTGGTGCAGGGCGCAACCGGCCGGCCGTTCCCGGAAGACGTGTTCCAGCAGCTCGAACTGGCGATCAAGGCCGTGTTCAACTCCTGGATGGGCAAGCGTGCGGTCGATTACCGCCGCGAATTCAAGATCACCCCGAACCTGGCCAACGGCACCGCGGTCAACATCCAGACCATGGTGTTCGGCAACATGGGCGATGATTGCGCCACCGGAGTCGGTTTCACCCGCAACCCGGGCACTGGTGAAAACGTGATGTTCGGCGAATTCCTGGTCAACGCCCAGGGCGAAGACGTAGTCGCCGGTATCCGCACACCGAAGCCGGTGCACGAGATGGAAATGGTGATGCCGGAAATGTACAAGCAGCTGGTCGCGCTGCGCGACCGGCTGGAAAACCACTACCACGAAGTCCAGGACTACGAATACACCATCGAAAAGGGTGTGCTCTACTGTCTGCAGACGCGCAACGGCAAGATGAATGCCACCGCGCGCGTGCGCACCTCGATCGAAATGGTCAAGGACGAGCTGATCACCAAGCAGGAAGCCCTGCTGCGCGTCGATCCCGAAGAGCTCGACCAGTTGTTGCACCCGATGCTCGACCCTTCGACGAAAGCCGAACCTGTGGCGCATGGCCTGCCGGCATCGCCCGGCGCCGCATCCGGCGCCGTCGTGTTCGATGCCGACCGCGCCGAACTGGCCAAAAAGGAGGGTGAAAAAGTCATCCTCGTGCGCGAGGAAACCAAACCCGAAGACATTCACGGCTTCTTCGCCGCCGAAGGCGTGCTCACCAGCCGCGGTGGCAAAACATCGCACGCGGCCGTGGTCGCACGCGGCATGGGCAAACCGTGCGTCGCCGGCGCCGAAGGCATCGTCGTGGATGTCGAGAAACACATCGCGCACGTGGGCGTCCATGTGCTGCACGAAGGCGATGTCATTACCATCGATGGCGGTAACGGTAACGTTTACCTCGGCGAGCTGCCGACGGTGCCACCGAAGTTCTCCGAAGAACTGCGAACCCTGCTCAGCTGGGCCGACGAGATCGCCCGCCTGAAGATCATGACCAATGCCGACACCGTTGACGCAGCTACCAAGGCCGTCGACTACGGCGCGATGGGCATCGGCCTGTGCCGCACCGAACGCATGTTCAATGCACAGGACCGCCTGCCGATCGTGATCGACATGATCATCGCGAAAGACCAGGTAGAACGCCAGGAAGCGCTCGACCGCCTGCGCCCGATACAGCGCGGCGACTTCAAGGATATCCTGAAAATTATGGCACCGCGACCGGTCACGATCCGCCTGCTTGATCCACCGATTCACGAATTCCTGCCGAACGAAAAACAGCTGGAGCAGGAAATCGCGCACCTGACATCGTTACGCGACACCGTCGAAGGCGTCAACGACCTGATGAACGCGATGCACTTGCTGCGCCGTAAGGCAGACACCAAGGAGCTGCCGAAACCGTTCGGACCGGGCGGCCGTGAACTGGTCGAATCCGCGATCGCGAAAAAGACGCAGATGCTGCACAAGGTACGCGAACTGTTCGAGGTCAACCCGATGCTGGGTCATCGCGGCGTGCGCCTGGGTATCACCTACCCCGAGATCTACGAAATGCAGATACGCGCGGTGCTCGAAGCCGCGGCCGAATGCAGCAAGGAAGGCCACGACGTACACCCGGAAATCATGGTGCCGCAGGTCTGCACCAGCCGTGAACTGTTGTGGGTGAAGGAAATCGTCGACCGGGTACGCACCGAAGTCGAGGCCGAATATGACACCAAGCTGAAATTCAAGTTCGGCACAATGATCGAAGTGGTTCGCGCCTGCATGCGCGCCGGTCGTCTGGCGGAAACTGCCGAGTTCTTCTCCTTCGGCACCAACGACCTGACCCAGGCCAGCTTTTCGTTCTCGCGCGAAGACGCGGAGAACAAGTTCCTCCCGTTGTACGAGTCGAACCACATCCTGCAGCACAACCCGTTCGAAGTGCTGGACGTAAAAGGCGTCGGTCGCCTGATGGGAATTACCGTCGATTGGGGTCGCAAAACCAACCCGGACCTGAAAGTCGGCATCTGCGGCGAACAGGGCGGTCACCCGGAATCGATCCGTTTCTGCCACCATGTCGGCCTGACCTACGTTTCCTGCTCGCCACCGCGTGTGCCGATAGCGCGCCTCGGAGCTGCACAGGCCAAACTGCTGGAAAAGGAATACGTCATCCAGCAGGGACTCACCACGGTCAACAAGTCTATATGACCTGAACCGCCAACCGGGGCTGAAATGCCCCGGCATTGGTGTCATGGTACTGAACAATTGAAAGTTGACTCTATATAATTGCCTGTAAAAATACCGTTATGCTGATGAACACCGCCGCCTGTTGGGTGGCGGTCTGATATCTCAAACAGGACTGAACCAGATATGATCGAGGTACGCATACACGGCCGCGGTGGACAGGGCAATGTCGTTGCCGCTTACGTGCTCGCTAGCGCAGCTTTCACCGAAGGCTGGCACGCGCAGGCATATCCTGCATTCGGCGCGGAACGTCGCGGCGCTCCCGTCGTCGCCTTTGTAAGGCTCAACAAAAATAAAATTCGTCGACGCTGTGAGGTCGCGCAGCCGGATTTCCATATTATCCAGGACGAGGCGCAGTTACAGGTGCCCGGTCTGATCGACGGCCACGGTGTTCGACCGGGTCTCCGAAATCGGCGGCACCCTGTTCTCGATCCCGGATTATCGACTGCCGCGCGAAGTCGTACGCGGCGAACTCGGACGCATACTCGCCACCGGTATCGAATTCCTGCCCAACCATCAGCTCGGACGCGACATCTATCTGGCGGATCTGCAGCAGAATTTCACCGCCGTCTTCCTGGCACCGGGCAGAGCCAGGAGCGGAACGTCGATGGCGTCTTCGCCTGCGGAGCGCGCAGAGCAACCGATACTGCCGGTCGAGCATCGTACCTGTGAAGCCGAAATCGAGGGTGGCCTGAACGCGAACCAGGTTGCGGCAGAAGCCCATCGTTGCTTCGCCTGCGGTAACTGTATGAGCTGCGACAACTGCTGGACCCTGGCCCCGACAGCTCAGTGCTCAAAACACAGGAAATCGCCAGCGAAGGGCACACTATGTGTTCGAATACGATTACTGCAAGGGTTGCGGACTGTGCGCGAATCAGTGCCCGTGCGGTTATATCGTGATGAAGGACGAACTCTAGTCCTGCGCTGCTGTCCGGATATGAAAATGGCTATGTATCAAACAATGCAATTACACCCGGTTGTGCTATATATTGTGTTCGTCATCGCATCACATCGATCTGAGCAGGAAAGTGTCAGCCAGAAACCTCAACCTCTCTGTCCAGCAGAATGATACCTGCTGGCTTCCCAAATCACTAATATCCCGCCTCGATTCAATGAAGAACTACACCCAGAAACAGCAGCGCTTCATCAGCCTGCTGACAAAGAACACCATGGCGCTGGTACTCGCCGGCGGCCGCGGCTCGCGCCTGCACGAACTCACGCTGTGGCGCGCCAAGCCGGCGGTCAATTTCGGCGGCAAATTCCGCATCGTGGATTTTGCGCTGTCGAACGCGATCAATTCCGGTATCCGCCGCGTCGGCGTGCTGACCCAGTACAAGGCGCATTCACTCGTCAGGCATCTGCGCGACGGCTGGTGCGGCTTCAAGCGCGTGCTCGGCGAATTTGTCGACGTGTTGCCGGCGTCGCAACGCATCGATGCCGGCTGGTATCGTGGCACCGCGGACGCGGTCTACCAGAATATCGACATCATCCGCGACCATGACCCCGAATACGTACTGATCCTGTCGGGAGACCATATCTACAAGATGGACTACGGCGACATGCTCGCCGTCCACGCGGATACAGAAGCGGATCTGACCATATCCTGTGTCGAGCTGACGGTCGAGGAAGCCGCCGGCAGCTACGGCGTATTGCAGGTCGACGAAAGCGGCCGCGTAATCGCATTCGAGGAAAAACCGGAGCATCCGAGTGAAATACCTGGCCAGCCCGGCATGTGCCTGGCCTCGATGGGCAACTACGTGTTCGGCACCGAGCTGCTCTACAAAATGCTGATCCGTGATGCCGACGTAGAAGCATCCGAGCACGATTTCGCCAGGGACATCATCCCCGACGCGATCAGCAACCACAAGGTCTTTGCCTACCCGTTCCGCGACCCAGAAACGGGCAAACGCGCCTACTGGCGCGATGTCGGCACACTGGACGCCTACTGGGAAGCCAATATCGAACTACTGGATGTCACGCCTGAACTGGACCTGTACGACAAGGAGTGGCCGATCATGACCGACCAGCCGCAACTGGCGCCGGCCAAGTTCGTGTTCAACAACGACGACCGCCGCGGCATGGCGGTGGACTCCATGGTCTCCGGCGGCTGCGTGATCTCCGGCGCAAAACTCGACCGTGCGCTGCTGTATTCCAACGTCAAGGTGCATTCGTACGCCAACATCGAACAAAGCGTGATACTGCCAGAAGTCAGCATCGGCCGCCACGCCCACATCATCCGCGCAATCATCGATCGAGGCTGCATAATACCTGAGAACATGGTGATCGGCGAAGACCAAGAAGAAGACCGCAGACGCGGATTTCGTGTCACCAGGAAAGGCATCGTGCTGGTCACGCCGGACATGCTGGGGCAGACAATCCATTCCGTACGCTGAGCTGCTGCACTAAACACACAGGGAGCAATAACCAGCTGTTATTGCGCCCTGCATAATACAGCCGTTCATATTCAAATCCGTGGAATCTCAAATTGCCTGTTTAGAAAACAGGCGCCCAGCTTACCCATCGCTATTATTATGCTTCCTGATAAATATGAACATCACGTTGCGGGAATGGTATGGATATTCCTTCAGCATCAAAGCGGCGTTTAACTTCACGTGTTATATCCCAGTAAACATTCCAGTAATCTTCCGGCTTTACCCAGGGGCGACAGATAAAGTTCACGGATGACTCACCAAGTTCGTGCAGTTTTACGATGAATTCCGGCTCCTTCAAAACAAGATCGTGCCCGTTTACGATTTCTTCCAGAACCTTCTGCGCCTTATCGATATCATCACCATAGCCGATACCGAACAACAGATCGACACGACGCCGGGTGATGCCAGTGACATTGATAATGACATCACCCCAGACCGAGTTATTGGGAACGACAACAAGCTGGTTATCCGGTGTCCTTAATTGCGTGGACAGCAGATTCATCGACTCGACCTTGCCAAGAGTACCTGCCACATTAATCACGTCACCAATATCAAATGGACGATAAATCAGCATAAGAATACCACTGGCAAAATTACTCAGTGAATTTTGCAAAGCAAAAGCAATCACAAAACCGGCCGCGCCGATGATAGCCAGCACCGGCCCGACATTCACTTCAAGCGCCGACAGGCCGACAAAAAACCCGATGAACAAAACAGTCCGACGGGCAGCCATCACCATGAACTCGCGCAATAATGTTGAAAAATGCTTCGATTTCGAAAACGCCTTTTTTGCGGCCTTACCGGCGAGAATCGAGAGCAGATAAAACACCACTATAATAACAACGAACTGAACCAGGTTGACGGCCCAGCGAAAACCGCCCTCCGCCGACAACAACCAGCCGGTAATGGTTGTCCATGTTGCACTCGCATCAGTCACGTCAACCTTGATGCCGGAAACGGCCTTGATATAACTATCGTATTCCTTGATCTCACCACCTTTGGACTCCAGCTCGGCCAGCACGACATTAAAACGGTCGATAAGCGCCGTTCTTTCCGCTATCAGCTCGGTGACATGTTTGATTAACGCGGTTTTTATTTCAGTCTTTGCTTCTTTGGTCTTGTCTTTTTCAGAAACGGACTTGCCCTCTTCCTTGGCTTTTCTGGTCGCTGCTTTAATGGCCTTTTGCACCGATGCATCTTGAGTTGATTTCTTTTCTACTTCTTTCGCTTCCTTCAAGGCGGCCTTTGCTTCCTCAGCGGCTTCGATCGCCTCTTTACGATCATCACCTCCTTTTGCATCTTTTGCATCCTGCTGCGTCGATTCAACTTCCTCCGCTTTATTTATCTCTTCCTTCTTGTAGATTGCCGCTACTTCAGCATCACTGATTTCTGCGACTTTTTCCTTTAGCAAAAGAAGCCAGGCCTGCGCTTCGACTTCAAGCTCGCATTTCGTCAGTGGCTTGACGCGATACGTCAGCACCGCTACAGGTATCTTTGCATCCTTGTTTGTCACCGCTTTTATATCGGTTGGGCAGTCTGCGGCATATACGTTACTCGACATCATGACAAGAGTTATCAAAAGCCATAATGACCAGTTCAGGTTGTTGAGATTCTTTTTCATTTTATTGAATTCGTATAAGAAGAATATGACATGCACCAGCAATAAGAAATAATTATGACGCTACATTACCAACACGTAGCCAATATATGATACAACTTCAAAAATATCAATCTTTGCCCGGATTAAAAACTCAGGTGAATTTGTTTCCTGGAATTATACAACCTGGAAATCTGGCCATATTCCACGCACTCAGCAGCATTAATCAACAGACAGAGCGCAATAAGCAGCGGTATATTTATAAACTCAAGTTTCGGAGTTCAAAATAGCCCAAATACTGTCAAGTCGCCCATTCACTCATTCTCCAAACGCATGATGAGGGCATCCAGCACTCAGGCCGTGTGCGCCATTCTGAAGAAAAACGCAGCATTGACGAGGCGAAGTTCATGGCGCATTTGAATTAGGTTATGGCGGCCACGAGTGTGCCCGGCTAACTGCTTACGCGGTACGATGGAATCATCGGATCCGATTATTTTATGACTCGATCACCTTGCGAATTTTCAAGGACATCGAGATGAGCAGTTGCCTTGATTACACCACCGTGGCGCGCCTTTGACATAACGGGTTTTACCCATCGTCTGTCCCTGCGTTAAGCCTGAAGTTAACTAAGCAGCTACATCAGCATAACGCCATGAACAGGAAAGCCCAGGATATTGAATTATTTCTGGTCAGTTCGCAATAACACAGCGAACACGAAAAGTCCTGATAGGTGTTTAGTTGCAGGCGATGCCTGACACTGTTATTGAAATTAAGTCAGAGGGTGGTTATTAGCCTGAAATCAATAAAGCGGCTTGCGCCGCTTTATAAAATCACGGTTCCCTATTGACTATCGGTGGCCTCGTAGGCATTTGACTATTCGCTCATTTAATATGCGCTCTTCACCACACCGCCATCAACCCGCAAGGCTGCACCGGTAGTTGCTGATGCAACAGGGCTTGCGAGGTAACAGACAAGAGAAGCCACCTCGTCGGGAGACGCGAATCTCCTGATGAGTGATGTGGGACGAACCTTTTGAAAAAACTCGTTTTCAAATTCCTCGAATGTCTGTCCCTGCCTGGCTGCAAGTTCGTTTACAAAGTCCCCAACTCCTCTCGAATTTGTGGGACCCGGGAGAACCGAATTCACCGTGATTTCAGTGCCTGCAACGTGCTCGGCCAAACCCCTCGCAACCGCAATTTGCGCAGCTTTTGTCATGCCGTAGTGAATCATCTCCGCCGGTATCTGAATACCGCTCTCGCTTGAGATAAATATGATCCGTCCCCAGTTGTGCTCTTTCATCGAGGGAAGATACAATCTTGACAGACGCACGCCACTGAGCACGTTAACCTCGAACAACCTTAGCCATTCATCGTCTGTTATTTGCTCGAACGGAACCGGTTCAAAAATACCCAGGTTGTTTACAAGCACGTCCACGTGGGGATGGGCCTTGACAAGTTCTTCTGCAGCGCCTTTTTGAGCCAGGTCACCTGCAAATCCCAGAACTTCTCCTTTGGCAATGGATTCCAGTTCGGACACCGCATGATTCACTGATTCCTCAGAACGTCCATTGATAATTGTTCGCGCACCTTCAGACAGTAACGCTTTTGCAATAGCGAAACCGATTCCTGCAGTACTTCCTGTCACGAGCGCAGTTTTATCTTCAAGTTTAAGATCCATAGTGCCGCCAGTTCATATTTTAATTATTTTCTGTCCCGGATTTTCCTGAACGAATATAATCTAGGCTTCTCTACCACTTCTTGTAAGGCAAGAATTTCCCGGACATGGATATGTTAACTCTGTCGCCTTTGGGATCTTCTTCCTTGTCTACCTGCATTGTGAAGTCGATGGCGCTCATGATTCCATCACCGAACTTTTCATGAATAACAGCTTTAAGTGGCATACCATAGACCTGCATGATTTCGTAAAAGCGATAAATGAGAGGATCGGTGGGAACAACAGGACCTAAACCCTTCGTTGGGCATTCGGTTAACGCTTCGGCAATCTCCGGGCTCAGACCCAGAGTGGATGCCAGTTTATCTGCTTCATCTCGTGTAGCGCTTGCCTGGCGATAGAATAACGCGGCTAACCACACCTCATCACGATTGATCATTTTTCCAAGATCGGAAAAACTCAGTCCTTTTTTCTTCTTGGCGGCAAGAATAGTTTCAGTAATGTTCATTTTTAACCTCCGCATGATATATTTGTCGTTAAGTGTTTATATTCACCGGACAGCAGGTCCTTACGTGCAAACCCGGTTGAATGAATTGAAACAAGTCGGTTAGTTTGACTGACCCTCATTATCACGTTCACCAAAAACTTCTTTGGCTGCGAAGATACCATTCAATGCGGCCGGAAAGCCTGCATACACAGCCATCTGAATCATGATTTCAACAATTTCCTGTCCAGGGCCTGTTAACACTAATCGGATACCCATCGTTGGCTCTCCAATGCGGTCAGGCAAGGCGCGCAGAGTGCAGTTTGGTTATTCCAAATAAGCGATGCGTAACGCAGCATGACCACATTGGAGAGCCAACCCGAAGGGACGGGCCATTTTTCCGCATGACTGCGTTGCACTTTCACTTATGTACCCCGGGTACACGGCGCTCAGCGCGCCTTGTCCTGCGAAAAAATGGCCTCGTCGATGGGTATCCGATTAGTGTTAACCCAATCATTGCATAAACCTTCCTGTGGGTGCGGCCACATGGCCGCGAATCTCGCCGGGGACGGCACTCTTCCAGGTCGAGACAGAACCTCACCAGCGGTGAATTCCAGAATCAAAATGAAATATTCATTTCATCCTGTAAATCAGGTAGTGAAACCCGCTTTCTGGTCGAGATTTATGCAACTACAGGGTTAACAGGCCTTATTATATCTGACATTGAGCGCCCCATGAATATGCACTTTAAGCTGGGGTTGTGCATTACCCAGCGCAGCCAATGCGGCAACGGTAGCTATCTCCCGCTCTTTTAACGAAAGAACTCCGCGGGAATAAACATCGCCGAATGGAAACTCGATGATGTAGCGAGCAAGATCGGGAGCAATGTCCTTCAACGCCTCGATTACGTTTTCGCCAGTATGGCCATCGATCTCCTTGAGTTTTTCCCAGCCGCGGTCGTAACGCTCCGATTCCACTTGTGACTCCTTGCCAATGCTTTAAGGGATCAGCCCAGGCTGGTCATTAATATGAATCGCAAACATGTTCATTAGAATCCGCTTCATTCTGACCCAAAACAGGCATATCCGGCATATCCGGCACCATTCCTTTCCCTATTTCGCTACACTTATTCACTGCCTGAATTGCGGGATTCTTCATCATTTCCTTTTCGAATAGAACGGAATTTTTCTGTGCTTCGTCACGCTTACCACGATCACACAATGATTCCATTTCAGCATCAAATCGATTCTGACGCTGCTCGAGCGCTTTCAATTGTTGTTGATCTACTTTTTCCATACAAGACTGCATTTTCTGAATCTTCTGCGTGTCTGCTTCGCTCATACCGGGATAATTCTTTGCAATGGCTAACGCCGGCACTATCAGTAATATAATAACGGCTGATAATTTCATGATTTTATTCCTGAATATAGCATTTTAACAAAAAGCATTAAATCCTCCAAAATAAAACATGACGTTTAAGCCTTGCAGCATGAACGAAGCACAGCTTAGTGAACGCCCGATCGCACTATGTTGTGCCTGAACTAAACGACGCTTCTTACCCATGGCACAGAGTTCTGACAACCATTATCTCGCCTTGTCG
>Ga0210123_1001528_pt1 | contig 11601 bp, 15 predicted proteins | sample Muzzi_PWB_D2_FD_185535 | JGI IMG/M metagenome (GOLD analysis project Ga0210123, IMG submission 185535) | Wetland microbial communities from San Francisco Bay, California, USA, that impact long-term carbon sequestration - Muzzi_PWB_D2 (SPAdes) | ecosystem: Environmental > Aquatic > Marine >... | reverse complement strand
AGGGCGCACGTAGCGATGCGCGACGCAGGCGTACTCGGCAGTCCGTTGAGGAGCAAAGAGCGAGTACGCCCTGAGATTGCATGCAATTGCGGCTCGCAGTAGGTGACTCATGAATAGTCCAGGCTAGGTCCCCCCATCAAACCCCCCGTCCCCCTGCTTCCCCCCAGGGGGAAGCAGGGGGCGCCCCCTCCCGCACTCGGTTCTTGGGCTGTCGGGGTGTGTGGCAACGAACGGTCGGGGTCAAGCCCGGCGGGCGGTCCAGTCACCCGGCGGGAGGAAGGGGACCGAGGGGTTTGGTGGGTGGTCCAGTCACCCGGTCGGGGGCAGGCGTCCCCTGCCTCCCGCGAGGGAGGAAGGGGACCGAGGGGTTTGGTGGGCGGTCCAATCACCCGGTCGGGGGCAGGCGTCCCCTGCCTCCCGCGAGGGAGGAAGGGGACCGAGGGGTTTGGTGGGCGATCCAGTAGACCCCCCAGGCCATCCAGAGGCAGCCGGCGGCCGTGGCGGCGGCGAAGACCGTGAGGCTCGGCAGGCCGGGCCACAGCGCCAGCGCGCCGCCGATCTGGAAAAGCACGCCGGCGGTGCGCATGGGCCGGAAGGCAAGCTTGCCCAGGGTGAAGAACGAGTGGCCGAGCAGCAGCAGCCAGAGGCCCGGCAGCAGGAAAGCTCCACCGCCCCAGAGCAGCGCCGCCGAGAGCACGAGGCCGACCAGCGACAGGTTCCCCTGCACCCGGAGCGCCCACGCCGCCAGCGGCGAGCGCTTGCCGAGGCCTCCCTTGCGACTGATGGCACCGAGCTCCACCAGGCCGCCGGCGAGGATCGCGGTTGACCAGAGGAAGAGGCCTCCCGAGAGGCCGAAGCTGCCGAGGATCGGGGCCGTCAGGAGGGCCGCGGCGGGAAGGACGAGCGCCCAGCCGAGCCAGACCGCGGGGCTCGAGAGGTAGGGGCGTGCCGCCTCCTCGAAGCTCCTCCGGACGGTCGCCAGGTCGGCCACAGGCGCACCCTCGCCGGGGTGGTCGTCAGGCTCGTCGTCGGGCGGCCCGAACAGCGGATCGTACTCGGAAACCATGGGCTCGGGGGTCGGTCGCCCTCCATGTTCTCACGCCCTCAGCGAAGGAGCGAGCACGACCCCCGCAAGCGGTTGACCACCCGGGGTGCGCGTGGTATGTTCCCCGCGTTCTCGGGCACCCGCCCGAAGGGGATAGGGGTGTCCGAGTGCACCCCTAACAGCGATGCAGCATCTGAGGATGCGGCGTCAGTGGATGCAGCAGGTGCTCAGGCACCGTTCGATGGCCCGACGTAGCCAGATCTTCCGAGCCTTTCCGACGAGTCGAGCGTTTCCATGAACCTCATTCCGGACGCCAGTATGCTGGTGATCATGGGGATTTTCTGGATCATCTACTTGATCCTGAAGTACTCCCTGTTCGCCCCGATCCAGGAGATCCTCCGCGAGCGCCGGGAAGCTGTCGAGACCGCCCGTGCCGAGCACGAGGAGGCCATGACCCGGACCGGAGAAAAGATCGACGCGGAGCGCGAGCGCCTCAACCAGGCGCGCGTCGAGGCGGCCGCCAAGCGCGACGCCCTGCGCCGCGAGGCCGAGGAGAAGCGCCAGCGCCTGCTCGGTGAAACCCGCGAGGGTGTGGACGAGCGGCTGGAGAAGGCCCAGGCCGAGCTCGACGAGGTGGTCGCGCGCGAGCGCGAGAGCCTCGAGCAGAGCGCCCGCACCCTGGCCGGCCAGATGGCCGACAAGCTGCTGGAGAAGAGCGCATGAGACGCTTCCACGCAGCGTGCTCGTCGATCGCTTCCCGACTGCTGACCGCCCTGCCGGCGCTCGTCCCAGCCCTCGTCATTGCGCTCTTCCTCGCGGTGGCGCAGCCGGCCGCGGCGGCGGCCGATCCGTTCGCCACCTGGCTCGGTCTGCCGGCGTGGATCTGGATGCTCGCCAACCTCATCCTCTTCTTCGGTGTCCTCGGCTACTACCTGACCCCGCCGATCGCCCGCTTCCTGGAAGAGCGCGGGCGGCAGATCCACGAGGAGCTGGAGGAGGCCAGGGAGCGCCGCTCCGAGGCCTCGGACCTCCAGTCGAGCCTGGGCGCCAGGGTGGCCGAGCTCGAGCAGCAGATCGGCGAGCTTCTCGAGCGCGCCGAGCACGAGGGCCGGCGCGAGCACGAGGAGATCCTGGCCCAGGCCGGGCGGGAGAAGGAACGGCTGTTGGCGCAGGCCGAGGGCGAGATCGAGCACCGGGTCGAGCAGGCCCGGCAGGAGCTCAAGGACTACACCACCGAGCTCGCCGCGCGGCTCGCCCGCGAGCGGCTGGAGAGCCAGCTCGGGCCCGAGGAGCGTCGGGATCTCTTCCGGCGCAACCTCTCCCGACTGGAGCGGGAGGCGTCATGATCCGCAGGTTCGCCCGGCCCTACGCACAGGCCCTGATCAAGACCGCCAGCTCCCTCGACGACGCCAAGGCGCTGCGGGATCAGCTCCGGTCGTTCAGGGATGCCATGGCCGCCGTCCCGGGGGTCGCCAAGATGGCGACCAACCCGGCGGTGCCGATGGAGCGCAAGCGTGCCGTCGTCGGCGAGATCGCTTCGCACCTCGGTGTCAAGGGGCTGGCCGAGCGGTTCCTGCTGCTGCTGTTGGACAATTACCGCTTGCAGCATCTCCCGACGGTGCTCGAAGCTCTGGAGATGGAGCTCAACCGGCGCCTCGGCGTGGCGACGGCCGAGGTGACCACGGCGCAGCCGGTCGCGGACGAGGAGATGGAGCGGCTGCGCGAGGTTCTGGTGAAGATGCTCGACCGAAAGGTGGAGCTCAAGCTGTCGGTCGATTCGGACCTGATCGCCGGCTTCCGCGCCCGGGTGGGCAGCACCTTGTACGACGCCAGTCTGCGGGGCCAGCTCGACCGGCTGGCGAGCCGTCTGGCCGAGGCCTGATTCCGGGTAGCCGTAGGCGCGAACGGGGCCGGCGAGCGGAGGACGCTCAGGCTGGCCCGGGGCTCCGGAGAGGAAGGTTCGAGATGGGCCGGGGCGAGCGCGGAACGACGAGAAGAATTCGTGACACCACGACGGGGTGAGCCCGTCGCAAGGAGTGCCGTTTCTATGCAGATCAAGGCAGACGAGATCACCGCGATCCTGGAGCGCGAGCTCTCCGGCTACCAGGCCGACGTCGATGTCGCCGAAGTGGGCACCGTGCTCAGCGTCGGCGACGGCATCGCCCGGATCTACGGGCTCGAGAAGGCGATGGCCAACGAGCTGCTCGCCTTTCCGAACGAGGTCTACGGCCTTGCCCTCAACCTCGAGGAAGACCAGATCGGTGCCGTGCTCATGGGCGAGACCCGGCTGGTCGAAGAGGGTGACGAGGTCCGGCGTACCGGCCGCATCATCGAGGTCCCCGTCGGCCCCGGGCTGGTGGGCCGCGTGGTCGACCCCCTGGGTCGCCCCCTGGACGGCAAGGGCCCGATCGAGGCCGCCGGACGCTACCCGGTCGAGCGCATCGCTCCCGGCGTGGTCGACCGCCAGCCGGTGCGGGAGCCGATGCAGACCGGCCTGAAGGCCATCGACTCGATGATCCCGATCGGCCGCGGTCAGCGCGAGCTGATCATCGGCGACCGCCAGACCGGCAAGACCGCGGTGGCGCTCGACGCGATCATCAACCAGAAAGAGACCGAGGTCGTCTGCATCTACGTCGCCATCGGCCAGAAGCGCTCGACCATCGCCCAGGTGGTCAAGACGCTCGAGGAGCAGGGTGCCATGGAGCACACGGTGGTGGTGGCCGCGTCGGCCTCCGAGCCGGCGCCGCTCCAGTACCTGGCCCCCTACGCCGGTTGCGCCATCGGCGAGTACTTCATGCACCAGGGCGGCCACGCGCTGGTGATCTACGACGATCTGTCGAAGCAGGCGGCGGCCTATCGCGAGATGTCGCTCCTGCTCAGGCGCCCGCCGGGCCGCGAGGCGTACCCCGGCGACGTCTTCTATCTGCACTCGCGCCTGCTCGAGCGGGCGGCGAAGCTCTCCGATGCCGAGGGCGGCGGCTCGCTCACCGCGCTGCCGATCATCGAGACCCAGGCGGGCGACGTGTCGGCCTACATTCCGACCAACGTGATCTCGATCACCGACGGCCAGATCTTCCTGGAGGGCGACCTCTTCTACTCGGGCGTGCGTCCGGCGATCAACGTCGGCATCTCGGTCTCCCGAGTCGGCGGCTCGGCCCAGATCAAGGCGATGAAGAAGATCGCCGGTACTCTGCGGCTCGACCTCGCTCAGTTCCGTGAGCTGGAGGCCTTCGCCCAGTTCGGCTCCGACCTCGACAAGGCGACCCAGGCCCAGCTCTCCCGTGGCCGCCGGCTGGTGGAGGTCCTCAAGCAGGGCCAGTACCGGCCGCTGGCGGTGGATCTCCAGGTGCTGTCCATTCTCGCCGGGACCAAGGGCATTCTCGATCCGCTCGAGATCGCCCACGTGCTCGCCTACGAGCAGGAGATGCACCGGTCCTTCCAGAACGAGCACCCCGAGGTCCTGACCGAGATCCGCGAGAAGAAGGAGATCTCGGGGGAGCTCGAGGAGAAGATCCTCTCGATCATGCGTGAGGTACGCGAGGACTACGTGGCCCGGAAGCCCGAGGCGCAGGTAGCCAAGACGGCGGCCTGATCGGACCAAGCCCATGGCGAATCTTCTCGACATCAAGCGGCGGATCCGGTCCGTCAAGAACACGCAGCAGATCACCAAGGCCATGAAGATGGTGGCCGCGGCGAAGCTGCGTCGGAGCCAGGACCGGATTCTCGCCACCCGTCCCTACGCCCTGGAGCTCGCCAAGGTGACCGCCAAGCTGGCCCAGGCGGCCCGCCATCCGGAGGTCGACGACGAGCTCGAAGCGAAGCTTCTCGAGGCCGAGGAGGTCGAGGAGGAGCGCGCGGAGGGGGAAGGCCATCCCCTCCTCCAGGTGCGGCCCGAGAAGAAGGTCCTGCTCGCGGTAGTCACCGGCGACCGGGGGCTCGCGGGCTCGTTCAACGCCGCGGTTCTGCGCCGCGCTCAGACGGTGCTTCGCGACTGGGACGAGGCCGAGGTCGACCTCCTGCTTCTGGGCAAGAAAGGTGCGGACTTCTTCGGCCGCCGGTCGACGCCGATCCGCAAGGCGTACCGGGAGCTGTTCACGGAGGTGACCTACCAGCAGGCCACCGCGATCGCCGATGACATCTCCCAGGCCTACGCCGCGAAGGAGTACGACGCGGTCTATGTGATCTACAACCAGTTCAAGTCGATCATGCAGCAGGAGCTCACCGAAGAGCGTCTTCTGCCGATCCCCGTCGCGGGTGAGGACGAGGCCGAGGGCGTCGAGATCGGCATGCCGGGTGGCTCGTACATCTACGAGCCCTCGCCGGAGGGCATTCTCACCGAGATCCTGCCTCGCTACATCAACTTCCAGGTCTACCGGGTGCTGCTCGAGTCCCAGGCGGCGGAGCACGCCGCCCGGATGACCGCGATGGACTCGGCGACCAAGAACGCCGGCGAGATGATCGACAAGCTGACCCTCTCCTACAACCGGGCGCGCCAGGCGGCGATCACCACCGAGCTGATCGAGGTGGTCTCGGGCGCCAACGCATTGGAAGGCTGACCCGCGCCCCGCAGAGACGAGTGGCGAACCGCTGAAAGGTGGAGCAGCAGTGAGCGACAAGAGCAACGAGAAGCGCAAGGTGGGCAAGGTGGTCCAGGTCATCGGACCGGTTCTCGACATCGAGTTCCATCCGGACGAGATGCCCGAGATCCTGAATGCCATCGAGGTCAAGGATCCCGGCACGGAGACGGGCGTCGCCATCGACCTCGTGGTCGAGGTCGCTCAGCACCTGGGCGAGAATCAGGTGCGCTGCGTCTCCATGTCTCCCACGGACGGCGTGGTCCGGGGCACGGAGGCGGTCGACACCGGTCAGCCGATCTCGGTGCCCGTGGGCCGCGAGACCCTGGGCCGGATTCTGAACGTGATCGGCGAGCCGGTGGACGGCCTGGGCGAGGTGGCGGCCGAGGAGCGGTGGCCGATCCATCGCGAAGCGCCGCCGTTCGACGAGCAGTCGACCGAGACCGAGATGTTCGAGACCGGGATCAAGGTCATCGACCTGCTCGAGCCCTACACCCGGGGTGGTAAGACCGGCCTCTTCGGCGGCGCCGGTGTGGGCAAGACGGTGCTGATCATGGAGCTGATCAACAACGTCGCCCTCCAGCACGGCGGTTTCTCGGTCTTCTCCGGTGTCGGCGAGCGGACCCGTGAAGGCAACGACCTGCTGCGCGAGATGGTCGAGTCGAAGGTCATCAACTTCGGCGAGAGCTTCTACGAGCACCTGGAGGCGACCGGCGAGTTCGACATGAAGCGGGTCGATCCGGAAGCGCTCAAGCAGTCGAAGGCCGCCCTGATCTACGGCCAGATGACCGAACCGCCGGGCGCTCGTCTGCGCGTCGGCCTGTCCGGGCTGACCGTGGCGGAGTACTTCCGTGACACCCAGGGCCAGGACGTGCTGCTCTTCATCGACAACATCTTCCGGTTCACCCAGGCGGGCTCCGAGGTGTCGGCGCTTCTGGGCCGGATGCCGTCGGCCGTGGGCTACCAGCCGAACCTGGCCTCCGAGATGGGTGCCCTCCAGGAGCGGATCACCTCCACCAAGAAGGGCTCGATCACCTCGGTGCAGGCCATCTACGTGCCCGCGGACGACCTCACCGACCCGGCGCCGGCGACCACGTTCGCCCATCTGGACGCCACCACGGTGCTGTCGCGGCAGATCTCCGAGCTCGGCATCTACCCGGCGGTCGACCCGCTCGACTCGACCTCGAAGATCCTCGATCCGCGCATCGTCGGCGACGAGCACTACGGCGTGGCACGGAAGATCCAGAACATCCTCCAGCGGTACAAGGATCTTCAGGACATCATCGCGATTCTCGGCATCGACGAGCTGTCCGAGGACGACAAGCAGACCGTGGCCCGGGCGCGGAAGATTCAGCGCTTCCTCTCGCAGCCCTTCTTCGTCGCCGAGCAGTTCACCGGCCTCGAGGGTCGTTACGTCAAGGTGGCGGACACCATCGAAGGCTTCCAGCGGATCATCGCCGGAGATATGGACGAGTACCCGGAGCGGGCCTTCCTCTACAAGGGGACCATCGACGAGGTGGTCGAGCACGGTCGCAAGCTCCTGGACGAAGCCGCGGCGGCGTAAGCGCTGCGCTCGTCGAGAGAGTCGAACGTCGAACCGATGAGGTGACCCCGTGGCGGACGAAATCAGCGCAAGTGGCAAGCTGCACCTGATCCTGGTCGCCCACGACCGGCAGTTGCTGGACGTGGAGTGCGACGAGGTGATGGTTCCCGGCAGCGAGGGCGCCCTCGGCATCCTCCCTGGGCACACCCTTCTCATGGCCACGTTGAAGGTCGGAGAGGTGATGTACCGTCAGGGCAAGATCGAGCACTACGTGGCCCTGTCCGAGGGCTTCGTCGAGGTGGCCGACGACATGGTGACCGTGCTCACCGAGTCGGCGGCGCTGCCGGAGGAGATCGATCTCGAGGAGGCGCGCCGGGAAGCGAGCGAGGCGGAAAAGGAGCTCCTGTCCGCCGAGGACGGGGAGTGGACCAAGGCCCAGGCCCGGCTCGAGCTCGCTCTGGCGCACATCAACGTCGCCGGCCGGGTGCAGCGCGAGGACATCCGGCCCCACTGAAGCCGGCGGGGAGCGAGGACCCTCGGTACCTGTTGGTGGGTGAGGCGAGAAACGCGAACGGGCGGGGTTTCCCCCGCCCGTTTTCTCGTTGTGAGGTGCCCGGCGGCGTTGGGTGCCGCCAGAGCCTCCGGAGCCGTGAGTTGCGCGGCCCTACTTGAGGACCGGAAGTGCTTCTTCCAGCTCCTGCACCGCTTGGTGAGTGCTCTCGATGCCCGAGATGTACTTGGCGCCCTCGCACACGTCGCCGGGGACGTCGATGTTGTCGCGGACCAACTGATCCTGGCGGCCCGCCAGGTCCTCCAACGTGGTTGCCGTGAGGATCTTCTCGACCGCCTGCTTCACCTCGAGGAGCAGCTCGCGGATGACGCAGTGCTGCGTGCCGACCTCGATGTTGCAGGGGAGCGAGAGGATGTGGTCCACCGACGTCGTCTGTCCCTCGAGGGTCAGGAGGATGTCGCGGACCGAGATCTCGGACGCAGGGCGGGCCAGGCTATGACCGCCCTGTGGGCCACGGTTGGAGTGAATCAGGTGGTTCTTCGAGAGCAGGGCCAAGATCTGGCGCAGGTACGGCTCGGGGATGCCCTGGTGTTGGGCAACCTCGTGGCTGGTGACGGTGCCCTGCTCGGCGTTCATCGCCAGGTAGAGCATCGCACGAATTCCGTACTCGCCTTTTGTCGAGATCTTCATCAAGAACCTCCAGTAATGGCAAACCCTAACATGGGATCTCAGGCCGCACACCGCCGTTTCGGGTAGGTAGGGAGACACCCCAACAGGGTCGGTCGACTCTTCCGGATATTCCCTGGCGGGCGCAGCTCAGGCCGGTTCGCCGGCCAGCACCAGGCGGGGGATCTCGTCGAGCGAACGGACCGTGCGGTCCGCTTCGCAGGCCCCGTGGCGCCCGCGCCGGTCCAGGAGGATCGTGCGCATGCCGAGCGCCGCCGCACCCTCGACGTCGTCGCGGGCCCTGTCCCCCACGTGCACGCTCGCGCGGGCGCTCACTCCGATGCGCCCGAGGGCGGCCTCGAAGATCCTCCGGTCCGGCTTCTCGTACCCGACCGCCGAGGAGTAGACCGTGGCGTCGATCAGCGGTGCGATGCCGAGCCCGGCCAGCACTCCCTCCAGTCGGGCGTCCCAGTTGCTGACCACGGCGAGCGCGAGGCCCGCCTGCCGCAGGGCGCCGAGGGTGGAGAGCGCATCGGGGTAGAGCTCGTAGGACTCCGCACGGGCGAAGCGCTCATAGAGCTCCGCCGCCGCGAAGCGGATGCGCTCGGGGAGCTTCTCGCTGTGGTCCAGCCATGGGGAGTCGGCCGGCTCCAGGCGCTCGGCCAAGCGCACGCTCAGGTGCTCGGCCACCCGCTCCACGAACCGGCGCCACCACCCCCGCGCTCCGTCGGGGTGGGTGCCGAAACGGTCGCGGCTGCCGTCGGTGAGGCAGGAGAGCTCCTGCCAGACGGTGTGGATCAGCCCTTCCAGGGTCTCGGCGTCCGCCGCCAAGCCGTGGCGCGCGAACACCTCCGCGTAGATGGCCCCCAGGCGGGGAGCGTGGAACAGGGTGCCGGTGGCGTCGAAGGTCACGGCCTCGACAGGAGGCCAGGAGAACGTGGAGACGTCCGTCATGCCCGATTGCGGCGGTGGAGATCCCAGAGCAGGTAGGAGGAGAGCATGAGCGCGTGGCGGATCTCGCCGGCCGCGATCCGGCGCGGAAGCTCGTCCGGGTCGAGGGCCACCAGCTCGATCTCCTCGTCGTCGTCCGAGGGGGGGCGCTCGGGTTCCGGAATCTGCTCGAGGTCCGAGGCGAGGAAGACGGTCAGCCGGTTGTCGAGGATCGCGGGGTTGGGCTCGACCGTGCCCAGCTCCTGCCACCGGTTCGCCCGGTAGCCGGTCTCTTCGGCGAGCTCGCGCTCGGCGGCCCCCTGGGCCGGCGCCTCCTCGACCACGCCGCCCGGGAACTCCAGGTAGAAGTCGCTCGTGGCGTAGCGCCACTGACGCACCAGGAGCACCCGGCCGTCCGGCAGCAGGGGCACCACGTGCACCCAGTCGTCGGAGGCGATGGAGATGACGTTGCGCCGCTCTTCGTCCCGCCCGATCAGGCGCTGCTCGATCGAGAACAGGGGGTGGCGGAAAGCGGTCTCAGCCGAGATGGTGTTCCAGGGTCTCATGGCGCCCCAGACTATCGGAGAAGTGATACCGTTTGCCGCCGTGAGCACCCCGAAGCAGACGGTGCGGGCCGGCGCCCCCGGAGGCAGGCCCGTCCTGCGCGCGGCCGCGGCGATCGCCCTCGTTTCCGCCTGGCTGGTGGCCCTGTTCGTCGGCTGGGTGGCCGGCGGTCTTGTCCACCTGCTGCTGGTCGCCGCCCTGGTGACTTTCCCGTGGCGGGTGGCGGTGCGGGGCGAAGGCGGGGTGCCGTTCGCGCCCGTGAGCAATCAGGAGAGGGAGCCGGAGGAGACTCGATGAACGGACGGAAGATTCTTGGGGTGATTCTGCTCGCGGGAGGCCTTCTGGCGCTCGCGTACGGTGGCTTCAGCTACACCGAGAAGCGTCATGCGGCGAAGCTCGGCCCCGTGAAGGTGGAGCTCAAGAACAGGGAACGGGTCGAGATTCCGCCCTGGGCCGGTGCCGTGGCCGTGGTCGGTGGGATCGTGCTCCTCGTCTGGCGGCGGTAGCCCGGTTCAATCTTCCGGGCCGCGCCGCTCGATCGACCGCGGCCCCTTGCGGCGGTAGCTCCTGCGGAGGCGCTCACCGGTGCCGAGGGAGGTGTAGACCAGGGCGCCCGCGGCGAGGGCGACCAGCGCCGCGTGCTGGACGAAGAAGCCTCGCCAGGCGACGAGGAGCGCGAACGTGGCGCCGGTCGCGAGCAGCGCGAGGGCCGCCTTGAGGCGCGTGCTCACCGTTCGGCCCCTGTACCGGCGAACGCTTCCACGGGGTTCCGCAGCACGCCGACCCCCGAAACCTCCACCTCGATCACGTCTCCCGCGGCCAGGGGCCCGACGCCGGAGGGCGTTCCGGTCAGCAGCACGTCGCCCGGCTCGAGGGTCATGTGCCGGCTGACGTAGGAGACCAGCTCGGCGATGCCCCATTCCATCTGGGATGTGTGACCCCGCTGGGCCTCCGTGCCGTTGATCCGCGTCACCACCGTCAGGTCGTCCAGGTCCGCGCCCAGCGCCAGGGCCGGCCCCAGGGGGCAGAAGGTGTCGAACGACTTGCCGCGGGCGAAGGTGGCGTCCTTCCTCTGGAGGTCGCGCGCTGTCACGTCGACCGCGCAGGTGACTCCGAGCACCGCTTGGGCGGCCTCCTCCGCGTCGACTCGGCAGAGCCGGCGGCCGACGACCACGGCGATCTCCCCCTCGAACTCGACCCGCTCGCTCTCCGGCGGCAGGACCACGGGAGCGCCCGGACCGATCACCGACGACGGCGCCTTGAGGAAGATCAGCGGCTCGGCCGGCATGGGGTTGCCGAGCTCGGCGGCGTGGGCCCGGTAGTTGCGGCCGATGCCGACGACCTTCCCCGGGGCGGCGCCGTCGAGCGGCACCAGGAGCCCGGAGGATGCCGGGTCGGCCTTCTGGCCGTAGCTCCAGCCCGCGATCGGCGTCGCGAATGGGTCCGACAGCAGAATCCGGACGGAGCCGTCCGGGGCGGTAGCGGCGTAGAAGCCCTCGGGGGCGAGTCGGTAGAGGAGCACGGAATGAATTCTATCCCCCCTCCAACCCCCCGTCCCCCTTCCCACCCCCGATGGGGGGAGAAGGGGGCGCCGCCGCCCGCCCTTGGCTGTGGGGGGCTGTGGGGGGTTGTGGGGAGTGGAGGGTTGCTACGGGGCGGAGCGTTCCTGCGCGAGCGACGAGACGAAGAGCACCAGGGGGATCATGAGGCCGATCGCGAGGAGCGTCGCTCCGGCCGTCGAGAGCACCTGGAGCACCTGGAACTCCTC
>Ga0210123_1001526_pt1 | contig 11621 bp, 11 predicted proteins | sample Muzzi_PWB_D2_FD_185535 | JGI IMG/M metagenome (GOLD analysis project Ga0210123, IMG submission 185535) | Wetland microbial communities from San Francisco Bay, California, USA, that impact long-term carbon sequestration - Muzzi_PWB_D2 (SPAdes) | ecosystem: Environmental > Aquatic > Marine >... | reverse complement strand
AGACCGAACGCAGCGGCCAGTGCAACCACGGGCGCCCGACCTGGATCCAGCTTTCCATCGACGAACTCGACAAACTGTTCATGCGCGGACGTTGAAACAGGACATAACAAAAATAACCGCAAAGGCGCAAAGGACGCAAAGAAATGAGTTATGTAATGCGACCCTGTCAGCTTTTGCAGAACAACAGCAGATCCTGATATTCGCCGTTTTACGGATACCCAAAGAATAAATACTGAATTGTTTTCCTTTGCGCCTTTGCGGTTTATCTTTATTTCCGATGACTATTAGCGACCTGATCATCCAGCCCGGTGCTTCGCCCGACGATCCGCTGGCGGTGTTCATCATGGGACCGACCGCGACCGGCAAGACCGAGCTGGCGCTCGCGCTCGCGGCGATATACCCGATGGACATCGTCAGCGTGGATTCCGCGATGGTGTACCGCGGCATGGACATTGGCAGTGCAAAGCCCGATGCGGCCACGCTGCAGGCCGTGCCGCACCGGCTGGTCGATATCTGCGATCCCGCCGAGGCGTACTCGGCCGGGTGCTTCCGGGATGACGCGCTGCGCGAGATGGCGGACATTAACGCTCGGGGACGAATTCCGCTGCTGGTCGGAGGCACCATGCTGTATTTTCGCACACTGCAGCAGGGCATCGCCGATCTGCCGGATGCCGATCCGGCCATCCGCAGCCGGCTGGATGCCGAGGCCGCACAATCCGGCTGGGACGCGATGCACCGCCGGCTTGCTGTTATCGACCCGGAGTCGGCCCGGCGAATTCATGCCAACGATCCGCAAAGAATCCAGAGAGCGCTGGAAGTATTCGAAATTTCTGGTCGTACATTGACGGATTTCTGGCAGACGCAGGCGAGCCAGCGGTTACACTGGCGTGTACTCAAGATCGCGCTGATGCCGCCGGACCGCGTCGAACTGCGCAAGCGTATCGAGCAGCGTTTCGATGCGATGCTGGATCAGGGACTGGTGGATGAAGTCAGCCGGCTGTACCGGCGCGGCGACCTGACGGCTGATCTGCCATCGATGCGCGCTGTCGGCTACCGCCAGGTATGGGAATGGCTGCAGGGACGTATCGATGCTGCTGCGATGCGCGACAGGGCCATTGCCGCCACCGCGCAGCTGGCAAAGCGCCAGATGACCTGGCTGCGCAGCGAACCGGACTGCAACCTGGTCGATCCCGGGGACGCTAAAACATTGCAGGCGCTGAAAAATCCTGGATATTTACTATGATAGTGTGTAATCGACGCGTCTTGAGGTGTAAGCTATGGCCTCATGTATGTCGCACAAACCCATAAATTAAATAAGAATAATCACCGGGGAACCGATAATGTCAAAAGGGCACCACCTACAAGACCCTTACCTCAATGCACTTCGCCGCGAACGCGTACCGGTTGCAATCTACCTGGTCAACGGCATCAAGCTGCAGGGCCAGATCGAATCTTTCGATCAGTTCGCGGTGCTATTGAAAAATACCGTGACGCAAATGGTGTACAAACACGCCATCTCGACCGTCGTGCCTTCACGCCCGATCAAGTGGGTTGCTGAGACCGAAGGCAACGGCAACGGGGGTGGACAGGGTGACACTTGATTCACGCATTCGGGTATAATCGTATCCGTGTGAGTTGTACTGAACGGCCGCTACTGGCGGCCGTTTTTTTATTCGAGTAGATGATATCCCTCGCAAAAACGTTCTGTAACATTCTGATTCTAATGCAATCTGGTCTGGCCGTAGAAGCTCGAAACAGGCTGAGGCCCGCGCGTGTTTGAACGCCCCGGGCTCGGTGAACGCGCCGTGCTGGTGCACATGGACATACACCAGGAAATCCAGCGCGAGGATTTATCCGAATTCCGTGAACTGGTGATGTCGGCGGGCGCTCAAATCGCCGCCGTCGCCACCAGCACCCGCTCCCGGCCGGAACCGAAATATTTCGTCGGCCGCGGCAAGGTTGAGGAAATCAAACAGCTGATCTCGGTGCATCAGGCCGAGCTGGTGTTGTTCAATCATGCGCTGTCACCGTCGCAGGAGCGAAATCTCGAACAGTTTCTGCAATGCCGCGTGCTCGACCGTACCGGGCTGATCCTGGATATTTTCGCGCAACGCGCGCGTTCCTTCGAGGGCAAGCTGCAGGTCGAACTGGCCCAGTTGCGGCATCTGTCGACGCGACTGGTTCGCGGCTGGACCCACCTCGAACGCCAGAAGGGCGGTATCGGCCTCCGGGGACCGGGTGAAACCCAGCTCGAAACCGACCGCCGCCTGCTTGGTCTGCGAATCAAACAGATCAACAAACGCCTGGAAAAAGTCCGCAGGCAACGCGAGCAGGGAAGGATGTCACGCCGCAAGGCCGAGGTGCCTACCGTTTCACTGGTCGGTTATACCAATGCCGGCAAGTCGACCCTGTTCAATGTGCTGACCGACGCCGGCGTGTATGTGCAGGACCAGCTGTTCGCGACGCTGGATCCGACCCTGCGCCGGGTGCGCATCGACAGCGACGTGCAGATCGTGCTCGCCGATACCGTCGGATTCATACGCCACCTGCCGCACGATCTGGTCGAGGCGTTTCGTTCGACGCTGCAGGAGACCGCGGAGGCGCATATGCTGCTGCATGTGATCGATGCATCGGATGAAAACCGCGATGCCCGGATCGCGGAAGTCGAGGACGTGCTCGAACAGATCCAGGCAGACCGCATAACCCGCATCCAGGTCATGAACAAGATCGACCTCAGCGGCAGCCGCGCGCGCATCGACGAAGATGGCGATGGCCGGGTCAGGCGGGTCTGGCTGTCGTCCGCTAGCGGCGAAGGCGCCGACCTGCTGCGCAGTGTGCTGGCGGATTATTTCCGCGACGAAATCGTGTTCGGAGAAATCGATCTGCTGCCGGCACAGGGGCGGCTGCGTGCGCTGCTGTTCGAGCTGGGCGCGGTCCGGCACGAATCGGTCGACGAAAAAGGCCACTTTCATCTGGAAGTCAGCATCGCCCGCAAGCAGCTGCAACAGCTCGCCCACCGGGAGCAGGTATCCATGGATGCGTTGCTGCCTGTGCATGCCGCCTGTTAAGGCCCTAATTGCGGTTCCCTTAAAAAGACAGGCGGGCTAAAATGCGTGCTCTTTTGCACAAGCAAATCACTTTTTTGAATCAGCGGGAGTAATGCATGGCCTGGAATGAGCCTGGCGGCAACGGCGACAAAGACCCCTGGGGCAGTCGTGGGAATCAGGGGCCACCCGATCTCGACGAAGTTTTCCGTAATTTTCAGAAAAAATTCGGCAGCCTGTTCGGCGGCAGGGGCGGAAACCGTGGCGGCAAGACATCCGGTTCCGGCGGCGGCAGCTTTGGTATCGGTATCGTCATCGCGATCGTGCTGCTGTTCTGGTGTGCGACCGGTTTCTATAAAATCGAGGAAGCCGAACGCGGCGTAATACTGCGTTTCGGCAAACACGTCGAAACCACGCAACGCGGCCTGCACTGGCACTGGCCGGTGCCGATCGAATCCGTAATCAAGGTGGACATCACCAAGGTATACACGGTCCCGCTGCGCGCGACCATGCTGACCAAGGACGAGAACATCGTCGACCTGGAAGGCACGGTGCAGTACCAGGTTGCGGAGGCGACCAAATATCTGTTCAACGTACGCACGCCGGAAGTCTCGCTGGCGCAGGCGACCGAGAGCGCGATCCGCCAGAGTATCGGGCGCACCAAGATGGACTATGTGATCACTGAAGGCCGCGGCCAGATCGCGATCCAGCTCAAGGACAGCATCCAGAACATCGTCGATTCCTACGGCACCGGCATCCACATCATCAAGGTCAATATCCAGCACGCGCGTCCACCCGAAGCCGTCAAGGATGCATTCGATGACGTGACCCAGGCGCGCGAGGACGAGGAACGGCTCAAGAACGAGGCCGAAGCCTACCGCAACGAAGTCATACCGAAAGCGCGCGGCGCCGCGGCGCGCATGCGCGAAGAAGCCGATGGCTACGAGAAACAGGTGGTCGCCAGGGCAGAGGGTGAGGCCGACCGTTTCACCCGATTGCTGACCGAATACGACAAGGCGCCTCAGGTCACGCGCGACCGGCTGTACATCGACATGATGGAATCGGTGCTGAGCAACAGCTCCAAGGTCATGGTCGATGTCGAGGGCGGCAGCAACCTGATGTACCTGCCGCTGGACAAGCTGATGTCGCGAGATTCCGTCGCCGCCTCGATGTCCGACGTGCTGGGCGACGCCCAGCAGCGTGATCTGATGAATCGAGTGAAGCAGCAGGCGGATACGCGCGCCCGTTCCACACAGCGCTCCAGGGAGTCCCGATAAATGTTTTCCAACCTGATTAAATTTGGTCTGCCGCTGGCGCTGCTGATTGCCTGGTTTTGCGTTTTCACCGTCGACGAACGCGAACGCGCGATCCTGTTCAAGTTCGGTGAAATCATCAACGCCGACTACGAGCCGGGTCTGCACTTCAAATGGCCGCTTATCAACAACGTGCGCAAGTTCGACAAGCGCATCCTTACCATCGACCAGAAGCCGGAACGATTCCTGACCGCGGAGAAAAAAGACCTGATCGTCGACTCCTATGTGAAGTGGCGCATCAATGACGTGGTGCAGTATTACAAGACCACCGAGGGTGATGAGAACCGCGCCGGCCAGCTGCTGTACGAAAACATCAACAACGGCCTGCGCGACGAATTCGGCAAGCGCACGGTGCAGGAAGTCATCGCCGGCGACCGCACCGAGATCATGAGCATCATGACCGAGGAAGCGACCGAAAAGGCACGCAAGCTTGGTATCGAAGTCATCGACGTGCGTATCAAGAAAATCGACCTGCCGGCAAAGGTCAGCGAATCGGTCTACCGGCGTATGCGCGCCGAACGCGAACGCGTTGCCAGGGACTTCCGCTCCAAGGGCGCCGAGGCCGCGGAACGCATCCGCGCGGATGCCGACAGGCAGAGCAGCGTGATCGTGGCCGAAGCCTATCGCGATTCCGAAATCGTGCGCGGTGAAGGCGACGCCAAGGCCACCGATATTTACGCCAAAGCCTATGGCAAAAACGAGGAGTTCTACAAGTTCACGCGCAGCCTGAAGGCATACGAGAATTCGTTTTCCGACAGCGGCTCGATCATTCTGCTGAAGCCCGACTCGGAATATTTCAAATATTTCAAGGATTCCGGCAAGATCTCCGGCGGCAGGAAATAAGCGCGCAGGGATTTCACCCGATGCTGCAATGAGAACGACATCCAATGTGGGATGACCTGCTGCGTGCGGTCGCGCTAGTGCTGGTCATCGAGGGCATGCTGCCGTTCCTGACACCGGACGGCTGGCGCCGGGCCATGCGCCAGGCGGGCGATCTGCCGGACAATGTGCTGCGCACCATCGGCTTTATCAGCATGCTCGGCGGCGTGCTGGTGCTGTACCTGCTGCATTAGGATACCGTACAGGCGATCAATTCAATGACAGGCAACGCACACTGGATACTGCCGCAGGGCATCGAGGAAGCGCTTCCGCAGCAGGCGATACGGCTGGAGCAGCTGCGCCGCAAGCTGCTCGATCTCTATGCCGGCTGGGGTTACAAACTGGTGATCCCGCCGTTCATCGATCACCTCGAATCGCTGCTGACCGGCGCCGGACACGATCTGGATCTGCAGACCTTCAAGCTGGTCGACCAGGTCAGCGGCCGCACCCTGGGCATCCGCGCCGACATGACGCCGCAGGTCGCGCGCATCGACGCGCACCAGCTGCAGCGCGAGGCGCCGACGCGGCTGTGCTACATCGGCACCGTGCTGCGCGCCCGCCCTGACAGTTTCGGCGGCAGCCGCAGCCCGATGCAGGTCGGCGCCGAGCTCTACGGCCATGCCGGCGTCGAGTCCGAAGTGGAAATACTCGAGCTGATGCTGCAGACATTCAAGGCCTGCGCTATCGACGATGTCTATCTCGATCTGGGCAATGTCGACATCTTCAGGAATCTGAGCCTGCAGGCGGGCCTGGACGCAGGCGATGAAAGCCGTTTGTTCGAACTGCTGCAGCGCAAGGCCGTGGCCGAAATCGAGGCGCTGGTCGCCTCGCTGCATATCGATGCCTCGCTGCAGAACATGATCGCCGGACTGACCGGGCTGAACGGCGGTCCCGCGACCGTCGAACGCGCGCGCGAACTGCTGAAAAATGCCGGTGACAATGTCAATGCCGCGATCGATTATCTGGATCAGGTCGCTGCGGGCGTCAGCAGGCACAACCCGGGCGTCAACATCGTTTTCGATCTGGCCGAGCTGCACGGTTATCACTACCAGACCGGCGTCGTGTTCGCCGCGTTCGTGCCGCGGCTAGGCACCGAGATCGCCCGCGGCGGCCGCTACGACGATATCGGCAGGATATTCGGCCGCGCCCGCGCCGCAACCGGTTTCAGTACCGACCTGAAAATTCTCGCCGGGCTTTCGAAATGCGACGCGAGGCTGCCGGCGCGGGTGTGCGCCCCGCCTGCCGAGGACGCGGCTCTGGATGCGAAAATCGACGAGCTGCGCGCCGGCGGCTACAGCGTGATGCGGCTGCTGCCCGGCCAGACCGGCGACGCCGCCGCGATGGCCTGCGAACACGAGCTGGTGCTGGTCGACGGCCACTGGAATCTGCTCGATACCGATTCTTAAACATACAGACAGGATTTACATATTATGGCGAAAAACGTTGTCGTGCTCGGCAGCCAGTGGGGTGACGAAGGCAAGGGCAAGATCGTCGATCTGCTGACGGACCGCGCCGCCGCGGTGGTACGCTTCCAGGGCGGCCATAACGCAGGTCACACGCTGGTGATCGGTAAAGAAAAAACCGTGCTGCACCTGATCCCGTCCGGCATCCTGCGTGAGAACGTGATGTGCCTGATCGGCAACGGCGTGGTGCTGTCGCCGTCGGCGCTGTTCGAGGAAATCGCGATGCTGGAGCAGCGCGGCGTGCCCGCGCGCGAACGCCTGCGCATTTCCGAAGCATGCCCGCTGATCCTGCCGTACCACATCGCGCTCGACCAGGCGCGTGAGATCGCGCGCGGCAAGTCCGCCATCGGCACCACCGGTCGCGGCATCGGCCCGACCTACGAAGACAAGGTCTCGCGTCGTGGCCTGCGTGTCGGCGATCTGCTCGATGAGACAGCGTTCGCCGACAAGCTCGCGACGGTTATGGAGTACCACAACTTCAGCCTGAAGCACTACTTCAAGACAGCCGAGGTGGATTACCGGAGCGTACTGGACGAAACCCTCGGCTATCGCGAACGGCTGGTCGAGTTCATCGCCGACATTCCGGCGATGCTGGACAACTTCCGCAACGAAGGCCGCAACATCATGTTCGAGGGCGCGCAGGGCACGCTGCTCGACATCGACCAGGGCACGTATCCGTACGTGACCTCGTCCAACACCACCGCCGGCGGCGCCTGCACCGGCAGCGGCATCGGGCCGAAAGACCTGGACTACATTCTCGGCATCACCAAGGCCTATACCACCCGCGTCGGCGCCGGCCCGTTCCCGACCGAACTGTTCGACGCGACAGGCGAACATCTGGGTGAAAAAGGCCACGAATTCGGCGCTACCACCGGGCGCAGACGCCGCTGCGGCTGGTTCGACGGCGTCGCGCTTCGCCGCGCCGCGCAGATCAACAGCCTGACCGGCCTGTGCATCACCAAGCTGGATGTGCTCGACGGTCTGGAAACCCTGAACCTGTGCACCGCCTACAGATACCAGGGCAATACCATCATGCTGCCGCCGCTGGGCGCGGATGCAATCGAGCAGTGCGAGCCGGTGTACGAGGAACTGCCGGGCTGGTCCGAAAGCACCGTCGGCGTCAAGGACCTTGAGGCGCTGCCAGGCAATGCAAGAACCTACCTGAACCGTCTCGAAGAGATCGTCGGCGTACCGATCGATATCGTCTCGACCGGGCCGGAACGTGACGAAACCATCATCCGCAGGCACCCGTTCGACTAGTCCGCGGTTCTCACCGGATGAACGGGTTCCCGCCTGTAATTTGAATCGGCGAGGACGCGCATCAGCGCGACTGGATCGCGTACTCCCCGGCGCCGGCGAATAAACCGGCCATAACGTACATCTTGTGCGTCTATGGTTGATGCCCGGCCGCTGCGCTCCATTCCCGGCCCGCGCGGCCTGACGCCGCGCCGGCCGGTCAGGCGCCTCGATTCCTGCGGCGTGAAATACACCGCGCACAGGCGGCAGGGCCGCGGCCAGGGATCCAAAGGGTGCCCCGGGCACGGCCACAAGACTCAAATATGTCTATACTCTGAAAACAGCCTGCTGTTTGATTCAGGTTGCACTCAATACGCTTTCTATACATACGACGCAGGCTGAAAAACAGGCCGCTTAAATCAGTTACACGGAGAGGGCAGGTGGAACGCAAGGTTAATACTGTGTACCTGGAAACCGGTATGTACGTGACAAGTCTGGACAGACCCTGGATGGATACGCCATTCCTGATACAGGGATTCATGATTACGGACGAGAGTGACGTGAAGGCGCTGCAAAAATACTGCGAATTCGTCGTAATCGATACCTCGCGGGGTGCCGAAGCGAAATGTTATATCAGCGAAGAAATCAGATACCCGAGTAACAGCCGGCTGGAACAGTTTCTCTCGGGCGGCGACAGAGAAGTCGAGTACGCCGACGAACACAGTATCGAGCAGGAGCTGCCGCTCGCGACGCAGTGTCTGGACCAGGCAAGCTTCCAGATCACGAGTTTGCTCGAAAGACTGAAACAGGGAAAAAAACTCGATGTGAACACGGTCAGGGCGGCCGTGGAACCGATTATCGACAGCGTTATCCGCAATCCGGAAGCACTGATGTGGCTGACCCAGCTTCGCGACAAGAACCAGTACACCTATTCCCGGTCACTGGACAATTGCGCGCTGGCGATCGCATTCGGCCGTCATATGGGCCTGCCGAAGGACGACCTCAGAACGCTTGCGATCGGTCATTTACTGATGGATACAGGTATGGTCAGGATCGAGGATGAAATCCTGGAGAAGAATACGCCACTGACCGAAGTCGAGTTTGAACGGATCAAGAAGCACGTCGACTACAGCGTCGAAATCCTGGAGAGCACCAGCGGGATCGACCGCGATGTCATCAATATCGCGTTAACGCACCACGAACGTTTCGACGGCAGCGGTTATCCCGGCGGGCTTGTCGGTACCCAGGTGCCGGTATACGGCCGCATGGCCGCGATCATCGACTGTTATGACGCAATGACCAGCAAGCGCGCCTACGGCAAGGCCATGTCGCCGCATCGTGTGTTGCAGCAAATCTACAACTGGCGCAACAAGTATTTCCAGGACGAACTGGTTGAACAGTTTCTGCAGTGCCTCGGTGTGTATCCGACCGGATCGCTGGTGGAAATGAACTCGGGGGAAGTCGGCATCGTACTGTCGCAGAACCGCACGCGACGGCTGCGGCCGAAAGTCATGCTGCTGCTGGATTCGAGCAAACAGGCCTATGACGAATACAGAAGCATTGATTTGCTCGAACACGTCAGCGACGGTACGGGTCATGAACTGAATATCCTCCACGGACTCGACCCTGGCTCGTTCGGCATCAATCCGGCCGAGTTCTATCTATAGCGGCGACACCGCGCCGTCAGCTATCAATCCTATGTACTATCGAAAACAGTTTCTGCAGATGGCCGATCGTATTCTCGGCGATGACGGCGTGCTTGCACTGGTGATCGTCAAGTGTTGCCGGTATCGCGAGATCAACAGCGCCTATGGCATCGACACCGCTGACAGCTATATCACACAGTTCGAACATCGGCTGAAGGAAATCCTCAGGCAGGTGGATGTCGTCACGCGCATCGGCGACTGTGAGTTCGGTCTGTTGCTGCCGTCGCTGAACAATAAATCACATGCGATGCTGGCCGTGAACAAGATCATCAGCGAGTTTCGCAGGCCCTTCATGATCAACGCTAACACGATCGAACCCAGGATCGTGATCGGCCTCACCACCACGAGCGAAAACGGTCCAACGCGAGAATCCATGCTGCAGCAGGCGGAAAGAGCGCTGCTGAAAGCGGAACGATGCAATCAGGATTACTGTATCTGGGATGCCAGTGATGAAGAAGTGCCCTCCAGACTGGTGATCGAGCAGGAAATGATCAATGCCTACGAGCAGGAAGAGTTCAGTCTGTACTACCAGCCCAAGGTCGATCTGGCGACTCATTCCGTGGTCGGCGTCGAAGCGCTTTTGCGCTGGTTCAGTCCCAGATACGGCGCGATCGATACGCAGTATTTCATCAATATCCTCGAGGGCAGCCGGCTGCTGATGCCGTTGACCAAATGGGTGCTGAACAATGCGCTGCGCAAATGTGTGGAATTGCGCGAGATCGTGGACGGCTTCACGATGGCAGTGAACCTTTCGCCGGAATTGCTGAGCGACATAAGTATCACGGATACCATCATCGGCGCGCTCAAGATCTGGGGCGTGCCGCCATCCGGGCTAATGGTTGAAGTCACCGAAGGCGCGATGATGAACGACCCGGAAGTCAGCATGCAGATCCTGCAGCAGATCAACAGCACCGGTATTCGCATCTCGATAGACGATTTCGGAACCGGCTATTCCTCATTGGCCTATCTCAGGGATCTGCCGGTCAATGAACTCAAGATAGACCGCTCTTTCGTCATAAACATGCGCGAATCCAGGGACGAGAATATCGTCAAGGCGTCCATCGACCTCGCCCATACGCTCGGACTCAGGGTGGTCGCCGAAGGTGTGGAAACGGATTTTGCGATGCGTTCTCTGCTCGAGATGGGCTGCGACGAGGCGCAGGGTTACTACATGGCGATGCCGATGCCGTACGAGGAACTGCTGCGCTGGATCAATGAATCGCCCTGGGGCGGCAAGACCGATCAGCGGCGCCTGATTAAAGGTAATCAGTAATCGATCCAGCGTGCTTTCATGCAATGCCGGGTGGCGCAGGCGGACAGAGATGCATACGGGCGCTGCCGGCTCACTGGACAACAAAACACCGGCGGGATTAATATCACCACATGCGTACTGACGGACACAGAGTATTCAACTGGCTGCTGGTGATTGCGCTTGCGCTGATGCCGCTGCGTACATTGAATGCGGCGCCTGTCTGTCATATGCACGCCGGTGATTCTCAGGGCGGCATGCACGCGCATCAGGCGTCTGATACGGACGGTCACTGCATGCACCCGGCAGGCGTGATGCAGCATCACGCCGCCGGAGGAGCGGACATCAGGACACACAAACGCGGATGCTGCTGCGGCCACGGCATGTGCGCGTCCGGATGCGGCATGGTGCATGTATCGGCCATAATGCGCTCCGCACCGCTGATCGAAGGTCATTACCTGGCGCTGCCGCTGACCGCAACCGGCGACAGCCTGCTGACACGTATCCTGACACCACCCTCCAGACCTCCATTGCGCCAGACTGTCTGAGCGGCCGCGCACCGCCCTCCAGGGCGCGGTGCGCGTTGTACCAACCCGCGATGGAGTATTCGCGATGATCACGCAGAAGTCCTTTCCGTGCCGCACGCACCGGCATGAACGGCAACAACAGAAATACCACCCGATTCGGGATCGTGACGCCGGCAAGCTGGCGATCGCGCTGCTCGCGCTTCT
>Ga0210123_1001525_pt1 | contig 11624 bp, 8 predicted proteins | sample Muzzi_PWB_D2_FD_185535 | JGI IMG/M metagenome (GOLD analysis project Ga0210123, IMG submission 185535) | Wetland microbial communities from San Francisco Bay, California, USA, that impact long-term carbon sequestration - Muzzi_PWB_D2 (SPAdes) | ecosystem: Environmental > Aquatic > Marine >... | reverse complement strand
CCCACCCAACGGCGCTGGCCTCGCCAGTCATAAAGACCATCCCATCTCTGGTGCGTCCGGCCATCATAAAATTCATTTGGTCGGAAGGTTGACCGGCGGGTATTCGTTCGGGAAGCGCCTTTGAAAGAGCCTGTAAGATCAATTCAATCATCAGTCCAATCTGTGGACCGTAATAGAGACATGCCGCTGGCTCTTGAGCGTTGAAAAGTGTTCCACGGGGGGCCGTCAATGACAACGGACGGAAATGGCCACCATTGGGCAGTTGATGAGGATTGATGAGAAATTTATAAGCCAAGCGTGCTCCTGAGATGGTTTGAGCAACGCCACAATTGGTACACCCCTGCCGCTGTGAGCTGGAGCCGGTCAGATCGATATGAATATCCGATCCTTTAATTGTCACCTTAACTTTAACCGACACTGGCTCGTTACTGTGCCCATCATTATCGAGGCAACCTTCGGCGCTGTAGTCACCGTCAGGGATGGCGGCAATGACGTCTCTATCCGCTTTTTCCGCTTGAGCAAAGATTTCGACGGTAGCTTCGCGGATGGTATCCAACCCAAAGCGTCGCAATAGATCCTGGTAACGGCGCTCACCAGTACGACAGGCAGCCACCTGAGCATTCATATCGCCCAGGATAGATTTAGGCAAGCGACTATTGCGAGCAATGATGTCCAAGATATCACGTTGTGGTTCACCGGCTTTATATAAGCGAGTCGGGCCCAAGCGTAGTCCCTCTTGAAATATCTCGGTTGTGTCTACCGACACCCCAGCATCCTTGCCGCCCATATCCAGCCAGTGGGCCTTATTGGCAGTGAAGCCGACCAACTCATTGTCAAAAAAGATAGGGGAGATGACCGTTACGTCGTTCAGATGAGAGCCAACAAGATAAGGATCATTCAAAGCATAAACATCACCCTCTTGAATGCCACGTGTCGAGAAATGATCCCGCACAATCTTAACTGCTTCATCAAGAGCGCCCAAAAAAATCGGCAGACCCGGTGCTTGTCCCAATAATTCCGCCTTCTCGTTGAAAATCGCCACGCTGCAATCCTTCATCTCATAGATAATGGGAGAGAAGGCGCTCCGGGCCAGGTTGACATTCATCTCCTGAGCGATGGCATTAAGTGCGTTACGGATAATTTCGACAGTTATTGGATCGGGCATTCTTATGCTCCATTGGCCATAGCAATCACCACATTTCCGTAAGCATCCACTGAAACACCATAGTCTGGCGGTATTACAGTGGTGCAAGAGAGTTCCTCAATAATGGCTGGTCCCTCAAATGTATCACCAGGTTGCAACTTCTCCCTGTCAAACACGGCAGTATCCCAGACCTCACGACCAAAGATGACCTGGCGCTGACTTTGTGGTTGAGCCTGTCGAGAATCTGAAACCTCTTGTGGAGCGATTTCCTGTCGAGGCAACTGACCAACGGCACTCACTCGCACATTGACAAATTCGATGGCTTCCTCGGGGTTGCTGTGACCATATCGGTTCAGATAGGCATTGTGGAATCGATCTGACAGGGCAGCCAACACGGCTGTATCCATCGGATCAGGCAGTGGGATACTGACAAAATACTCTTGCCCAACATAGCGCATGTCGGCACTGCGTTGAAATTGCATGGAATCAGCTTTAATATGCTCTTGTTTGAGAATATTGGTCCCTTCCACAATCAATTCACCAAAGACAGCTTCTATCTCCTCAGCGGTCACATCGGCGATGGGCCGATAAAAGCTCTGTACTAAATCATGTTTGATATTGGTATGCAGCATCCCCCAGGCGGAGAACGTGCCTGGTGAATGGGGGATCACCACCTTTGGAATACTCAACTCTTTTGCCAGAAAAACCGCATGAACCGGCCCCGCCCCACCAAAAGCAATCAGGGTGAATTGACGTGGGTCAATGCCTCGTTCTACCGTGAGAGCACGGATGGCGTTGGCCATTTTAGCATTGGCTATATCGATGATCCCCTCGGCTAGGGACTCAACCGACAAACCCAGCGATTCGGTTAACGTTGCTAAGGCTTGTCGGGCTGCATCAGCATCAAGTGTCATTTCTCCGCCCAGAAAGCTGTTAGGGTCGATGCGGCCCAATGCCACATTGGCATCGGTGACGGTCGGCTCGGTTCCACCTTGACCATAACATGCTGGACCGGGGTCAGCCCCAGCGCTGTGCGGACCAACGCGCAAACCACCAGCCTCAAGCCAGGCGATTGAACCGCCACCCGCGCCAATGGTGTGAATGTTGACAATGGGCATCAGCACCGGAAAGCCTTCTAGGTTAGACTCTAAAGTGACATCCGGCTGTCCTCCGACAACCAGGCTGACATCAAAGCTGGTGCCACCCATATCGACACATAACAGGTGGTCGCTCCCCAACTGTTCTTTCAAGCCAACACCACCCATTGTGCCTCCAACTGGACCAGAAAATAAGGTCTGGATTGGTCGCTGGCGAGCGGCAACAGAAGTCATTATTCCACCATTGGATTGCATAATATGAATGCCACTTTTCAAGCCTTCATCTTCAGTTTTTGTCTCCAACTGAGCCAGATAATGTTCGACAATGGGGGCAATGTAGGCGTTTAGGACAGTGGTACTGGTGCGTTCATACTCTCGCCACTCACGGGCCACTTGATGTGAGAGGGAGACGGAGATACCTGGAATGTGCTGTTTCAAGGCAGCGGAAACCCGTAGTTCATGTTCAGGATTAGCATAAGCGTGTAATAAGCAGACGGCAACAGAGCTATAATCCTTCTCAGCAATCTGCCCCACAATTCCTGATAGATGCTCGTCAGTTAGTGGGGTCAAAATCTCTCCATTGTATAGTGATCGTTCCTGCAATTCATAAATGTGACGACGTCGTACCAGGGGGGTGGGTTTGCGATAAAAGAGGTTATACATATCGGGCCGGTTCGCTCGGCCGATTTCATATACATCTCGAAAACCAGCAGTGGTAATGAGGGCAGGGTTGGCTCCTTTTCGTTCAAGAAAGGCATTCAAACCAGCTGTTGTCCCATGAACGAAGAAGTCAATATCGACAAGCTCAGAAACCTGTCGTTGTAAACCGTTGAGAATACCGATGGAGAGATCTTGTGGGGTGGACAGAACCTTTCCGGTTTCAACCGTACCATTGGTCTTATCCATAACGACAATATCGGTAAAAGTGCCACCAATATCTACTGCTATCCGATAATCCGCCATATTGTGGTATATGCCTCCTGATGCAATATAACGTGATCGGCATTGTCGTCGATCACTAATAGTTAGGTTGCCAACATCGACAGTGAGAATATCAGGGTTGGATCATTAAATCAGTTGTGCAATAATGTAGGGATAATAATGGAGTCAAAAAGAACAATTGCTGAGATATCCTCTATAATTAATAGAATGGATAACATATCAAACCGACATTGGCCATTTTATCAGCTTAATTATATATAATATTTTATTAGGCCTGAATTATAATGTAAGAAGGCAAACTGACAAGGCTCAAATGGTATCAGCTAATGAGCCAGGGGTATCAAAAGTGGAGAGTAATACTTCTTACTTTCTGGTGAGAACAGAGTCATCAAGGTATCATCTGTCCACTGACCGGCTTGAGGATGAAAGGAACCCCCGCCGACCATATCATCAATTGGGGTGAAGGAGCCGGGTGGCTTGAACTCTAAAAAAGCCCTGGATTCAAATTTGGTCCAATCTTACCATCCGCTGCTTGGTTAAACCAAATAAGATTTGGCTTGTGGGCGAGGGCCGTCGATATGCCGACGGAACAATCATACCCCAGCCGGTTCGGGCTGGCTTTTTTGTTGTCTGGCGAATGAATACAAGATAACTTCATCTGCTCAAATGTCGAATAAAAATTATGGACTGTTAAAGCCTGGTGTGATATATACCTTAGGCAAATTGGTTGCGAGATAATGACCACCACCTCCAAGTAGCCTTGCCCTTCGGGCCTGTTTCCGGGTCTTCGCTGAGAACCTTGTCACCGATTTCGATTTCTTCAATGGGGACTAAACCATCTTCGGTCTCGACCAGGTTGAACGTGGTGGCACAGTGATCTGTGAAACCTCTTCACGAGCATTTAGCTGGCATTTGAAAGGGCAGTAAGATGTCTTCGCATTTTCCATACAAAATCCAGCATCCGTTCCAAAGTTGCCATAAATTCTACGGGTATTCAATAACCCACTACATATGATTGAGGATGCTGTTCATAAACTTATTCATAAGCTCAACACCTGTAAGGGGAGCCAACGGCCAAGATTTCAAATCAAGATTCTTGGCCGTCGGCGAAATAAGCAGACATCATTTTCCCAAACGCTGCTTAAACTCCTTGGTTAAGGCGGGGGCATATTGAAATAGGTCGCCCACAATGCCATAATGAGCATACTTGAAGATAGGAGCGTCCGGGTCTTTGTTGATAACTACAATCAGTTTGGAGGTTTTCATCCCGGCCAGATGTTGAATCGCACCGGAGATACCACAAGCCACGTAAAGATCGGGTTGAACAGTTTTACCGGTTTGACCAACCTGATGTGCGTATGGAATCCAGCCTGCATCCACGGCGGCCCGGCTGGCCCCCATAGCGCCGCCCATGGCCTCGGCCAGGGCTTTGATGGGGGCGAACCCTTCGGGGCCACCTACGCCACGCCCACCTGAAACGATGATTTTGGCATCGGTCAAACTGACTTCACCGGCAGCAACTTCATAACCTTCCACTTTAGTGGCAATATCATCTTCTGCCATGACAGCGCCAACACTGGTGATATCTCCACTCCGACCAGCATCCATCTCCGGCACAGGGAAGACCCGACGACGGAGGGTGACCATTTGGGGACGTGCCTCTCCGAAGGATACTTTGGCAATCACGTTGCCGATTAAGGCTGGGCGTGTCGCTACCACTTTGCCATCTTCAACCGCCACTTCAGTGCAGTCTGCGGCTAGCCCCACTCCCAGTTTAGCCGCAACATAGGCGGACAACTCCAAACCCGAGTTGCTGGCTCCCATAATAAGGGCGGCTGGTTCATGCTCCTGCGCCAATTTGGTAATAACAGCGGCGTAAGGCTCCAGACGAAAGCTTTTTAAGGTGGCATCATCGGCCACCAGGGCATTATCCGCCCCATATTGAATCGTCTGCTCGGCCACCCCGGAGACATTCTCGCCTAAAACAACCGCGCCAAGCTGGCCGCCCAACTCATTCGCTATATTACGCCCAACACCCAACGCCTCCCAGGCAATCGAGTCTACATCACCATTGGATTGATCAATCCATACAAATACATTGTTTGACATCGTAGTTCCTTGTTAGAAAGTTTACTTTGCTATAAACGCATTTAAGTTTTTCGAGACCATGCTGCGTATTTCGTAAGATCAACGAAACACATAACACGCAGAAAAGCTATATAACCTTTTCTGCTACCAATCTATCGGCCAGAGTTTTGGCAGCTTCTTCAGGGGCACCTTCGATAATTTCTACTTGAGCCTCACGAACAGGGGGTAAATTCACCTCGGGCCAATGAGCTTGAGAACCGGCTGGCCCTACCTGACTGGCATCTAAGCCTAAATCGGCCACGCCCCAGGTGGGGATTGTGGCTTTGGCGGCTTTGCGGATACCGATAAAGCTGGGATAGCGTGGCTCGTTGATTTCTTTGACGACGGTAATCACTGCCGGTAGTTTGCTGTTGACCGATTCGCGCCCCCCTTCTAACAATCGTACTGCACTGATCGTTTGGGTATTGGGATCGGCATTCAGTTCGGCCACGTAAGAAATTTGAGAAATGTCTAATAATGCGGCCACTTGAACAGCGGTTGCGGCGCTATTACCATCAATGGCAGAGCGCCCACCGATGATGATATCAAAATCACCCATTTTTTTAATGGCCTCTACCAGGATACGGGCTGTAGTCAGAGTATCACTATTTTCCATGGCCGGGTCTGAGATGAGGATGGCCTCATCAGCACCCATCGCCAGCCCTGTTTTCAAGGCTTCGGTGGCTTCAGGCTTGCCGATACATATGGCGGTCACTTTGCCGCCGTGAGCTTCCTTTAACTGGATGGCAGTTTCAAGACTGTATTCATCCCACGGATTGACAATTCTGGGACTGCCCTCCCCCAAGAGTTTTAGCCCGTCAACCGTCTTCGATAATTGAGCGGTATCGGGAACTTGTTTGATTAAGGCAATAATATTCATAAGGTTTTCCTTTTTAATGTTCTTATAGTTGTCTTTCTATCCCTCGGCCTGCCAATATTCTGGATCATAAGCAGGCAACTGACAGCGCAGTGGTTTGTCCACACGATTGCCAAAAACATACGCTGCTTGCATCAGTTGGTGTATCTGAGATGTGCCCTCGTAAATAACGGCGCTTTTGCTGTTACGTAGATGGCGTTCCACATTATACTCATCGGAGTAACCGTAAGCGCCATGAACTTGGATAGCATCGCTGGCAGTGGCAAAGGCGGCCTCGGTGCAATACCACTTGGCCATACTGGTTTCGCGGGTATTACGCACTCCCTTATTTTTCAGCCAGCCGACTTTGCGGACCATCAACTCGCCGAGATCGATGCGCTGCTGCATTTGGGCAATCATCTGCTGGACGAGTTGGTACTCGGCAATGGGTTTGCCAAACGTCTTGCGTTCGCGGGCATACTTGACCGACTCTTCCAGACACGATTTCATGACGCCTACTGCTCCGGCAGCTACCGTATAACGTGCGTTATCCAGACAGCTCATGGCAATCTTAAAGCCTTCATTCTCTTCGCCCAAGCGATGGCTTTCGGGCACAGGCACTTCATCCATATTAATCCAGCCGGTATTGCTGGCATGAACGCCCATTTTGCCTTCGATGGTGCCCGTTGTCAATCCTGACCAGCCGCGTTCTAAAATAAAGGCAGTGATTCCGCGTGATCCTTTTTCCGGGTCGGTTTTGGCAAAGACCAAAAAGCGGTCGGCAATATCGGCCAGAGTGATCCACATCTTTTCGCCGTTTAAAATGTAATGGTCGCCCTCTTTGCGGGCACGACTAGTCATTCCGGCCACATCAGAGCCAGCGCCGGGTTCGGTTAAGCCAAAACAAGCGATATTTTGCCCGGTTGCCAGCGGTGGCAAAAATCGCTCCTTTTGCTCGTCTGTTCCCCATTGAAAGATGGGCAAAGAATGAAGCCCTAAATGCACGGCTATGGTCTCCCGAACGGAAGAATCGGCCCACTCCAATCCTTCGGAGACAAGCCCTAGCGCGATATAGTCCATCCCTGCCCCGCCGTAACGTACTGGCAAACAGACGCCCAAAAAGCCTTGAGCGGCCAGTTTAGGCAGCAGTTCGTGGGGAAAGGTATGGTTTCGGTCATGCTCTTTGATGATGGGCATAATCTCCTTACGAGCGAAATCATACACCATCTTTTCAATCATCTTATGCTCTTCGTTAAGTTCAAAATCCATGATGATCCTCGGTTCTATAAATTTTACTAGAGTTTAGAAAAGAAGTAGTTATTCATCTGCTCCCAAAAAGGGAGATAAGCCAACAAACAGTTTTAGATAATAGGCTAACCGCAAGCGTTTGTTACAGAGACTATCACCTGCTTTCCAGCTACTGCCCAATTTTAGCATAGAATAACATTTTTTTGGGATTATTGAAAAATTGGGACAATTAGATGGGGTGCCAATAGCCAAAATAGCGGAGGGTTGGTATAATGCAAGTTAGAAAAAGTTAGAGATTAAGTTGCTTCTATTTTTTTGGAAATATATCTACTGGGAGGAGATATATCGATGGTACGGCAAACGGTCTTTCTCTTTTTAAGGGCCTTAATTTTTGGAATCCTAATAAATATAGGGTTACAACTAACTTCTGATGTGCCGCTTGATAAACATGAGGTTGCAACACCACATCAAATACAGGATAATTTACAACCCTCATCTAAGACAAATACTAATACCTTAGAGCAAGCGGATCAGTGATATTTGATTCACTGCTTCACTAAGGCCCACCAAGGTTTAACCTCTGGGGGAAGGGGTACTCCTTTAAGTGCAATCAAATATGGGTCATCATTGAGGCTGCGCATTTTTTCCCAGGAAAAGTAGCGGTCTAATGTTTCTTGGGGATAAACTTGTTGCATAGCCTGGTACCAGTTCCCGGCTCCGATTCCAGAGCTAGGGTTGTGTTCAAGACGTTTCTGATAGTGCCAATATTCAAAGGCCAAGAAATGCCAGGTCCAGCTATAATCAACATCATCGTATGATGAGATGCGGTCCCAACCATATTCACGAGCCATCTCGGTCATATCGACATAGTAGCCCGTTATGTTAGGTTTTTCAATACCCCCTTGTTCTGGGGCTATCTCGGTGCGGGCACGAGCGCTGTAGTTCCAGGCATTAGCCGTTAGAGGTCGACCACACTGTCCACTCTGGTCGAGGCATCGCAGAAAAATCCGCCAGTAGGTCTCTCCGCTGTAATCTTCGCGCACAATTTCGTGGGCTAACTGTGGACCAATCCAATAGTCAAATAGAGTATCAACAGCTCGCCCGCTTTTGTGCCAACTGGCATACTGCGAAGTCTCGCTATAAGCGCCTACTGCGCGTGAAGCATCGGATAATTCGCTCAAAAAATCATAGCCAACTTCCTGACGAAGGCGTGAACGCCAGGCTTGGAAAGAGTCATCCACAGTATCGGCCAGCCAGGGAGTACCTGTAACCAGATCATCTTGGCGAATTAAATTGTAGGGTTCAACACCATCCCCCTCATTGGGAGTTAATTGCTCTTTATATAAGGGGGATACACCCGCATCTACCAAAGTATCTACTGGGTTGCCAAATTCAACCGCCGGATTGTGCCAGCTTAAGCGACCTTGAATCTTTACTACATCGGTTAACTCACGAGGGAGTTCGTGGATTGCGTTGGGGGTGTGAATAGTCAAAATGTCCCCATCCCAACGGCGAAAGATAGCCGCAATCGCTCCGCCGTGAGGATTCCAGGCTGGGCCATCGCTCCGACCTTGCCAGGTAACTTGTTCAACTCGCCCACCTTTAGCTGGAGGAGTGGCTAAGTCTAACGTAAATACTTCGCGGTCCCCCAAATCATTGATAACAAAGGTGAGTTTATCGCCGCTTGGGTTCCAGGCAGGCCATTCCTCAGCGGCCGGACTGACCGTTAGCTGAGTAACCTCCCCTGTAGCAACATCCAGTAGAAATAAATCATTATCTCCTTCTCTCCAACTGGTAAAGGCGATAGAGTGACCATCAGGACTCCAGGCCGGGGCAAAATCACCGTCAGGCGACTCTGGAGTTAAGTTGACCGCCGGCTCACTACCATCGACAGCTACTTGCCAAATATCTAAATTACCGGCTTGAAACGACTCGTAGGCGATGTGCTTGCCATCGGGATTCCAGCTAGGCGCACCATCATAGTGAGGCGAGTTAGTGAGACGTGTTTCCTCGCCGGTAAGCAAATTGAGAATATAGATGTCCCAGTTGTTGTTACGGCGAGAAGCATAGGCGATTTTGGTTCCATCAGGCGCATAGGCCGGGTCGGTATCCTCGAAGGTATCATTGGTCAGTTGGCGCAGGTTGGAACCATCTGAGGCCATGCTGTAAATGTCCCACTGTCCATTGCGATAAGCCGCAAAAGCAATCCCCTCGCCACCTGATTGGGCCTGGCTGGGCGTTGGCAAGATTCCTGATATAAGCGAGAATAAAACGAGCACTAAAGATAGGCCGGTTTTCATTTCTCTTATCTTATGCGTCAAGCCAGTCTTCTGGATTGTCATCCTGTATTGTCTCCGGTCCAATGCGGTTTTCCATAAATGTTCTCACGTATTTTTCTTTAAGTGGTCCTGACTGGCCATCCTTCTTTGCTTGTTCTATCAATTTATGAGCAACTTCTAACAATTGGCGAGGAAAAATTTTCCGATTTGCCATCAAAATCTGGGCAGTTTTGCGGGTTAGTGGGTGCAAAGGATTCTGGGCTTTAATTTCATCATCTGCGATAGCAGGTTCAGTATATGCCTTTAGCAGCTCAATAGTATCTTCTTTATCTAATAACCCTAGGTCTACATTGTTTCCTGGTGACCGACGTATATCAAAACTCGCTATTCGATCTAACCCGGCCTCATGCCAACTATCAAACAGTTTCCGTTCTAACCCTGGATGAAATGTCATAATAGTTGTAAAGAATGCACGACTAGCGACCTCTGATCTAGTGCTGCCACTAATAAAATAATCTCTGACATCTTCTGCAAATTTATTTCGGCTCTTTTGAGAAACGCTATTGAAACCTTTGATAAGATCATCTATGAAAAGGTAGTATGTCAAATTGTGTGTAAAAAGATAGGACCGGCTTAAATCTTAGTTGGAATAGGAATTCTCCTAAAATTGATGCCGCGAATGACGGCATAGAACATTAACAAACAACTGTTTTCATTGCGAAAGGCAGCGCCCATTTTTTTGGAGCGGCGCTTGACCTCAAGAAACATGCGCTCAATGACATTGGTAGTGCGGATGGTCTTCCAGTGCTCTTTTGGGAAGTGGTAAAAGGTGAGACAAGCCTCCAAATCACGATTTAGGCATTCAATGGCCGTCGGGTAAATGGGGCTATATTTTTCAGCAAAAGCGGCCACTTCCTGGTCAGCTTTGTGGCGGTTGGGTTGATAGAAAATAGCCTTGAGTTCGGGCTTAACCTGCTCTTGTTGTTTTTTAGGAATGTAACCGAGAATATTGTCCATTTTGTGTTTGACACACCGTTGGCGAGCACTCTCAGGAAACTTCTGTTCAACGGCATTGATGGTGGCCTGGTTGCCATCGGTGATCCATAAGCCAACTTTTTCAACCCCCCGTTGTTTGAGGTCATCCATCACGTCTTCCCAGGCCATCTGGTTCTCCCGCTCACCCACCCGAAAAGCCAATACTTCTCGCTGACCTTCAACCGTAATCCCGATGACCGCTAAAATCGGCATTTTGTGGCCCGCCTTGTCGTAAATGACACTGAAATAGGTGCCATCGGCAAAGATATACAGATATTCTTTGGCCAGTGATCGCTTTTTCCAGCCGCCAAATTCATCTTCCAACCCGTGAAATACCCGGGATACTGTCGAAGGGCTCGGTTTGGTCTGGGTCAGCTTTTCTACGATCTGCCCCACCTGGACCGTGCTGCCCCCGCTGACGAACATCTTACAGATGGCCTCATCCAGGTCTGCTTGTCGCCGCTGGTATTGCTCAAAGACCTGGGTCTTAAAGCCATTGCGGGTCCGTGGCACCACCAATTCTTTAATCTCGCCTACGCCGGTTACTAGATTGCGCTCATAATTGCCGTTGCGATAATCCCGTCGCTTCGCTGTCCGTTCATAGCTGGCGGCCCCAATGTGGGCCTCGACCTCCGCTTCCAGTACCTGGATTAACGTATAGCGCACCGCTTCCCGTAATTTTTCGCGCAGCATTTGATGAAATTCTGTTTGACTCTCTAAATCTTGTTGTGTATGCTCCTGTTGGGGAGTCATGGTATCCTCCTTTAAGGTTATTGGTCTAACTTTTTAGGATACCGGCTCCCTTCTTTTTACACAACTTTCAGTATACTACCACCGATCCTGATCTTGTTGAGATCAATGTGGATTTGAATGATATTCCCGTAGTTGAAGCTCCC
>Ga0210123_1001524_pt1 | contig 11632 bp, 8 predicted proteins | sample Muzzi_PWB_D2_FD_185535 | JGI IMG/M metagenome (GOLD analysis project Ga0210123, IMG submission 185535) | Wetland microbial communities from San Francisco Bay, California, USA, that impact long-term carbon sequestration - Muzzi_PWB_D2 (SPAdes) | ecosystem: Environmental > Aquatic > Marine >... | reverse complement strand
CGCACGCGGATCTACGTGGTCGACATCGAACGGTGGGAGGAGGTGGGCCGGGCGCACGGCGAGGTGTTCGGCGAGATCCTGCCGGCGACCTCCATGGTCGAGGTGAGCCGGCTCATCTCCCCAGAGCTCTTGGTGGAAATCGAAGCCGACGCCTACGTGGGCGAGGCGTAGAGGGCGCGCCACCACGAGGTGCCACCACGAGGTGCCAGACAAACCGTGGCGCCACGAGGTGCCACACCTTTCGTGGTCGATCGTGCGTCGCCCCATGACACGCTCAATGGACCCATGAGCTGTCCATCTCGACCGCTGAAGTGTTCATCCGACCCATGAACAGCGGCCTCCCCAGGGCTCCTCCAGACCGGAGAAACCGGCATGAGGGATTTCCGCCACCGGCGGCGTTTTCCACATACACTTGAGGCAGGTCACCCGACAGCCCGATTCCGACCACAGGCGCCCCGGCCAACCGCGCGAGTCCGGCGCGGGCCCCGAGAGGCGCCCTCTCCGACCACCAAGGAGGTCTTGATGACCCGGCATGCGTACACCATCGTCTTCTCTGCGCTGGCTCTCACCCTGACCCTGGCATCGGCTCCACCCGCCCACGGGCAACCCTTCGAGCAGGTCGAGCCCGTCCTCGGCGGGGTCGACGTCCAGCCCGGCCCCACCGGGTCGGCTACCGAGAAGGACACCTCGGCCGACAAAGCCGCCTTCATCGCCCGCTACGACGACGGGGAGGCGGACACCTTCGTGAGGTCCACCGCGGACACCTACGAAATCGCCATGCTGTTCGAAAACATCGGCGGAACGGACGTGACCGTCGGTAGCGTCGACATGTGCTGGCGCCAGACCGGAGGCGACCCCAAGATCCGCTACGAGGTGGTGTTCTGGGCCCCCAACGGCCCCGGAGGCGCGCCCGGTACCGAGATCGCCCACTTCGCGGCGGTCGCCACCGGCGTGACGGCGACCCCGGCCTTCCACACTACGAGCGTCAACTACCCCCTCACCGCCTCGAACGTCTACATCGGCGTTCGCTGGAACCCGGCCGTCGACCCCGATTACTGGGCCTGCATCGACAACGACGGGTTCGATCCACCGACGGTCCACCCGGTCTACCGCAGGTTCAACGAGGCCGGCGCCTGGAACAACCTGTCGAGCCTCGTCCCCTCCTACAACGCGCTCATGCTTCGCGCCTTCGTCTTCACCCCGGGCGTCTTCGTCGAGAACCTCTTCGTCCCCTACTACCTGGTCAACAAGTCCGTGGTCGGCACCACGACCCTCTTCGCGGTCCGCAACCTGACGAGCAGCAACGTCTCGGCAACGATCGACTATATGAGGCTGAACGGCACCAACCAGCGGTCGGACAACATCAACCTGGGCCCCTACGAAGCGGAGACGGTCAACATCCGGGACGTGCCCGGTCTGGCCGTCGGCATGGACGGCTTCGCCCGCGGCTTCGTCCGGGTGTCGACGGCCGGCAACCCGGACATGACGCCGGTCCTCGGCGGGGACTACTTCCAGGTGGATACGGTCAACAACTTCGCCACCGGCGAGCAACTGGTGCGCCAGTTCGATCTCTGCACCAACGCTTCCATCCGGCTGGTCACCTTCGGCACACCGACGCGTCTGACCGTCCTGATCAACAACCCGCGTGGTGCGGTGCCGGCCGTCGACCCGCCGTCGTTCGTGGTTCGTCCCTACAACGAGGCGGGCATCCCGACGGGGCCCGCGGTCCTTTACTTCACCGCCAACAACGCCGTCGAGATCGACGCCTCGACTCTGACGGCCTTGAGCTTCGGCACCCTCCGCTTCGACTTCTCGAACAGCGGCGGCGGCACCGTGTCCGCCGAGTACCGCGCTGGAGGGCGTTTCTCGGTTGGCGTCGCCTCCCAGTGCGACGACCTTCCCTGAGCTGATCTCGTAACGCCCTCTGTGCGGCGACCGGGAACGAGCCGTTTCCGGTCGCCGCACAGGGCGGTTCTCTGCTCTACGAGCCCGGCACTTGACCGGTTTGGACGGTCCGGGGGCTCGCCACCTCCGGGTCGTCCAGGTGCTCCGCCTTCCACTTCATGGCCATGCGGATGCGCGAGCGCCCGCTCGGGTGGTCGAAGAAGACCCACTCCTCGATCGGACCGGGCTCGAGCTTGCGGTACTCGCCGAGCTTGAGCGCCACCTCGGCGGCGCCGTCCGGCTGGCGGGCGGCGTTCAGACCGAAGAGATCCGCCTCCGCCTCGTTGACCCGGATGACGGTATTGAACACCGGCGTCATGGCGAACATGTAGACCGAGAGCAGCCCCACCAAGAGCGGCAGCCCGGCCACGTCGCCGATGCCGCGCACGCCCCAGCTACCTCCCCAGCGCGCCAGCACCCGGTCGAAGCTGAAGCGGACGAAGGCGAAGCCGCCGGCCAGGATCAGACCGAAGACCGGCAGCATCTCGTAGACGTGGTTGAGCACGTAGTGGCCGATCTCGTGGGCCATGACCGCCTCGATCTCCGGCAGCGAGCAGCGCTCGAGCAGGTTGTCGTTGAGGCGCACGCTCATGGTGCCGAGGAAGCCGCTGACGTTGGCGCTGACCCGGGTCGTCTGGCGCGAAGCATCGAACTCCCAGACCTCCTCGACCGGCACGCCGTTGGCCCGGGCGAGCGACAGGATCGGCTCCTCGACCACCGGGTCATCCAGCGGTTCGTAGGTGTTGAACAGGGGATCGAGGTAGACCGGAGCGATGAGCATGATCAGCGCGAGGAAGACGATGCCCACACCCGCGCCCCACAGCCACCAGGTCCGGGGCGCCTTGCGGATGACGCCGTAGAGGACCACGAGAAGCAGCGCCAGCAGCGGGATGCTCACCGCCAGATCGACCGCCTGGTCGCGCATCCAGCCGCCGAACGTCTGGGTGGCGAGGCCGTACTGGTGCTCGCGGAAGAAGCCGGCGTAGACGGTGAGCGGGAACCCGAGGACGGTCGCGACCACCACGTACTGGGCGCTGTAGAGGGCGGCCCGGAGCGGGCTCCGGCGGGTGATGCGGTCGGCCAGGTTCCGCATGCGGGCCGAGAGCCCCGTGCCCAGGAGCAGCCACACCACGCCCAGGCCGTAGAGGAAGCCCCAGAGCTGGAGCCAGTAGCCGCCCTCGAAGTAGGAGTCGGAGCGCTCCTTCTCTTCCGGCGTCAGGCGGTCCAGGTAGGCACGGGTGGCGGCCTCCGGATCGAACGGCTCGACCGCGGCCGGGGCCGGCTCAGGTGCCTCCGGGACGATCTCCGCCGAAGTGGTTGACTGCGGCTCACCCACCGAGCCGGAAGACTCCGGTTGGGCGACGAGAGCGGGGGCGGCGAGCGCCACGAGGGCGCAGCCGACGACGAACGAACGCATCGGAACCGTCAAGCGCATCGAGTACCTCCTTTGGCTCTTGTACGCCGACTCTGACCGCGATGTTTCTCCGCTACGCTATGATCCGGCAGACATCCCGAGTCGATCTCGATAGGAGGAGCCGATGGTCTCGCTCGTTTCGTTGTGGCTGCCGATCGTGCTGTCCGCCGTCGCGGTGTTCATCGTCAGCGCCCTGGTCTGGATGGTGCTCCCCTGGCACAAGAATGACTTCCGGGGCCTGCCCGACGAGGGCGCCGCCCGCGCGGCGCTCAGGGACGCGACCCCCGCCCTCTACGCCATCCCCCACGCCGCCCAGCGTGCGGACTTCGACACGCCCGAGCACAAGCAGAAGCTCGAGGAGGGGCCGGTGGCGTTCGTCACCGTCATGGCCAAGGGCGCGCCCCCGATGGCCAAGAGCCTCTCCCTGTGGTTCGTCTGGTCGCTGGTCGTGAGCACGGTGGTCGCCTACCTCGCGAGCCGCACCCTGGCCCCGGGCACCGACTATCTCCAGGTGTTCCGGGTCGCGGGGACCGTGGCCTGGCTGGCCTACGGCTGGGCCTACGTCCAGGAGGCGATCTGGTTCGGCAAGCCCTGGGGGTTCGTCGTCAAGCAACTCGCCGACGCTCTGCTCTACGCGCTCGTCACGGCCGGCTTCTTCGGCTGGCTCTGGCCCTGAGCGCCGACCCTGAACGCTGGGCCCGCTCTCTCGGGAATCGCGCAAAGATATCAGTTTCGCCATCAAGAGTTTGACGCCCGAAACTCCGTCCTCTAGGGTCTCCGGAGCAACTTTTGGAGGAGCATTGATGGCGAACGAGAGCACGTCCGACGAAACGATGGTCAAGGGTACCGGGCTGATGAGCTCGGCCAACTGGATCCGCAAAACCTACGGGGAGGCGACGTTCAAGGAGATCGTCCGGTCGCTCTCTCCGGCCGCCGTCGAGAGCCTGACCAGCCCCTCGGCCGCGGGCTGGTATCCGGCGGCTCACATCTCGGAAATCTGGCGCGCCCTGGAGCGGGTGGCCCACCCGAACGATCCGGCGAGTCTGGCGCGGGCTCTGCGGGATCAGGGGCATTACATCGCCAGCGACAACCTGAGCACCGTCTTCCGCGTGCTCCTCGCCCTCATCGGCTCACCCGAGCAGATGTTCCAGAGCAGCGACCGGCTGTGGGGCCAGTACTTCAAAGGCGTGCGGGTCGAGAAGGACGACTCCGAGCTCCAGGCGAAACGCGGAACGACCATGATCTACGGCCTCGCCGGAGTCCATCACATCGCCCCCGTGGCCTGCGGCTGGACGGAGGCCGGGTACGGCAAGGTGGGAGCACGCAATATCAAGGTGCACGAAGAGGCCTACGAGCAGGGCGAGACGACGGCGGAGCCGTTGGTGTTCGTGCTCTCCTGGCAATGAGCTGACGATGAGCCGGGCGGCGCCGGGGCCCCCTGCTCGCCCGGCTCACGATGCGGCCGGCCGAAGCCGGCTCCTTCATCCCCAGATCTGAGATAGTCCGGAGCCATGCCTTCGGTCCGCTTCGAGATCCGCCGCCTGACCCGACTGGCGGTCCCCCTGGTGACCGCCCAGGTGGCGGCGATGACCGTCTGGGTCATCGACGTCTTCATGCTCGGCCAGGTGAGCGTCCAAGCACTCGACGCGGCGTCCCTCGGGCGGCTCTGGATCTTCGGCACCGCGATCCTCACCATCGGCCTGCTCCTCGGCCTCGACCCGGTGGCCACCCAGGCGTACGGCGCCGGCGATCGCCAGGGGTTGGTGCTCGCCGGCCAGCGGGGGCTGATCTCGATCGTCCTGCTGGCACCGGTCTGGCTCGGCCTCGCGCTCGCCACCGGCCCGGCGCTCGAGCTCTCCGGGCAGCAACCCGCCCTCGCCGCGGAGGCGCACCGGTACGTGCTCGCCCAGCTCCCGGGCCTCCCCTTCTTCTTCGGCTACATCGTGCTCCGCCACTGGCTCCAGGCCCAGGGGCGGATGAAGCCGATCATGTGGGCCACGATCAGCGTCAACGCGGTCAACGCCTTCTTCAACTGGGTGCTGATCTTCGGCCACCTGGGCTTCCCGGCCATGGGGTCCTTGGGGGCCGGCATCGCCACCGGGATCGCGTTCGTCTACGTGTTCGCGTTCGTCGCCGTGGCCGCCCACGGGCTCGGCGCCGGCAGCCCCTGGCGCGGCTGGAGCCGCTCGGTGCTTCACCTACCCTCGGTAGGGCGGATACTTGCCCTGGGGGCCCCGGTGGGGCTCCAGATGGGCCTCGAGTACTGGGCGTTCAGCATCACCACTCTGTGGGCGGGGTGGCTCGGCCACGATCCCCTGGCGGCCCACACCATCGTGGTGTCCATCTCGTCCCTCACCTTCATGGTGCCGATGGGCGTCTCGTTCGCGGCGGTGACCCGGGTCGGCAACCTGGTGGGAGCACGGGACCACGACAGTGCCCAGCGGGCGGCCTGGGCGGCCCTCGGCCTGGCGGCGGCGACCATGGCGGTGAGCGCCATCGGGCTCGTCGCCGGGCGCCGGTGGCTGGCGGAGCTCTTCACCGACGACGCCCAGGTGATCGCGCTCGCGGCGGTGATCCTGCCGATCGCCGCCGCATTCCAGGTCGTCGACGGGTTGCAGGTCGTGGGCTCGGGCGTGCTCCGCGGCATGGGGCGAACGATCCCCGCGGCGCTCATCAACCTGCTCGGTTTCTACGCCGTCGCGTTGCCGCTCGCCTACCTGCTCGCCTTCCGCGGCGGGCTGGGGGTCGCCGGCCTCTGGTGGGGGCTTGCGGCCGGGCTCACCACGGTCGCCCTGCTGCTGGTGCTCTGGATCTCCCGGCGCGGGCCGGCGAGCATGGGGTAGCCCGGCATCCTCTTTGCTTCTTTCTGCCTCTTTGCTTCTCTCTGGATGGTCGAGCCATCCGGACAAACGGACCTTCAGCCCCTTCCAGAAGGGACCGACGCCATGACCGTGCCCAGCAAAGGAGCCGCCCTGGCGGCGCTGCTTCTCGTCGTCTCCGGCTGCATGATGGGCCACCGTCACACGTTCGTCTACGTCCCGGACCTCGGCCCCGACCTGGGAAACGGGCGGACCGTTGTGGTCTTCCCCGCCGAGGACCTGCGCCGGGACGTCGTCGCCGGAGACGAGGGGCCCGACTGGGTGGGCGAGCAGCGCAACAAGTACGGCATCCCCTTCGACGTGAACACGGCCGGCCGGCGCCCGTTCGCCAAGATCGTCCAGGAAACGACGGCGATCGACCTCGAGGCCCTCGGGTTTCGAACCGTCCAGACATCCGAAGAGCCCGCCCACCAAGTGCCCCGAGTGCTCGAGCGCCACGGCGCCGACCGGGGGATCGCGGTCGTCATCCGCACCTTCAACTCCGACACCTACTTCGACATCGACGTCGAATGGGATCTCGAAGCGGTGGTCTACGGCCCCGCGGGCGAGGTGCTGACGAAGAATCGGATCTGGGGAAAGAGGGAGCTCCAGGGCTCCGTTCTCAACCCGCCCAAGGCCGCCAAGAGGAAGGTCCCTCCCTTCTTCAACGACCTGATCCACCGCCTGGTCGGCGGCGACGAAGGGATCGTCGAGGAGCTCTCCGTCCGACACCCGCAGTGAGGTGTCCGACAGGGTTCCGACACCTTCCGAGAGTGTCGGACAGGGCTCCGACACCTTCCGAAAGCCCAAGGGCGGCCTCTCGTCGCCCCCTCCAAACTGTCTTCACCTCCTTCCGACACCGAGCTTCGCGGTGCTCCGGGCCGCAACCGCCGGTCCTGGCACCGTACTTGCTCAGTCTCTGATGTCTTCTGAGACATCGGTCCGGACACCTCGGGCAGCCCAGCCCAGCGGGGGGGAAGGGCCTCTTGCCAACACGCGGCACCTCGGAGGGCGCCGCGTCGGGGGACGTTCCTTCGGTAAGGAGGAAGGTCATGAGACAGACGGTCTGTCCCCGGTTGCGCCAGCTCGGCTCCGGTGCGGAGCTCAGTCTCATGCTCGCCCAGAAGCACCTCGACGACGGGGAGCTCGAGCGGGCCGCCGAGCGCGCCCTCGAAGCCCTTCGCCTCGAGCCCGATCTCCACCTGGCGCTGCTCGTCCTGGGCGAGGTGCACCAGCGCAAGGATGAGCTCGCCGAGGCCCGCCAGGCCTTCGAGGAGGCGGTCCGCCTTCATCCCCGGTTCGCCGAGGGCCATCAACGCCTGGGCGATCACCTCGCCCTGGCCGGCCACGACGCCGAGGCCATCCGCTCCTACCAGCGTGCCGCCCGCGCCGACCGATCGCTCTCGCTGCCCCGCCTCAACCTCGCGCTGCTCTACTTCCGCCGCGGCGAGTTCTCCCGCGCCCTCGGCCACTACCGGGCCGCCCTGCGGATCGACGCCGACCTTGCCAAAGGCGGCCACAGTGTCGGCGACTACCACACGCTGCTCGAGACCATCCTGCGCTGCGGAGGCTCGACGTGGCCGACCTCCTCCGCCCTCCGCACGGGCCTGACGACTTGAGGAGACGATGAACGAGCGCCCCCGTCTGCACCCGGACCTGACCTGGACGGAGCTGTCCGACGGCGCGATCCTCGAGCGTCCGGACTCCCCCGCCTACGAAGCCGGAGCGCTCGAAGCGGCAATCTGCTCCCTGCTCGACGGTGAGCGCACGCTCGCCGAGGTCCGGACGCAGATCGAGCGGGACTTCGACGTCGAGCTGCCGCTCGAGCACCTGCGCTCCTTCCTCCGCCAACTGGCCGAGGCAGGCCTGCTCGACTGCGGGCCGGACCATCCGCCCCGGCGGTCCTCCGGGCTGGCGCGGGCCGTCACCTGGCCCCTCCGCCTCCTCGCCCGGATCCTGGTGGTCTTCCCCGGCGAGATCGCCGCCCGGATCTGGGAGTTCCGCGGAACGTCCGCCCCCCGCCGCTGGCACCTGGTCGACCCGGACCGGTTCCTGGGCTGGCTCCACCGCCGCCTCACCTGGTGCTTCACCCGGACGTTCCTGGCCCTGGGCGCCCTCGTCATCGGCATCGGCGTGTTCCTGCTGGTCACCCAATGGTCGTCCTTCTGGGAGGCGAGCCGTCTCGTCTGGCAGCCGTCGTCCTGGCTGCGCCTTCTGCTCATCGGGGTCCTCGGCGTCCACGCACTCCACCAGCTCGTCCATGCGCTGGTCTGCGTCCATTTCGGTGGTCGCGTGCGCTCCGCGGGGATCCGGTTCATCCTCGACGTGATCCCGTCGATCTACGTCGACATCTCCGACGCCCGCTGGTTCGAGCATCAGCGCGAGCGGCTCTGGACGGTGAGCGCCGGCCTCCTTTGGCAGCTCTTCGTGCTCAGCGCGGCAACGATCGGCTGGGCGCTCACCGCCCGGTGGACCGAGCCCAACGTCCTGTTCTTGACCGCGGCTTCCACCGCATTCTGGGGTCTGGTGCTCAATGCCAACCCGGTGATCAAGCGGGATCTCTACTACACCCTGACCGGCTGGCTGGAGGCCCCGCGGCTCCGGGAACGGGCACGGGCCGACCTCGAGGCGTGGGCGGCGTGGCGCGTCGCTCCGGAGGCCCTCGAGCCGCGCGAACGCCGGTGGTTCAGGCTCTACGGGGTGGTCTCCAACGTCATGGGCGTCGCCTTCCTGGTGCTGATGGGGCTCTTCTGGAGCCGGCTGGCGGAGCAGCTCCACGCCCAGGCCGGGCTCGGCCTCCTCCTGGTCTCCGCCCTGTTCCTCCAGACACGCGTCACCGCCGCGGTCGCCCGGCCGTTCCGGGCGATCGAAGAACACCTGGGGGCGATCGCCAAGTGGGCCCTCGTCGCCGTGCTCGCGGCCGGCGGCCTCTGGGCCTTGTTTCTGCCCTACTCGTACGAGGTCAGCGGGGCGGTCCGCATCCAACCGCTGGCACGGGTCGAGGTCCGGCCGGAGATCGAGGGCACGGTCCTCGAGGTGTTCGTGTCGGAGGGCGAGTGGGTCGAAGCGGGGCAGCCGCTCGTGCGGCTCGGGGACCGGCGCCACGAGAACAACCTCCAGGCCACCCTGGCGCGGCTCGAAGAGGCCCAGGCCGGGGTCCGGCTGCTCGAGGCGGGGCCGGTCGAAGAGGACGTGACGAAGGCCACCAAGGCCGTGGAGACCGCGCGGGCCAAGCTGGTCTGGAGCGCGGGCCGGGCCCAGCGATACGAGTCTCTCTACCAGGATGAGCTCGTCTCGCTCCAGGAGTACGAGAACGCCCTCCAGGTGCGGGACGTCGACTCCAAGGAGCTCGAGGAGGCAGAGGCCCACCTCGCCTCCGTCGAGCGCGCCAGCCGTCCGGAGACCATCGAGGCGGCGGTCGCCGAGGCGCGGAGCCTGGAGGTCCTCGCCGACAGCTACCGCGCCAACGTCGAGAGCACGGTGGTGGCGAGCCCGATCGCCGGCCAGGTCGTGTCGCCCCGCGTCGAGGAGCTCCGGGGCATCTACGTCAAGCCGGGCCAGAAGGAGGCGGTGGTCGAGATCGAGGACAACCACCGCGTGCGGGTCGAGATCCTGGTGGCCGAGGAGGACGTGGGCTCGATCGCCGTCGGCTCACCGATCCGTCTGGTCACCTGGTCCTACCCGGACCGGATGTTCGACGGCGCGGTGGTCTCCATCGCACCGGTCGCGGCCCCCTACTCGGACGTGGCGATCTCCGGCTCGGAGCTGGCGATCGGCGACACCGACGTCCGGGTCGTCCGCGTGCTCTCGGAGATCGACAACGGCGCGGGCCTGCTCAAGTCCGAGATGACCGGCTACGCCAAGGTGGCCGCCGGCCATCGGCCGGTCTGGGACGTGCTCTCGCGTCCGCTGATCCGCTGGTTCCGGGTCGAGGTCTGGTCGTGGATCCCGTGAGCAGGGCGCGCCGAGCGGAGCCTTCGCGCCCCGGGCCGGGCTCCGGCTTCCGGGTCATCGCCTCGAACCCACCCGGCTTCGACGGCGCCGAGATCCCGATCGCCGCGAGCCGCGCGGGGGAGGTCGGCATCCTCGACCTGACCCTCTGCGACGACTGGTCGAGGGCGGCCCGCCGGGTCGAAGAGCTGTCGCGCGCCGGCCGGGGAGACCGGGGCGTCCGCGTCAGCGTCCATGGGGGCCGGCCGGCCCTCGAGCTCGTCCGCGGACTGCCGGCCGAGCTCCGGTGGGTGCTCCTCGACGGCTGCGACCGCTCGGAGCTCGAGGCGTTCGCCGCGGAGCTCGGGCCGCGTGGCGCGCACCTGCTGGTCGAGGTGGTCTCGGCCACGGAGGCCGCTGTCGCCCGCAGTGTCGGCGCCCACGGCCTGGTAGCCAAAGGCCACGAAGCCGGGGGACGGGTCGGCGAAGAGACCAGCTTCGTGCTGCTCCAGCGACTCCTCCGGGACGGCGGGCTCCCGGTCTGGGCCCGGGGTGGCATCGGCATCCATACCGCCGCCTCCTGCCTGGCGGCGGGGGCTGCCGGCGTCTGCCTGGACGCGCAGCTCGTCCTCACCCGCGAGGCCCGCGGGCTGGGCGAGAGCGTTCGGGAGGCCGCGCGGAGGGCCGACGGCTCCGAGAGCCTCTGCCTGGGAGCCGAGCTCGGCGAGGGCTACCGTCTCTACCACCGCCAGGGCCGCCCCCTGTCCAGCGAGCTGGTGGAGCGCGCCTCCCTGCTGGCGGCCGAGGCCACCTCCCACCCGGACGCCCGCGGCGAGATCCTGGAGCGGTGGCGCCGGGAGGTCGCGGCCGCGGCCCGCGCCTCTGACGGTGCCTGGCATCTCGGTCAGGATCTGGCGTTCGCCGCCCCCCTGGCCGCGCGCCACGGAACCGTCGGCGGCGTCGTCCAGGCGATCCGCGGCCAGGCGGTGCGCCTCGCCGCCAGGGCCGCCGAGCTTCGGCCTCTGGCCGAGGGCTCGGCCCTGGCCCGCTCCCACGGCACCCGCTATCCGATCGTCCAGGGGCCGATGACCAGGGTGAGCGACCGCGCCACCTTCGCCCGGGCGGTGGCCGACGCCGGGGGCCTCCCCTTCCTCGCCCTCGCCCTCCTCCGGGCCGGCGCCGTGCGGAAGCTCCTCGCCGAGACCCGGGAGCTCCTCGGCGAGCGCCCGTGGGGCGTCGGGATCCTGGGCTTCGTGCCGCTCGAGCTTCGCGCGGAGCAGCTCGCCGAGATCGGGCGCTGCCGCCCGGCCTTCGCGCTCATCGCCGGCGGCCGGCCGGACCAGGCGGCCCTCCTGGAGCGCCAGGGGGTTCCCACCTATCTCCACGTCCCATCCCCCGCCCTGCTCTCCCTCTTCCTCGCCGAGGGGGCGCGCCGGTTCGTCTTCGAGGGGCGCGAGTGCGGCGGCCACGTCGGCCCCAGGACGAG
>Ga0210123_1001523_pt1 | contig 11634 bp, 11 predicted proteins | sample Muzzi_PWB_D2_FD_185535 | JGI IMG/M metagenome (GOLD analysis project Ga0210123, IMG submission 185535) | Wetland microbial communities from San Francisco Bay, California, USA, that impact long-term carbon sequestration - Muzzi_PWB_D2 (SPAdes) | ecosystem: Environmental > Aquatic > Marine >... | reverse complement strand
CCCCCACCGCCGCTCCGCCCCGTGCGATCGGGAGCGACTGGGTGAGCATATAGGTACCAGCCGCGGTCAGCCGGAACGCGCCCTGGCTCCACCCCACCCACAGAGCCACCGATTCTCCCGTCCAGTCCTGGCGGACGCTCCCGGGAAACCGCTCCAGGTATTCGTCGCCTAGGTGGCTGCTCTCATGGAAGTACTGGAGGGTGACATCCCACGCCGCCCGCCGGTGCGTCAGGTCGAACCCGACGCGCCAGTCGTTACTGATGAGCGCCGATTTGGGGTCATCCAGGCTGAAGCGCCCCGTCACGGCAACGGCAAAACCCAGCGTCAGCGGCCGGGGTCCGCGCCGGAGGGCGATCAAGCCAAACCCCTCGCCGATGCTGACGTCCCCTTCCGTCTCCTTCCCGAAGGCATTGTCCGGCCGGGCGACCTGGATGACCCGGCCGACCAGGCCGTTGACCCGTGGACTCGCCAGGGGGAACTCGAAGTCGGGAACCGCCGGGAAGAGACGTTCCCCTTGGCCGGCCAGGGTCCCGTGCAATGCGAGAGCTGCCAGGGCAGCGATCCAGACGATCCGCCGGTGGGGGTGGGCTGGTCGGGGGTCTGGCATGCGACACTCCTCCAAGGCGTGACGGTTGCCCGTTTCGGGTTGACATCGGCCGGGGGCCTGTCGAGCTTTTCGGGCTGAGGGGTCCGGCCAATCGCACGACCGGTCTCTATGGTTCGGCACCAAACAATAAGCTCAGGAAGGCCGGAGTCACACGCATGCTGCTCTCGACCGTGTTCGCCGTCGCTGCCGCAACCGCCGGCGCGGTGCAAATGTCCCAGATGTCCACCCCAGCTGACACGTCGGCGGCCTCGCTCACGATGACGATCGACTCCTCCCACAAGGAGGTCGTCCTGACGGTGGGGCCGTTTGACCTCCCCGACCGGAGCGGGGAGGACATCCACGCGCATCACGGTGCCGGGCACGACACGCCGGTCTACCATTTCAACTGGCCGATCGACGGTTGGCTCCGCGGGTTCCGCATCGAGGTGGTGGACGGCGAGGGGACGGTGCTACCGCGGCGGATCATGCACCACATGATCATGGTGAATTTCGACCGACGCCAGCTGATATACCACGCTGCCGAACGCCTCCTCGGTGCGGGCTCGGAGACGGCCGACTACGTCCTCCCGAAGACGATCGGCGTGCCGGTGACGCCGGGGAGCGACCTGGGGATGTACATCGCTTGGCACAACGACACCGGCGCCCCGATCGAGGGCGCCTACCTCCGCATGTCCATGGTCTGGACCCCCAAGAACCAGGTGCCGCAACCACTGGCCACGCTCCCGGTGTACTTCGATGTGAATCTGGAGGTGGGCGGGACCAATACCTTTGACATCCCCGCCGGCCAGTCCAGCAAGACTTACGACTTTACCGTCCCCGTGGGCGGCCGGCTCCTGGGCGTCAGCGGCCATCTCCACGACTACGGGGAGCGGGTTCAGCTCCAGGACGCCACGACCGGGAAGGTCCTGGCGGAGGTCGAGGCCTCCGTGGACAAGCGCGGCCGGATCGAGGGGATGGAGCGGAAGCTCTTCGGCGTGAGCGGTCGCGGCCTCAAGCTGGAGGCCAACCACCCCTACCGCGTGGTGGGGATGTACAACAACCCGACCGGCCACACCATCGAGCTGGGCGCCATGGCCAGCATGGTGGGCATCTTTGCGCCGGACGATCTGGGTGACTGGCCGCAACTCGACCCCGCCGACCCGATGATCAAGAAGGACCTCGCGTCGCTCTCCGAGCTCAGCGGCCAGATGATGCAGATGCATCACACCGATGACCCGGACGACGAGGGACACGCCCACGAGGGGGAGCACGAGAGCCACGACGACCACAAGGACGATCACGACCACTAGATCCGACGCCCGGTGGCGCCGATTCGGACAGGCCCCCGCACACGCGGGGGCCTGTCGCCTATGGGGCCCCGGTCACTCGAGAATCCGGCGCGCCCCCACCCAGCGGCGCCACCACCACCGACCGTAGACGTCGTCGGGGCTCAGCTCGCTCATCTGCACCCCCTGGGAGGCACTGTGGATGAAGCGGCCCTCCCCGACGTAGAGCCCCACGTGGGTGACCGGCCCGCCGCGAGTGCTGAAGGTCAGGATGTCCCCGGGACGGAGCGCATCCAGGTCCTTCTCGACCTTGGCACCCGCTCGCGCCTGGTCTCGGCTGACCCGTGGGAGGGCGATCCCTTGCGTGCCGTAGGCGTGTTGGATGAGCCCCGAGCAATCGAATCCCCCGTCCGCGCCCCCTCGCCCTCCCCACACATAGGGTCGGCCCATCGCCGCGGTCGCCGCCTCCACGACCGCGCTCAGCCGCTCGGCCGTCGCGCCGCTGGCCCCCGCGGCCGTCAACGCCGACTCCACCGCCGGCGCGTCGGGCGGCGGTTCCTCCGGCGGGGCAACCGTGTAGGCGGGTTGGGGGGGTGGGCCGCCGGTACTCCAAAACACCCGAAAGCGGGCGCCGAGTTGGAGGCCGGAGAGGTCCGGCGCGGAGATCGTGTGGTAGCGCCCCTCGAAGGCCAACGAGAGGAAGTCCAAGGGCACGGCCTCGAATCCGGCCCCCGCCGTCCAACCCGACCAGAGCACATCCGAGTCGCCGGTGGTAAAGCCGCCCTCCACGCCACCGATCAGGTAGATGCCGGGCTCGCCGCCCTCGAATACCGTCACCTCGCCGCCGAGGCCCCAAAGGGCCCGCCGATAGTCGCCGCGCGGTGTGAGGCGCGTCCCATAGAGGGCCCCACCCAGCGGCCCGAGGAGGCGGTGCGTGTAGCTCAGGCTATAGACCGATGCGTCGGGGGATGCCACGAGTCGGCTGGCTTGGAACGCGACCCCCTGGGCGTCCGCCTGGCCTGGGAACGCGCCCAGGAGGACCAGGGGCCAGGCGGCCCTCCGTCGAGAACCGATCACCGGCCGTCGGGGGTGGGTCTCCCCGTGCGGAGGTCGACGGTGTAGCGGGCCACCGGCCGGCACTTGAGCCAGAGGTCGGCGCGGAGCGTCGAATCGTCGACCAGGACGGGAGCGGCGCCGGTATAGAGCAGGGGGACCTTGAACGCGGAGTCCCGCCGGATCTCGATCACACGCTCGACGCAGGTAGCGCCGGCCGAGTCGCGTGCCTCTCGGGCGTCGGTCAACCAGACATCGCCCAGCGGGGTGGTGAGGACGAGGGAATCGGCGGGGACCGTCTCGGTCATCGCCGAGGAGCCGGAGTCCGCCGCCGGCGGAGACGCGTCTCTCGCGCCGGAGCACGCCATGAGACCGGCGCACCCCACGGCGAGGAGGGTGCGCCGGTCTGTTCGATGTGGGGTACCGCAAGCGTGATGGATCATGGCTTGGTCAGGATGTCGGAGGTATCGGGGGTGGCGTCCTCGTCGACATGGAGGACATGGCGGAGCTCGGGCGACCGGCGCAGCAGGCGGGTCCAGAGAAGGAGGCCGAGGAAGGCCGACACCCCCGACGCGGCGACCGTGATGGCGACGCCGATCCAGGGGCTCCCGAATCCGGTGGCGATGGAGGCGCCGATCCCCCCCCCAAAATGCGAAGCTGCCCACGCCACGAGAGGCGTGAGCAGCCAGCCCAACGTTCGCGCCAGGATCCGAAGGAGCCGCATCCTCCTACGCTGGGCGCCGTCCCAGCGAAGTCACCAGGGCTGCGAGCGCGATCCCGGGAAGGAAGGCAACGCCGAATGTCGGAAGGGTCCAGGCCGCGCCCGGGAAGTGAATGAGGACCGCGAACACGGCGACGGCTGCGGCCAGGGCGATGGCGGTCACCATCAGGCCAAGGAGCGAGGGCGACCCCGACTTGTTGGCCTGGTTGGCCAGAACGGTGGCCCCCATCCAGGGGAGGAACGTCCCGACCATCCACCAGATGGGATGGTACCACCAGTTGCTACCGCCGCCGATGGCGAGCCACCGGTTGGTATATGTGCCGAGGGGCTGAAGCACTGTGACGTCGACGGCGAGGAAGACCACGGCCGCGCCCAGGCCAATCCCGGCCGCGGCCGCGATGCCGTCCCCCGTCCGGGCCTTGGTCCACAAGCCCGGGAGCCCGGCTACCGCGGCCAGGCCGATGACCAGGATGACGGCCTCGAGTCCGAGCTCGACGGGGCCCGCGAGAAAGCGCGACACCAGCGAGAAGGCGAACACGGTGCCCGCCTCGATGAGGCCTAGGGCAACCGCGGAACGAACGATATGGGGGACCGCAGTGAAGTCGTAGGTGCGGTGGGCTTCCACTGCCGAGCTCATGGACGCTCCTCGGGCCGAGAGGTTCGGGGAACCGGGCAGAAGTATAGTGGCCCCCCAGGGGGAAGGCCAACCACATGCTACCAGGCGAGTCCGAGATGGCGGGCGGCGATCCGCAGGCCGAGGAGGGTGAGCCCCGGCGAGGTCCGATCGACGGTACGACAGAGCGGCACGATGATGTCGGCGAGACCTCCCGTGGCGACCACGGCCGGGACGTCGGGGGTAGGCCACTCCTCCCGGATCCGCCGCACGATGCCATCCACCGCCTCCGCCGCACCGTACAGGACGCCGGCCTTGATACAGTCTTCGGTGCGCCGGCCGATGACCCGAGCGGGCGGCGTGAGCTCGGTGGCGGGGAGCTTGGCGGCCTTCTGTGTCAGCTGGTCGGCGGAGGTCCGGATGCCGGGCATGATGACGCCCCCGATGAAACGCCGGTCGCCCGTGACACAGTCGAACGTGGTCGCCGTTCCGAAGTCGACGACGATGGCGTCGCCCCCAAAGAGATCGAGCGCCGCGAGTGAATTCACGATGCGGTCCGCCCCCACCCCGAGTGGCTCGTCGACGTCCAGCCGAAGTGGGAGGTCGCTGCTGGGATCTAGCGACCGCACCGCACTCCCCGTGACGCGCTCGAGCCCCCGCACCACCGCGCGCGTCACCGTAGGGGCGACGGACGCCACCAAAGTGGCGCGCACCTCATTGGGCGAGTGTCCCGCGTGCACGGTGAACCCGCCGATCGCACTGGCCCACTCGTCGGGCGTGCGGTCCGGGAGGGTGGTCATGCGCCAGCTGGCCAGGAGCTCGTCACCCCGAAAGAGGCCGGCGGTGATCTCCGTGTTCCCGACGTCGAGGGTCAGCAGCATGGGCCAATCTAGGCGGGCGGGGTACTCGGCGTCACGTCCGGCGCCGGCGCGGCCGTCGCGATCACCAGCCCTTCCGAGCTCCGGAGGAGGCGCGGAGGACCACCCTCGGCCGCGACGCGGAGGGCACCGTCCTCGCTGATTCCGCGGCACACACCGACGGTGGGGCCAAGCACCGTGCGGCCGGCAAGCCAATCCCGGGCCGCAAAGGCGGCAAGCTCGTCGGCGTCGAGGGTGGGTCGATCCACCTCGATTGTTCGGATGACCGACACGGCCATGGCCCGCACCTCATCGAGCCGGACGCCGGAGCGGTGCTCCGCGAGGGAGGTGGCGCTTCCGCTGACCGCCTCGGGGACCGCATTCTCCACGTTGATCCCCACGCCGATCACCGCCCAGGCGAGGTCGGCCCCCTGCCAGCGAAGCTCGCACAGGATGCCGCCCACCTTCCGTCCGGCGAGCATCAGGTCGTTGGGCCACTTCACCTCCACAGGCGTCCCGCTCACCCGCTCCAGCGCCTCGGCGAGGGCCAACCCGACCCGGAGGCTCAGCACCCCGGCCGGTGGCGCGCCGGCCGGCCGGCGGAGGACGCTCAGCCACAGGCCACCGCGCGGCGCATGCCAGACGCGGCCGCGCGCCCCACGGGCCTTGGTCACGACATCCGCGGCAATCGCGGTCCCGTCGGGGGCGCCCCGTGCCGCCAAGGCGTGCAGCGCGTCGATGTTGGAGTGTGCGGAGGCCACGTGGTGGAACTCGGCCGTCATCAGCGAAGCCCAAACCATAGAAGGGTGAAGGCACCGAGTGTCAGGCAATAGGGGGCGAATCGATGGAACCGGCCGTCCCGGAGGAGAGCGACCAGGAAGCGGATGGCCACAATCCCCGAGACGAGCGCGGCCGCGAAGGCCCAGAGGCTCCCGGGCGACAAGACTTGGGAGAGGTCCGTGATCTTCCGGGCTTCGAGGAGGCCGCTCCCGGCGATGACGATGACCGCCATGAGAAAGGAAAATTCGGCGGCAGGCCTTGGGGCGACGCCGCCCCAGAGCGCGGCAGCGATCGTGCTCCCCGAGCGCGACACCCCTGGGATGATAGCCAGGGCCTGCGCCAGGCCGATGCCCACCGCGCCGAGGTACCCGGGCTCGGGCGTGGGGTCGCGCGGGCGGAGCGAGCGGGTGCTCCAGAGGATGGCGGCGGTCAGGAGGAACCCCATGCCCACCAGCACGTGGGAGTGGAAGATCCGTTCGATCGGCGCTTCGAGAAAGACGCCCACCAGGGCGGCCGGCACCGTGGCGACTGCGAGGAGGATGGTGTAACGCCAGCTGGGGCCGTCCCGCCGTACGAGACCCACCAGGAGCGAGGCGACACGCCGGTGATAGACGACGAGGACGGAGGTGAGCGTCGCCAGATGGACGAGAACTTCGAAGAGGACGCCGGGCGGGCGGACACCGAGGAGGCCCTCGACCACCACCAGATGGCCGGAGCTCGAGATCGGGAGGAACTCCGAGAGCCCCTGGATCATGCCCAGGACGAGCCCTTCCCACCATCCGACGTTCACGTCAGCGCCTTCTGGTAGGCGGCCTCGTACAACGGCACGATGGTCTCGGCGTCGAACATGGCGGCCTTGGCCGCCGCGGCCAGGCGCATGGCCGCGTGCTTGTCCGGATTGCGGAGGAGCTCAGTGGCGCGCCGCCCCATCGCCTCGACCGAGCCTGCCGGCTCGAGGATCCCGTCGACTCCGTCGTCCACCACCTCGGGGAGCCCGCCGGCCCGCGACCCGACGACTGGGGCGCCGCAGGCCATCGCCTCGAGTGCGGCGAGCCCAAAAGACTCGGCCTGGGAGGGGAGGAGGAAGAGGTCCGTGGCCTGGAGGAGTGGGGCGACGGTATCGAGCCGCCCGAGGAATCGAATGTCGTCGGCAACGTGGAGTTGGCGCGCCTCGGCCTCGGCTTCCTCGCGGTCCGGCCCGTCTCCGATCATGACAAGGGTGGCGGGGAGCGCCTGGCGGATGCGGGCGAAGATCCGGATGACGTCCTTGACGCGCTTCACTTCCCGGAAGTTGGACATATGGGCGATCACCTTGTGCCCCGCCGGTGCCAGGCCATCGCGGCACGGGGCCTCGTGGACCCGGTATTCGCGGAGGTTGACGAAATTGGGGATGACCTTGAAGTCGCATCCCTGGCACCCGAACGCCCGGATCGTCTCGTCCTTGAGATACCGGGAGACGGCCGTGACCATGTCGGACCGTTCGATGGAGAACTTGGTGATGGCGTAGAAACTGGCCTCCTGACCGACCAGGGTGATGTCTGTGCCGTGAAGGGTGGTAATGACTTTGATGGGATATCCTGCCTGCTCCAGCATCTGTTTGGCCAGCCATGCGGTGGTGGCGTGAGGGATGGCGTAGTGGACGTGGAGGACCTCGAGCCGTTCGCGCATGGCGACCTCGTGCTGCTGCGAGGCGAGGGCCAGCGTATACGGGTAGTACTCGAACAGCGGGTAGCGGCTGATCCGCGTGTCCACCTCGTGGAAGTAGACCCGCTCCGCGTACTCGCGGAGGCGAAACGGGGAGGCGTACGTGATGAAGTGAACCTCGTGCCCGCGACGGGCCAGCTCGAGACCCAGTTCCGTAGCGACCGCCCCGGAGCCGCCGTACGTCGGATAGCAGGTGATACCGATGCGCATGAGGGTGCCTTCTACGGCCCGGCGTCTTCGCGCCAGGCCGTGACGATGTCCTCGGCCACCGCCTCGGCCGGCCGGGAGCCGTCGAGCGCCATCACCGGACCGTGGAGTTGGTGCCGAAACCAGGTTTCCTGCCGCTTGGCATATCGCCGCGTGCTGACGGTGATCGCCTCGGCCACACTGTCGCGCGACCGGTGCCCGTGCAGGTACTCGACCGCCTCCCGCACGCCGATGGTGTCGAGGCCGGGCGCGCGCGGGGGATGCCCCTCCGACAACACCGCGGCCACTTCCTCGATCAGCCCTCGCGCCATCATCTGCGAGGCCCGGTGGGCGATCCGCTGTTGGAGGACCGGTCGCGGCACCGTCAGCAGCACATGCCACGGTGCCACGGCGCCCTCGGTCCGTGCCACCCGTTGCCAGTGCGACAACGGCCACCCCGTGAGGAACGCTACCTCGATGGCCCGCGTGGCCCGTTGACGGCCTCCGCCGTGGAACCCGGGGTCGAGGCGCGTGGCATGGCGAACGAGCTCGGCGGGCGACAGGTTCCCTGCCCACACCTGGATCGCCTCCCGTCCCGCTGAGTCAAGCGGTGGCTCCACGAACAGGCCATCGACCAGGGCCCGGACGTAGAGGCCGGTCCCGCCGACGACCACCGGCTGCCGGCCACGGACGCGGATGTCCGTAATCCAACGCGGCGCATCGCGGGCAAACTGTCCCGCGCTGTACCGCCGCCCGGGGTCCACCTGGTCCAACCCGTGGTGCGGGAGGCGGGCCAAGTCGCGCGGGGTCGGCTTGGCGGTGGCGATATCGAGCCGCCGGTAGACTTGCCGCGAGTCGGCTGACACGACCTCGATCGGCAGGCGCTCCGCGAGGGCGAGCGCGACCGCCGTCTTCCCCACCCCCGTCGGGCCCACCAGAATGGGGACCCTACCGACGCCCAAAGCGGCGCTCCAACTCCTCACGCGGCAGCTGCACGATCGTCGACCGGCCGTGGACGTCGTGTGGCGGGAGCGCAGTGGCAAACAACTGCGCCAGCAGCTCCCGCATCTCGCGGTCGTCGAGGGGCTCCCCCGCCTTGACGGCCGCCCGGCAGGCAAAGGTCGCCGCGAACCGCTCCAGCGCGTTGCTCCATCCGCCGAACCGGCCACGCGCCAGGTCTGCCACCATCTCCCGGAAGCAGCGCAGCGGGTCGAACCGTGGATGCGGGTTCGGGACGACGGCGATCTTGACCGTCCGGCCACCGAATCCTTCCACCTCGTAACCGATCCGCGCGATCGTGTCCCCGTGGTCCTCCAGGACGTCCAGCTCTTCGTCCGTCAACTCGGTGGTGAGCGGTATCAAGAGCCGTTGCCCCACCGCGTCCTCGCCCGAGAGCTGGGCCATGACGCGCTCGTACAGGATCCGTTCGTGGGCCGAGTGTTGGTCCACGAAGACCAGTCCGTGAGCCGACTCGTACACGATGTAGCTGAGAAAGAGCTGAGACAGCCGTGTCGGTGCCGCTCCGGCCTCCGGACGCGCCGGCTCGGTCGCCTCGGTGTCCTCCCCGGTCGTCCCTCCCGGCAGCGCCGCACTGCCGGCGTCGGGGAACAACTCCCGGAAGTCGGTCTGGCCCCCGGCGGCCTCCACGCGCGGGCGCCAATCGCCGATCCGCGTCGAGCTCACCAGCTCTCCTAGCGTCATCCGGACCGTGTCCTCCACCACGCGCTCGAGGCCGGCGTGATCCCGGAAGCGCACCTCCAGTTTGGTGGGGTGGACGTTCACGTCCACTTGGTCGGGATCGACCCGGACCGCGAGGAACATCGAGGGGCGGTCGCCGGGATGGATCGCGGCGCGGTACCCCGCCTCCGCGGCGCGGATGAGAAACGGATCCTTGAATGGCCGCCCATTCACTAGCAGTTGGGTACGTCGGCCGGTCGGCTTGGATTCCCCCGGGCGCTGAATGTAGCCCTCGAGGAAGAAGGCTCCTGCGGCGCCGTCCACCGGGATCAGCGAGTCCACGATGTCCGGCCCCCACACCGCGGCGAGGCGCTCCCGGCGATGCTGTCCCGGCGGGACGAACAGCCGGGGACGGCCGTCGACGGTGAGTTCGAAGCCCACGTCGGGATGCGACAGGGCCATCGTCGCCACCGCGTTGTGGGCCGACCGCGTTTCGCTCGAAACGGACCGGAGGAACTTCCGCCGCGCCGGTGTATTGAAGAAGAGTGCCCGTACGGCCACCGTCGTCCCGCGCTGGCGCGCCACCGGTCCGACGTGGTCCAGCCGGCCGCCGGTGACGCGGACCTCGGTCCCCTCGCTCCGGCCGTCCGACGTGGTCAACGCAAAGCGCGAGACGGACGCGATTGCCGGGAGCGCCTCCCCGCGAAATCCAAACGTGGTCACACCGACGAGGTCCGCCGCCGCCCGGATCTTGCTGGTGGCATGACGGTCCAGCGCGAGGATGGCGTCGTCTCGCCCCATCCCGGACCCGTCGTCGCTGACCTCTATCAGCGTCTTCCCGCCCGCGGTGAGGTTGATGCGCACCACGGTGGCCCCGGCATCCACGGCGTTCTCGACCAGCTCCTTGACGACCGAGGCCGGGCGTTCCACCACCTCGCCGGCCGCGATCTGGTCCGCGACCGCGTCGGGGAGGATGGCGACCCGCCGGGACCCTGGCCGGGTCTCGCGCGAGCCGGTGTCGGTCACGGGCATCGGGTTCGGGGGGTGGTGGTGGTCACGACCCGGAAAGATAGTCACCCACGACTAGGAGGGCCGGCCGCGGAACCCAGCCACGCCGGTCGTTCGGGGTTTGGACCAGTGCCCAACCTGGCCGCTCCTCTACCAGCCACACGGTGGTCCCGGCTGGGGTCTGCTGCAATTCGGGCGCCCGGCCGTGGGGCGAGACGGCGAGCGGGACGTCGCGACTGATGATGCCGCGCGGCCGGGCATCCCACCATCCGACGAGCGCAGCCCCCCCCGCGAGGAGGACGCCGAGCGCGAGGAGGAGCCGCCAGCGTCGGCGTGAGCGACGGGCCACGGCCAATCCTACCCAACCTACGAGCCAGCATGCGCCGGCCAGGGCGAGCAGCTCGGACGCCCGAAAGGGTGGAACGTACAGGCGCCGGCCCGACACCGGGTCCGGGGCGGGCACGAGGGCCAGCGCCCGCCGCACCGTTCCATTCCTCGGCGCCAGGCTCAACGCCTCCTGCCAGGCCGCCGCCGCCTCCCAGGTGTGGCTAAGGCGGTACTCCGCTGCGCCGAAATTGTAACGCGGGGCCGGGTTCCACGGCTCGGCTCGGGCGACGCCGGCAAAGCCGTCCGCGGCGGCGGCGAGCGCGCCCGTGTCGTACAGCTTCACCGGCCCAGGAGTCTGGCTCAGACCGACGAGCAGCACCCCCACGGCGAGCGCCGTGAAGGCCCGTTCGCGACCCGCGGCCGGCGGACCGGCGGCGAGCTCGTCGCACAAGGCGTGGAGGTGACGGGCGAGGGCGCGGTCCTGGTCGTTCCCCTCAGGTCCGTACCGGCTGAACAGGAGTCGGCGACGCATCGCTTCCACCCGGTCGGCGAGCGACTCCTCCACGCCGGCCACCTCGAGGGCGGCGACCAACTCCTCGCCCCCTTCGTGATCGGGAGGGAGATACAACCGCAAGAGCGACTCGAATCGGCGCTCTGCCGCGCGGAGGTCGGTGACCGGGCGAGGGGGTGGTGGTCTCCGCCGGGGCCGAGGAATCCGGCGCAGGCCCACGAGGAGGGGAGGAAGCCCAAAGAGGACGGCCCACCCCCACGGCGGGACGCGGTCGAGCCAGCGGGTCATGCCGGAAGGATCGCGCGTCAGCAGTGGCGGTGGGAGG
>Ga0210123_1001522_pt1 | contig 11641 bp, 11 predicted proteins | sample Muzzi_PWB_D2_FD_185535 | JGI IMG/M metagenome (GOLD analysis project Ga0210123, IMG submission 185535) | Wetland microbial communities from San Francisco Bay, California, USA, that impact long-term carbon sequestration - Muzzi_PWB_D2 (SPAdes) | ecosystem: Environmental > Aquatic > Marine >... | reverse complement strand
TCGCGGCGCTCATCGAGGGGTTCTTCCGCCAGCTCGTTCACGGCGAGCTGCCCCGGTACCTGGTGACCGTCGCCTCGACCCTGCTCTGGCTCTGGTACTTCACCCTCTGTGGGCGGGGCCAGGCCTCCGGGGAGGGGGATCGGTGAGCGCTCGCTCGGAGAGCGGAGCGGTCCGCATCACGACGCCGGAGGGCCTGGAGATGACTTTCCAGCTCGCCGACGTCGGCCAGCGGCTCGCCGCGTTCGCCGTCGACGTCGGCGTGATCGTCGTCGGTACTCTGCTCCTCGCCCTCGCCGCGTGGGCCGTCACGAACCTGGTGCCGATGAGCGGCCTGGTGGTCGGTGTGACCCTGGTCGCCGTCTTCCTCCTCCAGAGCTTCTACTTCGTCGTCTTGGAGCTCCAGTGGCAGGGCTCGACGGTGGGCAAGAAGAGTCAACGAATCCGGGTGATCAGCCGCGACGGCGGTCCCCTGACCGCCGGCATGGTCTTCGCCCGCAACGTCACCCGGCAGGTGGAGATCACGCTGCCGCTCCTGGTGATGCTGGCGCCCAGGTCGCTGGCCCCCGAAGCGCCCCAGTGGACCGCGCTCGCGGCTCTGGTCTGGGCTGTCGTGCTGCTCGGCTTTCCGACCTTCAACCGGCACCGCGTGCGGCTCGGAGACCTGGCAGCCGGAACGCTGGTGATCGCCGAGCCGAAGGCCGTGCTCGAGCCCGACCTGGCCCGGGCCGAGGCACGGACGGAAGACGCCGACGTGGTGTTTTCGGCGGCTCAGCTCGACATCTACGGCAACCGGGAGCTGCAGGTGCTCGAGACCATCCTGCGGAGCGAGCCGACGGCGGAGACCGGGGCGCTGCTCCACACCGTGGCGGGGAAGATCCAGCGCAAGATCGGTTGGGCGCCGCCGCCCGGCGAGCCAGCGGTCCATCCACGGCGGTTCCTGGTGGCCTTCTACGCCGCCCAGCGCCGCCGCCTGGAGCACAAGCTCCTCCTCGGCAAGCCCCAGGAAAAGAAGGTGGATGGGGGCTCGGTCTGATCCCGCTCAGCTCAGCGCTTCCGCCAGAAGGCCATGAAAATGATGCACCCCCTGCTCGCGGGTGGGGGAGTAGCGGCCCCGGTCGTAGAGGCGGGAGCCCATGCCCTGCTGGACCGACTCGACGATCGCCTCGTCCTCGCGCTCGACCTTGTCGAGCTCCGCTCCGGCGCCGGTGTCGAGGCGGGAGGGATCGTGAACGTACGTGCGGAACAGGACCTTCGTCCGGTCCGGCGCGAGCGGCAGGATCAGGTTGACGGAGATGCCCCAGGGGTAGACGTTCATCATCAGGTTGGGGAAGAGCCACCAGTAGTAGGCGGCGATCCGGCGCTTGCCGGTCGGGTCGAAGTCTGGCGAGGACTCGGGTAGGTCGAAGGCGTCCTCGCCGTCGGCCGCGACCCCGAGCTGGAGGTTCGACCAGCGGTAGATCTCCGTGGCGTAGCTGCCGTAGTCGAGCGCCTGGGCGAGAGCAGGGTGGACGAACGGGATGTGGAAGCCCTCGAGGTAGTTCTCGACGTAGAGGGCCCAGTGGGCACGCACCAGGTAGTCGCGCGAGCGCGTCGGCTCGGGCGTCAGCTCGCCCAGGGGGAACCAGTCCAGGCGCTCGCGCATGGGCTCCACCAGCTCGTCGAACGAGCAGGCCGGATCGAGGGAGGTGAACGCGAACTTGCCCCAGAGCTCGAGCGGGAGCTCGGGCAGGTCGTCCCGCTCCGAGGGGAAGCCCTCGGCCTCCGAGAACTCGGGCATGGAGAGCATCGTGCCGTCGAGCCGGAAGCGCCGCCCGTGGTAGCGACAGCGCAGGTCCCGGCAGCGGCCGGCGTGCTCGGCGACCAGCGTGCCCCGGTGGGTGCAGACGTTCGACAGACAGCGCAACCGGTCGTCGTCGCCGCGCGCCAGGAGCAGCGGCTCGTCGAGCATGCCGGGCAGCAGGGTGAAGGGTTGCACCTGCCCCGGCGGGCGCAGGGGATCAACGTCTCCCGCGTACTGCCAGCTTCGGGCGAACAGGCGGTTCCTGGAGGTCGCGAACAGCTCGGTGGAACGGTAGAAGCGGGCCGGCAGGGTCTCTGCGCGGCGGATGTCGGGATCGATCGCGATCGGATCTCTGGCGGTCATGGCGGCTCCTCCCTGGTGATCGATGGTGCCAGTGTCGCGCGAGCTGGCCCAAGTCGCGCTAGAATAACGGTTCTCGACGCCCGTCGTCGCCAGCCTTCGACCCCCCGGCCGACCGGATCTCGGATCTCACGGTCGACCGCGGAGAGGGTCGGTGGCCACGGGCGCATGCTTGTATGGCGATAGGCGTTGGCGAAGTGTGACGAGGTCGCAACGAACGATATGACGTTTCAGGAGCGAAGGATCAAGCGGCGTCTGCTGCGGGAGCTGGTCGACGAGAACGTCGATCTGATCTCCGGCGGCAGCGGCCGTCCCGGCCGCCGCCGGCCGGGCCGCCTGGCCCGCGTCGCGCGGATGGCTCTCCTGGTGGCCACGCCCCTCGCCCTGGTCGCTTCGACCCTGGTGATCTCGGGCGCCGTCCTGCCGGGCTTCTCGTCCGCGCACGGCAGGGTCGGGGAGCTGGGGACGGAACCCTCGGCGGATGTGCTCGAGCGGCCGGCCCAGGGAGCGAAAGCGCCGGGCCCCGAGCCCGCGACCGCCGACACCGCTCCGGACGAAGCCGACCTCCTTGCCGCGTTCACCACCCCGGAGCCGATCGACGCGTCGGTCTTCCCCCTCGGCGTGCGGCGCATCGTCCTCGATCCCGGGCACGGCGGTGAGAACCTGGGCACCAAGACGCCCCGGGGGCTCGAAGAGAAGTTCTTGACCCTCGACATCACCCACCGTGTGGAGCAGGCCCTGGTCGAGCGCGGCTTCGAGGTCCTCCTGACGCGTCAGGGCGACGACTCGGTGACGCTTCAGGAGCGGGCCCAGCTCGCCAACGACGAGCGGGCCGACATCTTCGTGTCGGTTCACGTCAACTGGCTGGTCGGCAGTCGCGAAAGCGGCATCGAGACCTACTACCTGGGTCCGACCGACGACCCGTTCCTGACCAGCCTGGCGGCGCGCGAGAACCGGGAGTCGGGGCACACCCTGGCCGAGCTGCGCGAGATCCTGGACGGCATCTACGCCGGCGTGCGCCACGACAAGTCCCAGGAGCTGGCGGCGTCCATCCAGCGCTCGATGGTCCGGTCGCTGCGCAAGGTCAACCGGGCGGTGCGCGACCGGGGGGTCAAGACCGCTCCGTTCCTCGTTCTGGTCGACACCAAGATGCCCGCGGTGCTCGCCGAGGTGGCCGCGCTGTCGAACGAGGCGGAGGCGGAGATGCTGGAGAAGCCCCTGTACCGCGACTACATCGCCGACTCCCTGGCCGCCGGCATCCTGGCCTACGCCGAGGCGCTGGGCCAACCCCCCGAGCTGCCCGCGCCGGAGCCGCGGGCCACGAGCATCGCCGCCGTCGAGGCGCCGTAGACGTTCCCCGAGCCGAAGAAAGGAAGATCGATCGATGAGTGACGACCAGCGGGTCCTCCACGTGGGGATCGACCTCGGAACCTCCCGGAGCTCCATTGCCGCCTCCAACAAGGAGCGGCACGTGGTCCAGAGCTACGTCGGCTGGCCGGCCGACATGGTCGCCCGCAAGGTGCTCAAGAAGACCGTGCTGGTGGGAGACGAAGCGCTCGAAAACCGGCCCATGCTCGACCTGCACCGGCCCCTCGAGGAGGGGCTGATCAAGACCGGCTCGACCCGGGACGAGGAGGCGGTGGGGGAGCTGCTGCTCCATCTGCTCCGCCTCGCCGGGGCCGAGAAGGGCAACGGCTCGCCGCCGGTGCGGGCGGTGGTCGGGGTGCCGGCCAAGGCGCTCCGGGTCAACAAGCAGAGCCTGCGCGACGCCGTGGCGCCGCTGGTCGACAGCGTGATGATCGTCTCCGAGCCGTTCGCCGTCGCCTACGGCCTCGACGCTCTGCTCCACGCCATGATCATCGACGTCGGCGCGGGCACCGCCGACTACTGCGTGATGCGCGGGCGCATCCCGACCGAGGAGGACCAGCGCACCCTGACGACGGCCGGCGACTGGGTGGACGAGCAGCTCGCCGGGTTGATCCAGGAGGCGTACCCGGAGGCGGACTTCACCATCCACATGGTGCGCGAGTGGAAGGAGCGCTACAGCTTCGTCGGCGAGTCGAAGGACCGGATCAAGGTCTCGGCGCCCGTCGACGGCCGGCCGACGGAGCTCGACATCACGGACCAGATGCGCGCCGCCTGCGAGGCGCTCCTGCCGCCGATGATCGAGACCATGGTCGACCTGCTGTCTCGGGTCGACCCCGACTATCAGGACCGGGTGCGCAACAACGTCATCCTGTCGGGCGGCACGGCGCTGATCAAGGGCCTCGGAGCCCGGCTCCAGAGCGAGCTCGGAGAGATCGGCGGCGGCCGGGTGAAGGTGGTCAAGGACCCGATCTTCGTCGGTGCCGACGGCGGGCTGTCGATTGCCCGCGACGCCTCGGACGAGGAGTGGGAGAAGCTGGTCCGGTCCTAGCCTGGACTATTCAAGAGTCACCTACTGCGAGCCGCAATTGCATGCAATCTCAGGGCGTACTCGCTCTTTGCTCCTCAACGTACTGTCCAGTACGCCTGCGTCGCGCATCGCTGTGTGCGCCCTGATTTCACACACACTTGCGGCTCTCGCTACGGCGCCTCATGAATGGTTCAGGCTAGCCGGTCACTGAGGGGACGCGGGTCCGGGCCCAGGGCTGGCGCCGGCGCTCGAGCGGACCAGCCGCAGGCCGGCCCCGACCACCAGCGCGCCGCCGGCGAGGACGGTCAGCCCCGGCCGCATGTCGAAGAAGAGCACGTCCCCGAGAAGTGCCCACAGAATCGAGCTGTAGCCGGCCGCAGCGACCACGGCCGCCCGGTCGAGGGCGTACGCGCGGGTCATGAAGAGCTGGCCGGCGGTCGCGGTGACGCCGACCATCGCGAGCCGCGGCCAGAGCGAGCGGTCGGGAACCGACGGTGGCGCACCGGTAGCGGCCATGAGGGCGAGTGCCACCACGGCCAGCCCGCCCTGAAACCAGAAGACGACGGCACGGGTGGACTCCGTTCCGCCGAGGCCGCGGAGCGCCAGGTGGGCTCCCGACGAGGCGAGCGCTCCAGCCAGTGCCACCAGCCCGTACCAGGAGCCGAGCGCCAGCTCGGGCCCGACGATCAGCGCGGTGCCGGCGAAAGCGATCAGGAGGATCACCCAGAGGTCGGGTCCGCTCCGCTCGCTCGATCCGAGAACGACGGGCGCTCCCAGGGCGATGAGAATCGGCTGGAGCTTCGAGATCAGCGTGAGATCGGTGAGTGCCAGGCCTTTGGTTGCGCCGTAGAAACAGGACATGGCGAAGAACCCGAGGAGGAGGCGTGCGGCGAACAGCTTCCGGTTCTCGATCCGGAAGCTGGGGGGGCGGGCAAAGAGCCCCAGGAGCACGATCGCCAGGATGCCGCGCCAGAAGATCAGCTCGACTGTCGAGAGGTCCCCGCGGAGCGACTTGACGAAGCCCACCATGGCGGTGAAGGACATCGAGCCCAGGATCATCAGGAGGACACCAGAACGCACGGGGGCAGCGTACAGGATGCTCCTCGCCGGCGCGACAGCCCTGTGTCGTGTCTCGACGAAGAGCAGGACGAGCTCGCCGGTCGGCGAGCCGGAGGGTTCGGAGGAGTTGAAGGAGGGGTCGGGGCCGGACCCGGTGAAGAGGATCCGGCCCCGGCTTCGAATCACGCGCTGACGACGGCGTCCGCCGTCTTCAGCAGTTCGCCAGGCAGTCCCGGTAGATCGCGTCGCAGATGTACGACGGCGTCGAGATGAGGCAGGCCCCGTAGTCCTCGCGACAATCGATCTTGCATTGGTTGGGCGCTTGGGGCGTGGCGTCCGGAACGATCCCTACGCTCGGGAGCGCGCTTGCGTCCGGGCATACCGCTCCGTCGGCATCGGGCGCGCTCACCTGGGTTCCGGCGTCCGCCGTGACAGGGGGTGCCGCGGCAAAGGCCGCGCTTGCACAGATCGCCAACACGACCAAGAAACTGAGGGTCTTCATCGATTCCTACTCCTTCGGTTCGAGCCGTCGGTGGGCGACCGCCGACGAGGGCATCTTCGCCGTCGTCGGCCGACCGCTCGCCTCCGGCTGCCACGTTAGACTCTGTGGAACTGCGAATCTCCGTAAGCTAGCAAGAGTTGCCGAGAGCGTCAACGCGGTCCGAGAGTGCCCGGGCCGCGTACCCTTCCAGGCTGTGCACCCGCCCCAAGGCACCCGAGCACATCGCATCCGGTAGGATCGTGCCTCCCATGCGCGTCCACTTCACCAACCTCGGCTGCAAGCTCAACCAGGCGGAGCTGGAACGGCTGGCGCGGGAGTTCGACCGGGCGGGCCACCAGGTGGTCGCCTCCCTCGACCAGGCCGAGCTCCATGTGGTCAACACCTGCACCGTGACCCACCGGGCGGCGCGGGACTCGCGAAAGGTCGCCCGGCGCGGCGCCCGGCGGCGGCAGACGATGCGGACCGTGCTCACCGGCTGCTACGCCACCGGCTCGCCCGAAGAGGCGGCGCGGCTGGCCGGCGTCGACCTGGTGATCACGAACGACCGCAAGCACGAGCTGCTGCGGTTGGTGCACGAGGCGTTTCCCGACTGCGTGCCCCAGGGCGGCCCCCGGACTAGCCCGGAAACCCACGAGGAGTTGCCGGAGCTCGTGCCCCTCGCCTTCGGCAACACCCGGACCCTGGTCAAGGTCGAGGACGGCTGCAACATGCGCTGCGCCTTCTGCATCATCCCGTCGACCCGAGGGCGCCAGCGGAGCCGGCCCTTGCCCGACGTGGTGGCGGAGGTCCGGTCGATGGCCGCCCAGGGGTTCCGGGAGGTGGTGGTCACCGGGGTCCAGATCTCCCACTACCGGTGGCGAGGCCAGACCCTCCACGACCTGGCCCTGGCCCTGCTGGAAGAGACCGAGATCCCGCGCATCCGCCTGACCTCGCTCGCTCCCTGGGCGTTCGACCGCCGGCTGCTGAAGCTCCTTACCCATCCCCGGGTCTGTCGCCACGTCCACATGTCCCTCCAGAGCGGGTGCGACGCGACCCTCGAACGCATGCGCCGGCCGTACTCGAGCGCCGAGTACCGGGCCCTGGTCGAAGAGATCCGGCGCGCCGTGCCGGGGATCGCGATCACGACGGACGTGATCGTCGGCTTTCCCGGGGAGACGGCGGCGGAGCTCGATGCGAGCCGGAGCTTCGTCGAGTCGATGGGCTTCAGCCGTGTCCACGTCTTCTCCTACTCGCCGCGGCCCGGGACCGAGGCGGAGGAGCTGCCCGGTCAGGTGGATCCCGCGACCATCAAGGCGCGGGCCGCGGCGATGATCGAGGCCGCTGCGGTGGGCGAGCGCCGGTTCCGCGAGCGGCACGTGGGCGAGACCCTGCCGGTCCTCTGGGAAGAGGAGCGCGATGGCCGCCTCCTGGGGACCAGCGACAACTACCTCCGGGTCGCGGCGCCGGCGCCGGACGGAGAGCGGGCGGACCGCCTGGCGGGGGAGCTCACGGCGACGCGGATCGTCGGTCTCGCCGCCGACGGATCGGACGCCGCGGTGCGCGGGAGCATCCTCGCGCCCCTGACCTCGCGGGCCGCCGGAGCCGCTGGGACAGGGACCTCCCCATGAGCGCCGGCCGGGGGAAGGGGCGGCGGAGCGTGCACATCGGCTGGCTGACGGCGGCCGTGGCGGTCATCGGCGGCATCCTGCTGGTGACGTTGCGGCCGGACGAGCCGCTCACGTCGGTCAACCTGGAGCCCCTGGCGCACCATGGCCGCGCGCTCCAGGCGCTGGTCGACGGCAGGGCGGACCGCGGGGTCCTCGTCCGGTATCTGGTCTTCGACCTGTTGGGCAACCTCGTGCTCTTCCTGCCGTTGGGTCTGACCGTGGCCGGGGCCGTGGGCCGGTGGGCACCGGTCGGGCGGTTGGTGGCGGCCGGTCTGGTGGGCCTCGCTCTCTCGGTGGCGATCGAGCTCGTCCAGCTCGGCATCCCCGGCAGGGCGAGCGACGTGGACGACGTGATCTTCAACACCGTGGGGACGCTCGTGGGCGCCGCCACGTACGCCGTCGCGGTGCGGCGCCGGGGCGGCCGATGACCGGCCGCTCGCCCGGGGACCCCGAGCCGCGTGCGGGGGTGAGGAGAGGCCTTTCGTCGGAACCAGATTCCGTGTCCAAGCAATCGCCGTTTGGCGTCGGACGGGGGCGCGGGGGAGAATGAGCGCTCCTTTCGAGGGGTGCGAGGCGCCCGGACGAGTCATACCGGCACGGAGGTCGGGAGTGGATCGAAAGATCGGAATCTACGTCGACGTCGAGAACATCACGATGAACGGCGGCAGGGGAATGCAGTACGACGTGCTGCGCCAGTTCGCGTGTCGGGGTGGCGGAGATCCAATGCGGTTGAACGCCTACGTGCGCTTCGACGAGGAGCGGGCGCGCTCGGGCGATCCGTCCTACGACCGGGTGCTCGAGTTCCATCACCGCATGCGTGACGCGGGTTTCAAGGTGGTGGAGAAGCCGATCCGCTGGTACCGGGACTCGAACGGCGAGCGCTACGGCAAGGCCAACGCCGACCTCGACATGGCGGTCGACATGTTGCTCCAGTCGGAGCGGCTGGACCGGGTCGTCCTGGTCTCGGGGGACGGGGACTTCACCAAGGTGGTCGAGGCGCTCCAGAACCGGGGCCTGCGTCTGGAGGTGGTCGGTTTCAACAACGTCTCCGCGGCGCTCCAGAACCAGGCCGATCTCTACATGCCCGGGTTCCTGATTCCGGATCTCCAGCCGCTCCAGGCCAACGGCGAGGAGCGCAAGCCCTGGGGCGAAGAGGGATCGAGGGTGCGCGGTACCTGCCACTGGTTCGACGGCGAGAAAGGCTACGGCTTCGTCCGTTTCCTGCGCAAGATCAGCGACAACCTCTGGACCCTCGACTCCCGTCATCCGGAGTCGCCGTACTCGACGGCGTTTCTCCACATCACCGCCCTCGAGGACGAGTCCCTGCATCGGGACCTGCCCAACCGCGAGCTGGTGCTCGAGTTCACGTTGCGTGCCGGGGAGAAGGGCCTGGTCGCGGATGACGTCGCGGCGCTCGAGCTCTGAGGCGGGAGGAGGCAGACCTTGCGAGAGCACGTCACGCGGCGCCGCGTCGAGTTCGCCGACACCGACATGGCGGGCATCGTCCACTTCGCCCGCTTCTTCGTCTTCATGGAGACGGCGGAGCACCGCTTTCGCGATGCCCTCGGATGGCCCGTGGTCTCGGCGGTCGGCGAGGAGGGCGAGATCGGCTGGCCCCGGGTGTCGGCGAGCTGCGACTACCGTCGGCCGGTCCGCTTCGGCGACGAGCTCGAGGTCCGCACCCGCGTCGTCGACATGGGGCGAAGCGCGCTCACCTTCGTCTGCACCTTCCTGCGCGGCGACGAAGTGGTCGCCGAGGGTCGCCTGGTCTCCGTCTGCTGTCGGCTCCGTCCGGAGGTTCGGCCGGTCCCCATCCCGGACGAGCTGGCCGCGGCGATCGAGCTGTCGCCGGCGTGATTCCCGGCGGTCGCCTTGGCCACGCCCCGGAACGGGGGTCCGCTCGATCGTCCTCGGCCCGAGCTCCGCGGGAACCTCTTCGGCGGCTCCGGGCTCTTCCTCTGTGAGACGGCGAATCAACGAATTCGCAGATCGGTGTCTCGGACTCCGGGCCTCGCGCACCTCACTTAGCAGAGCCGGAGGAACGGCAAGACCAACGACAGAGTCGCGCGGTAGGACGCCGTGTGTGCAAGGCGCCGAGCACTGCTCGGTGGTGTGGCGTACAGGTGGGCTCTGTCCGGAACCTGGGGAGTGACCGGTTGATGTCGAGAGCTGGTGGATCTCATCTGAGCCCTGATCAGCTCGAGGGACTCGTGAGCAGCCCTCCTGGAAGCGGCGGAGAGTGGACGGCCTCGTCGGCCCATCTGCTCGAGGGGTGTACCCGCTGCGTGGGGGAGCTGCGCCGGCGGTTGGCCGAGACCTACCGCGAGGCGGCGCGGCTGACGGCACGGGCGATCCTCGACGAGGAGGAGCCACGGACGGAGCTTCTGGAGCAGGTCGCGCAGCGCGTCCTGGCGTGGGAGCTGTTGCTCGACGCGGAGACGGTGAGCGCTCCGGTGCTGGCTGAGGAGCTTCTCCGGATGCCGGCTCACGAGCGCATGGAGTCCGCGCGTCACAGCCATCGGTTCCAGAGCCTGGAGCTCTGCCGCCACCTGGCCCAGGCATCCCGGGAGGAGGTGTTTCGTGACCCGGCTCACGCGACCGAGCTGGGCCGGTTGGCGGTCGAAATCACCTATGGCCTGGAGCGTGCGGGCTACCCACCGGGCATTGCCGCGGACGTGCGCGCCCTGTGTTGGGGAGCCCTCGGCAACGCCTACCGGGTGGCCTCCGACCTGTTCGAAGCCGAGCGCGCGCTGCGCTGCGCCGGGGCGTTCGTCGCCGAGGGCTCGGGGCACCCGTTGGTCCGAGCCGACGTGGCAAGTTTGCTGGGGTCGCTCCGCATGGTCCAGACCCGCTATGCGGAGGCGAGAGAGGTCCTCGAGGAGGCGGTCGCGATCTACCGGAAGGCCGGCGGTCCGTCCCAGGAAGGCAAGGTTCTGATTCAGCTCGGCGACGCCCTGGCGGAGAATGGCGAGAAGGACCGAGCGATCGAGGTGCTGGGCCGAGCCCGCGAGCTCCTGAAGGTGGAGGAGCCCCGGCTGGCCCTGTTCGCCGGGCATGCCCTGGTGATCGCGCTCAACAACGCCGCTCGGTCTGGTGAAGCCTGGGATCTGTTCCTGTCGCTCCAGGACGAGTACGACGCGCACGGGAACGATTTCAGGATGCGGCAGCGGCGGCGCTGGTTGGAGGCGCGCTTGCTCATCGCGCGGTCGGAGGCCGACCGCGCGGAAGAGCTGCTCCGATCCGTGCGCAGCGCGTTCGGGGAGCGGGAGGCTGCGTATCAGTTCGCGATCGTCAGCCTGGACCTTGCGCTTCTGCTGCTCTCCCAAGGTCGCGCCACGGAGGTGCAGAGCTTGGCGAAGGAGCTCATCCCGATCTTCTCCTCTCGTCAGGTGCACAGGCATGCTCTGGCGGCGATCGCCCTGTTCCAGAACGCGGCGGCGTCAGAACAGATCACGTTGGAGTTGGTTCAGGAGCTGATCCACTATCTGCGACGGGCCCGGAACAACCCTTACCTTCCCTATTTCGACGCCACCTGACTCCGGCACGAGAGATACGAAGGAGACGAGCGTGTCTCGGTGAGGCCGGAGGGACTGAGTGTGGGGCTTTAACCAGCCGGTGGGGACCGGTTCGAGTGGTTCGGGGCCAGAGATTTCATCGCCTCCGGAAACTTTCGAAGCTGAGCGAAGGTGCCCAGGATGCGACTGCGGGGCGTGCCGACCATGGGGGTCGACATGCGCCTGTGGGTAAAGGGAGGATCCGATGATTCAGAAGCGTCTAGAGGTGGTTGGCATCGTCACAACTGTAATTGCGGTGGCAGTCCTCGTTCTCGGGCCTGGGGCCCTTTGGGCGGCGCCTGTACCTTCGGCTGCCGATCAGGACTTCCAGGTTTTCCATTGGCT
>Ga0210123_1001520_pt1 | contig 11653 bp, 9 predicted proteins | sample Muzzi_PWB_D2_FD_185535 | JGI IMG/M metagenome (GOLD analysis project Ga0210123, IMG submission 185535) | Wetland microbial communities from San Francisco Bay, California, USA, that impact long-term carbon sequestration - Muzzi_PWB_D2 (SPAdes) | ecosystem: Environmental > Aquatic > Marine >... | reverse complement strand
CACCGAGTTTGAATATGACTGGTCGGAGTTTGATGCCGACACCACCGATTCCCTGGCATCCGAGGCCGACAAAGCCTACCGTTTCAGGATCGACGGCGGCGTTGGTCAATACACCTACGGGGCCGTTTACAAATACTTCGGACCCGACTACGAAGTGATCGGTAACCAGTATCTGGAAAAGGATCGCGAAGGCATTTTGCTCAACGGCGGCGCCGGGTTTGAAAAGCACAGTTTCTCGCTGGCCTACGGCCGTTTTAAAGACAATGTGGAATCGGATCCGACGCTGCCGGTGATCGTCACCCATACCGGCACCATCGACTACGCCTATTTTGGCAAGGATAACCTGCCCGTATCATTGAGCTACCAGAAGGAGATCGCGGAAAGCAGCGATGAGCCGGTGGGAATCGATCCCATCGACCGCCAGATTGATATGATTTCCGGCAACGCAACTTACATCTATAATGCGTGGAATTTCGGACTCCAAAGCAGCTACGCCATGGAGAATGATAAGACGGATCGCAATGCCGATACCACCACGAGCACCTATACGCTCATGCCACAGTATATCTCGGAACGGATTGTGGTATCTCCTAACCTGACCTACAACCGGTCCAAAGATCATGCCACCGACATCGTCACCGAATCACGCACCTTCAGCGCGGATATACAGGGAAATCTCTTTCACGAAAAGTTGGCCTACGGACTGGGGGGGACCCTTGATTTTACCGAAACCAGCGATAACAGTGTCGATCTGCGTACGTTGACCTACTTTTATAACCTGAATTATACCATCAATCGCAATATCTGGGGCTATGTCACCCCGGTGGTGGGCATCCGGGGGGAATATAATGAAACCGAAGACCGCATCATGGACGCGGAAACCGAGGAGTACCTGATCATGCTGACCCTCTCCATCAATGCGCCCTTTTCATTTTAGCCCCGATTCGGTGGGGACAGGAAGCATCGCAAAATTGATTTTGAACCTTTGGGGCCGACTGCGCCACCAATACTTAGAAAGCGGTTGCATGGCCGCGTCGCAAGATATTGAATCTGCTGCGTTCCGATCCTTGATGCGTGTGTCAGCGGCAGCAATTTGGCATTGAGAGGTTGAAAAATGAAACGATTTTACAGCGCCTTTTCGGTTTTCGTCCTATTTTTTCTTCTCACTGGGGTATGCCAGGCTATCACCCTGACGGCGCCCCAAACCGCCCAGGTGGGTCAGGCGGTAACCATAACGGTTTCGGGAACACCCACCGGGGCACAATCAACCGGCTGCGTCATCACCCTGGATTTTGGAGAAAGAACTGGGACAGTTTCCACCACCGACTGTATCGGGCCTGGTTCACCCTGCGGCCTCACCGTTTCTCATGTCTACCAGAAAGCAGGAACCTTTACCATCCGGGCTTTCAGCAGCGGTACCTGCTCGGCCGGCGCTTTTGTGAACGATCCGGTTGTCAAAACCATTCAGGTGGTGGATTTTATAATCAAGCGGCTGGATCTATACTTCAACAACCGGCAACCCAAAATTACGGTCGACCAGTATGACCGTGGCCTGAAGGCGTCTGTCGATATCCGCTATACCGGCTCCGGCCTGCTGCACGGACAGTGGGAAATCGACGGTCGGCTCTTTTCAAAAGTCCGCAAGCAGTTGTACCGTGGCCGGCAGACGGTCACCATCGAAACCCCCCTTGCCCCGCCTATCCCCACCCACGCCCTGGGAACCCACCGGGTGCGATTTGTGGTGACGCGGCCGTCATTGACCATAGACTTTCCCCAGGCGCTTTACTTTGTCGCCGCCAGCCCGGAAGGGCCTGAACCCACTATTGCGCTGGTCACACCGCTGGATCGTCAAACCATGGTTTGTGAAGACGCAACTTTTCGTTGGGAACAGGTCGAAGGGGTCTACGCGTATCTCCTCGAATTTCTGGAAGAGGGTTCCGAAGATCCTGCTTTTGGTGCCTATGTCAAGAAGAGCACGTACACCCTAAAGGCTGGGGTGTGCCGATCCCTCTTCCCTGCCGGGCATCCTTATCGGTGGCGTGTCAAAGCATTTGATGAGCAAGGCCGGATCATCGCCGTCAGTCAAGAATGGAACTTGCGCTTTAACGGTACTCCATAGAAGAACATTTCCATTCTATGTTAATACCGCATGTTGCGCGCAACTTATGTTGTGGAAGCATGGGGTGTTGCCAGTCGATCTGGGCTGATATCCGACCTATCTTAATTTTCCCACCGCTTTTTCAACCGCCTCCACAATGGCGCCGGAACTCATCAGGGCCCGCGCGGTGGCGATGTCGTCGGCCAGCACCCGGTCCCGATCCAGATAGGGGACGTGTTTGCGGATGACATTGTAGGCCGCCATGGTGCCGTTTCCCGGCTTGAGATTGGTGAACAGGTCCAGCGCCTGGGCCGCGCACAGCAACTCAATGGCCACCACATGCTCGGCATTGCCGACGACATCGCGGCATTTGCGCGCCGCAATGGTGCCCATGGAGACATGATCCTCCTTGTTGGCTGATGTGGGGATGGAATCCACGCTGGCTGGGTGGGCCAGGACTTTGTTTTCCGAGACCAGGGCGGCGGCGGTGTACTGGGCGATCATAAACCCGGAGTTGAGGCCGCCGTCTTTGACCAGAAAGGCGGGCAGGCCGCTGAGCATGGGATTGACCAGGCGCTCGATGCGTCGTTCGGCTATATTGGCCAATTCTGCTACGGCAATGGTCATGAAATCCAGGGCCAGCGCCACGGGTTGGCCGTGAAAGTTGCCGCCCAGCAGAACATCCTCGCTGTCGTTGAAGACCAGGGGATTGTTGGTGGCGGCATTCATTTCGGTTTCTATAACCCTTTCGGCATAGCGGATGGCGTCGTAGCTGGCGCCGTGCACTTGTGGTGAGCAGCGCAGGGTATAGGCGTCCTGGATACGTTTGCAATCCTTATGCGAAGAGATGATCTCGCTGTGCCGGGTCAGCCGCAGCATGTTGTCGGCGGCGGCGGCCTGACCCGGATGGGGCCGCACCTGCTGGATGCGTGCATCGAACTCCGTGCGGCTGCCCATGAGCACCTCCAGGCTCATGGCGGCGGAGATATCGATGAGCTTGGCCAGGTGCAGGGCGTCATGTACTGCCAGCGCACCGATGGCCGTCATTACTTGCGTGCCGTTAACCAGGGCCAAACCTTCTCCCGGCTCCAGTCGCAGGGGCGCAAGTCCGCAAGCCTGCAATAGATCGTTTCCCGCCATGCGCTCGCCGTTGAGAAAGCCTTCGCCCATTCCGATGAGCAGCAGGGCCATGTGCGCCATGGGACACAGGTCGCCGCTGGCACCCACCGATCCCTTTTCTGGAATCAGCGGGTAGGCGCCGCTGTTGAGCAGGGCGATCAATTGATCGATGCTGGCCACCCTGGCGCAGGCGTGCCCTAAGGAGAGCTCCTTGGCCCGCAGCAGCATCACGCCACGGGCGGCGGGTTCGTCCAGGGGGGCGCCCACACCGGCCGCATGGCTCATCAGAATATTGATTTGAAGCTGGTCGGCGTCTTCACGCGATATGGAGACATCGCTCAGGGCTCCGAATCCGGTGGTCACACCGTAAATGGTGCGCCCCTTTTTCATCCATTGATCGATGAGCCGCGAGGTCCTGGCCACTTGTGCGCGGGCATGGTCGGAGAGCTTGACCCGGGCGCCACAGCGGACCACGTTGTTGAAGTCTTCCATCGTCATAGGATTTCTATCCAGGGTGACAATACGGCACATGGCGATAACTCCTAAACCACCGGGCAACGGGAGTTGCTGCCGGGCTGGAAGCGCCCTCCCAGGCGGTAGCGCGGTCCCGGATAGGTCAGTCGGCTGTGGGTGGCCACCATTTCATCGGACCAGGTGGTGCGGTGGAGCAGCAGGCAGGGCGTATTCTTTTTGAGATTTAAAAGGGTTTGGCTCTTCTTATCTGCCAGCACGGCTTCAATCACATGCTCCACCTGGCTTACCGGCGCCACACGCAGCAGATACTCCGCCGGGGTCATGGCGGAAAAATCCTGATGGATGAACTCCGGAGCGATAGTGGGATTGACATAGCGATCCGCCAGTTGAACCGGCACACCGTCCTCGCAGTGCACCAGAACAGCATGATACACCTCGGTTCCGGGTGCCAGGCCCATTTGGGCAGCGATAGGCCCGGAAGTCTGCTCACGCTGCTGCAGATGGACGATGCTGCTGTGCGCACCGCCCCGGCGGCGAATCTCTTCGGCGATACTGATGATCTCCAGCAGGGTGGATTGGGATTTGTGCGGCGCCACGAAAGTCCCCACCCCTTGAATGCGCACCAGAAGCCCCTCGGCCGCAAGTTCGCGCAGGGCGCGATGGATGGTCATGCGCGATACCTTGAGTTGCTGGACCAGCATATTCTCCGATGGAATACGGCCGTCCGAAGGCAAATGCCCTTGGGTGATCAGCTCCAGGATGTGTTCTTTGACCCTCTGATAGAGGGGTTGCGGGATTTGCCGTAAAACACTCAACAGTCTCATCGCCTTTGCGGTTGCGGGTTGAAGCCCTAATTGCAGTGCTGGTATCTTGACAACGCCGGGCATGTTGTATATACAAGTGTATACAAGTACCGGAACCTTGTGTCAAGGCTTTGGAAATGGAGGGACTGCCGGATAAAAAAGGAAGACGCCGGCACACCAGCCCGGTGTTTGATTGCCGGGCTGTCTGCTTTGTTTAATGCAATCCTCAGGAGCCTTTAAGCCATGCAACCCCAGATCTCCTTCTCTCTGGCATCCGTTTTCCGGCGACTGCCGCCACCGGCCATTTTCAAAGACGGCATCCGCCGCGCACCCCGGCGCCAATCGACGCTGAGCCGCTCCGATGAGGCCCTGGCGCTGGGTAACGCGTTGCGCTATGTGCCACCCAAATGGCACGCAACGCTGGCAGCCGAGTTCTTGGAGGAGCTGCGCACCCGCGGACGGGTCTATGGCTACCGCTTTCGGCCGCGGGGCCGCATTTACGGCCGCCCCATAGACAACTACAACGGGGCGTGCCTGGAGGGCCGCGCCTTTCAGGTGATGGTTGACAACAACCTGGATTTCGATGTGGCCCTCTATCCCTACGAACTGGTGACCTACGGCGAAACCGGCCAGGTGTGCCAGAACTGGATGCAGTACCGGCTGATCAAGGCTTACCTGCAGGCCCTCAACGAGCGCCAAACCCTGGTGGTGGCGTCGGGCCATCCCCTGGGTCTCTTCCGCTCCTCGCCCCGGGCGCCGCGGGTGATCATCACCAACGCCATGATGGTGGGCCTCTTCGACGACCTCGAAAATTTCAACCGCGCCGCCGCTCTGGGGGTGGCCAACTACGGCCAGATGACCGCCGGCGGCTGGATGTACATCGGCCCCCAGGGCATCGTGCACGGCACCTACTCCACCCTGCTCAATGCCGCCCGCGCCACATCGGGCGCCGACCAGCAAACGGACATGCGCGGATTATTGTTCGTCTCTTCCGGCTTGGGCGGCATGAGCGGCGCCCAGGGTCGGGCCGCTGAAATCGCCAAAGGCGTGGCCATTATCGCCGAAGTGGATGCCTCGCGCATCAAAACCCGCCTGTCCCAGGGTTGGGTCAGTTGCATGGCCGCAACCCCCCAAAAGGCCTTTGCGCTGGCCCAAAGCGCATGCAAAGAAAAAGAGCCCCTGGCCGTGGCTTTTCACGGCAACGTTGTGGACCTGCTGGCGTATGCCGTGGCGCAGAAGGTGGCTTTGGACTTGCTCTCCGACCAGACTTCTTGCCATGTGGCCTACGATGGCGGCTACTGCCCTCAGGGTCTCACCTTCGACCAGCGCACCGCCATGCTGCGCGATGACCCCGCAGCCTTTCGCAAACGGGTGGACGCCTCGCTCGAACGCCACTATCGGTTGATTCATACCCTGGTAAAGCGGGGCACTTACTTCTTCGACTACGGCAACAGTTTCATGAAGGCCGTCTTCGACGCCGGCGTGAAGAAGATCTGCCGCAACGGACGCAATCCCAACGATGGTTTTATCTTCCCCTCCTACGTTGAAGATATCATGGGGCCGTTGCTGTTCGACTATGGCTACGGCCCCTTCCGCTGGGTCTGCCTGAGTGGCCGCACGGCGGATCTGCGCAGGACCGACCGGGCTGCCATGGCGTGCATCGATCCGCAACGGCGCTTCCAGGACCGCGACAATTACGTTTGGATCCGCGACGCCATGAAGCACAAACTGGTGGTGGGCACCAAGGCGCGTATCCTCTATCAGGATGCCGAGGGGCGTATGCGCATCGCCCTGCGCTTCAACCAGATGGTGCGTGACGGCGAAATCGGTCCGGTGATGCTGGGACGCGACCACCACGACACCGGGGGCACCGACTCTCCCTTTCGCGAGACCGCCAACATAAAAGACGGCAGCAACATCATGGCCGACATGGCGGTGCACTGCTTTGCCGGTAACGCCGCCCGCGGCATGAGCCTTGCGGCTCTGCACAACGGCGGCGGCGTGGGTATCGGCAACGCGGTCAACGGCGGCTTCGGCCTGGTGCTCGACGGCAGCCGCCGGGTGGACGGCATCATTCGCAGCGCCCTGCAATGGGATGTCATGGTGGGCGTGGCCCGGCGCTGCTGGGCGCGCAACGAAAACGCCATGGAGACGACGAAGCGCTTTAACCGCAAACATGCCGGTACCGATCATATTACGATGCCTTACATCTCCGATGGCAAAATGATTGAGGAATTACTTCGACGCTAAAGCTTGCTTGAAGTTGCGGTATTCGGTCTAATAAAAAAATGCCCTGGATTAAGCAGAGGTAAAAACAATGCATCAGATCGTTCAATGCGTTCCCAATTTCAGTGAGGGCCTTGACCAGGCCACGGTGGATAAGATTACTGCCCCCTTTGCCTCTCAAGAGGGGATTAAGCTCCTGGACATCCAGACCGATGCCGATCACAACCGCATGGTGGTGACCGTGCTGGGCCCCGCGCCGGCGGTGAAAAAGGCGGTGCTGGAAGCCATGGCCCGGGCCGTCGAGCTCATCGACATGACCCGCCACAAAGGCCAGCACCCGCGCATGGGCGCGGTGGATGTGGTGCCCTTCATTCCCATCAAGGAGATGGACATGGCCGACGCCGTGGCGCTTGCCAAAGCGGTGGCAGCCGAAGCGGCCGATGCTTTGGGTCTGCCCATCTTTCTTTACGAGCAGGCCGCCTCCGCACCCCATCGCGTCAATCTGGCCGCAGTGCGCAAGGGGCAGTTCGAGGGCATGCCTGAAAAGCTTAAAGATCCTCAATGGCGGCCGGACTTCGGACCGGCCCGTATTCATCCCACCGCCGGGGTCACTGCCGTGGGCGCCAGAGCCCCCCTGGTGGCCTTTAACGTCAACCTGGACACCGGCCGGATAGAGATCGCCGACACCATCGCCCGGCGGGTGCGCCACATCGGCGGCGGCCTGCGCTATTGCAAGGCCATGGGGGTGGCGCTGGAGGATCGCGGCCAGGTGCAGGTCTCCATGAACATGACCGACTTCAGCCGCACATCCCTCTACCAGGCCGTCGAGCTGATCCGCATCGAAGCCCGTCGGTACGGCGTTTCTGTGGCGGGCAGCGAGGTGGTGGGGCTGGTGCCCATGCAGGCCCTGGTGGATTGCGCGGCCTATTACATGGGGCTGGAACAGTTCAGCATGACCCAAGTGCTGGAAACCCATTTGCTATAGAGGAGAACAACCATGCCCGCGGGCAACCTGATCATCAAAAACGCCGCCCAGGTCGCCACCTTTAGCGGCCGCAACGCGTGCCGGGGAGCCGCCATGGCCGAACTTCAGGTGATCGAAGCGGGGGCCGTGGTCATCGAAGACGGCATCATTCGCGCCGTGGGCCCCGGCAGGCAGATCCTGCCCCGTTTCGACCCCGAAGGATTCAACGTCATCGACGCCGCCGGTAAGGCGGTGTTGCCGGGCTTCATCGACTCTCACACCCACTTTGTCTTCGGCGGATACCGCCCCGAAGAGTTTGCCTGGCGCCTTGCGGGCACTTCCTATATGGAGATCATGCAGCGGGGCGGCGGTATTGCCAACACCATGGCGGCTACCCGCGCCGCAAGCCGCAAGGCGCTGGTGGAGAGCGGACGACATCGGCTGGACGCCATGCTGGCCATGGGGGTGACCACCGTGGAGGGCAAGAGCGGTTACGGCCTGGACCTTGAAACGGAGATCCGGCAGCTGGAGGTGATGGCCGAGCTGGACCGCGACCATCCCATGGATGTGGCGGCCACCTTTCTCGGCGCACACGCCGTGCCTCCTGAATACAAAGGAAGGACCGACGATTACATCGATTTCATCATCGAACGGGTCCTGCCGGAGGTGGCCCGGCGAAAATTGGCGCACAACTGCGATGTTTTCTGCGAACGCAATGTCTTCTCCGTATCCCAGTCCCGTCGCCTGCTGCGAAAGGCCAAGGACCTGGGCTTCAAGCTCAAACTGCATGCCGACGAGATTGCCTCGTTGGGCGGCGCCGAGCTGGCCGCCGAGCTGGGCGCCGTCTCCGCCGATCATCTGCTGCAGGCCTCGGCCGAGGGCATCACCGCCATGGCCCAGGCCGATGTGGTGGCCACTTTGCTGCCGGCGACGGCCTTCAGCCTCAAGGAGCTGTACGCTCCCGCGCGGGAGATGATCGACAACGGTTGCGCCGTGGCCCTGGCCACCGATTTCAATCCTGGCAGCAGCTTTACTTTTTCCATTCCCTTGATCATGGCCCTGGCCACATTGCATATGGGGTTGACGCCGGAAGAATCCCTTTGCGCCATGACCTTAAACGGGGCCGCTGCCCTGGGCCGCGCCGATACGGTGGGTTCCCTGGAGGCCGGCAAGCAGGGTGATGTGGTGATTCTGGCCTATCCCTCTTATCTCTTCATCCCCTACCATCTGGGCATCAATATCGTGGAAACGGTGGTCAAAAAGGGTGTGGTGGTGCACAACGGGGTGAGGTCGGATGAAGGAACCATCAAAAAGAAAAGAGGTTTGCCATGTTGAAAGCATTGTCCCTTGAGCAGTTCAGTGAGGCTGTGGCCTCCACCGAGGCAGTGCCCGGCGGTGGCAGCGTCAGCGCGCTGGCCGGGGCATTGTCCGCGGCACTCGCCGCCATGGTGGCGCGCCTGACGTTGAACAAGAAGAAATTCGCCTTGGTCGCCCCCCAGATGGGCAGATTGGAGCGTCAAGGACAGGTCTTGCAGCACCGACTGTTGGAAGCCGTGGACCGCGATGCCCAGAGCTATCGCAAGGTGCTGGCCGCCTTCGGCATGCCGAAAACAAATGATGAAGAGCGGCAAGCGCGCACCCTGGCCGTCCAGGACGCCTTCAAGGAAGCGGCCGACGTTCCCTTGGAGGTGGCGGGGCTGTGCCGGCACATCATGGACCTGGCCGACGAGGCCGTCCGCCTGGGCAACCCCGATATGATCACCGACGCCGGCGTGGCCCTGGTACTGGCCCGCAGCGCCGCCCTGGGCGCCTTGATGAACGTGAACATCAACTTGACCAGCCTCAAGGACCCGGATGTGGTGGCCGACATGCGGGCCGCCGTGGGACGGTTGAAAGGGGAGGTTCTTCAAAAAGAGGAGAGGACTCTCGCCGCACTGCCGTTCTAATCATCGCATTTCAGAATACGAGCATAAAATTTCAGATGCGGACCATTCAAAAGCACCGTCAGGACCGGCTCTTGAATTGCTTGTATAAAAGGATTCCTCCCCATGCAAAGGATAGTGTAAAAGTGATGATACCCATTGCAACGGCTGATTTGGCAATAAGATGATCAAAACGGAGTAAACCGGATTCTGTGAGCAGATATTCCCAGTCGTGAAATCCGTAGGGTGACGAATGCCCGAAATTCCCGCCAAGCAAAGGCAAATTCAATGACCTGGCATCGTCGATATATGGTGCAATATCGAAAAAATTCTGTCCAAACCACCATAAGGAGGCTGATGCGCCAAAGGGGTCTCTGGTTTTTATAAGCAAAACGACACAACATGCCAGCGGCATTGTAAACTGGCCAATGGTTCCTCCAAGAGAAGTCATGAAAGATCCAAAAGGGCGAAAAAAGATATGCCCTGCTTCATGAAACGGCAAGTTGACAAGATGCATGAAGGAATCGGCCGCATAATTGCTTTCAATGGGAGACAGGATGAACTTGAATCCCCAGAAAATGATTCCGATCATGAAAACGAGTCTTCCATAAAAAACGTATATGCTTTCATCGGATTTGATGTGAAAAATGACATCGCTGAGCGAAAAAGAAGCATCGGCATCCTTTGGCGGCGAAACTGACGGGGCGATATATGTATTTTGGGAATTAAGCCGAGCGTCATATTTGGCGAAAATAAGGCCGCATTTTTCGCACTCTGAATTCTCTTCTTTTTGGGTATGATTGCATTTGGGACAAATCATAAAAATATATGGCCTTAAGATGTCGAACGGACTGTATCAGTGGTGGTATGGCCCTCGCCATTGAACACAGTAGTTAAAGGCCCGCCAATAAAAGCAAAAAATGATGCACGTTTGAACTTAACTCTTGTGTCAATTTAACATAACCTACTGTTAAGTCAACACAATATAATCCTATTGCATAGCAGGCAAAGGTCGCTTTTTTATGCTTATGCACGAATTTCCCTCATAATAACACCGCACAGGAATAGGTTCCTGTCGGTGCATTTTTGAGTTGACTTAATATGAAAATACACTTATTAAATAGGCAATTAATTCATCATTAATAGATAGTGGGTATCGTATAATGAAGATCAGCCAGGAACAAAAGATCGAAAACCGCAAGGCCATCATCAACGCCGCCGTGGCGATGATCACCGAAAAAGACTTTAAATCCGCAACCATGCAACAGATCGCAAAAGCTGCCGGAGTGGGCAATGCCACCATTTACAACTATTTTGCCACCAAAGAGGCCATTCTGTTCGGTTATTACGAAGATCATATGCACGCGTGTATTGAAGCGCTCAAGACAGTGGAGGGGTTCAACACTTTCAGCCTGCAGGAGCAGCTCCACACCCTGTTTGAAACCAGTCTGGAGCTTCTTGGTGAAGACCGCGAGTTCGTGGCCGAGACCTTCCGGCGCGTGCTGTTGCGCGGCAGCCGGGACTGGTCGCAGGTCAAACCCATCCGGGCCATCTTTCTGGCGGCAGTGGACGACATGCTCAACGCCGCCGCGGAGGTGGGGGAGATCCCCGAACCCGTTTTCCAGGAATTGACCTGTCAGCTGCTCATGGATGCCTATATTGCGGCTGTGCATTACTGGCTGGCCGATACCACCAAGGGATTCGAGAACACCAGCGCGGTCATCGACCGCGGCCTGGATCTGGCCTGCGCCATGCTCAAAGCGGGCATATCCAACAAGATCTTCGATCTGGCCGTATTCATTTTCAAAAACCACGTCTTGACCCACCTAGACCGTTTCATCGAGCCGGTGAAGGCCACGGGAAGGATCAAGCGGCGCTTTATGGAGGAGATGGATGCCCGCTAAACCGCCCACGGGCAAAGTTGGCCGCGCCCTGTCCGGCGGGCGCACCGCCGCCAAGGTGGGCACCCAGGTGCTGACCTATTATGCCAAGCGTCCCTTCCTTTCTTCGGACGGCCGTCGCCAGGCCCGGGAAGCGGCGGCTCGAC
>Ga0210123_1001519_pt1 | contig 11659 bp, 12 predicted proteins | sample Muzzi_PWB_D2_FD_185535 | JGI IMG/M metagenome (GOLD analysis project Ga0210123, IMG submission 185535) | Wetland microbial communities from San Francisco Bay, California, USA, that impact long-term carbon sequestration - Muzzi_PWB_D2 (SPAdes) | ecosystem: Environmental > Aquatic > Marine >... | reverse complement strand
AATGTCCGCACCCACAAGTTCTTCCAATAATTCTGTGCGAAGATTATACTCCTTCTCGATGGCACAGCCCAGTCTCAGCGCACAATGCTTTATGCATATCGGATTGCGTTTATGGTATTCGCCGAAGCAGTTCGTCGCGTTTCGGGACACTATTTGTGCAAGATGCATGCGCGTCATTCACTTTCCTCTATGGATTCAATAAAGCGATCAGTTCAGAATGGATGTAGCCATTGGATGCCAGGATCTGTTTTTTATCCGGGTGAAACGGCAGGGTCTGAAAATCGCTGACCTCTCCTCCGGCTTCACGGGCGATCAATACGCCCGCCGCCGTATCCCAGGGCCTTAGATTTTCTTCCCAAAATCCATCAAAGCGTCCACAAGCGACAAAACAAAGATCCAGCGCCGCCGACCCAAGCCGGCGAACGCCCTGGCAAGCACAAAGGCAGTTTTGGAACTTTTGCATGAGACCCGCAATGCCATCATGCAGGTTGTATGGAAAGCCGGTGACCAACAGACTCTCTGCGACCTTGGCGGTGGCAGACACTTGAATAGGACGGTTATTGAGCAACGCGCCCTGACCTTTGGTTGCCGTGAACAATTCACCGCTGATGGGATTGAACACGATGCCGACCGCAATTTCTTGCCGAAGGACAAAGGCGATGGATACTGCGAATACGCCCAGGTTGTGAGCAAAGTTGGTGGTGCCATCCAAGGGGTCGACAATCCAGCAATGATCCGGGTCACCTTCTATTGGCCCACTCTCTTCGGCCAGGATGGCATGGCCGGGGAAGGCGGAACGTATCGTTTCGACAACGGCTTTCTCCGACGCGATATCCGCATCGGTAACGAGGTCGATGGCGCCTTTTTTGCTCACCATCTCCAGATTTCCGAAGCGCTGTTGCAAGATCTTGCCGGCGCGATACGCTGCGCCGATACCGACCTGTTTGATTCTGTCCATATCCATAAGGCAATGAAACTATCTGTATTGGGAACCGGTTGTCAAGAATCATTGTGCCGGGGAACTGCCGCGTCACCGCGGCAGACGACAACCAGGTGTAAATGAACGAAAATGACGTCAATGGGCGGTGTACCCTAAATTTTGAGACGCGGCATTTTCTCCACCACGGTGCTCATTTCTTGAATTAGAGGAATCAGCGTTTGCGGGTCCTGCGCACAGATGGGAACGCCGCCCAGACGCTCGACAAATTGGTTCGCTTCAAGAGCTGATATCCGGTCGATTTTATTCAGCCCCCTGACCTGAGGGATGTGGTTCAGGTTCAGATCGTTCAGGATGCGTTCCACCGACTGAATCTGCTCAACATGGCGTGGATTGCTGATGTCAATGATGTGGAGCAGCAAGTCGGCATTTTCCAGCTCTTCCAAAGTTGCTCGAAATGCCGCCAACAGGTCGCGGGGCAGGTTTTGGATGAAGCCCACGGTGTCCGTGATAATGACCTCGACATCTTTTGGAAAACGGAGGCGGCGGCTGGTGGGATCCAAGGTGGCGAAGAGTCGGCTTTCGGCCAGCACGCGACTCTGGGTGAGGGTGTTCAACAAGGTGGATTTGCCGGCGTTGGTATAACCGATGATGGAGATGATCGGCAGCCCCTTTTGCTCCCTTTTGCTTCGCTGCTGCAAGCGTTGCTTTTGAACCTTGGCGAGACTCTTTTCAAGGCGGTTGATCCGATCTCTCACCCTGCGACGATTAATCTCCAACTTGGTTTCGCCCGGACCGCGCCCGCCGATGCCGCCGGTGAGCCGTGACATGGCCGTGTTTTTGGTGACCAGTCTCGGCAATAGATATTTAAGTTGCGCCAATTCCACCTGAAGCTTGCCCTCCCGGCTCTGGGCGCGTTGGGCAAAGATGTCCAGGATAAGCTGTGTGCGGTCAATGACTTTGAGTTCGATCCGATCGGTGATGGATTTGATTTGGGACGGATTGAGTTCCTGGTCGAAGATAATCATATCAACACCGAGCTGCATGGCACGAATGGTTATTTCCTGCAGTTTTCCCTGGCCAATGAGAAAGCGCGTGTCGGCCTTCTTGCGCTGTTGCAAAATGGACTCGACAACTTCCAATCCGGCCGTACGGCATAGTTCGGCCAGTTCAACCAATGAATCATTGGCGCGAGACTTTAAAGCCGTCGTAATACTGACCAGCAGTGCCCGCTGGGTGTGATCATCGGCCTCTATGGCCGTGTGCAATTGGATAAGTTCGCGCTCCAGGGCCTGAATGAGCGCCAGACAATCAATATCGAGTTCGTGCGGCCTTAAGGCCGCACGAACTTCATAGGGGTGCTTTCCTGACTTGCCCGGAAGGATATGGGACCAATGCACCTGATGGGGAAACCCCTTGTCCGTTACCGTGACGACGGACATGAGATCCAGACGCAGAAGCGCTAAGTCGGTCAAGTCGTCCTCATCTATGGGCAAATCTCTTAAATGGGTGTGAACACATCGTACGCCCCGCAAACGGCCGGGGTTGATACGGTAGTCTTCCAAAGAAGGAATCAAGATGCTCTGATGATTGCCCACGATCACATAGGCGATGTGTCCCTTGCGATCAATGAGCAGACCGATCTGTCGTTGAATTTCGCGGGACAGCAAAGCCAGGTCCCGTGCCAGCTCAGGCGAAATGATGGCTTGGGGCGGGACGCGACGTTTGTAGAGTTTGTCCAGCCGCTTAAGCTGCTCGGGCTTGAGCCCGTTGGTATGACCCCAGATTTGTTTCATGCGGGGTTTTCGAATCGCGTATACTGCCCCAGAAAGGTCAGCGGGACAACTCCCGTGGGGCCATTGCGCTGCTTGGCCACGATGACTTCGGCCGTGCCCCGATTGGGATTGTTTTCATCCTTATTGTAGACTTCGTCCCGATAGATAAAGGCGACCACGTCGGCATCCTGTTCCAAGGCGCCAGACTCACGCAGGTCGGATAGCTGAGGACGCTTGTCGCTGCGTTCCTCCAATTTGCGGTTCAGCTGGGAGAGAGCCACCACAGGTACATTAAGCTCTTTGGCCAGCAGTTTTAGCGCGCGCGAAATCTCTGAAATTTCCAGGTCCCTGCGCTCGGTAGCCGTGCGGCCCTTCATGAGTTGGAGGTAGTCGATGATGATCAGCCCCAGATCCTTATCCATCTTCAGACGACGGGATTTGGTCCGAATGGACGTGGCGGAGATGTCGGGAGAATCATCAATGTAAATGGGTGCTTCGGACAGAACGCTGGCTGCTGCGATGATGCGATGCCAATCTTCGGGATTGAGGAAACCGCCGCGCAGACGGCTGGAATCCACTCTGGCTTCAGCACATAGCAACCGTTCCGACAATGATTCTTTGGACATCTCCAGGGAGAAAATGGCCACCGGCACATTCCCGTCGATGGCCGCATTGCGGGCGATATTCAGGGCAAGGGCCGTTTTCCCCATGCTGGGGCGGGCGGCCAGAATAATCATATCCGATCCCTGGAACCCTGAGGTCTTGTGATCCAGTTGAGTGAAACCGGTCGGAACGCCCGTTACCAGCGCTTTTTTACCTTGCCGTTCCTCCAGCGCATCGATATTGGCTTCAATAATTTTGCTGATGGGATGGAATGCCGCCTGATGTTTGTCCTCGGATATCTCGAACACGGCACTTTCTGCAAAATCGAGGACCTGGTCGAGATCTCCGGCGTCTTCATAGCAATGCCGGGTAATTTCGTTGGCCTTGGCAATCAGGCGGCGCAACGATGATTTGTCACGTACAATACGCGCATAATGCTGGACATTGATGGCCGACGGCACCGTATCGACAATGCGTGCCAGATAGGCCGCACCGCCAATCTCTTCGAGCTGGTTCTTATCTCTCAGAATGTTGGTCAGGGTGACGAGGTCCACCGGTTCTGCTTTTGCAAACAGCTCCGCAATAGCGGCGAAGATGTTCTGATGCGCCGTGCGATAGAAATTTTCAGGTGCTAAAATCTCCAGTACATCCAGCAAGGTGCTGTTATCAAGAAGTATGGCGCTAAGAATGGATTCCTCAGCCTCAATGCTGTGAGGCGGAAGCTTTTGGAGGGTTGGGTCTTTTGCAAAGGTTGTGTTCGGATTTCGCGCCATCGCAATCCCAACTTCATCGAAATGCGCCGGCCGCAATGGCGGCCGGCGCTATAAAAATATGCTACTCCGGGATAATGTTCACGGTGATTTCAGGTTCAACTTCATTATAGACCCTTACTGGCACTTTGAAAGATCCGACGGTTTTGATAGGCTCTCTAAGCAACACCATTCTCTTTTCAAGCGTAATGTCCTGTTTGGTCAGCGCATCCACAATATCTCTCACCGTTACGGACCCGTATAATTGCTCGCCTTCATGCACCTTGGCAGCAATTTCACACACCACGGTCTCTAATTTTTGCGCCATCTGCTCGGCCAGTTCTTTTTCCTTGGCAATTTGAAGATCAAACTTGGCCCTTTCATGTGCCAAAATCTTGCGATACTGCTCAGTGGCAGGGACGGCTTTGCCTTGGGGGAGAAGATAGTTGCGGGCGTATCCGTCGGCGACCGCCACCTCGCTGCCGATAATACCCAAGGAATCAATGGTCTCTTTCAATATTATTTTCATCTATAACCTCCGTTGCCTGTGGGCCCATATGCAGATGGTGCCTCTTGCGGCAGGCATTGAGTTCTGAACTTTAATCCATGTTGCCCAGAAATGGCAGCAGCGCAATGGCCCGGGCTCGCTTGATGGCCAATGTCAGAGCGCGCTGGTGCGTTGCGCACGTACCCGATATACGGCGGGGAATAATTTTTCCGCGTTCGGTAATAAAATATCTCAGCTGCTTGCTGTCCTTATAATCAATGGCCAGGCTGCTGTCTGCACAAAAACGGCAGACCTTGCGGCGATGATATACTCTTCGTTTTCTTCTTGCAGGTCTTCTGGCGGGTTGTGCACACATGGCTTACTCCTTTTCGCTGGGTTCGGTCGCGGTGTCAGCTGCTTCCGTTCCGCTGGGTTCGGTCACGGTTTCAGCTGCTTCCGTTTGGGCGGGTTCTTTTTCGGTGTCGGGTGCAGACGCTTGCGTTTGGGGTGCTTCTTCAGAGGCCGCAGTCTCTGTATCGGCAGATGTATCGTCGGCCGCCATATCCGCAAGTATCGCATCAACATCGGCCTCATCGCTCAGCAGCACCGTCAGGTATTTTAAGATACGGTCATCAATGCGGAAGAAGCGTTCAACCTCATCCACCACCGGCCCCATGCCGCAATAGTCATAGCGCGCATAAAATCCACGTGGTTTCTTTTTAATGTCGTAGGCAAGTTTTTTGGTGCCCCATAGATCCTCTTTGATTAAGACACCTTCTTGCTGGGGAATGATCTCTTTGATGCGGTCGGTCAGGGATGTGCGGTCATCTTCGCTTAGATCGGGGTCGATGATCACAACGGTTTCATACCGTCTCATAATGCCTCCTCATGGTTGATAAAGCCCCAATACAGGATTGGAGCAAGGATTAGCGGTTCACTCGTTTTTCAAACCGCAATCATTAGCATTTGAAATTATGGAATGTCAAGTTGTAAGTCGCGTGCTCAGCGATTATAGTTGAACGTGATTCATTCCATAAAAAAGGGGCGCTGCAGGCAGCACCCCAATGTGCGTCTTTATGGTGGGCCGTGAAGGAATCGAACCTTCAACCTACTGATTAAGAGTCAGGTGCTCTGCCTAGTTGAGCTAACGGCCCGTGAAAATACCGAGGTTGCCTAACAATTTTTGTCGGGCTTGTCAATTAATTTAACTTGAAAAAAAGAGCTTCTATTCCTGCTGTCGCGATTTGTGCCTGCGTGCTCGACGTCGATCCTTCTTCCATTCGATCTCTTTTCTTCGGGCGCGTTGTGGGACATACGGCGGAGATAATTCAGGAAAATAGCTTCCGGGCGTTTTGGTTGTTGTTGGTTCGGGCAACGGATTAGACTTGGCGCTGGCCGAATTGTCTTTCGGTACTGGCGGACCGCTGAAGGTTGCGGGAAAAATCGCGTCGGCCAGATAAAGCTGCTCGCCGTATTTTTGGAACCGGGTGCCTTTTTCTTTTGCCTGGGACACCTGCACGATCAACATGAGCGGTTGCTGATCTCTGCGTTTGCCAATCCGCTGGGCCATCTCAATGTCGGAAGCCAGTACCAACCGGGAATGACGACCGGACTGCAACCCTTTTTCAAGGATTACCGGATAAGCCCGGCGGCGTACGGCGATGTAGAGGAGCTTGGGCATCTGCTCAGCCGCCATGATCTGCGGCAGCCCATCACGCTGGCAGGCCCGGATACGATCGTCCTTAATTTCGATGGGGCAGGGGTGCGCTGTGAGGGCCACCTCATTTAGGTGGGCCAACCGAATATGCCGCCACCCATCTTCTTCATGCAGGGCTTTGAGCAGTTCCTTGATGGCGATATAGCCCATATCATCTGTCACCAGGCCGAATTCGTCCGGGCTGCGCCCCAATACATAGGATATGAATTTGGCGAATGGGTTCATGCTTTTGCTCCTACCTGCCGTGCCTTCTATTTCGGGCTCATTCTTGACCGGTCCGATCGAGTCTGTTATTTTTTACAACCTGTAGATTGCTTGTCAACTTTAGAATTACCGCGAGAAAGGACATTACATCCATGAAAAGCGACAGATCAAGGGCGCTATTCACACGATCACAACAATTGATTCCCGGCGGTGTCAACAGCCCTGTCCGGGCTTGCCGGTCGGTGGGCGCTGATCCCCGTTTCATCCACCATGCCCAGGGGTGTTATCTCTATGATGAAGATGGCAATGCGTTCATCGACTATGTCGGTTCCTGGGGCCCGATGATTCTGGGGCATCGCCATCCGGTTGTGCTGCAGGCCATCGAGAATGCCCTGCGTGCGGGCACCAGTTTTGGTGCTCCCACTGAATTGGAAATTGAGTTGGCCAAACTGGTCGTGGATGCCGTCCCTTCGGTGGATATGATTCGCATGGTCAACTCCGGTACTGAAGCGACCATGAGCGCCATCCGTTTGGCGCGGGGCGCTACCGGCAGAGACGCCATCATTAAATTTGATGGTTGCTACCATGGCCATGCCGACACCCTGCTGGTGAATGCGGGCTCTGGTGTGGCTACCCTGGCGATCGCTGGCAGTCCCGGGGTGCCCCAAAGTTTCATTCAGCACACGCTCTCCCTGCCTTACAATGATGCGGAGGCCATTGAAACAGTCATGGGTCGGCAGGGTGATCAAATTGCCGCCATTATTGTTGAGCCGGTAGCCGGAAACATGGGCCTGGTCACACCGGTTGATGGATTCCTGAAGACCTTGCGCAGATTGTGCGATCAATATGGTTGTTTATTAATTTTTGATGAAGTCATGACTGGATTCCGTGTAGCCTATGGCGGGGCGCAGGAGCTGTATGGCATTACACCGGATTTGTCCTGTTTCGGCAAAATCATTGGTGGCGGACTGCCGGTGGGGGCTTACGGCGGACGCCGAGATCTAATGGCCCAGGTGGCACCTCAAGGTCCAGTATACCAAGCCGGTACATTGTCTGGGAATCCGCTGGCCATGGCTGCAGGTATTGCCACATTGAAAGAGATTGGTCGTCCGGGATTCTATCCGGCTTTGGAGGCTGTTGCGGAAAGACTGTTTATAGGTTTAAAGGATGAAGCTGAGCGTGCTGGCATCGAAGTGTCGGCGGACCGGGTGGGCTCCATGCTGGGTCTCTATTTCGCCCGCGGTCCGATTGTGGCATTTGAGGATGCCAAGAAATCCGATTTGAGCCGATTCTCCCGCTACTACCAGGGCATGCTGGCGCAAGGTATTTATCTGGCCCCGTCGCAATTTGAGGCCTTGTTCGTTTCGGCTGCCCATGATGAGGCCGCCATTGATCAAACCCTGCAGGCTGCCAGGATGGTTTTTGCCGACTTGGTGGCATCCTAAGAGAAGCGGATTGTTAAACATTATCGGGTCGTCTGAGTTCTATTGTTTGAAAAATACGGGTTAAAATCGATATTTACAAAGCATCCAAGGGGTGAGTCGGGCGTCTGCCGCGTCCACTTCAGTTTCGTTGTATATTTCCGAGCGCTCATCCATATTCCATAGCCAGTCAAAATCGACCTGAAGCGCATACTTGTTGTTGAGCCGAATATCTAAATTGGTTTCGCAGGGATCGTCGAGATTTATAATGTAGTCAACGAACTTGTTGTCCGGCCGCTGCATATGAATCCGGGCAACCTGGGGCGTGGAAATAAAAACAGAACACCCGGTCAGGCCGAGCGAGAGAAGGGCGATAAGTGGCAGCATGTGGCGCCATTTTATGTTCCCCATCATTTTGGAACCCCCAGCATTGGTTTTTGTTTTGCCGCCAAAGATATTGACTTAATTTATACGCTCCTGAAGATTAAAAGATACATGCCTGCCAGCATCTTCATCTTTAATCCAGAATATACTTAATGGGGTTTACCGGGACGCCGTTGAGCCGCACCTCATAGTGAAGGTGAGGACCTGTGCTGCGTCCGGTATTGCCGACCAGGGCGATCACTTCGCCGCGTTTGACGCGATTACCTTTGTTTTTCAGTAGTTTGGATATATGTCCGTACCGCGTAACGATGCCATAGCCGTGGTCGATGGCGACCATGTTGCCAATTAACCATTTTTGCCCTGAATAGGTGACGATGCCATCCGCTGTTGCGATAATCGGGGTGCCTTCTCTGGTTGCGATGTCCAAACCTTTGTGGAATTCCTTGCGGCCGGTGAAGGGGGAAACGCGATACCCGAAATCGGACGAAAACCATCCTTTGGTGGGGCGCAATGAGGGCGTGGCGGCCAGCAGATTGCGTTTGCTCTCCAGGGATTTCAACAAGGATTCAAAACTGACCACTTGTGCGGATGATGCTTGTTGCACCTGATCCATTTGGGTGTGCATTTCTCTCACCAGACGGTCGTGGTCTTGATTCAACGGCAGATTGGCATCCAGATCATCAGGCATGGAGCCCCCGACAGCGAATAAAGAGGCTTGATCCGCGTTGTGTTCCAGATTGGCCATGATGCGGATCTTGTTCTCGAAATCATTCAGATCCTTCAGAGATGACTTTAAATTATTGATTTCTTTTGCAAAAGATTGGATCTGGTTGCGCTGTCCCTCAATTGCACGGGTTTGCTGGTCTATCCTGACCAACAATTCTCCTTTATCGGCCAGCGCTTTGTGCATGTTGATATACCGGTATGTACCCGTCGCCAGCAACCCCGTAACAATAAAAGCAAAGGTTACAAGTATGCGAATCGCACGTTTGGATACCAATGATTCTCGAACCGGATTGCCTTTGTCGTCGATAAACAGGACCGTGTATTGTTGTGCCATGGTAATTCTTCGTCTTCCCAAATATTAGTGTTCACTGCCCGTGGACTGCAGTATCCGTGCCTTATCATTTCCGAGGATATCGAGCTTAATGCGAAAATGCCCCTTAAAACGTCCCTGCTTTTCATTGACGATATCTTCGATACGAGTGTGATGTCGTTCAATGGTTCGCGGGGTGTCATTGCAATAATATTTCATCGGCAGAATGTCCCCCACCTTTAGCAGGGCAACCAAATCAGAGGTGTCCTTTAATAAGAAAAAGTGCGGCGTACCATCCGAGTGCCAAAGCTTGAATTGATATACCGGGTGGGATCCATTCAGGCCGAATTCCACGCTGTAATAATCATAGGCAACGGGAAGGCCTTGGTAATGGTCGGTTGCGGCTGCTGCAAAGGAAAACATTGTAGCTCTTTTCCTGGCTTGGGTTGTAGTTATTGCATCCATAAATTCATCGTGGAATTATGCAATTATAATGCCATTTTATATCGCAGTTTAAGGCCGCAAAAGTCGGTGTGCAGACGGCGGGTGTGTTCCCGCCGAGGACAAATTATAGCGCTATCTTACTGAAAAAATGAAATTATTTTAATGGGAAAATATTGCCCAGAGAGGATTCGGATTTTGGGCATTGACAAGATTTTGACTGCTGTCATCCATACTGACAAAAATTGACCGATTCAGCGACGCGCAGCGTCACCTTTTATGCAACAGGCTCTGTTACCCGCATCAGCAATAGCTCCCTCATCGGGATTTGCGAGTCGGCCATTCAGGCAGCTAAATATCTTTCAGGTCGTATTTGGAAATCAGTCTTGAAAGGTACGTTCGCTGAATCTCCATTATTTTTGCAGCTTTACTGCGATTGCCACCGGTATGCTTGAGATTCAGCACAATGAATTCTTTTTTGAATTGGTTGAGCGCATCTTCCAATGTCAGCCCCACCTGCAGGCCAGGGTAACAGAGACGCGTGGCGTTAATGGGCAGGTCTTCCGGCAAAATCTCCTTGCCGTTGCCCATGACCACCGCGCGTTCGATGGCATTTCGGAGTTCCCGAATATTACCGGGCCAATTATATTGCACCATTTTTTCCATGGCGTCTTTGGAGATGACCAGATTGGGATTGACCGTTTCCTCCTTAAAGACGCTGAGAAAATGCTCGGTCAGCAAGGGAATATCTTCTGCACGCTCGCGAAGGGTGGGCATGTTGATCTGGACGACGTTCAGTCGATAGTACAGGTCCTCTCTAAATCGGTTTTCGGCCACCTCTTCATCCAGCTTTTTATTGGTGGCGGACAGTACGCGCACATCGACAGTGATGGGAATATTGCCGCCAACACGGTAGAAATTGCCCTCTTGCAACACGCGCAACAGCTTGGCTTGCATGCCCGGGGTCATCTCCCCGATTTCATCCAGAAAGATCGTTCCTTCATGGGCAAGTTCGAATTTTCCTATTTTTCGCCCAACGGCGCCGGTAAAAGCGCCTTTCTCGTGGCCAAACAACTCGTCTTCAAGGAGTGTTTCCGGCATGGCGGCACAATTGAGGATCACCAGCGGCTTGTCCTTGCGTGGACCTGCCCGGTGAATCAGGCGAGCCAGCAACTCTTTGCCGGTACCGCTTTCCCCCAGAATCAGGGCGCTGGCTTTTGAATTGGCTACTTTGAGTCCATCAGAGATGACCTTTTTCAGCGCGGTACTTTTTCCGGTCATCTGATGTCGAATCTGAAGTTCATCCTTCAGGTCTTTGTTTTCTCGCTTAACTTCTTGAATATTCTGTGCATGTCCTATGGCCAACGCCGCCAGGGCTGCAAATTCGATCAGTAAATCCATGTCGGTGGATTGCAACGGGCTGCCATCTTCCTTGTCGATAATCTGGACAACGCCAATGGTTTTGGAATCTAATTTTAGCGGCACGCAGACGATGGACTGGGTCTCAAAGCCAATGGATTCACTGATTTCTTTAAACCACCTGGGGTCCTTGGCCACGTCGGCGATCAAGAGCGGTTCGCCGCTTTTGGCTACATGGCCGGCAATGCCCTGGCCCATCTTGACGCGGTATTCTTTGACTTCATCGCTTTTTGCGCCGGTGGCGATATGGAAATAGAGCGTGTTGGTTTTGGCATCCAGGAGGAGCAACGATGCGGCTTTGGCCTGTACGACCTGGGATGCAGATTCGATGATAAGTTCAAGCAGCCGATCCAGGTTTTGAACCGAGGACACCCATGACGAGATTTCCTTAAGGTGTTTGATCAGTGCGGCATTGCCAGATGAAATTTTTGAAGGCATATTATTCTCTTATATCTCTTTACCCAAGCTCCAGGCCTTGCCTGACCA
>Ga0210123_1001518_pt1 | contig 11663 bp, 9 predicted proteins | sample Muzzi_PWB_D2_FD_185535 | JGI IMG/M metagenome (GOLD analysis project Ga0210123, IMG submission 185535) | Wetland microbial communities from San Francisco Bay, California, USA, that impact long-term carbon sequestration - Muzzi_PWB_D2 (SPAdes) | ecosystem: Environmental > Aquatic > Marine >... | reverse complement strand
GCCGATGGACCAGCCGTTGACGTCCTGCCGGGCGGCCTCGCACCACCAGCCGTCCAGGACGCTGAAGTTGATCCCCCCGTTCATGGCCACCTTCATGCCGCTGGTGCCGCTGGCCTCGTAGGGCCGGCGCGGGGTGTTCAGCCAGATGTCCACGCCCGAGACCAGGTAGCGGGCGATGCTGATGTCGTATCCCTCCACCAGCACGATGCGGCCGCGGAAGGCGGGCATCTGGGAGATCTCGTGGATGCGCCGGATGAACTCCTGGCCCGGCACGTCGGCGGGGTGGGCCTTGCCGGCGAAGACCAGCTGCACCGGCCGCTCCGGGTCGTTGACGAGGCGCTCCATGCGCTCCAGGTCGTTGAAGATCAGGGTGGCCCGCTTGTAGGTGGCGAAGCGCCGGGCGAAGCCGAGGGTCAGCCGGTCCGGGTCGAGCAGCATGCCCGCGTCGCGGATGGCGGCCGGCCCCTCGCCGTTGCGCATGCGCTGGCCGGTGGTGCGCTCGCGGATGCGGTCGATCATGCGCCGCTTGAGGTTCTGGTGTACGCCCCACAGCAGCCCGTCCGGGATGTTGTCCACGGTCTCCCAGAACTCCGGGTTGGTCAGGTTGGCCCGCCACTCCACGCCCAGGTGCTGGTCGAACAGGTCCATCATCTCGGGCGCCAGCCACGAGAAGGCGTGGACCCCGTTGGTGACGTGCGAGATGGGGTTCTCGTCCGGGGGCACGCCGGGCCAGATGTCCTTCCACATGTCGCTGGAGACCTTGCCGTGCAGGCGGCTGACGCCGTTGGCCCAGCCCGAGACGTTGAGGGCGAGCACCGTCAGCGAGAACACCTCGTGCCCCTCGGGCATCACCTCCAGCCCCAGTTCCAGAAACTCGTGGCGCCCCAGGCCCATGGCCTCCCAGTAGGGGCTGAAGTACTTGTCCTTGAGGGTCAGCGGGAAGGCGTCGTGGCCGGCCGCGACGGGCGTGTGGGTGGTGAAGATGGTCGTGGCCCGCACCAGCTCCAGGGCCTCGTAGAAGGAGATGCCGCGATTCTCCACCAGCTGGCGGATGCGCTCCAGGGCGAGGAACACCGAGTGCCCCTCGTTCATGTGCCAGCAGGCGGGCTCGATCCCCAGGGCCGCCAGGGCGCGCACGCCGCCCATTCCCAGGACGATCTCCTGGCAGATGCGCATCTCCATGTCGCCGCCGTAGAGCTGGTGCGTGATCAGGCGGTCGTGCATCTGGTTCTGGGGGATGTCGGCGTCCAGCAGGTAGAGGGGGTTGCGCCCCACCCGCGCCTCCCACACCTTCAACTGCACGGTGCGGTCGGCCAGCTCCACGCCGATGACCATCGGCTGGCCGTCGGCGCCGTAGACCACGCTCACCGGCATCTCGGAGAAGTCGTGCTCCTCGTAGACGTCGTTCTGGTGTCCCTCGGCGTCGATGTGCTGGATGAAGTACCCCTTGCGGTACAACAGCCCCATCCCCACGAAGGGGAGCCCCAGGTCCGACGCGCTCTTGCAGTGGTCGCCCGCCAGGACCCCCAGGCCGCCCGAGAAGATCGGCAGGCTCTCGTGCACGCCGAACTCGGCGGAGAAGTAGGCGATCACGCCGTCCGCCGCCGAGGCGTCGCACTCGCTGGAGTACCACGTGTGGCTGTCGGAGGCGTAGACGTCGAACGCCGCCATGATGCGGTTGTAGTGCTCCAGGTAGGTGCGGTCGCGGGCGGCCGCCACCAGCTTGCGCTGGCTGATCTGGCGCAAGAAGAGGATCGGGTTGTGGCCCACCCGCCGCCACAGGTCGCGGTCCAGGCGGTAGAAGAGCGAGCGGGCGTCGGCGTTCCAGCTGTACCAGAGGTTGCGGGCGAGCTCCTCCAGGCGCCCGATGGGCTCCGGGAGCGCGGGGCGGACCTCGATGACCTGATGCAGCGACATGTGGTTCCTACGGTCGACGGGTGAGTCCGGCCGTCCCCCCATGGACGGGGCTCCGGGGGTCGGAGAAGCTTACCTCCCTAAGGCCGATTCTCCAATAGCGCGGCGCCCGCCCTCGGCGAGCCCCAGCACGGCGGCCCACTCCCTGGCGGTCACCGGCTGGATCGAGAGGCGCATGCCGCGCTGGACCACCTTCATGTCCTTCAGGGCGGGCGCGGCCTTCAGCTCGGCCAGGGTGACGGTGCGGGCAAAGTGGCGCACGTAACGCACGTCCACCATGTACCAGCGCGGGTTGTCCGGCGTGCTCTTCGGGTCGGGGTGGTCGCTCTCCGGGTCCCACGCGGTGGGGTCCGGGTAGCCGTCCCGCACCACCTCGGCGATCCCCACCACGCCCACCGGGTCGGTGCTGCTGTGGTAGAAGAGCACCCCGTCCCCCACCTTGACCTCGTCGCGCAGCAGGTTGCGGGCCTGGTAGTTGCGCACCCCGTCCCACGGCGCCACGCCCCCCGGCGACGCCTTCAGGTCGTCGAGGGAGAAGGCCGAGGGCTCGGACTTGAACAGCCAGTAGCGGGGGGCCATCGGTGGTGTGCGGGCGAAGGGCCGGACGGGGCGCAGGCGGACGGGCGCCGGAACGCCTCAGCCCACGAGGGGGCCCGCGTCCTTGATCTCGGCCGTGACCCCGTCGGCGTACTGCTCGAAGTTCTCGTGGAACAGGTGCGCCAGCTCTTTGGCCTTGGCGTCGTACGCGTGGGCGTCCACCCAGGTCTTGCGCGGGGTCAGCACCTCGGTGGGCACGCCGTCGCACCGCTTGGGCACGGCCAGGCCGAAGATCGGGTCCTGCACCATGGGCACGTCCGCCAGGGTGCCGTCCAGGGCGCCGTGGATCAAGGCCCGGGTGTAGGAGATCGACATGCGGGCGCCGACCCCGTAACCGCCGCCGGACCAGCCCGTGTTCACCAGCCAGCAGTCCACGCCGTGGCGCTGGATCTTCTCACCCAGCAGCTTGGCGTAGGCGCCCGGGTGCAGGGGCATGAACGGGGCGCCGAAGCAGGTGCTGAAGGTGGCCTTGGGCTCCTTGACGCCGGCCTCGGTGCCGGCCACCTTGGCGGTGTAGCCCGACAGGAAGTGGTACATGGCCTGGGCCGCCGTGAGCTTGGCGATGGGCGGCATGACGCCGAAGGCGTCGCAGGTGAGCATGATGATGTTGCGCGGGTGGTCCGACTTGCCCCCCGGCAGGAAGTTGGGGATGAAGTGGATCGGGTAGGCGGCCCGGGTGTTCTCCGTCAGGTGGGCCGCCTCCAGGTCGAGGTCGCGGGTCTCCGGGTCCATCACCACGTTCTCGAGCACGGTCCCGAAGCGCTGGGTGCAGGCGTAGATCTCCGGCTCGGCCTTCGGCGAGAGGTCGATCACCTTGGCGTAGCAGCCGCCCTCGTAGTTGAACACCCCGGAGTCGGACCAGCCGTGCTCGTCGTCGCCGATCAGGCTGCGGGCCGGGTCGGCCGAGAGGGTGGTCTTGCCGGTGCCCGACAGGCCGAAGAAGATCGCCGTGTCGCCGGAGGACCCCACGTTGGCCGAGCAGTGCATCGACATGACGCCCTGCAGGGGCAGCAGGTAGTTGAGGGTGGAGAAGATCGACTTCTTGATCTCACCCGCGTAGTGGGTGCCGGCGATCAGGATGAGCCCCCGCCCCAGGTGCATCAGGACGAAGGCCCCGGAGCGGGTGCCGTCGCGGGCCGGGTCGGCCTCGAAGCTGGGGGCGTGCAGGATCGTGTACTCGGGCACGTGGGCGGCGAGCTGTGCCTCGTCCTCGATGCGCACGAACATGTTGCGGGCGAACAGGCTGTGCCAGGCCTTCTCGGTGACCACGCGGATGGGCGTGCGGTAGCGGTCGTCGTTGCCCGCCAGCAGGTCCTGCACGAACGCCTCGCGCCCCTCGAAGTAGGCCAGCACGCGGCCGAGCAGCGCGTCGAAGCGGTCCTCGGGGAAGGGCTTGTTGATCTCGCCCCAGGAGATGTGGTCGCGGCTCGTCGGCTCGTCGACGATGAACTTGTCCTGGGCGGCGCGGCCGGTAAAGGTGCCGGTGCGGACGACCAGGGCCCCGCCGGCCGAGACGGTGCCCTCGCCGCGCCGGATGGCCTCCTCGTAGAGCGCGGCGGGCGAGAGGTTCCAGTGGACCTCCCCCAGGCCGCGAAGTCCCAGGGCCTCGAGCAGTTTCGCCCCCTGCATGGTCTCTCCTTTCAAAGGGCGCGGACGGGCGGTCTTGTCGATCGGTCTTGTCGATCCTCGGCCGCCCGGTACCGCGCCGGCCACCCCACCGAGCGGGCGCCGGCCCACGCGCGCTCGGTCGGGAAGAAGGGCCTTCCGGTATGCGAAAAAATAGGGCTTTGCGACCGACCGTGTCAAGCGATGCGGCACGCGCAGGGGCGCTTTCCTGGCGGCCCGTCGGGGGGCGGCGCGGTTCCGGCCGGGGGGGAGGTTCGGCTATGCTTGCCCCACCCCATGCCTGCAGCCGAGCCAGAGGAGCCCGCCGGGCCCCGCGCCTGGGCCGTGGTCCCGGCCGGCGGCCGGGGACGGCGCATGGGCGGGCCCACGCCCAAGCAGTACGTGGAGGTGGCGGGCGCGCCCCTCCTGGTGCACACGCTGCGGGCCCTGCTCGCCTGCCCCGTGATCGAGGCCGCCGTGGTGGTGGTGCCGGAGGCGGACGTGGACCTCGCCGGGGCGCTTCTCGCGAAACACGGCGTCGACCGGCACCATCGCATCGTCGGGCCCGTGGCGGGCGGGGCGGAGCGGCAGGACTCGGTGCGGGCGGGGCTTTCCCACGTGCCCGATGGCGTGGACGTGATTGCGGTCCACGACGCGGTGCGCCCCTTCCCCGACCCGGAACGCCTGGCGCGGGCCGTGCGCATGGCCTTTGGCGGCGTCGGCGTGGTGGTGGGGCGCCCGGCGTCGGACACGATCAAGCGGGTGGACACCCAGGGCCGCGTGACCGATACCCCCGACCGGGCGCGCCTGTGGCAGGCCTTCACCCCCCAGGTCTTTCCGTTTAAGATGATCGCGGCCGCCTACGAGGCCGCCGCGCGCGACGGCGCCGCCGGCACCGACGACGCCGCGCTGGTGGAGCGGGCGGGCGGCCCCGTGGTGATGCTGGAGGGGGACCGGGAGCGTCTGAAGGTCACCCACCCCGACGACCTCGTCACCGTGCGCGCCTGGCTGGAGGCTTGAGGGGGGTGCCGGGCGGCGTGCGGATCGGCATCGGCTACGACGTGCATCCCCTGGTCGCCGGACGCCCCCTGGTCCTGGGGGGCGTCACGATCCCGCACGGGAAGGGCCTCAAGGGTCACTCCGACGCGGACGCCCTGTGCCACGCCCTCACCGACGCCCTCCTGGGGGCCTTGGGGCTGGGCGACATGGGGGCCCACTTCCCGGACACGGACCCCAGGTACCGGGGCGCGTCCAGCATCGACCTGCTGGCCCGCGTGGCGGCGATGATGCGGGAGCGGGGCCTTGCCGTGGCGAACGCCGACACCCTGGTGATCGCCGAGGCGCCGCGCCTGGCGCCCCATGTGGACGCCATGCGGGCGAACCTGGCCCGGGCCCTGGGGTGCGAGGCCGGACGGGTGAACGTGAAGGCCACCACCCACGAGGGGCTCGGGGCCCTGGGGCGGGGCGAGGGCATCGCGGCCCAGGCCGTGTGCCTGCTGGAGCCCGATACGGGCGGGAAGCCCGCCGCTTAGAAACCGAAGAGGAAGAAGACCGAAGTGACCCACCCGGACCCGCACGAGCCCCTCGGATTCCTCGCCACCCTGCGGGAGGACTTCCGCGCGGTGTTCGAGCGCGACCCCGCCGCCGTCAGCCGGGTGGAGGTGTTCCTGCTCTACTCGGGCTGGCACGCCATCGTCTGGCACCGCATCGCCCACGCCCTCCTCAAGGCCGGGGTGCCGGTGGTGCCGCGCCTGCTCTCCCAGCTCTCGCGCCTGTTGACCGGGATCGAGATCCACCCGGGGGCCGAGATCGGCCACGCCTTCTTCATCGACCACGGCATGGGGGTGGTGATCGGCGAGACCACCCAGATCGGGCACCACGTCACCCTCTATCAGGGCGTCACCCTGGGGGGCACGGGCAAGGAGCGCGGCAAGCGCCATCCCACCCTGGGCAACCACGTGGTCGTCGGCGGCGGCGCCAAGGTGCTGGGCGCCATCACCATCGGCGACAACGTGAAGATCGGGGCCAACTCCGTGGTTCTGAAGTCGGTGCCCGAAAGCTGCACCGTGGTGGGCATCCCGGGGCGCGTGATCCACAAGGAGGCGGGCGACTACCCGGAGCAGTCCCTGGACCACACCGCCCTGCCGGACCCCACGATGGAGCGCATCCAGGGCCTGTACGAGGCCCTGGAGAGGCTGAAGGCGGAGGTGGCGAAGGCCCCGCGCAAGGCCCCGGCGCGCCCGCGCAAGAAGACGGAGGCCAAGACCCCGGACAAGAAGGCCTCGGGCCCGCCCGAGTCGGGCGACGGGCCTTAAGGCGCGGCGGGCGGCTCGGGCGCGGGCGCCGGGGCGGGCGCGGCGGTGGTGCCGCGGCGTTGGCGCTGGGCCTCGACGTCGATGTTCAGAAGCTTTTGCAGGTCGCCCTTCAGGGCCGTGTTGTCGGTGGCCAGGCGGTCGGCCTCGTCCACCAGGAGCTTCAAGGCGTTCGCGGTGTGGCGGTGCGCGCCGTGGGGATACTCGTCGAGGAGCCGGCCCAGGGCCGCCCGCCCCTGCTTCGGGTCCGAGATCGGCGGGCTGAAGGAGAGGACGGCGATCCAGTAGAGGGCGTCCTCGGTCGAGGCGCTGCCGTCGGCCAGGGTGCGCTTGAGCACGGCCATGGCGGCGTCCAGCTGGTCCCCGGCGATCAGGGACTCCGCCTCCTCCACCGGGTCCGGCGCCGCGGCGGGCGGCGTGGGGGCCGGGGACGGGAGCGGCGTGGGAACGTCCGCGTCGGCCTTGGCGGCGGTCGCGGTCTCCTCCGGTGCCTTCGCCATGCCCGGCAGGGTGAACCCGGCGCACCCCGCCAGGAGGACGCACCCGGCCGCCACAATCGCCGGGGTCAGGGGCCCGCGGCCCCGCCGCCGGCGCGCGTGCCGCGCCGCTGGAAAACGCACCCGGCTACCGATCGCGCCGGGCCACGCCCGTCCGGCGGGCGGCCTCCGCCACAGCCTCGGCCACGGCCGGGGCCACCTTGCGGTTGAACGTGGAGGGCACGATGTACTCCTCGCACAGCTCCGACGGCTTGATCACGTCGGCGATCGCCCGCGCCGCGGCCAGCTTCATGTCTTCGTTGATGTGGGAGGCGCGGCAGTCGAGGGCGCCGCGGAACATCCCGGGGAAGCACAGGACGTTGTTGATCTGGTTGGGGTAGTCCGACCGCCCGGTGGCGACCACGCGGGCGAGCCCCTCGGCCGCCTCGGGCATGATCTCGGGGGTGGGATTTGCCAGGGCGAAGATGATCGGATCGGGCGCCATGGTGCGGACCAAATCGGGCGTCAGGAGGCCCGCCGAGGAGACGCCGAGGAAGACGTCGGCCCCGCGCACCGCGTCGGCCATGGTGCCGGTGCGCCCCTCCGGGTTGGTGTGCTCGGCGTACCAGCGCTTGAACGGGTTCATGCCCTCGGTGCGGCCCGCGTGCACGATGCCGGCCCGGTCCACACCCACGAAATTGGTCACCCCGGCGCTCATGAGCATTCGGGTGCAGGCGACCCCGGCGGCGCCGATGCCGCTGACCACCACCTTGACGGCCGAGATCGGCTTGTTGACCACCTTGAGGGCATTGACCAGGCCCGCCAGGACCACGACGGCGGTGCCGTGCTGGTCGTCGTGGAAGACCGGGATGTCCACCAGCTTCTGGAGGCGCTCCTCCACCTCGAAGCAGCGCGGCGCGGAGATGTCCTCCAGGTTGATCCCACCGAACACCGGGGCGATGCGGGCGACGGTGTAGACGATCTCGTCCACGTCGCGGGTGTCGAGGCAGATGGGGAATGCGTCCACCCCGCCGAACTCCTTGAACAGGATCGCCTTGCCCTCCATGACCGGCAGGGCCGCGGCGGGCCCCAGGTCCCCCAGGCCCAGCACCGCGGAGCCGTCGGTCACCACGGCCACGGTGTTGCGCTTGATGGTCAGGGCCCACACCTCGTCCGGGTTGCGGGCGATGGCGGCGCAGATGCGGGCCACCCCCGGCGTGTAGGCGCGGGAGAGGTCCTCGCGGGTCTTGAGTGGCACCTTGGGGACGATCTCGAGCTTGCCGCCGAGGTGCATCAGGAAGGTGGCGTCCGAGACGTGGACGATGCGCAGGTAGTCCAGGCCGGCGAGGGCCCCGATCACCGCGTCCGGGGCGGTGGCCTCGCCGATGTCGATGGTCATGTCGCGGGTGATCCGGTCGTTCTGGATCGAGACCAGGTCCATGGCGAGGACCGTGGCCCCCACCTTTCCCATGATCTCCATCACCTCGCCGAGAAAGCCGGGCCGGTTCCGGAACGTGACCCGGATCGTCACGAAATTGCTGCTGCCCGCGGTTTCGTCCATCCGCGTGTCCCTCCTGTGGTCCGTGCGGGGGCGCGGCGCCGGGCCCCGTCCGGGCCCTACCCGCCGCCCACGCCGCTCTTCCAGACAGCATACTGCAAGTCATTGGCCGCGTGCCCTTTCTCCGGGCGTTCGGGGGGGCCCGCGCCCTATCGGAGCCTGAACCGGGTCATGTAGAATCGCCCGGATGCAGATTCACCGCCGCAAGACGCGACCGATCACCCTGGGGGGCGTGGCGATCGGAGGCGACGCCCCCGTGAGCGTCCAGTCCATGGCCGTCTCCGACACCCGCGACGTGGCGGCGACCACGGCCGAGATCGCGCGCCTGGCCGAAACCGGGTGCGAGATGGTGCGCCTGGCCGTGGTGGACGCGGACGCCGCCGCGGTGCTGGGCACCATCCGGGCCCAAAGCGCGGTGCCCCTCATCGCCGACATCCATTTCGACCACCGCCTGGCCCTGGCGGCCGTCGCGAACGGCATCGACGGCCTGCGCATCAACCCGGGCAACATCGGCTCCGAGAAAAAGGTGGCCGAGGTGGTGGCCGCGTGCCGCGACCGGGGCGTGCCGATCCGCATCGGGGTCAACGGGGGTTCCCTGGAGCGGGACCTGCTGGAGCGCTACGGCTACCCCACCGCCGAGGCGATGGTGGAGTCCGCCCTGCGCCACGTGGCCATTCTGGAGCGCCTCGGTTACCACGAGATCAAGGTGTCGTTGAAGGCCTCGAACCCGGGGCTCATGATCGACGCCAACCGGTCCTTCGCCGCCCGCTGCGACTACCCCCTGCACCTGGGCGTCACCGAGGCCGGCACCCTGGAGACCGGCAGCGTCAAGAGCGCCGTGGCCTTCGGCATCCTGCTGGCGGAGGGGATCGGCGACACGATCCGCGTCTCCCTCTCGGCCGACCCGGCCGAGGAGGTGCGCGTGGCGTTCGAGATCCTCAAGAGCCTCTCCCTGCGCCACCGGGGCGTGAACGTGATCGCCTGCCCCACCTGCGGGCGGCTGGAGATCGACGTGGTGCGCATCGCCCGCGAGGTGGAGCGGCGACTGGCCCACATCCGCGAGCCGCTCGACGTGGCGGTGCTCGGGTGCGTGGTCAACGGCATCGGCGAGGGCAAGGAGGCCGACGTGGGCGTGGCCGGCGGGCGCGGCCACGGCATCCTGTTCAAGGAGGGCCGGCTCGTGGGCAAGGTGGACGAGGACGCCCTGATCGAGCGCCTGGTGCGGGAGGCGGAGGCCCTGGCCGAGGCCAAGCGCGCGGCCGTCGAGGAGCCCGCCCCGCCCCTCAAGGTGCTCTCGGCCCGGCCGTAACCCGGTCCGGCGCCGCCGGACGATTTCCCGTGCGTTTCTCCCAGAGCTTCATCCCCACCCTCCGGGACGACCCGGCCGACGCCGAGGTGGTCAGCCACCGCCTCATGCTGCGGGCCGGCATGATCCGCAAGCTGGCGGCGGGCATCTACACGTACCTGCCCCTGGCGTGGCGAAGCTTGCGCAAGGTGGAGGCCATCATCCGCGCCGAGATGGACGCCGCCGGGGCCCAGGAGCTGCGCATGCCCGGCGTGCAGCCCGCCGAGCTGTGGCGGGAGAGCGGCCGGTGGGAGGTGTACGGCCGCGAGCTCTTGCGCATGAAGGACCGGCACGAACGCGACTTCTGCCTGGGGCCGACCCACGAGGAGGTCATCACCGACCTGGTGCGCGGCGAGGTGCGCTCCTACAAGCAATTGCCGCTGAACCTCTACCAGCTGCAGACCAAGTTCCGCGACGAGATCCGCCCCCGCTTCGGCCTGATGCGCGGGCGCGAGTTCATCATGAAGGACGGCTACAGCTTCGACGCCGACGAGAGCGGCGCCGAGGCCACGTACCGCCGCATGGAGGCCGCCTACCACCGCATCTTCGCAACCATGGGCCTGAACTTCCGCGCCGTGGAGGCGGACACGGGCCAGATCGGCGGGTCGTTCTCCCACGAGTTCATGGTGCTCGCCGACACGGGCGAGGACGACGTGGTGTTCTGCGACGCCTGCGACTACGCCGCCAACCGGGAGAAGGCCACGTCGAAAGTGGCGCCCCCCGAGCGGCGCGACACGCCCGCCGCCGAGACCGTCGCCACACCCGGCGTCTCCACCGTGGACGAGGTGGCCGCGTTCCTGAAGACCACGCCCGACCGGCTCATCAAGACCCTCGTCTTCGAAGTCCCGGCGGAGAGCGGCAAGCGCTACGCCGCGGTGCTGATCCGGGGCGACCGGGAGGTGCAGGAGGTCAAGCTGAACAACCTCCTGGGCGAGGGCGCCCGGCTCGCGGAGCCGGCCGACGTAGCGCGCCTGACCGGCGGCCCGCTGGGCTTCGCGGGGCCCATGGGGCTGAGCGGCCTGGACGTGCACGTGGACCGCACCGTCGCTGGAGTCACGGACGGGGTGACCGGCGCGAACGCCGCCGATGCCCACCTCGTTCACGTCCTGCCGGGCAGGGATTTCCCACTCGGGGACCTGGTGGACCTCGACGGCGCCCGTGCCGGCGACGGCTGCCCGCGCTGCGACGGGGGGACGCTGGCCATCCGCCGGGGCATCGAGGTGGGCCAGGTCTTCATGCTCGGCACCAAGTACAGCGACGCCATGGGCGCCACGTTCCTCGACCCGGACGGCAAGGCGCGGCCGTTCGTCATGGGGTGCTACGGCATCGGCGTGGGGCGCACGCTGGCCGCCGCCATCGAGCAGAACCACGACGAAAAGGGCATCGTCTGGCCCATGCCGATCGCGCCCCTGCACGCCGCCCTCGTGGTCATGAACATGAAATCGGAGGCCCTCGTCGCCGCGGCCGATGCGCTGTACGAGGCGCTTGGCGCCGCCGGCGTCGAGGTGCTCCTGGACGACCGGCCGGAGCGGGCCGGGGTCAAGCTCACCGACGCCGAGCTGCTGGGCCTGCCCATTCTCCTGCTGCTGGGCGACCGGGGCCTCGCCAAGGGCGTGGTGGAGGTGCGCGCCCGGGCCGGCGGCGAGACCCGCGAGGTGCCCCTGGCGGAGGCGCCGGCGGCCGTGCGGGGCATGGTGGAGGCGGCCGGAGGCACGATTCGTGGCGGCTGACGGCCCTGCGGGCGGCGACCCCGCGGGCGGCGGCCTCGCGGGCGCCGACGCCGGGGCATTGGCGAAGGCCCTCGGCCATGCCTTCCGCGACGCGGGGCTCCTCGCCCGCGCCCTGGTGCACCGCTC
>Ga0210123_1001517_pt1 | contig 11666 bp, 10 predicted proteins | sample Muzzi_PWB_D2_FD_185535 | JGI IMG/M metagenome (GOLD analysis project Ga0210123, IMG submission 185535) | Wetland microbial communities from San Francisco Bay, California, USA, that impact long-term carbon sequestration - Muzzi_PWB_D2 (SPAdes) | ecosystem: Environmental > Aquatic > Marine >... | reverse complement strand
AGTTCTGAACCACCCGAAGGTCACCGTCGAGTGGAACACGTGCGTCACCGAGGTCGTGGGTGATGACGAGATCCGTTCGCTGCGTCTCAAGGACATGGTGACCGGGGAGGAGCGAACCCTCGAGGTCGGGGGGCTTTTCGTCGCCATTGGCCACGCGCCCAACACGGACTTCCTGGGGGGCCAGGTCGAACTGAAGGACAACGGGTACATCCGGCTTCCCACGCCGTGGAGGACCGAGACGAGCGCCCAGGGTGTCTTCGCGGCCGGGGATGTGATGGACGACTACTATCGTCAGGCCGTCACCGCCGCGGGGACCGGGTGCATGGCGGCATTGGAGGCCGAGCGCTGGCTCGCTCACGGCGGGGAGCAGACAGAGCTCGCCGAGGTGGGGTCGGACCCGCCGGCGCTGGCCGACAGCGCTTCTTCGTCCGTGAAGGGTCCGTGACTACGGCTGGACCACAGCCTTCAGATCGTTCTCCTTCTCAACTCAGGTGCACGGGAACGAGTCCGCACGGAGTCGACAAGCCATTGTCGGAGGATTCTGTGGCTCAGCTTCCCGAACGCAGGAGGCCGGCCGCCCAGCGGCCGATTCCGGAGAGCCACCGGTCGGGTTGGAACCACTGGCTGGGTGGTTTTGGGCAGAACCGGGGGGGGAGAGCGTCCTCGAGGACCCACTCCATCCGGGCTCCGTCGACCACGGGACAGTCTTCGGGCAGATAGAAGCCCGACTCGGGATCGAAGCGGATCTGGACGACCCCGGGGGGCACGCGCCAGTCCGACCCGGTGGGGGCGTTGCGGTCGGCCACCTCCATGAAGGAGGCCCAGACCGGGGCGGCCAGGGTGCCGCCTTCGGCCCCCGCGACGATGGTGCGCGGGCGATCGAAGCCGAGCCACACCCCGGCGACGATGCCCGGCGTCAGACCCACGAACCAGGCATCCCTCGACTCGTCGGTGGTGCCGGTCTTCCCGGCCACCGGTGAGCGGATGGCCGGTGAAGCGGCACGCCAACCGGTACCACGCCGGGCGACATCCCTGAGGACGTCCAGAACCAGAAAGGCCGTGCGGGGATCCATGGCCGGCTCGGCCGTGGGTGCCGGCTCCTGAAACAGAACGTTGCCGGAGGCGTCGTCGATCCTCTCGATCACGTGGGCGTGCACGGGGCGGCCCCCGTTTCCGAAGGTCGCGTAGGCGGCCACCAGGGTCGCGGGGACGACCTCTCCCGCGCCCAGATAGAGGGAAGGAACCAGGGGAAGTTCGGTGTCGATCCCCATCGCGCGTGCTTGCGCCGCCACGCGCTGTGGCCCGAGCTCCATTCCGACACGGACGGTCACGGTGTTGGACGAGAGCACGAGGGCATCTCGGAGTGTGAGGGACCGGCCGTCGACGTGATCAGCGGGCTGCCACGGATCGGCTCCCGCGACGGCCACGCGTACGGGCTCCGTGGAGACGGACTCGTGGAGGTGCGCGCCCGACTCGAGAGCGGTTGCGTAGACGATCGGCTTGAACGCCGATCCCGGTTGCCGATGCGCCATGAACGCGCGATCGAACTCGGAGTGGCGGTAGTCGCGTCCGCCCACGAGCGTCGTCACGAGGCCGGTCGCCGCCTCCATCGCCACGACCATCCCCTGGAGGTAGGGAGAGCTCCCTTCGGCCCGCTGGAGGGGTCCCTCGCCAGGAACCTCGTGACGGTACGCCCCGAACGAACCAGCCTCGACCGCGTCGATCTGTTTCTCGAGCGCGCGGACGGCCGCGGCTTGCGCCTCGCGATCGAGACCGGTGTAGACCCGCAGCCCCGCACGCTCAGCCGGGTCGGGGAAAAGCACCCTGAGTTGTCGGCGAACGGCGGCGATGAAGTACGCTTCGCCATCCGGATCGGGCGCGATGGACTCGTCGCGGAGGTCTATCTCGGACCAGCGGGCCACGGCGGACCGTTCCCGCGAGAGGATGCCCTCCCTCGCCAGCACGTTGACGACGGTCTGGAGCCGGACTCGCGCGGCCTCCGGGTGCCGCCGTGGCTGGTAGCCCTCGGGGTTCTTCGCCAGACCGATGAGCAGGGCCGCTTCCGCGTCGGTCACCTCCTCCACCGACTTTCCGAAGTAGTGTTGCGACGCGGTCTCGACCCCGTAGACGCCGTCCCCCAGGTAGATCTGATTCAAGTAGAGCTCCAGGATCTCGTCCTTGGATAGCTGGCGCTCTACCTCCACCGCGAGTACGATCTCGGCTAGCTTCCGCCGGAACTTGTTCCACTTGAGCAGGTCCGGAGCGAACATGTTCCGTACGAGCTGCATCGTGATCGTGCTCGCGCCCTCCTCCACCCGACCCGAGCGGAGATTCGCGAGGGCCGCTCGAACGAACCCTCGCTCGTCGACACCGTCGTGGCTCCGGAACCGACGGTCCTCGACGGCGACGTAACCCTCCGAGACGATCCGGGGGATCCTCGCGAGAGGGATAACCAGCCGACGCTCTCCCGGGAGCTGGCCGACGAGGTAACCCTCGCGGTCGTACACGCGGGGAGGTTCGGGTGGACGGTAGGCCCCGAGCTCGTTCAGCGCCGGGCACCCGCGGTCCTCACACCGCGGAATCGTGAGGACGCCCAGGGCCGCTACGGATCCGAGGGCGAGCGTGGTGATCGCGAGGACTCCGCGCGCATGGCGTCTGCGATCGGGTCGGGCGCCGATGGGTCTCTCCTGGTCTTTCGGGTCATCGAACGGGGCGATTTCCGAAACTACAAGAGCCGTGCCAGGGCTTGGCCCCGAACCCGGCCTACCGCTCGGGTCGGTCGATCGACCGGCCCCCGTCCACGGTGATCACCTCACCGGTCATGAAGGCGGACTCGGCGAGGAAGAGGGTCGTCCGCACGATGTCCTCGGGGCTTCCCAGCGTCCGGAGGAGCGTCCTCTCCCGTTCACGCTCGAGGGCCGCCGGGTCGAAGTCTGCCGGGGGTAGCACCGTACCGGGTGCGATGGCGTTGACCCGCACGTCGGGCGCGAGGACCCGGGCCATGACGCGGGTCAGGTGGAGCAGCCCGGCCTTCGACACCGCGTGGTGCGGCCGGCCGACCCACGGTTCCATCGCGGAGAGGTCCACGATGTTCACGACCGATCCGCCGCTCTTGCGGAGGAGGGGGGCGAGTCGCTGCACGAGCAGGAAGGGGCCGCGGAGGTTGACCGCGAACACCTCGTCCCACTCCTGGACGTCGATCTCGGCAAACGAACCCCGACGGAAGCTCGCGGCGCTGTTCACGAGGAGGTCGAGGCGTCCGAATTCCTGCTCCACTGCATCGGCGAGTCGGGGGATCTGATCCGGATTCCCGATGTCGGCCCCCACCGTGACGGCCCGGCGGCCCAGGGCCTCCACCCTCCGCGCGACCTCGCGGGCGGCGGCCTCAGAGGTATGGTAATGGATCACCACGTTGAAGCCGGCTTCGGCCAGCCCGAGTGAGAGCGCCCTGCCCAGCCGGACCGCGCCACCGGTGACCAGGGCTACTCCGCTCACTGCTCGCTCCTCGTGGGGTGGGGCGCCGGACCTTCGCCGAGCAAGGCAGCACGAACCCCGGCACGCATCGAAGGTGCCGGGCGTTCCAGCCACGAGCGGGACGTCGGACCCGCGTCGAGCCTCCGGGGTGCAACCCGCTGAGGCGAGTGGATCCGAAGCCCTGGAGGTAGATCGACATGCCCGACCTGAGTGGACGTGTGGCCCTGGTCACGGGCGCGACGAAGGGGATCGGACTGGCCGTCGCCGAAGCGCTCTTGGGCGCCGGCGCCGACGTCGCGATCTCGGCCCGTACCGCTGCGGACGTGGAGGAAGTCTCGGCGAGGCTCGAAGGCGATGGCTCGGCGCGGGTGATCGGACTGGTCTGCGACGTAAGAAGGTCCGACAACTGCGAGGAATTGGTCGAGGCGACGGTCGACCGTTTGGGCCGACTGGATGTCCTGATCAACAACGCGGGGGTCGGGATCTACAGGAGCATCAAGGAGTTGTCCGTCGACGAGTGGCGGGCGGTGGTCGAGACGAATCTCGACGGGGTCTTCTACCTTTGCCGAGCCGCCGTGCCCCATCTCCTGGAAAGCGACGACGCGTGGATCGTCAACATCGGGTCGCTCGGAGGCGCGCATCCCTTTGCAGGGGGGGCCGCCTACAGCACGTCGAAGGCGGGCCTGGCCGGCCTCACGGAGTCCATGAGGCTGGACCTCCGGCACGAAGGTGTCCGGGTATCGCTCGTGCAGCCCGGAAGCGTGGACACCGACTTCGGACGCCCAGGCCGAGCGGGCCAGCGTCCGTGGGCCCTGAAGCCGATCGACGTTGCGCGGGCGGTGCTGCACCTCATGGACTACCCGGCCCATGCCCATCCCGGCCGGATCGACCTGCGGCCGTCCCAGCCACCCAAGGGCTAGAGGCAATACCGTTGCTTTAACTCGACAACTCGCGTGGGCGTACGCCCTCCCGTCGCTCATGATCAGGACCGGAGGACTTGACGCGGCGAGCTGCGTCGATCAGCCATGCACCCGCCCCGGGCGGGGCGCATCCGCGGGTCCATGATCTCCCGGCGCGGTTTCGGGGGGCGGCGGCGGGCAGGGCGGCGGACGGATCGCCGCCGCCTGTGGTCGTGCGCCCGCCACGGCCGGCATGGAGCCGTGACGGGGATCCGACACACGTCGCGTCGTTTTCCATGGGTGTCGACTTCACGTCGCATATCGTCGGTGATTCGACACGGGTCGTCCCGGACGGGGGATGCGTGTCGACTCGCCCTCGCCTCCCGGTAGGAATCCGACACGGATCGCGGAACGGCCCCACTCGTGTCCGCTTTCCGGCGCGGCATGCGAAGGAGGCCCACGAATGGCCGCCGGGCCCAGCCCATATTGGCCTAGCCGCTGGGTTAGTCATCGCCTAGCGAAGGGCTAGAAGCCCGCGAGGCCGAACGGGATTGCGGAGATCACGGCGAGGAGCCAACCCATCGCCACGTCGCCCGGATAGTGGACCCCGAGGTAGCAGCGAGAGACCCCCACGGAGAGACCGAGGGAGAGCAGGGCGACCCCGAGCACTCCGGAGATCCCCAACGCGAGCGGTAGGTAGATCGACAGGCCCGCCGCAGCGTGCCCCGAGGGGAAGCTGAAGCACTCGGGGGGTCGGATGAGCGACTCCATGCCGACCGGGAGACGGGGTCGCGGACGGGTCACGAGTCTCTTCAGGAGCTGGACCAGCAGGTGCGACAACACCATGGCGCCGAACGCCGTTCTCCCCGGAGGGGCGAGGGAAGGGACGGCTCCCAGAGCGAACGCGCCGGCCACGGGGATCGCCACGATCGGATCGCCGAAGCTTGTGAGCTCCCTCATGAGCCGGTCGAGCAGCCGGCGGCGGCGACAGACCACCGCGTGTAGGAGCCGCTCGTCCACCGTGCCCAGCCTCATGATCCACTGGCACATGGGTGACCTCCAATCCGGAGGAGAGGTGTCAACTCCCGCCGTTCACGTGAAAGGTGGGTGGAGCCTCCCTACCGTCCGCAGATCCTCCGGTCACGGTTCCGTTGCCGCCGGGCAACAGTTCTGCGTAGCTCGCGAACAGGCGGTGGAAGACGTCCTCCCAACTCCGCGATACGGCGTTCGTCCTGGCGTTCACGCCCAGGCGGGTTCGGAGCTCGCCGTCCTCGATCAGTCGAAGGGCGGCGGCGGCCAGCCCGGACACGTCCCCGGGCTCGAAAAGGAGACCGGTCACCTCGGGTTTGACGAGGTCGAGGACCCCGCCACGTGCGGGCGCCACGGCCGGGAGTCCGCTCGCAAACGCTTCCGTCACCACCTGGCCGAACGTCTCCGTGTCGGAGGGGAAGAGGAAGACGTCGGACGAGGCATACGCGGTGGCCAGCTCCTCGCCGTGCAGATACCCGGTGAAGTAGACGTCGTCCACGGAATCCCGAAGCGCGGGGAGGGCGGGACCGTCGCCCACCAGCACCAGTGCCACGGGTCGCGCCGCGCGTTCGCGGATGCGGGGCCACGCCTCGAGGAGGAGGTCGAGGCGCTTCTCGGGCGCGATGCGACCGACGTAGGGTGAGGATGACCTCCGCATGGGCCGCCATCGTCCGGCGTGTCGTCTCACTCCGGCGTGAGGGATGGAAGAGTTCCGCGTCCACTCCGCGTGGCCAGAGCTGGAGGTCCCCCGCGAACCTTCGCGCCCGCAGCTCTCTACGCGTGGCGTCGCTCGGGCAGTAGGGGACGCGCGAGGCCGCGTGGAAGCGTCGAAGGAGAGCCCAGATCGACGGTGTGAACAGCCCCAGGCCGTATCCTGCCGCATACTCGGCGAAGTTCGTGCAGTACGAAGAGACCAGAGGCACCCGCCGGGCGCGGGCCCAGCGACGGCCCGCCCAGCCCACGGACGCTTCCGTCGCGCAATGGACCAGGTCCGGCTCGAATCGATCCAGCTGGCTGGTGACCTGGCGTCCCATCCACGGGATGGAAGCCTGGAGCTCCGGATAGAAGGGTACGGCTACGCTCGGGATCTCCAGACGGCATGCCACGTCGTGCCGACTGGTGCCCGCCAGGCGCGGAGTGACCACCCCCACCTCGTGTCCCAGGCGGGAGGCGTGATCCACGAGGTGGCCAAGCGCCCGCGAGACCCCGTTGACCGTAGGCGGGAACGTGTCCGTGAAGAGCGCGATCCTCACGGGCACGAAACTCCTTCCGGCCGCGGCAGGCCCAGAAAGTCCCGTGCTCGGAGGTGCCCCCCGTGCAGGGGACTTTCGTGCTCCGGTCGTCCAGTGTCGAGGTTCGGGTTGCCGATGCCGGCCAGCTTGGCCTTGAGGGCGTCGAGAAACGACGTGAGGAATGCCTCGAGCACCCGGTCCACCGCGCCGAGGAGCCAGGTCGGTGGAGGTAAGGGGCAGAGAAGCGCCAAAGCCCGCGAGCGACGCCCCAGAGCGGTGCGGATTCCACGGTCCGGCGTTCTGGGTCGAGAGGGTCCTCCCTCCTCGACGTGGACGGCGGGAAGGCCCCTGGCCACGAATCCCGCGAGGGCGAGCCCCTGGGCCGCGCGCCGGGTCGCCGTTCGGTGCGAGCGGAAGAGCACGTCCCGGTCCACGATTCCTGGGCCGTGGACCCCCTTGTAGGCGGCTTCAGGAAGCCGATCGACAGGTCGTCGAAGACCCCTCCGAGTCGGAGGGTCCGGAGCCCGGGGTGACGCCGGGCGTACACGGCGTCCAGACCCGATTCCACGAGGACATGGGTGTTGGGATCGCTGTCTCCGTCCACGAACCGCGTGCGCTTCCCATGCACGAGCTCCCCGACCGCCCGGCCGATGTGAGGATGGATCCATCGGTCGGCGAGCACGTGGGTCGACCATCCCGAAGCAAAGCCACGCTCCAGCGGGGTGCGGGCGGTCGAGACGAGTCTCCGCGCCAGGTCCCCGGCCCTCATACAGTGGGCGAGGTCGGACAACGGTCGGAATCCCCCGGGGAAGTAGCCGAGGTCAGGACCGAAGGCTCCCTGGCGGAATGCGTTGACGACGGTGGGATCGTCCGGAGGGAAAGGGGCTTCCCCCGGTTGTCGTCGCCAGTGCTCCAGGACCTGCTCCGCGAGAAGCAGATGTAGGGTCACGCCGGGCAAGTCGCCTCCGTGAGCGGGTTCGGCGTGTAGCTGCGACCGGATGGGCCGGCAGAGCCCCGACCCCCAGAAGGTTCGCCCGTCCGTGTCGGCAGCCGGTCAACGGCGCGTATCGGGCGCGTCTCGGAACGGCCAAGGTTCGGGGCACTCCATTTCGTGGCGTGGATCGGCGGGGCCACGAGGGATCGAGCCGTCCGTAACGGGATGCCTCCGTGCCGGTAACGGTGCGGCGTCCGGGCACCGTCCCCTCCTGCGCGGGGGCCCGGAAGCCATACAATCAGGGCCATGAACGGAAGCGAACCGATCCCGTACCGGCCCGAGCCGGGTGAGGAGCTCCAACGCCTGGTCGCGCGGACGGAGGGGCTGCAACCGTGGAGGAGGGTCTTCCACGCTTCCAGCGGGGTGGCGCTGGGCCTGGGCCCGATTCTCCTCGGACTCGACCGGCTCGGGACACTTGTCACCGTGGCCACCTTGTTGGTTGGTGCGCTCGCCATCGATCTCGTCCGCCTGCGGGTCCCGACGCTCAACCGCCTCTTCTTCCGGACATTTTCGGCGCTGGCGTCCCCGAGAGAGGCGGGCGGCCTCGCGTCATCGACCTGGTATCTCCTCGGCGTGCTCCTGACCTACGCTCTCTTCCCGTCCCGCGCCGTCCCGGCGGTTCTCGTGGTGGGTCTCGCCGATCCAGCGGCGAGCATCATCGGAAGGCGTTGGGGCCGGGTGCGCCTCGGCAAGGGGACCCTGGAGGGCGCGGTGGCCTTCATGCTCGTGGCGTCGATCGTCCTCGCGGTGACCGTCGAAGGCGGGCTCCGGCCGCTCCTCGTCGCTCTCGTCGTCACGGTCGTCGAGCTCCTTCCCCTTCCGCTCGATGACAACCTCACGGTGCCGTTGGCGGTTGCCGGCACGTTGGCGCTCTGGGCGTTGTGATGCCTTCGCCGTCGGGTGCCGACGGAGGGTCCGCCACCACGGCCGCCCGCACCGCCGACGTCAGCGTGGTCGTGCCGGTCCTGAACGAGGAGGTGCATCTCCCCCGACTCCTCGCGAGCCTCGACGCTCAGACCGTGCGCATCCGCGAGCTAATCATCGTCGATGCGGGATCGACGGACGGGACGGAGGCCATTTCCCGTGCGGCCGGAGCGCGGTGGTTGCCCGACGGTGGTCTTCCCGGGATCAGCCGCAACCAGGGTGCGGAGGTGGCCGTGGGCCGTTGGCTGCTCTTCCTCGACGCCGACGTGAGGCTCCCACCCACGGCCATCGAAGAGATCCTTGAGGAGGCGGAGGATCACGGGCTCGACGCCGCGAGCTGCGCCTTTGTTCCGGACCTAGGGGGTCCGCTAATCCGCCTTCAACATTGGCTCTCCAGCACGTACTTCAGGTGGTCTTCCCGTTTAGGTTGGGCCCACTCCATCGGTGGCTTCCTCTTCGTGAAGAGGGAGCTGCACGGAGTGATCGGTGGATTCGATTCCACGGTCCGTGTCGCGGAGGATCAGGACTACGCCTTCCGGCTCGCCCGGGCGGGGCGGTACGCCTTCACCCGCCGTCCCGTCGTCGAGATCTCCGTGCGGAGGTTCCGTTCGGAGGGGCTCTGGACGATGAGCGTCAAGTGGATCGGGATCGAGCTCCACCGGGCGGTCCTGGGGGAGGTGCGCGGAGATCGGTTCCGGTACTTTCAGGAGGTTGAGGGGAAGGGGAAGGACGCCTAGAATCCGCCCTCGGGCCAGGCGCCCATCCGAGACCGAGAGCGAGGTACGACACATGGCGGACGGATATCGCATCGAGAAGGACTCCCTCGGGGAAGTGAGGGTCCCCGAGGACGCCCTGTACGGGGCCCAGACGCAACGTGCGGTCGAGAACTTCCCGATCAGCGGTCAGCGTTTCGGACGCCGTTTCATCCAGGCGCTGGGAATCGTCAAGAGGGCGGCGGCGGAAACGAATCACGAGCTCGGCTATCTGGAGGCCGATCTCTCCGGTGCGGTGGCGACGGCCGCCGGTGAGGTGGCCGAGGGAAAGTGGGACGATCAGTTCGTGCTGGACGTCTACCAGACCGGGTCGGGGACGTCTACGAACATGAACGCCAACGAGGTCGTGGCTCATCGCGCCACCAGCCTACTCGACGGCGCCACCCGTGTTCATCCCAACGACCACGTGAATTTCGGGCAGTCGTCCAACGACGTGATTCCCAGCGCGATCCACGTGGCGGCGCGTGTTGCGGTGGAGGAGGAGTTGCTACCCGCTCTTGGTGCATTGGCGGAAGCGTTCGAGGAGAAGGCCGAAGCCTTCGACGGGGTCGTCAAGTCCGGACGAACCCACTTGATGGATGCGACGCCCGTGCGACTGGGCCAGGAGTTCGGCGGGTATGCGGTTCAGGTGCGGAAGGGAGCCCGACGGCTCTCCACGGCGGCCACCGATCTCGAGGAGTTGGCCCTGGGGGGTACCGCCACGGGCACGGGCATCAACACCCATCCCAAGTTCGCTGCCCTGGCGATTGGTAGGATCGCCGAGGCGACGGGCGTGCCGTTCCGGGAGGCGGCCAACCACTTCGAGGCGCAGGGCGGAAAGGATGCCGTCGTCCAGATGAGCGGCGCCCTCAACACGGTGGCCACATCACTCCTGAAGATCGCGGACGACGTGCGCTGGCTTTCCAGCGGTCCGACGTCCGGGATCCATGAGATCCGACTGCCCGCGGTCCAGCCAGGGAGCTCGATCATGCCTGGGAAGGTCAATCCCGTCATGAGCGAAGCCGTGATGATGGTCGCGACCCGGGTCATGGGGAACCACACGACGATCACGGTCGCCGGGAGCCGCGGGAACTTCGAGCTCAACGTGATGATGCCGGTCATGGCGCAGGCCCTCCTCGAGTCCATCTCCCTTCTGGGCAACGTCGCGCGTGCGTTCACGGACCGCTGTGTCCGTGGGATCGAGGTCAACGAGAAGCGCTGCCGCGACTTGCTGGAGAGGAATCCTTCCATCGCAACGGCGCTGAACCCCTACATCGGATACGACGCTGCGTCGGAGGTGGCCAAGACGGCCGCCCGCGAGGGCCGCTCGGTGCGAGACGTGGTGCGAGAGCGCGGCCTCCTCTCGGACGAGGACGTCGACAAGGCGCTCGACGTCAGGACCATGACCGAGCCGGGCCTGCCCGAGTGAGTGGAGGGGCCTGGAACGAGTCAGCGGTAGGCGGGACGGCCTCGACAGCATGGCCGCCCGCCTACCGCTTGGGGTGGCCCTGTCGGGGAAGGAGGCAACCCGAGCAGGGCCTGAACCGCCGCCGCCACGGCGGTTCTTGAGTTGGATTACGCGCTCTTGATGTTCAGCAGATCTTCGCCGCGGGAGTCGAGCTCGGCGACCGGAAGACCCCCGTGTGGGATCACCCGCGTGACGTCACCGTCGAGGTAGACCGGGTAGGCCCACCCACTTCCGTTGTGAACGATCTGAACTCGTTCTGGACTTGCCGGATCCATGGGCGGCGCGACTTGCTTCGTGATCGAGCGCCACACCCGATCCACCAGGTCCATTCTCTCGTTGACCGAATCCGCCCAGATGGCTAGCTGGATCTTGCGACGGTCGCCGTCGGTGAGACGCCGCACGATACGGCGGTGTCCCGGGAAACTGTGGGAAAGCAGGAAATTCAGGGCCTGCTCTTCGGGCGTTGGGGAGACCCGTACCTCGTACTTTCCGGGTGTTCGCACCCGGCGTGTATCCCTGAGGTCCAGGAATCCGTCCGTGCCAATCCGGAACACACCTCGCATGATCCACTCCTCGTAACGGTGCCGCCGCGTCGGGTTTGCGGCGAGCGTGCAGAGGGGAGGTTAGACAAGACGCGTGCCGGGCCGAATCGGGGCGTGACACGGCCTGATCGAGACGGAGGACAAAGCACGTATGGACAATGGCTTAAGCGATGCCCGACGAGGAGCCGACGCCGGAGAGGCACTTCCGGTCGACCCGGAACGTCCTGCAGAAATGGGGAAACATTTGCAGAATGAGAGGCACGAGGATCCGGATGAGATCGGGGTGCACGTGTCCAGTGCTGGCGGTCTCGAACGGGCCCCGGCACGCGGAGTGGAAAGGGACGCGGCGGTG
>Ga0210123_1001516_pt1 | contig 11667 bp, 10 predicted proteins | sample Muzzi_PWB_D2_FD_185535 | JGI IMG/M metagenome (GOLD analysis project Ga0210123, IMG submission 185535) | Wetland microbial communities from San Francisco Bay, California, USA, that impact long-term carbon sequestration - Muzzi_PWB_D2 (SPAdes) | ecosystem: Environmental > Aquatic > Marine >... | reverse complement strand
GCGCCGGTCAGGAAGACGGGGATCGCGACGATCGAGATCCCCACCGACGCCGAGGGCACGTCGTCGAGCCAGACCGACAGGCGCAGCAGGTGGACGATCCAGCCGCTGATGCTGAGCACGAAGACCCAGATCAGGCCGACCGAGATCACCTGCAGCGCGAAGATCCAGCGGTTCGTACGGGGTGCGCGCTCCATCTCACGCCTCCTCTCGCTGTCCGGCGAGGTGGCCCGGCGGCGCCGGGTCGGGCAGGTACCCCCGGACCCGTTCGCTGGTCTCCGCCACCGCGCTCTCCAGGCCCTCCTCGAGCTCCCAGATCGAGATCAGGGGGAAGAAGCGGGCGAAGAGCACGAAGCCCAGGATGAAGGTGGCGATGGCGCCGATGAAGAGCCCCCACTCGACGAGGCTCGGAATGTAGAACCCGGTGGGGTAGGGCAGGCGCGGGTTGGCCAGCGACGGCACCACGATGTTCAGGCGCTCGAGCCACATGCCGATGACCACTGTGATCGAGGCGATCATGATGCCCGGGATCGTGCGCGTGCGGCGGAAGCTCAAGATGAGCACCGGAATCAGGAAGTTGCACGCCACCATGCCCCAGAAGAAGGGCGCGTACGGGCCCGTGAACTTGTAGAAGAACACCCGGAGCTCGCCCGGCTCGTGGCCGAAGTAGGCGGTCAGGTACTCCGAGAAGGTGAAGTAGAACCAGAGGAGCGACATGATCAGCAGCAGCTTCGACAGGTGATCGAAGTGGATCTGCTTCAGGTAGCGCTCCAGGTGGAAGACCTTGCGGAGCACGATCATCACCATCAGGAGCGCCGCGATGCCCGAGAAGATGGCGCCGACGACGAAGTAGGGGCCGAAGATGGTCGAGTGCCAGCCAGGCTGGAGGGTCATGGCGAAGATGTAGGAGATCACCGTGTGCACCGACACCGCGATCGGGATGACCAGCACCATGAGGATCGAGATGGCCCGTTCGAGCACGTGCTTCTGGCGCGGCGTGCCACGGTAGCCCCAGGAGAGGAAGGCGTAGAACCACCGGGGCCAGGCGCCGCGGTCCCGGAGCAGGGCGATGTCCGGGATCATCGGAATGTAGAGGTAGACCGTCGAGGCCATGAAGTAGGCGCTGATCGAGGTCACGTCCCAGAGCAGCGGCGACTGGAGCCGTCCGGCGCTGAAGATGTTGAGCATGCGGTCGGGCCGGCCGAGGTCGAGCACCGGGTGGAACCCGCCGATCGCCAGCACGACGACCGTGATCACCTCGGCCATGCGGGTGATCGGGCGCCGCCACTCCGCCTTCGATAGCCGGAGGATGGCCGAGATCAGCGTGCCCGCGTGGCTGATGCCGATGAAGAAGACGAAGTTGACGATGTAGAAGCCCCAGCCCACCGGCTGGTTGAGGCCGGTCACGCCGAGGCCCTCGAGCATCTGGCGTCCGAAGAGCACCCAGCCCCCCAGAATGACCAGTGCCAGCAGGGTGAAGATCACCCGGAACCCGGCGCCCGGCTCCTCGATGGGCCGGAGCAGGTCGGTGATGTCGAGGGCGGCGTCCGCCGTGTCCGCGGGATGAGCGGCGGTGGCGTCTGCGGGAACGTCTGGGCGATCCTCTGTGCTCATGGCTCTCCTCGCCTCCGGGGGCTCATTCCTTCTCCGCCAGGTAGAAGACCTTGGGCTCGGTGCCCAGGTCGTCGTGCAGCCTGAATGCCCGGGGGCTCCGCACCAGCTCGCTGATGTGGCTCTCCGGGTCGTCTAGATCGCCGAACACGATGGCCCGCGCCGGGCAGCTCTCGGCACACGCCGTGGTCACGTCGCCGTCGGCGAGGGTCCGCCCCGCCGCCCGCGCCTCCTCCCGGGCGTGGATGATCCGGTGGTGGCAGAAGGTGCACTTCTCGACCACCCCCTTGGGACGGAGCGAGACGTCCGGGTTCGCCCGCCGTTCGAGCTCGCCCGGCCACTCGGGCTCGTACCAGTTGAAGACCTTGGCGTTGTACGGGCAGGCTGCCATGCAGTAGCGGCAGCCGATGCACCGGGCGTAGATCTGGGCGACGATCCCTTCGTCGCTCAGGTAGGTGGCATGGACCGGGCAGACGCGCACGCACGGTGGCTTGTCGCACTGGAAGCAGGGCTGCGGCAGGTAGCGGACCTCGCTGTCGGACGAGGAGCTCGAGACCTCGCCCAGGATCCTGATCCAGTGGAAGGAGCGGTTTCGGTCGAGCGATTGCTCCGGGCCGGCCGCCGCCAGGTTGTTCTCCTGGTGGCAGGCGGCCATGCAGCCACCGCAGCCGGTGCAGCGGGCGAGGTCGATCACCATTCCCCAGCGAGCCATTACGCCTCCCCTCCGTGCTCGGGTACCGGACCGCCGCGGCGCCGCCGTTCGACGAGCCGGAGCCGTACCCGGGTTCCCCCCAGGGCCAGGGCGCCGGAGACCGGGTCCCGGGCCGAGGCCAGTAGGTCGACGGGGCTCGCCCCGATGCCGGGTGCGGCAGCGGCAGTCTCCCTACGGCCGAGGCCGAGCGGCACGTGGACGACCCCCGGGGCGGCTCCGTGGGCGATGCGCACGGTCGCCTCGATCTGCCCGGCGTCCGCCTCGATCGCCACCCGGTCGCCGTCCCCGAGGTCGAGGTCGCGGGCGGTCTCCGGTGCGATCTCGGCCCAGGTCTCCCAGCCGGAGAGCACCTGGTAGCCGTACATCTCCATCAGCATGCGCGACGCGACGCCGAGCTCGCCCCTGCCGGTCATCGGCCGGAAGGGCACGAGCGCCAGCTCCCCTTCACCCGACTCCTCCGGCGGCTCGAAGTGGGGGAGGCAGACCTCGTCCGGCGGTGCTTCGAGGCCGAGGGCGCGGGCGCCCCGGACGATCGCCTCCTCGCCATCGACCGGAGCGCCGTGGCCGCTCGCCGCGCCGAGCGAGCGCAGGTGCTCGGCGAGGCTCTGGGAGTAGAGCTCGTAGCGCCCGGACGGCGTGGCCAGCAAGCGGTTCCAGTCCCCCCGTGGGCGGACCGGGTTCCACCAGCCCCCTTCCCGCGCCATGCCACGCCAGAAGTCCTCGACCGTGTTCTCTTCGAGGAAGCGCCAGCCCCGTTGCTCGAGGTACTGCACCCAGGACTCCTCGAACGAGCCGGAGATGACCGATCCCTGCCCCGAGACGACGAGGCCCTCCACCCGGTGGCGGAGATATACGGGGTAGCTCTCCCAGGGCAGGGCGGAGGCCGTGGCACCGCCGGTCCGCCGAGCGAGCTCCAGCAGCAGGTCCCCCGGGTGGCGGGTGTCGAACAGCGGCTCGACCACCGGTTGGCCGACCCCCAGGACGCTGAACGGCGTGCCGGACGGCGTCGTCGACGTGCTCCAGGCTTCGAGGAAGAGGTGGGTCGGCAGCACGAGGTCGGCCAGGGCGGCGGTCTCGTCCTCGAAGGGAGCCAGGGCGACCACCAGCGGGACGCGCTCCATGGCCTCCCGGAACCGGGCGCCGGCCGGGCTCGAGTAGACCGGATTCGCACCGACGAGGAGGAGCACGTCGACCTCGGCCGAGCCGTCCAGGATGCGCTCGGCGAGGGCGGCCACAGGATCGGCGCCGAGGGCCGCGGCCATGCCACCGTCGGCTCGCGGAGCAAACAGGTCGGCCGCCTCCGGTGATGGGGTCGTCGGCTCGAGCTCGGAGAGAGAGATCGGCGGTGGCAGCACCACGCCGCCTGGCCGATCGAAGCTTCCCACGAGGGCGTTCAGGGCGTGGACCGCGAGCGCCGTCCAGACGCCGTTCGTGCCGTCGACGGCCTCGCCGCCGGCGATCGCGAGCGGTGCCTCCGCGGCGGCGAAGCGGCGCGCGACCTGGATGATCTCCGCCGGGTCGACCCCGCACAGGTGCGCGGCCCGGTCCGGGTAGTAGCGCTCGAGGAGCAGCCGGCGGAAGCCGAGGTGGGTGGCCCCCGCCTCGTCGGTCCAGTCCTCGAAGCCGAAGGTGTGCTCCGCGACGAAGCGGCGGTCGTAGATCCCCTCGCGCACCAGTACGTGGGCGACCCCCAGGGCGAGGGCACCGTGGGTGCCGGGGCGCACCGTCAGCCGCTCCTCCGCCTTGGTCGCGCTCGGCGAGAGCCGTGTGCCGGCGTGGATCAGGGCCGCCTCCTCGCCGATCCGCCGCGAGCCGATCATCGCCGAGATGGCGTGGAGCGGGGCGGGGCCGTCTTCGTAGAGATCGAGGCCGAACGAGAACACCAGGTCGGTCCCGGCGAAGTCGAACCCGGGCACGCGGGAGAGGCCCTGAGCCAGGGTGTAGGGGAGGGCGTCGGCGCCCGGGAAGCGGGCGACGCTCGGCGATCCCAGAGCCTGGGCGAAGCGCCGGGCGAGGTCGTGGAAGAGGTCGTCCGGCTCACCCGTCACCAGGGCGATCCGGCCGCCCAGGCCCTCTTCGCGGAGCGCCGTGAGACGCTCCGCGACCTCGCCCAGGGCGTCGTCCCAAGAGACTGGCTGAAGCTCACCGGACTCCGCGCGCCGGGCCGGGCCCTGGAGGCGCAGGGGAGAGTAGAGGAGGTCGAGCGCGGTGTGGCCCACCGGGCACAGGCCCCCTCGGTTCAGTGGATGCTTGGTGCTCCCCCGCAGGCCGACCGGCACGCCGTCGATCAGGCGTACCGCGAGCCCGCAACGGCTCTCGCACAGGCCGCACACGGTCCGCTCGAAGGTTTCGATGCCCGGTCCGCGCAGGGCGAGCTCGACGATGTCGTCGGGCACCAGCCAGTCGGTGCCGCAGCCTTCGATGCCCAGGGCGCCCGCGGCCAAGCCCATCAACTTCAGGAACTCTCGCCGTTCGATAATCATGGCCGATGGACCTCGCTACCGGTGGCAGGTGATGCAGTCACGGCTGACCCCCTCGTCCTCGTGACATTCGATGCAACTCGTCATCGTGTGACGGACCGCCGGGCGCGTGACCGGTCGCTCCCGGTCCGCCATCTCTCCGTGGCAGCGCGTACACTCGATTCCTCCGATCGCCGCGTGCCGTCGGTGTGAGAAATAGACGTGATCCGGGACGCGGTAGACCTTGCGCCAGGGGATCGGCTCGTCCCGTTCGACGTAGTCGACCAGGGTCCGCTCCTCGGGCGATTCGGTCAGTGGCTCGATGTGACAGTCGGAGCAGACCTCCACGTTCGGGATGGTCGCCCGCGCGCCGGTCATCACGTAGCGGTGGCAGTCGGTGCACTCCAGGCCCTGGTCCTGGACGTGGAGGCGGTGGTTGAACGCGATCGGCTGGGTGACCGTCCCGCCGAAGGCGAAGAGCGCGACACCCGCGGCGACCGCCGCGACGGCGACGAGCCCCAGAAGGAGTGGCAGCGCCCGCTTCACACCGCCCTCCGATCGCTCGTTCGATGGTCCGTGTCGCGACCCGTGTCCGACACCGGTCGCACCTCGACTGCTCGCGTCGCCATGGTTCGCCCCTTTCCCGCGCTGTCAGTGGACGGCTCGTTTCGCCTGGCCGAGCTGAACCGTGAGGTGTTGCCGGTGGAGGGCCATCGGCGAGTAGACGTACGAGGCGGTGGCCGACACCGTGACCTGGCGGTCGCGCTGGGCGTCGAAGACGAAGCGCTCACGGCGGGCTTCGCGCGGCCCGATCCGGTTGTCGGAGAGCACCTTCGCGCCCAGCAGCAGAACCTCGTAGTCCTCGTTCAGGGGCCGTCCCTTGGCATCGGCCACCACCTTGCGGTAGTGGCGCTCCTGCTTCGTCGTCCTGCGGCCGTCGCCGACCTCCACCGTGAGGACGATCTCGCGCGTCGCCATGCCGGTCGGGATCTTGTGGCCCGACCCCGCGTTCTTGATCTCGACCTCCACCTCCAGGCCCCGTGGGCTGCGCTCGGCCCGGAGGATGCGCACCTCGAGGGCGCTCTGGAGCTGCTCGGTGTCATGAATCAGGTTGTGGAGATGGATGTTCGGTCCGGTCTCCTTGATCTCCTGGCGCACGATCCGCCCCGGGCTCATCACCATGTGGCAGGACTGGCACTGGATCCCTTCCTTGGCGTAGGGACCGTGGCGCCACTCGTCATAGGTGCTCATGATCGCCATGCCCGACTCCGTCACGTAGTTGTGGCAGCCGCCACAGAACTCGGAGGTGCCGTGGAGCTCCGAGTAGGCGACGTCGTGGGCCGGCGACGTGACTTTCTTGAGGACGCTTCTCTTGGTCAGGCCCGGTTCGGTGGTGAAGGGCTTGTCCGGCCGGTCCAGGTGGACGGCCGTGACCGTGTGGCAGAAGTCGCAACTCACCCCCTCGCGGGTCACGCCCTCGTTCAGGTCGTAATCCTGATTGACCGTCGTCATCGGCGCGTGGCAGCGCAGGCAAAGGCGCTTCGCGTCGTCACCCCCTTCCCGCACCGCCTGCATGAAGGCGACGTCGAAGATCGGGTCGGTCAGGGAGATGGCGTGGAGGCTGTTCCTCCACGACTTGTAGATGTCGGCGTGGCACCGGCCACAGACCCGGGCGCTGGTGTAGCCGTCGGGTGAGATCTCGGTAGCGCCCGGTACACTCGGTTGCTGGGCGGAGGCCGGGGCGACTACGAGGAGAGGTGCGACAAGGAGGAGTGCGACAAGGAGAGCTAGGGCACCGATCCACAAGTGAGTGACGGGGTACCGGGTCCTCGACTTGGCGCGCACGAGCCCCTCCTTTCGGACGGAGGGAATCGAGCCCTCGAGCGACTCGGGGAACGGTCCCTCCGCTCCCGCAGTCAAACTGGATAAATACTAGTTTGAAAGTAGGTTAATAGCTATTTTGAGGGGGTGTCCACACCCTTTGGGGTGGGGGCGACACCGTGCCGCGGGGTGGTGGTGTCGGAGCGCTCCGGAGGTCGTCAGGCGTTCGGGGCTCCCCAGTCGACGAGGGTGAACTTCGACGGCTTGGAAGGCAGCTCGACGCGGAGGAACTGGCGCTGGGCCATCAGGTAGGCCGCCACGATCGAGGCCGCGGCGAGGGCCCAGGTGGCGGCGAGCACCTCCGGGGTCCGGCCGAGGGCGAGGACCAGCTTCTCGAACAGAATCCGAGAGCCCAGCAGGTCGAGGATGCCGAGCTCCATGAGCGGGATGTGACCGATCATGCCGAGCATCGCGACCGCGAGGACGCTCCAGAAGGTGACTTTCCGGGCCCGATCGCCGACCCGTGCCCTGAAGGTGGTGAAGAAGATCGACGCGAGCAGCAGGAAGGGCACCGCGGTGAGCGCCAGGACCACGGTGAGGTCCGGCCCGCCCGGTTTCGGTGAGAGCCCCTGAAGGTCTGCGCGAAGGGGGACGCCGCCCCCCGCAATTGCTACCACCCGGTCTCCCTCGACGACGAAGTACCGCTCGACGATCTGCTCCGGCGGCACGCTGTGGCCGTAGACCGCTTCGATCGCCCGGCTGAGGAGCCAGGCTTCGAACGCGGCCGAGCTTTCGTCGGGCGTGTTGAACGGCGAGTAGATGGTCGCTCCGTTCGGGCGGCGGCGGCTCAAGGGGGTGCTCGACGCCGGGTGGCTCTCCCCCCAGGGCGCGGTCAGCTCCGGCACGTCCGGGGTGGGGGCGATCTCGAGGTACCCGGGGGGCACGTGGACCCAACGGTCGGTCTCGCCCCGGGAGGTGGCGATGTGGAACTGCACCAGGTCGGGCCGAGCGACCGTATGGGCCCACCAGCCGGCTCCGTAGCCGGTGAGGAGCGCCAGCGCCAGCGGTGCCATGAGCGCGATGAAGAGCGTCCTGCGGCTCACGGGGAGCGGGTCGACGTGCTGGAGGCGGTAGGTCAGGGGGCCGGTGATCGAGAACATGATGTAGACGGTGAACGGCAGGAAAATGAGGCGCATCTCGACGTCCGGAACCCAGGCCGCCACGCCGTTCGACAGGAGAGCGCCGCCCAGAGCCACGAAGACAGAGAGCACGACGAGGGTGAAGGGGCCCCAGGGCGGGACGTTGTAGAGGATCGCGAGCAGGGTCGACCAGCGGGTGCGCCCGGCGCGCGGGGCGCCCGCGGCGGGGCTCTCCGCCGTCCAGCCGGCGGCGAGCTTCGGACTGGGTCGGGTTCCGGCCGCCGCGCCTCGGCCTCCCGTGACCACCAGGTCGAAGGCCTGGGGCACCGACCGGTGGGTCCAGAGCGCCAAGAGGCCGGCCAGGGCGGCCGGGACGAGGGCGAGAGCGACGGGCCCGTCCGCCGCGAGCAGGCCCCAGGCCAGGATGGCGACGAGCGCCCCCACCAGGCGCAGAATCCAGCCGGCGGTGACCGGCACTCTCCACGCCTCGAGCCGCGCGCCCTGGAGGAAGACAACGGCCAGCGCGGTGGCCGCCGCCAACTGGACGACCAGGGCCAGGAGGCCGGTACTCGGTTGTCCCAGGAGCCCGCCGTAGGCGACCACGACGGCCGCCGAAGCAGTAAGCAGCAGGGCGCCGGCGAGCACCGCGGCGCCGGCGTGGGCAAGCCAGAGGTGCCGGGCCGAAAGCGGCAGCGCCAGGTCGAGCGGCCGGCAGCGGGTGCGGATGGGGCCGAACGAGAGGTAGATCGCCACCGCCAGCCAGAGCGGAAAGACGAACCGGCTGACCGGCGGCGTCGCGCCGCCCGCCCGGGCCACGCCCAGGGCGATGCTGCCGATCAGAACGCTCGTGTTGAGCGCCGTGACCACCGTCCAGAGCGGCAGCCGCCGAATCGCATCGTCTCGGAGCAGAGTTCTGAGATAACTCATGCCTGACCTCCCACCAGCTCGATGAACATCTCTTCGAGACCGATCCGATGACAGGGCGCGTCGCCGATGCCGACGGTTTCCTCCAGCAGCTCGGAGGTCTCGGCGGGAGCGAGGGCGAAGAGCGCCCGCAGACCCCCCGAACGCTCGCGCACCCCGAGGCACCCGTCGAGGGCGAGCAGCCGCTCGCGGGAGACGGCCCCGTTGGCGGGGAAAAGCGCCAGGGAGTAGCTCTCGCGCAGGGTGTCGAGGTCGGAGTCGATCAGCACCCTGCCGTCGTGCAGCATCACCAGGCGGTCGGCCATGCGCTCGACGTCGGTCAGGTAGTGGGACGAGAAGAGGATGGCGGTGCCGGCCTCGTTGAGCAGCCGGATCGACGTCTCCAGGAACTCCCGGCGCGCCGCCGGGTCGAGGCCGCCGGCCGGCTCGTCGAGCAGCAGCAGCTCCGGCCGGTGGGCGACCGCGCAGAGCAGCGCCACTTGGCGCGCCTGCCCCTTGCTCAGGGTGCGGATCTTCGCCTTGGGCGAGATCTTGAAGCGCTCGGCGAGGCGCATCGCGAGCGCGTCGTCCCAGGTGGGGAAGAGGCTCCGGTGGAGGTCGATCACCCGGTCGACGCGCAGGAAGGCCGGCAGGATCTGGTCTTCCGACACGTAGCCGATCCGCCGCTTGACCCCGACCGCGTCGTGGCGCGGGTCGAGGCCGAACAGCCGGACCGTGCCGCGCCGGGGGCCCAGCATGCCCATGGCGATACGCATCAGTGTGGTCTTGCCGGCGCCGTTTTCCCCCACCAACCCCACCACCTGGCCGGCCTCGATCGAGACGCTGACGTCGGAGAGGGCGAGGACGCCCCCGGCGTACATCTGGTCGACGTTGTTGAGCTCGACGACGTTCATGACTCGGGTTCCTCCTGGTCGTGTGGCTGGTCGAAGGGGTGGTCGCTGAGCGGCGCAGGGGTTCCGTCGCCGCCGGCCGACCCGAGGCCGTCACCGGCCGGGGCAAGCCCGAGCTCGGCCTCGACCTCGTGCAGCAGAGCGACCACCTCCGCGAGGGAGACGCCGCTCAGCCGGGCGCGCGACATCAGGCGCCGTGCGCCGGCCCGCAGGTGCTGGCGCTGGCGCTCGGGGTCGACGGCGGCCCGTTCCGCGACGAACGTGCCCCGGCCCCGCTCCGTCCGGATCAGCCCCTCCCGTTCCAGCTCGTCGTACGCCTTCTTGACGGTGAGTGGCGAGACCACCAACTGCTCGGCGAGGTCCCGCTGGGAGGCGAGCTTCTCGCCGGCGCCGAGCCGCCCGCCGGCGATCGCGTCCGTGATCTGGCGCATGATCTGCCGGTAGATGGGGAGCTCGTCCCCGGGAGCGATGAACAGTTGCATCAGCAGTCCTCCTCCCGGCGCCGTGGAACGGCCCCGGGATCGTTCGCCGGAGCCTCTGCCGCCCAGACCCTGGGGTCGTGGGCGGAGAGCTCGGGTGAGCGGGGTCGGAAGCGAGTGGTGGTCGTCACTGTCATAGTGCTATAGAAGTGTATAGCACTGATGCGCACGGAAGTCAACACCGGATCGGAGGGCGAACAATGCGGACTTGGACCCGAGGTTGACTCGGTTCCGGCAAGTCGCGGCACCTAGATGGTGAACACCCAGTCGCCCGGACCCTCTAGCCGGCCGTCGTCGGACATGTCTTCGGCAATCTCTTGACGATGTCCTCCCTCGGACTTGGGGCGCCGGGCGCGACTTCTTTCTCTTGCCCTACCCGCAGGGGCTCCCCCGACCGGTCAAATCTCTTTCCACAGGAACTGGGCGCGGTCCATGCGCCGGAGCACGCGCGAGACCCGGGCCTGGTAGCGCCCGCCGCGGCTGTACAATCCTCCACACACGAGGAGGAGAGACCACGATGGACGCTGGACAGAGATTTCCCGACTTCGAGCTCCCGGACCAGGACGGCAAGGTCCGCACCCTGGCCGATCTCGCCGGTTCGAAGGGGCTGGTGCTTTACGCCTACCCGAAGGATGACACCCCCGGCTGCACCATCGAGGCCAAGGACTTCCGGGACCTCGGGTCGCGGCTCCGGGAGGCCGGCTTCGAGGTGGCGGGCCTGTCGCCGGACGGCGCCGCGTCGCACTGCGACTTCATCGGCAAGTACGGCCTCAGCTTCCCGCTGCTGAGCGACCCAGACCGCTCCTTCATGGCGTCGATCGGCGCCTTCGGCGAGAAGATGAATTACGGCAAGACCGTCGAGGGCGTGATCCGGTCGACCTTCGCCGTGGCCCCGGACGGAACGCTGATCCGGGCCTGGCACAACGTTCGGGCCAAGGGGCACGCCCAGCGCGTGCTCGACGCCCTCGTCCAGTAGCGCGGGTCGACAGGAGGAGCGAACCGATGAAGATCTTCGTCGCAGGTGCAACCGGGAATCCGGGAACCGCGGTGGTCGCCTGCCGGGAGCGGCGGGAGGGAGCGCGATGAGCGCGCCGGCGAGCGATCCTGTGGCCCGCCTGCGCCGGTCCTGGCGCCGTCTTCGGCGGCTGCCGGGGGGCGTCTGGCTGTTCTCGAGGCTGGTCGGCCGCGCGGCTCCCTACACGGGCACGATCAAGGCCCGGGTGGAGGAGCTCGAGGAAGGGTACGCCCGGCTGACGATGCGGGACCGCAAGGGCCTTCGAAACCACTTGCGCTCGGTCCATGCGGTGGCGCAGCTCAATCTGGCGGAGGAGACGTCCGGGTTGGCGGTCGTCTTTTCGCTGCCTCCGGGGCACCGGGGGATTCCGGTGCGGCTGGAGATCGATTACCTGAAGAAGGCGCGCGGCACGTTGACCGCGGAGTGCCGGGTGCCGGGGGGGATCGCGCCGCTTCCGGAGGGGCCGGAGGGGGAGGAGGGGCGGGAGCTGGAGGTGGAGGTGCGGTTGACGGATGCGCACGGGGAGGCGGTTTCGGAGGCTCGGGCGCGCTGGATGCTGGGTCGGCAGCCTTCGTAGCTTTCTTGCTACGGCGGGTCGGTGCCGGGGCTGCAGGCTAACC
>Ga0210123_1001514_pt1 | contig 11676 bp, 5 predicted proteins | sample Muzzi_PWB_D2_FD_185535 | JGI IMG/M metagenome (GOLD analysis project Ga0210123, IMG submission 185535) | Wetland microbial communities from San Francisco Bay, California, USA, that impact long-term carbon sequestration - Muzzi_PWB_D2 (SPAdes) | ecosystem: Environmental > Aquatic > Marine >... | reverse complement strand
AATGGGCGATGAAACAGTCGCGCGAAGCACACCACCGATGTTCGCAGCCGGTGTCGCCGTCGCACCAGTCCGTCGTACACGCGCTGCCGTCGTCGCAGTCTTTGGGCTCCTGCACGCACACCCCGCCGGCGCAGTAGGCACGGCGATCGCACTTGCCCCTGGGACATCGCAAGCCTTCGCCACAGCAGCTACCTTCCACGCAGCCCAGCCCGAGGGGACCGCCGCAGCGATCGTTCACGGTACACGGCTCGCCGTCATCGCACACGCCGTCCGAGCAGCAGCTCAGGCTGCGCCCTTCACCCCCGCGGCCGCCGCCATCGGGGTCGGTGGGCTCCGGATCCTGCTCCACCGGTACCAGACAGCAGATGCACGACAGCTCAGGGTCCTCATTGCCGGGACCTCCGCCTCGCGGAATCTGCACCGATCCCCCGTCGCCAAGATCGATACCGGACGGCACCGGCGCATCCGGACCGAAGTTGGGACTCGGGTGAGATGCCAGCATGGACATCACATCTTCGACCGAACGGCGGATGCGGGCAACGTCGTTCAGATCAACACGCAGACCCGTGTTCACCAGTAGACAGCGCACGGTCTCGCCTTCGTCGAAACTGCGAGTGCCAATAGTCTGTCATATTGGTGACTGTCCTTGCGCTACGAAAGCTTGGGAAAGGAGGATGAACGTGAAGGACTGATTCGCAATCTGAAACCTTTCGTTGGGACCCTGCGGGAGATCAAGCCCGTCCGGTAGAGCCTGGCCCGCGACCGGAAGCGAGTCTTGCGTGGCGTTCGGGTAACCGGCGTTGCGAAGCGAAGACAGCGAGTGCCGAAGCCGTGTGATTGAGCCTCGAAAGACCAGATGTGGGAGCCTTCGCCGTGGACAGTGCGGGGGCCGTGCCGTTGCATCGTAAAGGCCTGATGCGTGCGGTCCTGCCGGGGTCGAAGAGCAGGGCAAGAGCACAATTGGGGTTCCCCAGGAACGTAGGAGGCCCTGTCGTCTCCATCCTGTGCAGAGCGGCCTGAGGGGGTGCCGGATTCAAAGCAAACCTCCAGGCCCCAGGACCGGTCGTCGGGTCCTGAGGGAGATACGAACACAGACGGCCCGGATGGTACCGCCAAGCGAAGGAAACGAAGTGCGGCGGGATGGACGGCGGGGAGTCGTAACGCCCTGATAGTACTGTTGAAGCCGGGGAACTCGTCCTACGGGGACCCGGTGGAGGGAAGCGGGGCGTCGAGTAATGGACCCGTTGGAGGGAAACATGACGAAGGCATCGAACTTCGAGATCGTGTCAACGCGACAACAACGGATAGCGGAGTTGGCGAGACAATCGCCGCAGATGGGGTTCACCTCCCTGCACCACCACATCGACATGCATTGGCTGCGTGAAGCGTACCGACGCACACGCAAGGGTGGAGCTGTTGGCGTGGACGGACAGACGGCTACGGACTATGAAGCAAATTTGGAGGACAACCTCCGATCGCTCCTGGGTCGGGCCAAGTCCGGCACGTATCGGGCTCCGCCGGTGCGACGGGTTCGTATTCCGAAGGGCGACTCGAAGACCGAGACACGCCCGATCGGCATCCCCGCCTTTGAGGACAAGGTGCTGCAAAGAGCGGTTGTCATGGTTTTGGAGGCGATCTACGAGGAGGATTTCCATGACTGCTCGTACGGTTTCCGGCCGGGACGATCGGCGCATGATGCGTTGAGTGCCTTGTGGCAGCAAACGATGCAGAGCGGTGGCGGCTGGGTTCTAGAACTGGACATCCGCAAGTTCTTCGACGAACTGGATCATGCTCATCTGCGAGAGTTTCTCCAACGTAGGGTGCGTGACGGAGTGTTGCTCCGTTTGATTGGGAAATGGCTGAATGCTGGAGTGCTTGAGGATGGGACCTTGTCCTATCCCGAGTCCGGCAGCCCGCAGGGCGGTGTTGTATCACCTGTACTTTCAAACGTCTTCTTGCACTATGTGCTGGACGACTGGTTCACCCAGGATGTGCAACCTTGTTTGGCGGGGCGGGCCTTTCTTATTCGCTACGCCGATGATGCGGTCATTGGATTTTCCAATGAGCGTGACGCTCATCGAGTGCTGGAGGTTCTGCCGAAACGTTTCGACAAGTACGGACTGACCCTCCACCCCACGAAGACGCGGCTCGTTCGGTTCCAGAAGCCTTCATCGGATATCGCCCGTGACGGTGGTTCCGGAGGGTCGGGAACGTTCGAACTGCTGGGGTTCACCCACTACTGGGGATTTTCTCGAAAGGGCCGCTGGATAGTGAAGCGAAAGACCGCAGGGAGCCGTTTTACCCGATCGGTCCGATCGGTTACTCGATGGTGTCGTTTGAACCGGCACCGTCCGATCGCAGAGCAACATGAAACCCTCAGCCAGAAGCTGCGTGGGCACTTCGGCTACTACGGCATCACGGGCAACAGCCCGGCGTTGACGCGGTTCCGTTTTGCGGTGACACGCGTCTGGCGTAAATGGTTGGCCCGACGTCGGCGTGCGGATCGATATCCTTGGTCTCGCTTTGTGCGACTCTTGGATCGTTATCCGTTGCCGCCTGCGCTGGCCGTCCATTCCGTGTGCCGTCGCGCAGCGAATCCATGACTCGAGGAACCGTATGCGTCAATTGCGCACGTACGGATCTGTGGGAGCCCTGGGTGAGTAATCACCCAGGGCCACCCAGCCCCGTTTTCAGTCCCCCGTTTTCAGTCCCCCGTTTTCAGTCCCCCGTTTTCATTCCCCGTTTTCATTGGTACACACCATGGATCGGCATCGATCGATCGTGCAGAGATTACCATCGTCGTTGCAAACGCCTCCTTCATTGTCCGCCTTCGGCTCGCAGTTGCCGTTTTTGCATTCGAGCTTTGTGCAGAAATTAGGCTTCGCGCCACACGGAATATCGGATAAAGGTATACCGCAAGCGCCGGTCTCCTCATCGCATTCGTCGAGCGTACAGATATTGCCGTCGTCTTCACAGATCCTGGGTTCATGGACACATACGCCCCCTGCGCAGTACGCACGGTGATCGCACAGCGCTTTGGGACACGGCAAGGGTGATCCGCAACAGTCACCGTCCACGCAACCCCACCCGTGCGGACCGCCGCACGCGTCGTTCACGGTACAAGGGTCGCCGTCATTGCACGCGCCGCCCGAGCAGCAGTGAACTTCTCCGTCGCCAAGATAGTAGATCATCCAATCTTGGCAATATCACGTCCGTCAAGATCATTCGTCGGTAGGCTGGCTCTGGTTGTCAAAACGGCGGAGGAGTTCGTGCATGCCGGCAAGGTAGCGCTCGATCTGCACTTGCAGTTCTTCGGGTAGATCATTCCGGGCACCAAGCTGTTCGAGCAGTTCCGCGTCTTCTTCCCATGCGGTCGCGTCAAGTGCTTCAATTTTGGCACCTTGACGCCTGAAGACCCATTCGCCGGTCTCTGCGTCGCGCAGGGGTAGGGGCGCTTTGTGTCCCCGGACTAGCGCACCGAGCGCTGGCATAACGACCTTAGGGTCGGACGAGGTCCTTAGGATTTCCCGAATAGGCTGGCGGTACATGTCCAATGGGAACCACTGCGGGATGTAGCTCAGCACCTCCCGTTTGAGTTGTTCGGACTTCACTTCGGTGAAAAACTTCTTGAGAAATGCCCGATCGCCCGCCTGTGGCAGGTTGGAGAGCCGCGCGATCGTGTCGCGCCGTGTGAGCATCGATTCGGCAGCGTCCATGGCCACCGCGTACATCAGTTCCCGCGCGCGTGGGTTCGAACTAGTCGAAAGGACGCCGATCGCCGACTGTAGATATCTCTGGGACTTCAGGTGGTCCCATGCATCGAGCACGAAATCCTTGGCCCGTTCTGAGTCGTTGCTGGCAAGGCCGGCCAAGCAGCGTCCCTTCACCTTGTATCCAGCCACTAGAACGTCGTCGCCTTGCAGGAACTCCTTGATGATCGGCCCAACAGACGGGTCGGAGTCCGCGCAGAGGCGCCCCAGCGCGGCATACCTGAGTCGCTCATCAGGTGAGTTCTCCCAGATTGCCCTCCAAAGAACTGTAACACCAGTGTCCTTAGCGATTCCCGTTAGCGTCTCGAATGCATACTTTCGATGAGCTTCCGTCGGTATTCCTTTCCAGATTTTCTCCAGAAGGAACGCAGTTATCGCGGACGCGGTCCCGCTGTGCGGCGATCTGTTCAATTTGTACCAACAACCGCTGGCATAGAGTCTTGGTTCCTGCTTGTCCCAACGCTCGAAAACTTCCCTAGCTGCGGCGCGCTCATTGAGGATGAACGCCGCAAGCCCGAAGTCCCACGAATGATCGGCCGCGGCGCACACGTTCCATGGTTCGGCCTGTTGATCGAGCAGCGAATTCCGTAGGTGGACGTATTCATCGCCATCGCTCGAAGCCAATCGCCCAAGGTCGCCCAGATCTCCTGCCGAGACTTGAGAGCCATCGAATAGGGCTAACGCCCCGGCAAAAAGCAGGTATGCCCAATACCCTCGTAATAAGTGATTGTCGTAGCTCATTGATTGTTCTCCGGGCGTCCAATGCTTCATGGCGCAGCCTCCCACCATTTAGGGCCCACGGGAATTGCGCGCACCTCGTTCGAGCTGCAGTGAACCTCACCCTCGCCCAAGTGATAAACCGCCCAATCGTCGATGTACGTTGCCGTGATAACCGTCGGCAGGTTCTGATTGAGCCACACCTGAAACGGATCGCGCAACGTGTCCAACATTCCATTTCTGTTTGTATCTTCACCAGGATCGAGCTTGAAATTGGAGTTGGCGTCTTCTTCATATTGCGCATGTAGGAATGAATCCGGCGCAATCATGGTGGTACCGTGCACCGTACTGTTCACTAGGTTCGGTGTGATCGCCACTGCTTTAGCGTTGCCAGACTGGTCAAGAACCTCATCGAAAAGCACTGGTACTGAAATGATGTCATCCGAGCTTGTCAGCCCGAATATCTGAGGCATCTCAAGGGTGCCCCTCAGCTGTTCGAGAATCGCATCGACTGGCCCGGCGGCTGCATTGTACTGCTCGATGGTGCTCGCGCCGTTGGACGTTGGGAGCCCCAGCAGCGCACCGAGTTGAACCACCCCGTAATCCGAATAACGTGGAATGTGAAGCATTTGAGTTATGCCGCCGGTGACAAGCTCATCGGCCTTAAGAATACTCAGAGCGAGAACGGGATCGGCCAGCAGAACGCTCCATCCACTTGTCGCATTCGGATTGGGCACTATTGTCATGAATTCGTCCACATGTCCAACGTTAAGCCAATCACTCTTAAAGACCACCGGCGCCTGAACTTGTTGCCTAGCGAGAAACGCCCGTAAATCGTAATCAAGACGGCGATCGTCGCCAGAATTTGCATCATCACCGTAATAAACTCGTCCAAACGGGTGCTGCAGTGCTCCCGACGTGATGGGCGGTGATACCTCTAGGTTGCCAAAGGAGTCCAAACTATTCGCTTTGATTCGCGGATCAGTCGGGTTGTTCGGGTCGGTGAACTGGATTTGGACTCGCCCAAAGTCCGGTCCAAGTAGCGAGACCGGGTACGGCTGTAGACCTCGGTCCCTCTTTGAATCGAGTACAACCCGCATGTCTTTGTAGGGCGCCTGTTGAAAACCGAATTGGAATTCGTCCTGGGCCCATGGATCGTCGCTTGTGTTAAGCGGTGCTAGAATGACCGTGTCTTGTATTCCCGCGGGTGTGGCATTGGGAAACCATTGAGTGCAATAGGTTGTTGATTCGTTGGCGAGACTTGGCGGAATTGTTATCTGCGATACAAAGCTCTCGACAGGTGGATCTAGATGCCCTTGCATGAGCAGCGGTGCCACCTTGAGTTGTATCTCATCATCGCACATGAAGGTGTTCTGGTCGTCTTCCAGAATCACGCGCAGCTTGACCGCGGCGGCGAACTGCAAGCCCTCGACCCAGAGCGAGATGTCCCCGGCCCGCAGCGCCGCCAGATCGACGTCGTGCGGCTGGTCGTCGGGCAACACGAAGCTGGTTGAGCCGGGGCCGAGAATGGCCGTCGTGTTCGCCGTTTGCGACCGGTGCGAGAACACGCGCACGACGTCGCCCGCCCCCTGCGATGCGGGATCGGTGTTTGCCGGCGTGTGGAGCGTCAGCGTCACCTTCCAGTTCTGCGGCAGATTCGGCATGGCACGCAACACCACCTCGGCCAGGTCATCGCCGTCGACGCCGGTACCGTCATCGATCGTCGCGGCATTGGCTCCCTCATTATCTCTTACGCCGTCCAGGTCGTCATCGTCCACATTGCAGAGCGTGATTATGCCGGGCAGGACGTCTTCCATGGTATCGTCCGTTCCGTGCGGATCGATCGCCCCGTCGTGATTCCCGTCACCGTCGAGGTCGACCACGTACACGGTCACTGTAGAAAGTATACTGCACGACAGCGTCACCTGCGGGTCACACGTGCCGTCGGACTGGCTCTCTGCGGTCAGTTCCACGGTGGCTTCGCCCGGCGGGCTGTCGGCGGCGATGATCGCCGTGACGACTACAGCCCGACACGAATCAGGCGACCCTTGCGGCGGGATGGTGTTGCCGCCGCTCACGCTCACGCTTACGGATTCCAGGGTGGCCGAGCCGCCCGTTATCTGGGTCGACAGCGAGAACGTCTTCTCACACGCCCCCATGTTGCAGAGAGTGCGGTTCACAACAACGCTTGCGCCTGGACATCCAGCGCCGTCGCCCGTGCCGCTTAGCGAACACGGCTGCGCCTTGTTGTCCGTACGGCAGACGCCGTTCACGCAGCACTCCTTGACGCACGGGCCGTCGCTGATGGGACACTTCTGCGGATGGCTGCACGTCGTGCCCTGGCAGATGTTGTCCGTACAGGGATCCGGTGGGCTTTCGTCCTCGCAGGGCGTGCCGTCGCCGACCGGCGTGTCGTGGCCACATGTACCGTTATCGCACAGGTCGACCGTGCATATCTCGTCGTCGCTCTCGCAGGGTTCGTTGTTGTTCGTCGGCGGGTGCTCACAGCTTCCACCGAGGCACACGTCGCGGGTACAGTCCGTAGCGTCAGGCGTGCAGGGAGTCTCGTCGTCCTTGGCGAGGTGCGTGCACGATCCTTGGTCGCAGACGTCGTCCGTACAGTCGTTGGGTGGCTCTTCGTCGGGACACGGCGTCCCGTCCGGCTTGTCAGGGTGAGTGCATGATCCTTGATTGCACACATCGTCCGTACACTCGTTGGGTTCGTCGGGACACGGCGTCCCGGCCGGCTTGTCGACCGTGGTGCAGACCATGTTATCACAGACCTTCTCCGTGCAGGGATTCCCGGTGTCATCGCACTCCTGCCCCTGATTGGCGGGGATCGGGTTGCAGCCGTCGTTGACGCATATCCACCGGCTGCAGACGTTCTCGTCATACCAGCACTCCGCACCGTTGTTGTTCTGCGGGTGCTCGCAGGCGGCGACGCCGTTACTTCCCACGATGCACAAGTCGTCCGTGCAGACATTCCCGTCGTCCGTGCACGGCCCGCTACGGTTATGATGGCAAATGTCGCCGGCGCAATAGTCGTCCGTGCACTCGTTCCCGTCGTCCGGGCATATCCTCTCTTCATACTCGCAGTGATCGTCTACGCAATGGGCGATGAAACAGTCGCGCGAAGCACACCACCGATGTTCGCAGCCGGTGTCGCCGTCGCACCAGTCCGTCGTACACGCGCTGCCGTCGTCGCAGTCTTTGGGCTCCTGCACGCACACCCCGCCAGCGCAGTAGGCACGGTCATCGCACTTGCCCTTGGGACATCGCAAGCGTTCGCCACAGCAGCTACCGTCCACGCAGCCCCACCCGTGCGGACCGCCGCACGCGTCGTTTACGGTACAAGGGTCGCCGTCATTGCACGCGCCGCCCGAGCAGCAGGTCAGGCTGCGCCCTTCACCCCCGCGACCGCCGCCATCGGGGTCGATGGGCTCCGGATCCTGCTCAATCGGTACCAGACAGCAGATGCACGACAGCTCAGGGTCCTCATCGCCGGGACCTCCGCCTCGCGGAATCTGCACCGATCCCCCGTCACCTAGATCGATACCGGACGGCACCGGGGCGTCCGGACCGCCGTTGGGGTGCGGATCGGACCCCGACATCGACCCCTGTCGACACTGAAAGTGTCACCTCGGTGACATATTGGTGGCTGTCCCTATTATTTACGGGTTGGAAACCCCGCATGCCGCCAATCGCCGAATCGCACAGTACGTGTCTGGGATTCAAGGAAGACCGTCATCCGCTCGATTGGTTGATGCGCGGCGCTCAAGCGAACGAAGAGCGCCTTCGATGTGTCGGCGGTACTTGCTATCCGGATACTTCGTCTTGAAGGCCTCGGCCGCGACGCGCCCGGCATTGAACTTTTCCGTAACGATCAGCTCGACTATACGGCGGTACGTACTTGCTTCTTCATCGGCCGGGTATCTTTCGTCCAGCTTGCGAATCAGAAGCTCAAACAACTCGTGCCGGCAGTGCATCCCCACGTACTCGAATACGTTGCTTCCGCCACCCTCCACATGCCATTCCAGGAAGTCCTCGGCATAAGCGCCGCCGCGTTCGAGGCAGAATGTCAGACAGTTCTCCAGGAGGTCAAGCATCGACTCAACCCCTTCGTCCGGCACCCAGCCGTTGCCAAGCTTCTCAACGAGAAGCTTCGCCGTCCGCCAGCGGATCTCTGGCTCGTAGGTTGTGTCTGAGAATCGCGCAAGGAATTGGCGATACATGTCCAGCTTGTAGGGAGGGGAGCGGGACCCAGCTACTGGGTCTCTCTCGCGCTCAATCAGCACCTGCACCTGGTGGCGCAAAAACTCCAACGCTTCTCTGTCACGCTTGCCAGGCATCGTGAGGAAGAATTCTTGAACATCCAATGACCAGTTGACCTTTGGGTAACCGCGCGGTTGACCGGGCGTCACTGCACCCATCGTTGGCCGAAAACGGATGCGATATGTGCCGGGAGGCATCACAACCCAGTGCCCCATATCGAGCTTCGTGCCAATATAGATAAGGCGTCGTTGCTCGATGTGCGTACGCGCCGGGACGAGTACGGGCTCCCCTCCCATAGCACTGATCGTTCCGCCCATTGAGATGTCTACAAACTCTTCATTTTCCAAATGCCGAGCCTCTTCTGGAAACACGGTACCTTCTGGGAATCCAATTTCCGTGTGTGGTTCGAGTGGTCCGAAGTCAAACCCTCCCAGGAAAACATCGAACGAGTTGGGATTCACGATACGGATTGCCACCGGAAAGTTCTCACCGACATAGTAGCGATCACTTGGAATGTCCACTTCGAGGCGCATAGGGACGGGCTCTTCAGGATAGTGTGCAGAGTCCTGACCCTTCGCGTTCATCGCCGGCACGCAGAGTGTAGCCGCCCATACGACGGAGCGTTTTGTGTACCAAGGATTCCGAGCTATCATGATCTGTACTCCATTCCTAAGGTTGTGGCGGATAGCCAATTTCGCGTATCTTCATCAGACTGGTCGGCGAAAACGCTACATTTGGTGCCATTCCTGTATCGTCAGTGATGTTCGTCATGATGTAGTCATCGGACGGATTCGTGTCGCTTGGATCTGGAAACCGCCCGTCCTCGTGCTCCAACAGGAATTGGTACCCAGACTCGTGGGTTACCGTGTAGCGTTCCAGTTCGGTCATGGCCGCCAGATTTCCGCTTGTCGTCACGGATGGTTTCCAGATAAACCAATGATCCGGCGCGTCGACCACCTAGCAGCCCTGTAGGCTTGGTGACGCCGTATTGAAGGCCTTGAGGGGCGGCTTGCTCGGAGTCCGGGTCGTTATCCTTGTCCACCCATCCCTGAAAGGCGGATGTGATATGCACCGCCCAATAGTCCGCAGCCGACGTGAAATCTAGGTTCTCCTTGGCTTTGTTCGCGGATTCACCATCTGCTACATTTCGGTCGAAAACCGTGGTGCCCTGGAAAAACTGCATATTCGGTGGCGGCACGTCGACGTAGGCAGTCTTGTACACTTGAGCCATCAGCGTCGTATCCGGCACTTTTGGCAGGGTGACCGGCGGCGCATCGAAAGCCACCATGACAAACGGCGGAACGCTTCCGGCATCATCGTCCCACAGCGTATACGAAGCGCCATTGGCGTTGACGATCGTTGGAGGGGCATTAATGATCTCGATGACATCATCGCCGAAGCTGATTTGTGTGGCGACAGTCGTAAAGCTGCCGAATCCCGTAATGTCGATTCGCCCGACCTGGTGTTGATCATCTTCGTGGAAGTCATCATGGAGGTTCGCAATGTCGATGAACGCGTGGCTATTCTGAGCGTTAAACGTCGGCGCCGCCTGAACGGTCCCGGCTTGGGCATTACCCGTATCCGTGGCGGTCGCAGTCCAATCCACGGCCCCCATCGAATCTACTTCCACGTGCAGCTTCCGCCACACGGTCAGCAGATCCGAGATGTCGCCGATGAACAGTTCGACCTGGTCCTGCGTAGGCGGGTTATGGGTGTTGGACGGTGGCACATTGTTGTCGTTTAACATGTCCAGCGTTGGCACCCCCTGCGCCATTGGCTTGATGGTGGCCGCTACGCGGTGGTTGTCGCCGGGCTGATGCGCCACGCGGAACGACGTCAATGCCTGCCCTGTGCCACCGGTCGTGATTTGCGTGACCCCCAGTTCCGCCGTGTCGTGATGATTGTCGTCTCTGTTGTCGCCACCTGTCAGGTTATTGTCCACCACATCATTATTGGCCGACGGGTCGTCCGGGTCGAACGCCTTCAGGAAGACCTGCAAACCCTGCACCGGTGGGTCCGTGGTGATTCGCAGGCCCAGAAGATCATTCCAGCCCCCGCCGGGTGTGGTGGCCCCCGGGAAGTACTTGACGCCCAGCGTACCGGAAGGATGATTGTTGTCGTCGGCGATCACCACCGGATTGGCGCTGAGGGTCTCCCAAGCCACATTCAAACCGATCACCGTGACGCGAACCGTGTCCCTGCACACTTCGACACCGGCGTCCGTCAGCCGTAGCGTCAGCGTCGTCGACCCGGCCATCACGCCCTCCATGCCCAGCGTCCAGCCGACGGGAGGCCCGAGTTCCGCCAGCAGATCCACCGATGCGGGTAGACCCGCACCCGCGAGCGCCGCGGCGCGCAGATGCTCATTGAGGCTTTTCTTGTTTTCGCTGTGCCAAACTCAAGGCGTCTTTCGCAGCAGCAATGGTCTCGTCGCTGGTCTTAGATTGGCTCGATGGCCCTGCAGTTCCGCAATTCTGCCGCTCGCCGGACACGTCTATCGTTCGCTGCGCAGTCAACTCCAGAAGATCCCATCTTCTAACATCGGAAAGGAACGCGAATGTACGACGATCGAACCACTGGGCCCGGTACCCGGTCCACGCGGCACACCTTTCGATACAACGCACCGCAACGGCTTCGAGGTCCTCTGTTTCCTTGCCTGGGGACAAGTAGCCTTTCGCCTGCAATCGTGGCAAATCCCCAAAATCGCGCGACACACTTGCAAGAGTGGGATCCAGCGTGCGTTCGGACGAGTTCATTGCCAACAATTTGTCCAGCACGCCCACTACCAAATCCCAACGGCGTGCCATGCAAAGAGTCTCAAGCACTTCTCGGTCGACCTTCGACGCGTACGGTACGCCGGCGTCAAGTAGCTCGAGAACGGTCTTTACATAGAGAGGAAAGAACGGCGGTAGTTTTT
>Ga0210123_1001510_pt1 | contig 11703 bp, 16 predicted proteins | sample Muzzi_PWB_D2_FD_185535 | JGI IMG/M metagenome (GOLD analysis project Ga0210123, IMG submission 185535) | Wetland microbial communities from San Francisco Bay, California, USA, that impact long-term carbon sequestration - Muzzi_PWB_D2 (SPAdes) | ecosystem: Environmental > Aquatic > Marine >... | reverse complement strand
GTCGGCCACGCCTTCATGCGCCGCGCCGACGACCCCGACAGCCCTCCCGAGTACCGCGCCGCCGGGGACGCCGCGTGGGAGCGGGTGAAGCGAGTTCTCGGCGGAATCGAGTGAAACCGGGCTCTGGCTTTCGCCGACTATCCCCGGAGTTGCGACCCTTGCCGGAGCAGACGAAGCGGGCAAAGGTCGTGAGAGCTGAGCCCCACCTTGGCGTTACGACTCTTCGGGTAGTCCACGTTGTCGAACGGCTCGCTCGGGTTGCCCTTGACGTACAGGCGACGCGGGTCATCCTTCGGTAGGCTCCCAGCCTTGCGCCGACGCACGTGGTACCTGGGATGGAGCCCCTCCATCACCTCCAGGACCATCCGCTCCCGAGGAACCGCGATGCGGCAGATGGTGTAGGTGCTCTGGGCTCCCGACCGGTCCGGGTCCTTCTGGATGACTTCGGCGACCTCTCCTGCAGAATCAGTCAGGCCGGAGGCGAGCCACCGCGAGGCCGGCACGGCCTTCGGCGGGCGGAGGTTGCCCTTGCCCTCGATGACCCTCTTCTCCTCGGCCTTCTTGGCCGCCTTCAAGAAGATGTGCGCAGGGCACTCCCAGGGTGCGGAGACGCTCAGGAAGTGCGAATGGAAACCGAGGCTCATCTCCTCGTCCAGGCGCTCCTGAGTTACTCGCAGGCGGCAGACCGTGTAGGTGTCGTTGGTACCCTCGACACCATCACGGTTTCCACGGAGGAACTCTCGCTCCTCGTCACTGGGAAGGCGCGATGTTCTCGATTCACTCGTGGTTGGTTCCGGTTGGACCGTGGGCACGGCGGACTCCTTTCTGGCTCGGGTGTCCACTTGAAGAGACCCGGCGACGATGAGCGCCACCAGATCGACCCCACTCGAGAAGTCTTCACTCCCGCCCTACTATCAGAATTATAGTATCTATTTCGATTTTCTCCCCACTCCCAAGAAGGAGCGGTCCGCCACCTGCTGGGGTAGTGAAGCTCCTACGCGACGTGAGCTCCACGGGTGCCAGACAAACCGTGGCCGGGAGTCTGTCTCGACACCCCGGAGCAATAGTCCGCCGCCCGCCGCCCCAAGACCCGGTACTTCGTCGGCCGTGAAGCCTGGCTCGCCGCCCTCGTCACGCCCCTCCCAGACCGGCTGCGGGATCGGATTCTGAGCCGCTGAGCTGAAAGGGCGAGCTGCCGGTCAGCTCCCCCCTTCGGCCTTGCCCGCCTTCCTGATCGCCCGCTTCGCCTCGGTGATGAGCGCCGCCCCGTCGCTCGACGACCAGCCCACGAACCTGCGGAGAATCCTCCCTTCATGGTCGGCCAGGATCATGGTCGGGAGCCCCTTGACCTCGAACACCTCCTGGCTCACGAAGCCGTCGGCGTTGCGCGCGAGGGTTCAGTTCATGTCGTGGGCGTGGGCGAACGCGCTCACCTTGTCGTCCGGCTCGCTGCTGATGCTGACCACGGTCAAGAAGCCGGACTCCTCCCCGAGCTGGTGCAGATTGCGCAAGGTGGGCAGGGCGGCGCGGCAGGGCCCGCACCAGGTGGCCCAGGAATCGAGCACCAGCACCTTCCCCTCCAACGTCTCGTCGGTCAGGCGATCGCCATCCAGGGTGTCGAGCGCCATGTCGGGAAGCAGGTTCTCTCGGGCGCGGGCGGGGCGCTCGACGTACGAGCGTGCGAGACGGGCGAAGGCCCCGTCGGGCTTGAGCCGAAGGTACTCGAGGAGGACGATGGTGCCGTCGCCGTCCTTTCCCGCGCGCATCAAGCTGACCCCCCGATCGAAGGTCAGAGCGGCGCGGTGGTTGGGGTTGTCGGTCTCGTCGACCGCGTGGCCGAGCGCCTCCGCCGCCGCCAGGAAATCCTCGGCACCCCGGCCCTTGCCGGTCGTGGCCCGCTTGATCAGGCCGGAGGCGAGCAGGCGATAGGCCTCGAGCCGCTGCTCCGAGGTGGTCGCGATCTCCGCGGCTCCCCGGGCCGCATCGACCTGGCGGCCATAGTCCTCGCGCCGCGCGTGGCACTTGGCCAGCTCGAGCCTGGCAAGGACCGAGCCCTGGGGCGCGAGGCTGTCGGCCCGCTCCAGGAGCTTGATCGCCTTCTTGAGCTGGTTCCTCTCGGTGGCCTTGATCCCTTTCGCAAGCTCCTCCTGCCCTGCCGCCCGGATATCCTTTTGCCCCACACCGGCCTCGCAGGACGGGAGAGCCACGCCAAAGGCGACCACGACCAGGAGAGACACCGCGACGGCCCGCGGCCAGCCCGTCCGAGCCGGTCGAATCCAATCGATCACCCCGATCTCCTTTCTCGTAGTCCCGAGACTACGCCCCAAGGTGACCTCGGCGCGGAATCTCTTTCAATACAAGCGGAGCTGGGCGATCTCCCGCTCCGTGGGCAGGGCGATCGAGATGTCGTGATCGAGTCCGAGCCGGCCGCGCCCCTGCCGGAGCTCGTCGAGGACATCGACCGTGGCGCCGTACGGCGTGTCCGGTCGCGGTCGCACGAGGACCGGCTTGTCCGGATTGATGCGGAGCTTGGGCTCGAGATACGCGAGCAGGTCCCCGACGACCATCCCCCGGCCGTCGACCGTCAGCCGCCCTCCCCCCTCGACCTCCACGTGGACCGACTCGATCGGGTCGACATCATCGGTGACAGGAGGCTCCTCCGGGAGCTTCATGTCGAGCCCCTGGGTCGCCGCGAAGGTGATGGTGATCATGAAGAAGATCACCAGGAGAAAGGCGATGTCGGCGATCGACGCCGTCGGGATCTCGTCCGAGACCCGCTGGCACCGCAGGCGTTCGAGCTTCATGGTCTCCCTCCGTTCTGGTCGGTCCATGGTCTGAAGGGTTGGACCGGACAGGGGAAGGGAGGGTTCCCTGGCGCCGACGCCAGGGCCCTGGCAGGTCTGGCCGAACGCGATAGGGACCGAGAAGCCGGGAGATCTCCTGAGGTAGCATAGCTCCCAATGCCAGAAGCCAGCTCCCTGGTCGAAGCTCTCTACAACAACTTCCTCCTGCGCGATCTCTCCGCCAAGATCGTGCCCGGCGCCGTGGTCCTGGCCGCGGCGCTCTACGGAAGCTCCGCCGCCTACGTCCTCGACTCGCTGGTCGTTCAGGTCGGGTGGCCGTCGATCCTCGTCCTCGCCGGCCTGGCCTGGGTCGTCGGGTTCGCCGTCCAGGACCTCGGCGAGACTCTACGCATCATTCGCCACCATCCGCCCTCGTACGACGCCTCGGAGTATCGCTACTCTCGGCGCATCCAGTTCAAGCAGGTGGCAACATCCTCGGAGTCCCAGCAGGTGGAGCGTTACGCGATCATCAAGGAGGCCTCCGGCAACGGCGCGACGGCGATCTTCTTGAGTGTCGGCGTGTTTGCGATCCGGTCCTTCCTGTCGGTCGATCTCACCGTCGACGGCCCATTGGCCCTGTCGGGACTCTTGTTGCTCGTCCTCGCGAGCGCCCTGATTCACGCCAACCGCTCCCACGCGCGCAAGCAGTACCTGTTCATCGACGCGGTCATCAACCGAGACGAGGGGTTTTCTTGACTTCACGCGTGGTCGCGTTCGACTTCGACGGTGTGATCGCAGACTCGCTGCCCCCCCAGGAAGTGGCATGGCGCAAAGCGCTCTCGGCGATCAGCCCTGCCGTTGGCGACAAAACCGTCCAGCATGCGGTCCGGAACCTGTGGGCTGGCCACGCGGGGGAGCGGATGTTCGACGGGTTGGAGCTCACTCCGGAGCAGCGCCGGCAGGCCCGGCGGGAGAAGGACCGGATCTGGTCGGCGACCAGAGAGTCCGTGCCGCTCGTCGAGGGAGCCCGGGACGCGTTGCTCTCGCTGCCCGAAGAGCTCGCGCTCTTCGTCGCCACCACCGCACCGCGGGCGTATGTGCTCGACCTGCTCGAGAGGGAGGAGCTCGATCACCTGTTCACGAACGTCGTCTCCGACGGTGACGTGGTCCACCCCAAGCCCCATCCCGAGATGTTGATGAAGATTGCCCACGAGGCGGGCGTGGAGATTTCGGATCTCCTCTTCGTGGGCGACTCCGAGACCGACCTGGAGATGGCGGAGGCGGCCGGCTGTCCCTTCATCCTGCTCGACGTGAGGGCCCGCTGGAGCCAGGCGCCACCCACGGCCAGGGTGGTTCGCTCCTGGCTAGAGCTCCGGCGGATCCTCGCGAACAGCCTACCGGGCGTGCCGTCGCCTCTCGGGCCGTGACGGGCGAGCCGTCGCGTCCTGGCCGCCCGCGACGCCCTCTACCAGCTCGAGCCGGACCAGGTCACCGGCGATCTGCTGGCGGTCCAGAAGTACATCTCCGAGATCCCCTCGGGCAGCGGCAAGATCGCGGTGATGGGCTTCTGCTGGGGCGGGTCCCAGACCTTCCGCTTCACCACCAACTCCTCCGGCCTCGCCGCGGCGCTCGTCTTCTACGGGTCACCGCCGAGCGACGAAGCGGCCATTCAGGCCATCTCCGCCCCGGTCCACGGCTTCTACGGCGAGAACGATGAGCGGATCAACGCCACGATCCCCGACACGAAGAAGCTCATGGCGCAGCACGGCAAGCCCTACGACGTAGAGATCTACGACGGCGTCGGCCACGCCTTCATGCGCCGCGCCGACGACCCCGACAGCCCTCCCGAGTACCGCGCCGCCGGGGACGCCGCGTGGGAGCGGGTGAAGCGAGTTCTCGGCGGAATCGAGTGAAACCGGGCTCTGGGCCGGCGACTCCCCCGCAAGCCCTCAGGCCAACCCGGTGAGGAACCGGAGGCTCCGCTCGACCCGGCTCATCTCGTCGGCGGTGAGGGTTGTGATCGGCCCGCCTCCGAAGCGGAGCTTGTCGACCGTCCGGGGCTGATCGACCATGACCTGGGACGCCTGCCGCAGGTCGTCCCGAGCGGGAAGGGTAACTCGGAGCGGTGCGGCGTCCGGGCGCACCTGGCTGGTCAGCGGCAGGACGACGACCGTCTCGAGTGGGCTGTCGATCAGGGGGTCGGCCTGGAGCACGAGAACCGGGCGCACCTTCCCCACTTCCGCGCCCCTGTTGGGATTCAGGTTCGCCACCCAAACCTCGCCCCGCCTCACGACTCGTCTCCGGGCTCCGGCTCGTCCGATTCACCGTAGGGCGGAGGCTCTGGCTCCGCGACCTCGAGCATGCGGGCATCTGCGAACCGCAACGCCTCCGCTTCGGACTCCGCGAACTCCTCGGCGACCGCCCGAATCTCCGGATCACCCTTCAGAGCGCTCGCGGCTCGCACCATCCGATCCATGAACCGCTGCCGCTCGAGCTCCTCCAGATAGCGCCCCACCGCTTCCCGCACCAACTCGGAGCGCTTGCGGCGCGCTCTTTTCGACTCACGCTCCAGACGCTCGTCCAGCTCGTCGGGAATCCGAATGCTCAGTGTTCTCATGGCAAGACTCCTCGTCTTGCGGAATGTAACACAGAGCATCCGCAGCGTCGCGCATGAAGGGGTCTCCCGGAACCCTCCCGACCATGCCTCCGCCCATGCCCACGAGAAAAGGCGCCCGGGGACGAACCCCGAGCCTACCTCGCGGTGCCAGACAACCCGTGGTTGGGAAGGGAAGGTCCCCGATTCAGTGGGAGGTGTCCGTCGGGGACATCAAGATTGCGAGCCTTCCGTGGTCGCTGCACCTGAGCAGTTTGCTGAATCACGGAGTCTCGGCGACAGAATCGTATGACCTCGTGGCTCTGCAGGCTAGTGGCCCGTCTCGTAAATTCCTGCCGTATTCGTCCGCCGCTCGATCCGCCCCGCCGGCGTTGCACTCCCTGCGACAGAGCTCGGCTCTGCCTCAGTCGTGCACCTTGGCAGGACGGCGCTTCGGCGGCCTCGATACTGGGCAGGACTTTCGAGACGGGCCACTAGACCTTCGGTGTGATCCCCCGCCCCGCTTGCTCTTCCGCAAAACGTCTCCCCCATTCGTCCGCGAGGTTCTCGAGCTCGCAAAACACCTTTGGGTCGATGCTCCGCCGATCAGCGATCACCGGGCGTAGTAGGCGCTCAAAGCGCACCACGAACCCGCCCATCATCTCGTAAGCAGCATCCGAATCGATGGCACCAACTCGAACGGCGGTACAGTAGTCCTCCAGAACGTTGAGTAGGTCCTTCACATCCAGATAGTGATCAGAATCCTGCTTGAGGGCCGCCAGTTGCTCCTGGTTTAGAGGAGTCTCAGAGAACAGGAGATCGAAGCCGGCGTGTCGGAGAGCTGCAATCGCCTTACGTTCACTTGCGAGCAAGAGATCTGTCGAGAAGTAGGTAAAGGCGGCATTGAGCTTGTTCCACTGAACTCCAGACTCGAGCTCTGTCGCCGCGTGCTCGACCTGGACCTGCATGAGCTTGAGTTGCCGAAGAAGTATCAATCCGACAATGGCAGCCACAAAGGAGGCAATCGCCTCAAGCCAGTCCGCGATGGTCGCGTCCAAGAGCTCTCCGAAGAGTCTGAAAGAGCAGCCTGATCCCATGCGCTTGGGGTTGCCGTCGAAGCCGTCGGAACGAGAGGTCCAGGGCTCTGCCGAAAGCGTGAGTCCCCATCAGGCTGATCCATTCGTGTACATGCCACGCTGCGATCGATGCTCCAAGATGCTCCTGTCTTCACGCGAAACTCTCGAATCGATCTGCGGAGACAGGCCTTGCGCTTCCTGGAACCACGGGCCCGCTCCAGACTTGGCCGCCATCAAGGTGCAGTACCGGAGAAAGCGCTCCAGGTTGATTCCGGCAAGGCGTTCTCTCGGAATGTACCGTGGCGCCGATCGATAGGTGATATCCGGAAGGATCTCGACTCCCTTGATCGCCTTCATCAGGGGTTGACTGGTGGCGATTGTCACTGACCCGAGGCGCCGGAAGGCGAGAGATATCTTCTCCGGCGTGGCGAGGCCTACGAGTAGGAAGTGAAGCGGTCGGCCGACCGCGTCGCGCAGGTTTCCGAGCTGTTCCAGGAAGCTCTCCAGAGCGGTCGTAGTGCGCCAGAACTGGACGAGAGCACCGATGACCTCGACACTCGGGTGGCGACGGAGCCACTCCACTGCAATCGCTTCGTCCTTCTCGGTCGCCGTGAAGAGAAACGGAACGGCGGGCACTCCGCAGGCCAGCAGCCTCTTGTAGCTCCAGAGGTTCCGTTCCTGGTTATGGATCTGATCGAAGCGGGGGTAGTCTTCCCACACAGAGAAGGTGCAGCCGGTGGCGAGCTCCGGCTCCAGGGCAGCTAGACCGTCCCAGGCCCTTCGTCGTTCAGACTGGCTCCAAAACGCTTCCAGCAGAGTGTCATTGCCAGTACCGATCAGACAAAGCCTGGAACCGGGCCGCAGACGCAACCCACGGCACAGAGCGCGATGGCTCGCGTACATCCGGCGACCATCCGGATGGAGAAAGACCGACCAGGATACGCCATACAAGATGTCGGAAGGCAGACCGGGGAGGCTTCTAAGCCCTCGGACGATCATGGGAATGAACGCTGGGAAGGACCTCGCCTTTGCCGGAAACGCCCGTTGAGGACCGGGGGAGATTGATGCCAGATCCTCGATGAATGGTCGCTGACGATCGGCACTGGTACATCCGATCACACGCGGGCCCCAGTCTTCGCGCGAGCCGCGGGTGATCGGACCTTCGCAGCGGTGTGGACGGAAAGTACACTCTTGGCAGGAGGGCCCATAAACCGAAGAACCGGAATCGGAATACTGGCCAGTCGACGACATCCAGTGCTCTCCAGTCGATCCCGAACCGAATCAGCGCTTGGAGCGCTTCCGAGTTGTGGCTTTCACGCCCTTTCGGTCGCCGTCTCCCTTTGGACCCTTGCCTTTTCGACGCCTCTCGTCGCCTGAGCCGCTCCGCCCCTTGCGCTGGACCGTCGCTCTATCCTCGGCCATAACCACCCTCCTGGGTCTGTCCATGGCAACGCATGGATGTTCCAGAGGCTTCAGCCTTTATTATCATAATAGCATACGAGGCCTTTGACGTAAAAATACAACTAGATGGATATGCACAGATATGGGGCTCGACGCCTCAGCGAGCCCATCGACGCAATCAGAAAGGCGCCCGGGGACAAGCCCCGGGCCTACACTTGACAGGAGTGGCATTCCCAGGTCGGGCGTTTTCTCGCCGCCGGAGCCACCTGAGAAGCCTACAGCTCTTCGCCCGCTGACTCCTGGGTGGTCGTGTCCAGACCACCCGGCCTGCCCTGCCCGGTCCACCGGTCCTGGACGGACCGGTAGATGAGGAAGGCACCGAAGGCGATGACGGCGGCCGGCCACCAGTCCTCGACCCAGCGGAGCGACACGTCGAACAGCGTGTTGGCGAGGAGCACGGCGCCCAGGGCCATGACGGCCACGCCGCCCGGGAGGGAGCCGCGGAACCCGGGGTCGCTCAGCGCCACCGGCAGGTCGACGTCCAGCCGGCCGAGGAGCGCCTGGTTGACGAGCACCGCCCGGCGGCCGGCGTCGACGATGCCGTAGAGCCAGAAGAAGGAGAGGAACAGGGCCGCCAGAGGGATCAGCGCTCCCTCCGCGCTCGCCGCCATGAAGCTGATCAGTGCCGCCACCACGATGGCGTGGATGAAGCCGAGGCGGACGTAGCCGGTGTACGCCTGGCCGAGGCCGGGGACCAGCGCCAGGATCGACGCCAGGACCGGCGAGCGCCGGAGGGGGTCGTCGGCGAGGGTGGCCGGCGCACGCTCCACATAGCGGGGCGGCTGGGGTGGGACCGTTTCGGTTCGATGCTCGCTCTGGACCGGTGCTTGGGTCGCTTGCTGCGTCGCTTCCTGGTTCAAGGTGCATCCCCTTTCGTCGGGTTCGAGTCGTCTGAAGCGTCCGGGCCGTCCTCTCGGCCCCTCTCCAGAGAGGACGCAAACCGCTTCCGGAAGGTTCGGAGCTCGGCGTCCGCGCTCGCCCCCAGGGACCCCGCCCGCTCGGCGACCCCTCCTGCCCCCTCGGCCAGGCCCTGGGCGGCGCTCGCCACCGTCACCGCCCCCGCCCGGCCGGCACGGCCCGCCAGGTCCGCCGCCCGCTCCGGCAGGTCCGCCGACGCGACCAGCGGCGTCAAGACGAGCGCCAGCACGTAGGCCGCCTCCCAGGCGAACCGGGGCCTGCGCACCAGGGCCGGCCAGGTGGCCGCCCACCAGCGGCGGAACCGCGCCGGCGCGGACGGGCTTCGTACCTCTCGGGCACCGGGCCGGGTGACCGCGCGATCGGCCCCGACCGTCCGCTCCAGCACCCCGTCGACGAAGCCCGGCCCCGGGTCGACCTCCGCCAGAAGAGCCAGGTCGGTCGCGAGCCCGGCCAGCGCTCCGTGGAGCTCCCGGCAGTCGGGGCAGGACGCGAGGTGGAGCTCGATCAGCTCTCGCCGCCCCCCGGAGAGCTCGCCGTCGACCAGAGGCACGAGATCTTCCCGGGCCCGGGCACACGCCGTGCCGGAGGTGCGCTCGAGAACCCCGTGCACCAGATCCGGGGGCGGCTCGGCGCCGTCCGGAACCTCGGCCGAGGCCGCACGCTCGGCGAGATCCACCAGGTCGCGGCACTCCTCGCAGGTCGCCAGGTGGCGCTCGAAGGCGGACCGCTTCGCGGGCGCAAGCTCCCCGGCGAGCCAGGCTTCCAGACGGCGCTCCAGCTCCCGGCAGGTCACGCTGCACCCCCGCCGCCCGAGGTGGCTGCCCCGAGAGAGCGAATCGCTTGGGCCAGCTCCAGGCGGGCGCGGTGGGAACGGGTCTTGACCGTCCCCACCGGCACGTCCAGAAGGTCGGCGATCTCCACCAGCTTCAGCTCCTGGATGTCTTTGAGCAGGATCATCTCGCGATTCAGGGGGCTCAGCTGTCCCAGGGCCCTGTAGAGGAGCCTCCGGCGCTCGCCGCCGAGCCCGTCGCTTTCGGGGCCTGGGGCCGGGTCGGGGAGCTGGGCCGCCTCCTCCACCGGTACCGCCCGGTCCGTGCGGCGGGCCGTCAACCGGCGGAGACGGTCGATGCTCTGGTTTCTGGTCAGGCGGAGGAGCCAGGCCAGGAAGGTGTCGCCCTCGCGCACCGAATCGAGGCTCCGGTAGACCTTGACGAAAACCTCTTGGGCCACGTCCCGGGCCTCCTCCCGGTCGCGGAGATAGTGGATCGCAACCCCGAAGACTCGTCCCTGGTAGCGGCGCACCAGCGCCTCCCAGGCGAGCTCGTCGCCCTCGCGGCAGCCTGCGATGAGTTGGTCGGCCGTCGGCAAGTCCTGGTCTCCACGGGCCCGGCGCCGGAAAGCGCAGTGGCCCTCAGAAGGATAGACGCAGCGGAGACGGGAAAGGTTCGGCAGACGATCTCGGGGGTGCCAGACATTCCGTGGTCGGCCTACTCAGGCCAGACCGATGAGGCGACGTAGACTGCGGTCGACGCGGGCTATCTCGTCGTCCGTCAGCGTCGCCAGAGGACCGTCACCGAAGCATCGGTTGTCCATCGTCCTGGGCTGATCGACCATCACCTGGGAGGGCTGCCGGCGCCTGCCTCGGGCGGGCAGGGCGGCACGAAGAGGCACCGCCTCCGGCCGATCTCTGCACAATCGTGCAAGAGACGCGCAGCATCGGTCTAACGGCTCCGCGCTTCCGGGCCCTACGATGGGTCCCATGGAAAACACCGATCCTTCACGACGATCGAAGGACCAGGACAACGGACAGGAGAGAGAACGAATGCAACGACGGGAGCTGGGCAAGAGCGGGCTCCAGGTCTCCATGGTGGGGCTGGGCTGCATGGGGATGTCTGAGTTCTACGGCACGAGCGACGAGGCACGGTCCCTCGAGACGCTTCACCACGCCCTGGAGATCGGGATCGATTTCTGGGACACCGCGGACATGTACGGCACGGGCCGCAACGAAGAGCTCCTGGCCAAGGTGTTGAAGGACCGCCGCGACGAGGTGGTGCTCGCCACCAAGTTCGGGCTCGTGCGCGGTGAGGACGGGGCCTTCCTGGGGATCAGCGGCAAGCCGGACTACGTGCGCCAGGCATGCGACGCGAGCCTCCGGCGCCTCGGCGTCGACCACATCGACCTCTACTACCAGCACCGGGTCGATCCGGAGGTGCCGATCGAGGAGACCGTCGGCGCCATGGCCGAGCTGGTCCGGGCCGGCAAGGTGCGCCACCTGGGGCTCTCCGAGGCGGGGGCGGACACCATCCGCCGGGCCGCCGCGGTCCATCCGATCACGGCGCTCCAGACCGAGTACTCGCTCTGGTCCCGGGACCTGGAGGAGGAAATCCTCCCCACCTGCCGGGAGCTCGGCATCGGCCTGGTGGCCTACAGCCCCCTGGGCCGGGGCTTCCTGAGCGGCCAGATCAAGAGCCTCGACGACCTCGACCCCGACGACTGGCGGCGCAACAACCCGCGCTTCGCACCGGGGAACTTCGAGAAGAACTTGGAGATGGTCGAGCACCTCGGGGAGCTGGCGCAGACGAAGGGGTGTACCGCGGCACAACTGGCGCTCGCCTGGGTGCTCCTCCAGGGGCGCGACGTGGTGCCGATCCCCGGCACGACCAAGCCCCACCGGCTCGACGAGAACGCGGGGGCGGCACGGGTGGCGCTCTCGGCAGAAGAGCTGGCCCAGATCGAGGCGGTGCTGCCGCGCGACCTGGTGGTGGGTACCCGCTACCCGGAGCCGATGATGGAGCTGGTGAACGGCTGATGGAGTGATCGGGGTGTGCCCCCGTCGCCCGGCTCACCCGCCGCCCGGAGGATTGACGGCGGG
>Ga0210123_1001507_pt1 | contig 11713 bp, 13 predicted proteins | sample Muzzi_PWB_D2_FD_185535 | JGI IMG/M metagenome (GOLD analysis project Ga0210123, IMG submission 185535) | Wetland microbial communities from San Francisco Bay, California, USA, that impact long-term carbon sequestration - Muzzi_PWB_D2 (SPAdes) | ecosystem: Environmental > Aquatic > Marine >... | reverse complement strand
CGGATGAGCCATTCCGGTAGGTATGGTATCCCCAGCAACCGGACATAAAGGCTCCTGACCCATTGGCGCCATTCGCTGCGCATTGCCTCACGCCACACAGCCGGGTGCGGCGCGTTGACGACGACAAGCCGCTCTAGCGCCGACGGATGGCGCGAGGCAATCCACCAAGCAACCGAACCGCCCCAGTCATGGCCGACGACGCTGAACGAGGCGTGGCCGAGATGACGCGCCAAGCCAACGATATCGTCGGCCAGGCGATCGAGGTCGTAGGCAATCGGTCCCGGCGGCCGGGAGCTAAAGCCATAGCCGCGCTGGTCGGGCGCCACCACATGAAGACCGGCCATCGCCAACCTGTGGAACTGCGCGCGCCACGCGCGCCAGCTCTCTGGAAAGCCGTGCAGAAGGATAACAAGCTCACCCTCGTCAGGGCCGGTCTCGGCAAACCAGAGCTCAACGTCTGCCAACTTGCAACGGCCTTCGCGGATATCGAGCTGGCCGGGCGTCATCTGGGCTCGCGCGGTGCCGGGCACGTGTCAGCGTGGTAGCAGTCTACGACGGTATATAGGGCCATCGGATCAGCGAACCCCTTGAGTGCGTGGCAGCCTATCGCTTTCGTCGTGCCGTAGCTCAACAGGCTTGCGAAGGTTTGCGACATCAGCGGCGGCCACCCAGTCATGCCGCATCCATCCTATTTCGGCGACAAAATTGCGGATTGTTCGAATGCGTCCGGATTAGAAATGCGACTTGAGAGTCAATAGCGCCGGCCGTCCTCGTGGACGAATATCCATTTTCCGCCAAATCCCATCGAAGCTTTAAGATCATCCCGCGGGTAACTGCCCTCATCACCAGCAGTGCGATCGCCAATTTCCAAATAGACGACATCGCGGTTAGTTCTGTTCACCAACTGGTGGGCAATTCCTTGTGCTGGAAATCCCGCGCACATACCCGAAAATAGCGTAATTTCTTCGACATCCGTGATCAAAGTTGGTTCGCCCTCCAGGATAAAAACGAATTCGTCCTGTTTGCTGTGCCTATGCAAAAGCGCCGACTCGCCGCCGGGTGCAAGCCGGGTTAGGTTCACCCCGAAATTCTTGAGGCCGAAGAGATCGCCTAGTGGCCGCTTCTCCCGTTTCCACATGCGAGTGGAAAAGGGTTCCGGATAGGCTGACGGCTTCGTGCAGGGTGAAGCCGACGACGCCAATATGGCAATTGGGCTTGATGTACTCTTGTCACTCATCTCCTCAACCACCATGGCCTATACAGATCGCTACCCTGCGCTTAAGTACCCACAGCATGAATAATCGTCTAATCCAGGCATCGCGTCATGGGTTATTCTTGTCGCTTCTGCTCGCAATTGCCATAGGAAAAAGCGGGTCGCAAGATGTTGTGGGGCCGACCCAGGTCGTGTACAGACGCTATACTACAGATGCTGAAAAAAAGCGATTGACGTCGATGGTCCCTGCTGGAATGACATGGATGTTCCCTACGAGAGCCAAAAGATTCTATCGCGACGACTCTGAGAAGCGGGAAAGATATATTCACACAATTGACGTACGCCCAGATCCGGGAATCCTTGGGACGTTTACATGTGGCCCAGTTCCTTGGTTCTCCGTCGAACCCATTTGGCAGTTCCATCTTTTCGATCCGCGGATTTCCCAAATTCATGGTAACCCTCGATCTCGCCACAGAGGGAGCTAGCAAGAATTGCCACCGAACACAGCACCGCTGAAGCTCCAACAAAAGTGGTAGGCGTGAGCACAAAAAAATGACATCTTCGCCGCTGGATACATCCATGACCCTGATTGGTGGGTATCATCCCGATCGATCAATCATTGGTGAAACATGATTATAGCGACTTGTCGGCACAGCAACTTCGAATGGCCGCTCCATAGAGGGCCTCGCCTCTGATCTGATGCCCTAACGCATCGAACTACGTGATCTCCCAGGCGCGTATGTAATCGCCATTGAGGTTAGTGTCGTAAACGACGTTCAATTCGCGTCGCCGCTCATCGCATGTCGCGTAATCCAGCTTGAATTCCAAAATGCAGATTTGCTCGGGGTCCGTACGCCAAAAGTCCTCAAGCTCTTTCCTATTTCGAAGTGCCGAACACCCGACAATATTGCACGCTGCGGGACCCACGAACTCAAGTTTGTCTGAGAAATTTGCCAGCACCGAATTGACGTAGCGTCGGTTCCAACAGCCGATCCAGGCGTCGGAAAAGTTCATCATGGACTCGTAAGTCATCTTCCCAATTTAATTCTCCAGCCTCTCATTGATTTGCAAATAATTGTCCGCGGCCCCGCGTGGACCTGTTTGCAGAGCGGATTAATGGGCGACACTTCTTGTAGGGCCTCATCCACTTCCGGCATAAATCTACTCTAGTGCAAACTCCTACGCACCATTCAATTGGCGCGTGCTCGCCTTCGATTCGTCGACACCTGCGGTCGACAGGTGAACTCGCACCCGTGGCCTCTAGGATGATGTAGCGGCTGCCAATGCTTGCTGAAACCGATTCAGCTCGTCTGCGTCGAGGTCTGTGACCGCCCAGAAGGTCAAACCGCCTTGTGTCCAGTTCATGAGGTTATAGCCCTCGCGGACCACGGCGCTCCTGCTATCCGTGGTGGTCGGCCAGATAAACAGGTTTATGATATGGCTGTGACGCCGGTAGACGAGGGCGGCTACCAGGTGCTCATCGATGTAGTCGATCCGCCCGCCAATCAATGGGAAGCCTTGCTCGTTAAGATCGATGACGGGGGGCGCGAAATCAAGCTTTCCAATGAACCAGGGCTTTACGACATGCCGGTTGCTCGAAGCAACGTCCGTAAGGTGGTCGGCCAGCAGCGAGCGCACGTGACCGGCCACCAGCTCATCCGGCAATACCTCTCCGCGGGTGAGTGGGCCAAACACAATGAACAAGCTAACCGCCAGTACCACAAACGATGGGACAAATCCCCAGCGTTGCAGAGCGGCCATGAAGCGGCTCCAACTGTTGCCGTAAGGGTCGATAGGTTTTTGCGTGCCGACGTGGTTGTACCGCGTGGAATCGGCTAGAATCCTAGCACGTAAAGCTTCCGGCGCCCGCCAGCGCACGTCGTCCCGGCTCATGATGCCCCGCAATACTTGAAGCCGTCCAAGCTCGGCATGGCAACCTTTGCAATTGGCTACATGTTCCTCGCACTTCATGGCGTGCACGGCGTCGAGTTCGTCGTCGAACAGGCCGTGCAACGTCGCTGCCCATTCATGGCAAGGAGTTTGAGAGCGGGCTTCGCTCATTTCGTCGTCTCCACTTCGCCGGTGTGGCGCAGCCAGGCCGCCCCGAACAGACGGCGCGCACGTGCCAGTCGCGACATGACCGTGCCAATCGGAGACTCGACGATTTCGGCTATCTGGCGGTAGCCGAATTCCTCAAGCTCACGTAAAATCAACACTTCGCGGAACGGCTCTGGCAGCGTTTCAATGATCCGCCGCACCGCCGCTATCTCAGTTTGTCGCGCAAGCGTATCTTCAGGCGTCTCCTCGTTGCTGTCGACAATCTCTTCGAGATTGATTGTTTTGAATCCCCACTTGAGATCGTCTTGCGGCGCCGTCTCCGCGAGATTTGCGAGCTCATGGCGGCTACGTCCGGCCCATGCACGGTAGCAATTGCGCACAATCGCCAATATCCAGGCACGCGGCTCTCCCCCGCGATAACCATCGAATGCGTTGAAGGCGCGCAGGTAGGCGTCCTGCACGATGTCCTGTGCCGCATCGGCATCGCGGCTCAGAAAGCGTGCCAGATTGTAGGCGGCGTCCAGATGGGGAACGAAGAGATCCTGAAAATAGGCCGCGCGTCTGTCCTGGCGCCGCCAAGAAGCGGTCGACTCGTCCGTTAGTGGCGTCGCAACGGGATTATCCGCCGCGTGGTGGTGCTTTTCGTCAGCCCCCCATTGCACCATATGAGCGACATTCTTAACGATGGCGCGCCGAATGGCCGTCACGCCGCCACCGGTCTCTTGCGGCCATGCAATAGCCAATCGAAGCGCGGTTGCGAGCACCTCAGGTCTCCTTAGAGTCGCCGCTCGGAGCAGCAATGCTCAGACCATGCGTTTGGCCGCCAGCCATCAAGGCGATTATAAGCCATCCTGTCGGCGGGGGATTGGGACAGCGGCGCGACCGGCCCCGGTGAGAAGGGAACAAGCGACCGTGTTACCACAGGCGAGCTCGCGGGAGTGTGCCGGCCATCCAATATCACGATGGTCAGAATTAAAATAGCGCATATCCCAATGCCCGCGCCCACGTCGCGCCACGTTAACCGACGGTCTCTCGGATCATAACTCATTTCTCACCCGCATTATGTTGTCTTTTTGTGAGTCCCTTCATCCGGCGATCGGTCTGGCAATCACCTCGCCGGTCATATGCGGGTGCAGCGCGCAGAAATAAGCATATTCACCGGGCGTCGTGAAGGTGAATTTGAAGGTGTCTTCGGTGTCGAGCGGAGGGGATCGAAACGCCTCTTCCGTGGCGGTCACGGTATGCGGGGTATCATCGTTGTTGACCCAGATCACCGTAGTACCGGCCGTGACAGTGATGACCTCCGGAGAGTAGACAAAATTCGAAATCTCCACGGTTATCGTATTGTCTGTGGCGCCGGCCAGCGACGGCGCGATCACGCCAGACATGAAGAAACCCGTCGCAAGAACGATCTGTAAGGCACGCACCATGGCCCGGCGTGACAGATGATGGCGTTCTGTTCCGACACGCGAAGTGGTTTTGATCGTAAGAAGGTTGGTCATCGAGGTTCAAGGCTCCTAGATTCACGAGAAGGAAGTGTTGGTCGGCTGGAGGCGACCACCTTCAGCTGGTGAGCGCGCTGTCGACGATGGCAAGCGGCTTGTCGCCCTGTAAGAAATTCACGGTCGTGACACCCAGGTAGTCGTGTAGTTCATCCGCGGGCACCTGCAGCGGACCGGGCGCGCGTGCCTTTCCGGGCTCGGGTTGGGGGTAGGCCGTCGAGCGCGCCGTGTGGAAGGAGATATTGCCTTCAATCTTCTGCATGATCTGGTGAATGTGCCCGTTCAGCACTGTCACCGAGCCGAAGCGCTTGAGGTAGGAGAGCGCCTGGGCACTATCGTCGGTCCCCCAGCCCCATTCCGGATAGACGGCCCACAAAGGGATATGCGCGAAGACGACGATCGGTGCGCTCGAGGACAAGCCGGCGACGTCCTTCTCCAGCCATTCGAGCTGCTCATCGCCAAGATTGCCGAGGCCGCCGGCCTTCAGGTTCACGACATTGACGAGCCCGATAAAGTGCACGCCGTTGTGATCGAAGCTGTACCAGCCGGCGCCCATGCTGCCCTTCCCGTGGCGATCCAGGTAGGATTTGCCTTGTCCTGGGTCCAATACATCGTGCTCCCCAGGGACATACAAGACCGGCAATCCGGCTTCCCTGATAATCTGGTCGGCATTGTCGAATTCGTCATCCTTCGAAAGGTGGCTTATGTCGCCGGTGTGGATAATGAACGACGGCTTTTGCGGCAGTGCCTTGATCTTGGCGATTGCCTGACCGAGCGTCGTCAAAGTGTCTGGATTGGCGGCTTTGGAGAAGCCGATATGGCTGTCGCTGATCTGCAGGAAGGTAAATGGCTTGGCCACACGCTCCGCTGCCAAGGCACTGCCGACGCCGACCGCTTGCGGCAGACCTCCGCTTACCGCCCAGAGGACACCGGTTCCGGCCCAAGTCATACATTCCAGAAATCCACGCCGAGTGATGTCATTTCCGCCGGCGTCGGCGGCAGGTGAATTCTCGATATTGTCCATCGTCTGCTCCGAATTGTGGAAATTCCTACGGGAACTGGCTGTCCCTCCCAATCCAGATCACGCGATGGGCCGGTTTATTCCCGGGAATCTGGCAAGCCACCCGAATGAGTTGTGGGCCCATGATGGCCTTTTCCTTTTTGCCGAGCGGAAACTAGGTTCCTGGCCCACACCGCCATGGTGTTGGCGGACCAAGCTGCACGAGATCACAGTTACGTGATCTCCTAAACCGCCCCGAACGACCTTGGGCACGAGACAATGCATCACGATTGCCAATTGAGCTCGCCATACCGATGCGTGGAGCGCGTCCTTGCCGCTGTTGCTCTTGAAGTGACGCAATGCGGCAGCGGAACCTGGGCCGAGGGCGAACACGCGAAGCGGCCCGCGTGGTGTGGCGGCGACAACGGCATGGAGGACGAACAGAGCCGTCGCCGGCGACATGCTGCCGAAGGATCGTCGTATGTCCCGTGGTTCGCGGAATGCACCAGCGAGTTGCCCGAGCACTTCGTGTCAAGTCCTGGCGACCTTCTCACCGCCGGGGTGCAGAACGAAACCTGCAACGTCGCGCCGGCTGTGGGTTGAAACCTCTCTCATGCAGGCCGGTCCACAACAACCCGACCCAGCATGTCGAACTCTTCGTGTGGCTCGCAGAAGTAAAGATATTTACCGGGAACGACGAAGGTATGGCGATAGATCTCGCCTGGGGCGACCTTCGCGCTGAATGGTTGTGCGCCGGGCGGTAAGGCGGAATCCCCGGTACTGCTCGCCTTGGCTGGGTCGTCTGTGACTGTGTGGGCGAACAGTGAACGATTACGCCATTCAACGGTTTCGCCTGCCATGATGTGGACTTCGGATGGATAGAAACCGAGTGTGCCCGTCATTTCGACAAAATGGACGCCATTGTCCGGCAATGGCTCAAACGCCGGACCACCGAGACCGCAGGCAGTCAACGGGAAGAGAGCAATGATTACGACCGGCAAGATTATTAGGCGCACCGACCCTTGTCACCGGCTGTGCTCTTTAGACATTTGACCCTCGTGCGCGGCTCCTGGTGAGCTTTATGGCGAACAAAAGAAGCATTGCATGACGCAGGTGCAACCGTGGCAAGGTGAAGGGCTCAGGAACGCCCATGGGCGTCCATGCTACTCGATTATAGATATGTGCTTTCGACCTGTCGCAGTGGCAATAATCGCGAACCAAAGTTGTGACTGCACTGACCTCTTTCAAAGAACGCTCGATTCGAGGCATGCCTAGCTTCGAACACTTACACCAGCGTCCTATGGACGCACGCTACACATCGCATTTTCTCCATGTTAGAAACAGTGCCGAGCGCGATGGAAACTACTAGGTTCTCCGATGGCACAGAAAATCAATTGGTCATCACTTAGTATCACGAAAATGTGAATTCAGGAGGCATTGTCACATAAACTGAAGCGGCTCGCAGCTTGGACGGCACGGAGCAAAGATCAAGCCGCCAGGCTCGCGCTTTGCCAAGCGTCGAACACTGTGGTTTGAAGCTGCTTGTACATGAATCGTTTGAGGAGATGGCGCTGGTGATAGAAGGTGTTGCAGGTCGCAGCATGGACGGAGAGGAAGCGTTGTGCCGAGCCGGGTGACTTGAACCTTTGCTGTTTGCGCTCCCGTCGCCGAACTGGCTGATGCGAGTTCTCGGCCCTGTTATTGGCCCTCAGGCCACGATCGCGTTCTGCCACAAGGCCAATAGCTCGGAAGGCTGAAGAGTAAGACCGAAGCTTGTCTGTCACGATCCTGCTTGGCGCAAAGCCTTGCTTCTCGAGCAGCTTCTTCATCAGCTTTTTGGCGGCTTTGGCATTTCGCTTCCTCTGAACGAGGAAGTCCAGAACTTCGCGTTCATTGTCCACAGCGCGCCAGAGCCAATAATGCCTCCGCTGGATGACAATCACCATCTCGTCGAGGTGCCAGTGATCGCTCGGCCTGGAACGGGTGCGGCGCAGGTTGGTGGCGATGACGGTTCCAAACTTCAAGAACCAACGGCGAATGGTCTCGTAAGAGACGTCCAGGCCTCGCTCGGCCAGCATCTCCTCAATGTCGCGAAAGCTCAGCGTGAACCTGGCGTATAGCCAGATCGCATGGCGGATGATGTCGGGCGGAAAGCGGTGGCGTTTGAACGAGAGCTGGCGCATCGGCTCAGCCTGATCTCACTCGCACAACCCCGCCAGACGAGTTTACGTGACAATGGCTCTCGCCGGAATTCTGGCCTTGGCCAACACGGACAAGAAAGCCCCCCACCTTTCGGGGGAGGGCCTAAAACAAATAAAGTTGGTAGCGGGGGAGGGACTCGAACCCCCGACACGCGGATTATGATTCCGCTGCTCTAACCGGCTGAGCTACCCCGCCACGGAAGGCGCCGCCGGTAATAGGGCGCACCCCCCTGCCCTGTCAAGCGGTCCGGTCCGGCGCCCGCGGGGCGCCCGACCGCCGCCGCCCCGGGCCTCGGGCGGCCCCGGCCTCATCGCGGCGCGGTCGCCTTGCGCACCCGCTCGCGGTGCAGGATGTAGAGGCCGCTGCCGGCGATCACCGGGGCCCCGGCCACGGTCCAGGGATCCGGCAGGTCGCCGAACACGGCGAAGCCCAGCAGCGCCGCCCAGACCAGCGTGAAATAGCCGAAACCGCTGACCGTCGCCGCCGGCGCCGCGCCGAAGGCCTTGATCAGCAGGAAGTGCCCGAGGCCGCCGAGCACGCCGAGGACGGCCAGCGCCAGACCGTCGCCGAACGACCGCGGCGCGATCCACGCGAAGGGGACGCTCAGGCTGGTCAGCGCGGCGCCCACCAGGGCGCTGTAGAACAGCGTGGTCATCGGCCCGTCGCTGCGGCTGAGCCGCCGCGTCGCGATCTGGTAGAGCGCGTAGCAGGCCGCCGCCGCCAGGGCGAGCAGGGCCGCCGGATCCATCGCCGAGGTGCCGGGGCGGATGATGATCAGCGCACCGCCGAAGCCGACCACGATCGAGGCCCAGCGCCGCGGCCCGACCCGCTCGCCGAGCAGCGGCATCGACAGCGCGGTGACCAGGATCGGCGCGACGAACATGATCGCCGTGGCATCGGCCAGCGGGATGTACGACAGCGCCGAAAAGAACAGGCCCGTGGTCGCCATCAGGGCGACCGAGCGCCACACCTGAAGCCCCAGGCGCCGGGTCCGCAGAACGGCCGGCAGGCGCCGGCCCAGGAAAAGCGCGAGCAGGACCGCCAGCGCCGTGTAGCGCGCCCAGACGATCTGCGCGATCGGATAGCTCTCGGAGAGATACTTTGCCGTGGCGTCCAGGCTGACGAACAGCAGCGTGGCGCCCAGCATGAGGACGAAGCCCCGTCCCGGCGCGGATTGGTCCTGCGTGGTCAAGATCGTCGACATACCGGCCCCCGTCCACCGGGCGGCAGGCACCGGCAAAGCGGCGCGATCTTAGATCGGACGCCACAGCGCTGTCGCCTCCCCTGTGCGCATGGCGGACCGGCGCGCCGCGCAGGCCGCCGCCCTTCGGACGCCGGGCTATCGCCGGGCGCGGGGGCCGGCGAAGAGCCAGATCAGGAAGCCGATCAGGGGCAGCACCAGGATCAGCACGATCCACACCACCTTGCCGCCCGCGCTGGCGTTGCTCTGGACGACGTTGACGATGGCCCAGACGACGGCGACCAGCAACAGAAGCCCGAGGATACCGCCGCCCATGCCCATGTCGCTCGCCTCTCTCCGTCTACCCGCCGAACGCCGCCCGTCTGCGGCCGGCCGCTCGTCGGCGCCACAGTCGCAGAGGCCGCCGCCCGGGTCCAGCCGCGTCGCCTCGCTTCGCGCGAGCAGGCACTGTCACAGAATTGCCCGCGCGCTTGTACAGAGAAATTTCGGGACGGCTCGCCGACCAGCCTTTCCAATAGGGCGACGTGTTGTGTCGACCGATGGGAGAGACCAAAGCATGAGCGTGTTCGAACTTGCCCCGCGACTGAGCGCCCGGCCTACGGGATGGCCCAAGACGAAAGAGATCGCCGCGCTGCGCGACGAGCTGCATCATTTGCGCACCGAATTGCTGCAACTTCGGACACGGGACGCGGCAGACCTGGAGCGCATCGCCTGCTACCTGATGGGCCTCGATCACCGGGTGCAGGCATTGGAAACGCTGCTGCAGGGCGGCACGGGCGAGACGCGTTAACCGCCAGCGCTCGAAAAAAGTCGCAGGAACCGCCAGCCCGCCGACGGCCGGCTCACGCGGCGAGTCCCTGCTCGGCCGCCGCGATCCAGCCGCCTCCGAGCACTCGCGTGCCGTCGTAAAGCACGGCCGCCTGTCCCGGCGCGACGCCGTACTGCGGCTCGTCCAGGACAACCAGCGCACCGGACGCGCCGGACGCATGGACCGTCGCGGGAACCGCCGGCTGGGCCGAGCGCAGCTTGACCGCTACCCGGCGGCCGCCCGCGTCGAGCGGCGCGCTCGGCAGCCAGTTGACCTCGCGCAGGCGGACCCGGTCGCGCGCCAGGGCGCTGCGCGGCCCGACGACGACGCGCCGCGACTCCGGCTCGAGGCGCACCACGAAGAGCGGTTCGGCGGTACCGCCGAGGCGCAGCCCGCGCCGCTGCCCGACCGTGAAATGGATTATGCCGCCGTGCCGGCCCAGGCTGCGGCCCTCAAGGTCGACGATCTCGCCGGGGTCCGCCGCCCCCGGGCGCAGCTTCTCGACCACGCCGGCGTAGGAGCCCTGCGGAACGAAGCAGATGTCCTGGCTGTCCGGCTTTTCGGCAACCGGCAGACCGAGCCGAGCCGCCAGGGCGCGGGTCTCCGTCTTTGGGCGGTCGCCGAGCGGAAAGCGCAGGAAGTCGAGCTGCGCGCGCGTCGTGGCGAAGAGGAAATAGCTCTGGTCGCGCGCCGGATCGGCGGCGCGGTGCAACTCGGGGCCCTCCGGCCCGTCGACGCGGCGCACGTAGTGCCCGGTCGCCAGGGCCGCGGCCCCGAGCTCGCGGGCGCGGGCCAGAAGGTCGCGGAACTTGACCCGCTGATTGCAGCGCACGCAGGGGATTGGCGTCTCGCCGCGCAGATAACTGTCGGCGAACTCCTCCATGACGTCGGCCCGGAATCGGGACTCGTAATCGAGCACGTAGTGCGGGATGCCGATGCGGTCGGCGACGCGCCGCGCGTCGTAGATGTCCTGTCCGGCGCAGCAGGCACCCTTGCGCTCGACCGCGGTGCCGTGATCGTAGAGCTGCAGCGTGACGCCCACGACATCGTGCCCTTCGGCGGCGAGCAGCGCCGCGGTGACGGAGCTGTCGACGCCGCCCGACATGGCGACGACCACGCGCGTGCGCACCGGGATTGCCGCCTCTCCTGCCGCGTTTCGCTGCTCGACCATGGCGCGGAATATAGCGGCTGCCCGGCGCGGCGCAAGCGCACCCCGCGGACCCTAATCCGCCGTCTCCCCGAGCAGGACGCGGCGCAGGCGTTCGAGCGGCGCCGCGTCGCGCGCCAGGCCGAGCGAGACCGAGAAATGGCCCTGGCGGCGCCGGAACAGGTTCTCGGACGGCACGCCCCAGCGCCGCGCCAACTCGAGCCCGCCCGCATAGGGCGTCAGGTCGTCGGCCGCGCCGAGCAGCATGAAGACCCGCTCGGGCGGCAGCCCGGGCGCCTCCAGCGGCTCGAGCAGCGGGCGCCAGCGCGCCAGATCGGCATGGGTCCAGCCGGCCGCCGCCATGGCCGGCCACAGGCCGAGCGTGCGGCTCAGGCTGCCGCTTTCCGCCAGGGTCATCATGTCGCCGGTCGTCGCCACCAGCAGCAGGGCATCGAAGCGCTGCGCCGCCGGCCAGTGGGCCGAGGCCATGGCGATCATCTGCGAGGTCAGCGAACCGAGGCTGACGCCGCCGAGGCCCACGCCGGGGCTGCCGTGGTCGCGCGCCCAGGCGGACAGGACCGC
>Ga0210123_1001504_pt1 | contig 11722 bp, 18 predicted proteins | sample Muzzi_PWB_D2_FD_185535 | JGI IMG/M metagenome (GOLD analysis project Ga0210123, IMG submission 185535) | Wetland microbial communities from San Francisco Bay, California, USA, that impact long-term carbon sequestration - Muzzi_PWB_D2 (SPAdes) | ecosystem: Environmental > Aquatic > Marine >... | reverse complement strand
TATCAGGTATCCATAAATCAATTTAACTGCTGATGCCAAACCTAAATCATGTTTTAACAGACACTTATATTGGAGTAAAAGTGGGGTAAATGAGACTTTTAAATGAAAAGGACCTATACCTACTAGTATAAGTCTCTATAATTATTGGTACGTGCGTTGAACACCTTAATTTAAATTAATTGATGTGAAATCCCGCATTGCGGGGGCAGGATTCCCCGTAATAAATACGGGACAAGTTCCCATGCAGCCTACGGATTCGAAGAATGAGAATCTGAGCTTCCTAACCTCCTCAAATTGTAGTAACTTGCTGAAATCATTGAGTTCAATTTTCTGCATTTTTTCCAATTTTCGCACGTTTTAGCAGATTTTGGAAACTTTTTCTCACACAGAAAGATCTTCACCAACACTCATGGTCGAGGTGAAAATCAGCTCTAATTTGAATTTTTGGGTTCAAAATTTTTTACAGATCATCCCTCATTTCAAAAATCGAATTTATCTATGAACAGGGTATCCCCATTCGCAGATTCCACAGATATTATATAAAAAAACCGTTGCGTAACGTAGGTTCATAAAACAGAGCTTCCTTACGGTATCATCATTTAAGTTATTTATTCTCTGCATATTTTCTTAGCCATTCTTATGGCTTCCTGTTCCATTGGGGCTTCTGGATAACCAATTTTTATGAGTTCCAACAAATATTTCCGAAGAAATGGTAATATACCACCAAGCTTTTCATACTGTGAGGTATGGACCAATTCATGAACCATCAGGCAACGATCATCTGAAAAATCGGAATGAATAAAAATTCCGTATCTTAAAGTGAGACCAACGGTAGAAGGTGTAATCAACTGAGTAGCTTCGGTTGCAGCTTTTAAAACAGGATGTTTTGGAAAAGGAATTTGTGGGACCTTGAATATCCTTACCTTTTCGGGATGTATAACCCCCACACGCCTTGCATCCTCAATTTGTGAATTTGACAGAGGATCACCATTTTTTAAAACCACCTTTTCCTTTGCCTCAGCCCATTCAGAAGCAAGAGGCAATATGAATGCGAATTTATCTGGAGTAATTTCTATCATAACCTGATTATCGTTTCCTTTATCTATCTCAATATAATACCCTTGCATTGTTAAACAAGTTTCGTTCAGGACAGCTTATTGCTCAGAAATTTCAACCACAATCATCTGATTTACAGGCTGAACAGCCATCTTCAAACTCTAATGAGGAATCAAATTGAAACCCGGATCTGTTGTAATCAACCTTGATTGGTTCTGCTTCTTTTAGTAAATATCTGTTAACGACAAACTGAAAACCGTCTATATCGAAAACATCGTCTGTATCTATTGGTTCATCCACATCCAATGCGAGTGATGGCATAGCACATCCTCCTCCATGTAATAAGATACGGACTGGTTTAACCTCATTATCTTTAAAATATTCAGAAATTTTTTCGATAGCTGATTTTGTAATCTCAATCATAGTATCCCCCATTCAGAAATATCTGTTTGACTGATAATATTATGAGTTATGGAAAGGTAGTTACAAATATTGGGTCTGTCAATGTAAGTGATCTGAGTGTGTGGTTACACCGCCAAAGATCAAGAGAAAAACAGGCACCGGTACTGTAGCGCCGACACTACCTGTTTTGACCAGAAAATAGATTACAGCAAGAGGGCCGATCGCATTGGCCACATCATTTGCCCCTGTGCTAGAGCAACATAGCAGGCTGTCCCGATTTGGATAAACCGAAACGTCTCTTCTGCACCATTAGGGTTACTTTCTTTAACAAAGTGTTTTAATACTTTCATCCCAGCGAATCCAAAAGAAAATGCTATAATGAATGCTATCATCAGAGCATCCGGTGCCTTGACAGACAGATTTTTTCCCAAAGGGGTCTTAAACAGGAATGACAAAACAACGATGAAAATAGTAGAACCGATAAAAAAGGGAGATAATTTCAGAGACCAGATAAAAGCATTTTTTTTAGAGAGAATTAATTTTAAGATAATTTTGAACACAAAATAGGAAATTACAAGGCTGAAGCGAGGGGAAATGATCCAGCTCCATACAACCGCAGCGAGTTTTATCCAATTAATGACTGAAAATCCGCCAGCTATGATTCCAAAACCGATCATAGCACCAACAATCGAATGAGTCGTAGAAACAGGTAAAGATTTCCAAGTGGCAAAATTGACCCACAGGGCAGCAGCCAGCATTGCAGAAAGCGCGCCGATAAGAACCAGATGGGGATCGGTTAGAATATCAGTCGAGACAATACCTTTACGAATTGTATTGGTAACATGGGCGCCAATAAATACGGCACCAATGACATTCAATATTACGGCTATAAATATATGTTGCTCAAGCCAAGGAAAGTGGTTACATTTAAACGTTCTGGTAAGTTGAGAAACAGGATTAATGGGAATTAAATCGAAAGGTTAATTATAATGGATAATGAAATAACCCCAAAAAACCATAAGGTTGAGGAACTAAAACTGTCCGACACTTATGAACAAGATCAAAAGAAAAAAAATCCATATTCAGAGTTTATTACTGATTTTATAACAGGATTTAGTGCTCTGGTCGTTATAGGGTTAATACTATTTATCGTAATACCTGTATTGCTTATTATTTTAAAGATTGGTGCGTTCCTTGTTATTCCTATTTCCCTGTTAGGTGCTTTTATAATTCTAATCGCATTGTTAGGAAAGTTTTTAAGACAATTTTTAACTAAAAAATAATAATGTTATTGTTCAATTCCAAATTCTGTGAACAACAAAAATTGTAGGCATGTTTATTTTTTTAGATACTAAGACTACTGGCACGGATAAGGAAGACAGGCTTTGCCAAATAGCTTTTAAAACAGAAGCCGGTCTCATCGTTAATAAATTGTTTAATCGAGGTAAACCCATACGGAGTAAGCATATCTGACAACCCTATCTAAGCATTCGCCTTCAGTAAGATGAGGCTTTTTAACAATTATTAATAAATCCATGAATCAAAATACATCTACAACAGGACCTACCACAGGTTCCCTTCTGCTCCATGGCGGAGTGGGGCTTGATAATGACAAACTTTTCGAGAAAACATTTGTTGAACTCGCTGGTGGCTCGAGTAAATTACTAATATATATACCAACGGCATTCAGCGAGGAACAATTAGAAAGTCAGCCTAAAAATCACTTGGATCCAGAGTTTGCTGCAAGACGTTTTGGTTTTAATAGTGCTGTGATCCTTAACACTCGTGATCGGAAAGAAGCAAACTCAGAATTATTCGTTGAACCAATTAGTAAAGCAAGTGCTGTCTTCTTCACCGGAGGAAGACAATGGCGTTTAGCAGATTCATATCTTCATACGAGAACTCATGAAGAGCTGATAAGACTCTTGGAGCGTGGTGGTGTCATTGCTGGAAGTTCGGCTGGAGCTACTATACAAGGTTCTTTTTTAGTACGTGGCAATTCCCAACCTGATGATAATACGATAATGATTGGTGACCATACAGAAGGTTTCGGATTCATAAATAATTGTGCCATTGATCAGCATTTATTACAATTTAACAGACAATTTGATTTGGTCGAGGTTATAAAACGAAATCCAGAATTATTGGGTATCGGTATCGACAGCCAGACTACCATTTGTGTTCAAAGAAACGAATTTACCGTCTTTGGGAAAAGTTGCGTAGCAGTCTATGATAAGAACATTTGGTCTAAAGAAAATATTTCAGTTTCTCGCAAAAGACCTAAGCAATATTTCAAGCTCTTGAAACATGGCCAACGATTTAATTTGAAGAAAAGAGAAGTTGTTTTTTAAATTGTAAAAATTGAAATTCGATCTTACATCTTAGAATTTTGGTTCAGACCAAATCTGACACTATTCGGATATCCATAAGGTATCTGCAATTTACGTCTTTTTCAGATATATCTTTGAAACACAGAATATTTTTTATGGTCGGATTTCAGATCTATTTCAGATCATGGGGAAATTGTTAATATAAACAGATCCGGGGAATAAATTATATTGATATAAGCATAAACCCTTCTCGAGAAGCCCAATTTTTTACAGCTTTATTAAGTTTTCCAAGTCCTTCTATATCATCTTTAAGAATTTGAACCTTCATATCAATTGGTAAATCATCCCAACTAAGGTTGGTTTCAACAAAATATACAGGTTTATTGGGCTTATCAGCATCAGAAGAAATCCCATATGTTATTTCTATAAAATAATTTCCCTTTTCAAAACGCATTATCTATTTCCTTAACTTTTATAATGTTATTATGACCCTGCCATTGGAAACTTTCTATTCTTGTAAAGAAGTATATTATAAATGATTAAAATATGATAAAATCAGTTAATCTTCCAAATTCGAGCTATTCTATCTCGCTTTTTAATTTTTCGATATTACTTTCATATGCTCTGATCTGTTTTAAATAGCGTTCCCTTTGCGAACTACTTAAATTGCCAAAGGACCACTTCTTATTCAGGTTTTTAAGTCGCCTTTCTAATGATTTTAATAAACGGCTACTATTGATATTTTTACCACGAGATTTTGATCGGTTTGATATTTTAGAACTTTCAGACTTACTATATACTATAACTTCTGCAACAACCGTTCGATTCTTTTTTGAAGCAGAATAGATTATTGCATGATCCAGACCTTTTAAAATCCTTGATAATGCTTCATTGAGAGAATGTTTAGACAACTTAATTGTTATTTTTTTTTCTAAAGAATCCGGAAATCTAACCATGATATTTGTTTTCTTCGCAAGTTTCAAAAGAACATTTTTTAGATCAGCATTTTGTGCCGATATGGTTATTAAATTTTTATTATATTCAATACGGAGATTTTGTTTAAAAGTCTGTGCATATGACAATGATATAACAAATGTGAAATATATAATAACAATAAAAAGTTGTAGAAGCTTATGTCTTATATTTAATCCCATCCGTGTAAATTAAAGTAAATAAAAACTTAATGATTTATAAATCGTTTTACTCACAAGTCATTGGTTTTTAAGGAAGGAGGAATTTCAACATTAAATCCGAAATTTTCCAATGCCTCTTTAATCACGATTAAGACAGCGTCTTCATCGTCAATAATTAAAATATTGGGCATAATCATTCATTAAAAATGATAATGATCAGTTGTATAGATTTCTATTTGTTGAAATCCAAAAACTCTAAAGCTTTTTTTGCGTTCTCAAACGATGAAAACTCAACACGATAAATCCATAAATTAATATTCACACCTTGGCCAGCAAGCTTAAAACCTTCCATTTGAGACATGTGCCTATGGACGTTTTCATCATCAGTCTGGAAACGAAAAACAAATTGGCCGTCCCTCTCCTGCCACATTAGTAGACCAGAATTCATAAATGCTTATTGAAAAACTTGCTTTGAGTGTTGAGATATTCTTAAGTAGTAATACCCAATCTGATAAATCTACAGCTGATCCGGCAATATCTTTAATCCCACCAAATAATGATTTTTAAACCGGCCGTTTTTTCTTTTGTGAGATATTCGATTTTGGTTTTTAGCTCTATGGGAGATTCTAAAACAGAACTATAGTATTTCATATTGAAGCTTTTACCTTCTTTTATTCGATTCAAAATATCTGAAGACTCCTTTACTATTATGAACATTTGTTTTGATGGCGTGTTCCAGATTTTAAATTGAAAAAGATAAGGTAGTCCATCTACCATAAATTCGACGCTATAAAATTTGTCCCGATGAAGACGTTGCAAAAATTTTCTACTCCGTGAATTATCGCCAACATTAATTTGCATCATATTAAGCTATTGTATATTTGTATTTTTTCTATAGGTCGGAAGAAAATGAATAAAGATTCGTTTAGGATTTAATGTGTCTTTTCTAAAGTTTTTTCTCGAAGCTTGCTGTAATAGTTTCTCCGAGTGTGTTTTATACCATCACGAACAAACTTTTCACCCTTAAGTTCCAGATATTCCAAAATTGTCTGATGGACATGCTTATCATTTCGATAAGGGCCCGGAATTAGGCCCATTAATCTGTCAAAAGGTTCTTGAAGGTTTTTCGGATGAAGTTCTATTTTCATTGTTATTTATGTTAAACGGTGTTCAAATAAAAGCTTATCCTATACTTTGTATTTACTAAAATCTTCCGGTTTTAGGTTGTTTAGATATTCTGCCCATTTTTTCCCTTCCTCGCTGGTATCGAATATTTCGGTATCTCCATTCATCTGTTTGAATTTTTTAAAGACCTCATCATCCACATATATTAGAGTACCAAAACCAAGTGCGATGGCGATTGCATCGCTTGGGCGGGCATCTAAACTGAAACTACTTTCTTTGGATAAAAAGTTTATTTTGGCGTAATAAGTATTTTCTTTTAAATCGTAGATCTCAATATTCGATACAGTTATTTTCAGGGTTTCGATGAGATTTTTAAAAGGTCGTGAGTCATTGGCCGGTCGAATTTAAATTTTTCCAAAGCTTTAACAATTGAGGCGGCTTCGAGAATTCCTATCCATATTAAGATTCCTTGATCATCATCAATCGACTTTAAAAAAATCATAGGGGTATTAGATCTTTGATCCATTATCATACCAGCGATGTTTACTCTATAAAGCATAATTCTATATCCTTTTTATTAAAAAAGATAAAATATGGACACTTGGTTCGATAATTTTATCCCGGATCACAATAAACGTTGGAACTATTACTAACTTGGTGAAATTTTATGTCTCTTTTCCCAGATAAAGATAAGGTTGCTAAGTTTATTATTTAAGTTGCTAAGGTTCTTTTCAAATACATCTCGACCAAATGGATGGATGGTTTTTAAGACATTAGTGTCAATATATATTTCCCAGAAATCAGTGCCAGCTTCATTTAATGTGTTGATCAACTCATATGCTGAGTTTCCATCAAAACCACCATTTAATTTCAGATGGAGGCTATCTTTTGTTTTATAAGAATAAATTTGGAAATTTGAAGCCATTTCTTTCCTCGTAAATACTCCATTACTATACATGAGTTTATGATTGCTATGTGAAAAGTTAAGATATCAACTGTTCTGGCATTACTTAGGGTCTACACAAATTCGATGAGTTCAATATCAAATACGAGTTCTTTGCCTGCCAGTGGGTGATTGGCATCAATCGTAACTTCCTGGTCGGTTAGCTCCATAACCATTGCAACAAAAGGGTTCCCCTTGTCGTCTTTTACCTCGACTTTGCTGCCGACTTTAAGACTTTCATGTTGCTCAGAAACTACTTTGCGAGGAATCTTGGCTGCCAATTCAGGTTTCCACTCGCCCATAGCTTGGCTTGGCTCTAAACTAACTTTTTTTTTCTCGCCTTCAATCATCCCGACGACGCTCTGTTCAAAACAGTCGATTAGTTTTCTTTCGCCAATGGTTAACTCCATAGGTTTTTCTCCAACTGTAGTAGCGAATTGAGTTCCGTCATCATGGTAGGCTGAAAAATGAACACGGACCCTATCGCCAGTTTGTGCTTTCTTCACGTAACCTCCTTTGTTACAATTCAAATTTCCATATTAGATCCATAATAAAATGGGGTAAATAATGTATAATTATCTATGTTAGGTAGATCCATAACTCTTACTTTTTTTCCGATAAGTGGGGAATCATTTCGATCTATTAAAAACGATTGCTGCGGTCTCATCATTTGAGTTTTTATGTTCTGCATATTCTCTTAGCCATTTTTATAGCTTCCTGTTCCAAAGGTGCATCTGGGTAACCGATATTTATGAGCTGCAACAAATATATCCGAATAAATGGTAAGAAACCACCGAGCTTTTCATACTGTGAGGTATGGACCAATTCATGAATAATCAGGCAACGATCATCTGAAAAATCGGAATGGATAAAAATTCCGTATCTTAATGTGAGACCAACGGTAGAAGGTGTAATCAACTGAGTCGCTTCGGTTGCAGCTTTTAAAACAGGATGTTTTGGAAAAGGAATTTGTGGGACCTTGAATATCCTTACCTTTTCGGGATGTATAACCCCCACACGCCTTGCATCCTCAATTTGTGAATTTGACAGGGGATCACCATTTTTTAAAACCACCTTTTCCTTTGCCTCGGCCCATTCAGAAGCAAGAGGCAATATGAATGCGAATTTATCTGGAGTAATTTCTATCATAACCTGATTATCGTTTCCTTTAAGCATTCGCCAACCATGCCATTTCCAGCTCCAAAGTCAAGAACACGGATTTCCGTCGCTTTCTTATCCTCCGGTTGTAATTTCTTTTAGTCGTTTTATTGCTGCTTGGCGCACTTCTGGATCATGATCTTCTTTGGCTATTTTTGCCAGATAGGATTCCGTTTTAATTTTCTCTAACGACTGCTTTCGAACTTCGGTGACTGAAATACCTTTTGGCTCTAATTTTCCACTTAAGGCCAAATATCCATATACAACTCCAAGAAAAAATAGGATAAACGAGACTACTGTGACAAAGTATTTGTTCGGTTCTTTAAGTTCTATATAAGTGGTCTGAATAACCGTTAGAAAAATCAATACAAGCCCAACGACCGCGATATAAAATGCAACCCAAAAAGGAAAATTCTTTAACAACTTCATTTAAACCTCCTTAAAATGGAACGCTTTTAGTGAACTTGCTTTGCAGATTTTTAGTACGGTGGCCAGCCAAATACTTATTTTAAGATCTTAAGAGGCTGGAGGAACAGTGTAGATGTAGGTCAGTTATATTGGAATAATAATTTGATCACATACTCGAAGAGGAGTGTTTTCTATAAATAACCAGTAAAAAGACCCTTGTACCACCTTACAAAATCACCTAACTCGTACTACTTTTGTATTCTATTCTAATCTTATTCGAGCAAATACTTTCGAATTATCACATATTATTAGAGTACATATTATTAGAGATAAAATAATTTGAATAGAAATAATAGAGCACGGTAGGTTAACTTTGTCAAGCCGGTAAATCCTAATTGTTTGAGTTCCGGAACATCAGTTCTGATATACAACTATCTATTTTCATTAGAATCTATGATGCTATAATATGATATAACATAAAAATAATATCCTGTTCCTTTCTTGGAATAACTGGTCAAGACTGGAAATCCATTAAATTAACAGATATCAAATTTGAACTGTAAATATCAGGACATGATCATTTTTCAGCATCGTTTTCGTATCTTGATGCAGGAATTTAGGGCGACACATCGCGAGTAGACCGTGGGAATCGGGGTTTTCAAAACCTAAGATATCTTGCAAGTATCTATTTTCACATGAAATTGAGATACGGTAATATCGTATCACAAAAATTATACCCTTCATTTATGTCTCTCATATACCCACACACCACAATTCCGATACACCTATCCCTAAAACGGGCAGAATCTGTTCTTAACTGACGCAAAATTGACGCATTCTGAGAAAAAAATAAAAAAAAGGGCTTGACAATAGTGTCATAACCCCTTGAAATTATTTGGTACGCCCGGCAGGATTCGAACCTGCGACCTACGGATTCGAAGTCCGGCGCTCTATCCAGCTGAGCTACGGGCGCACAAGGTTGAAGACCATTGCCGGCACATCTGTTCGGCAATGGTCTTTGAAAGCTTGAAAATGGGGTGAGTGACGGGACTTGAACCCGCGGCCACCAGGGCCACAACCTGGTGCTCTACCAACTGAGCTACACCCACCATAAATTGAGCGTTTCAAATTGCGCCAGAAAATTTTTAATCTTATATTTTTAAGCGCGTATATTGTTATAAAACATTGAACACTATCACCGCTTTGGTAGATAGGAATTCAAAAAGAATTGTCACAATTTGAAACCCTTCGGGCTTGACGATTTCACCGAATCTGCTGTGTTATGAGACATTTGCAGTAAAATACTACGGCTGCATGTCTCATGCCTTGCATCTTCGGCAAACTCGCCAATCGCTCAAATCATACAAAAGTACCTAAAATGATCTAAAGTTTAGATCACCTTTAACGTTGGAATATTTTTCCTTAGACTATTTTGATGGCTTTATAGTCAAACGTCAATAATTATTCCAAGAACAAACAAAAATATCAACAATCCGTTTAGCAGAACGAATAAGCCAATTCAAGTCATTTTATCCCTTCAGATGAAAATATCTTAGCCAAAGTTGGTGTTGATATTTATTTCCTTCTAATATATGTTTTTAGCCTTGAGGTTTTAACCTATTTTAAAAGGATATTTTGTGACACAATTCAATATATTTATCATCCGAGCGGTAATTGGCGCTGTTGTTGCGGTTGTTTTGACCCGTATGTTTTATGGAAAAGTAGAAATTATTTATGTCGCAGGGCTTGCCGTTTTTCTGGTGGGTATGGCATATGTTATGGAATATTTTAGAAAAAAAAGAAAAGGTTAGTTTTATATTTTCATTTTGGCAGGATTAACCGGATATTCAAGATATTGTCATCCCATTTTTTTTGATAAAAATAGGATGATACAATCCGCCCTTTAAGCGGAGCAAAAAATAATCCGAAAAATCTTGTTCATCTTGTCTGATATTGAAGCTTTTCTAGGAGTATTTAACCATTGAAACAGATCATCCTCGGGACTGCCGGACACATCGACCACGGTAAGACGGCGCTGATCAAGGCGCTGACCGGCATCAACACAGACCGGTTAAAGGAAGAAAAACGTCGCGGCATTACCATTGAACTCGGATTTGCGTTTCTGGACCTCCCCAGCGGGCAGCATCTCGGCATCGTCGATGTTCCGGGTCATGAAAAATTTGTAAAAAACATGGTGGCCGGCGCCACCGGTATTGATATCGTTGCCATGGTGATTGCCGCGGACGAAGGCGTGATGCCTCAAACCCGGGAACACATGGAAATCTGCACGTTGCTTGGGATTAAGCACGGACTTGTTGTTTTGACCAAAACCGATCTCGTGGATGAAGAATGGCGCGAGCTGGTTATCGAGGATGTCGGGGATTTTGTTAAAGGGACATTTTTAGAAAAGGCTCCCATTGTACCGGTTTCGTCCATGACCGGTGACGGCATACCGGAATTCATTAAAATCTTGGACGAACTGAGTGCCCGGTTGCCCAGCCGGCCGGCTTCCAGCCTGTTTCGCCTGCCGGTGGACCGTGTTTTTACCATGAAAGGGTTTGGTACCGTTATTACGGGAACTTTGGTCTCAGGCCATGTACAGGTGGGCGATACCGTCATGCTGTACCCTTCGGGTATTACCTCGAAAGTCCGGGGCATCCAGGTTCACAACCAGAGTGTGACCACGGCTGAGAACGGTATGCGAACCGCCATTAACTTTCAGGGTCTTGAGAAGGCTGTGGTCAATCGCGGAGATGTGTTGTCGAATCCGGGTGCATTGAAACCGAGTTATATGATCGATGTAACCTTTAGCTATCTGAACAGCAATAAAAAACCGATAAAAAACCGCGCGCGGGTCAGGTTTCATACCGGGACAAGCGAAGTGCTCGGCATCATTATCCTGATTGACAGAGAGGAGCTTTTGCCCGGCGATACCGCCATCGCCCAGATAAGAGTCGATTCGCCGGCGGCTCTTATAAAGGATGACCGCTTTGTCATTCGAAGCTATTCCCCGGTTCGAACCATCGGAGGCGGGCATGTTCTCAACCCGATTCCGCAAAAGCACAAGCGGTTTAAACCCCATGTGATTGAAGGATTAACAGGCTTGATGGATCACGAACACGAAGAGATCATTTCCTATCATGTGGCCGAGTCCGGTTATCAGGGGG
>Ga0210123_1001503_pt1 | contig 11728 bp, 13 predicted proteins | sample Muzzi_PWB_D2_FD_185535 | JGI IMG/M metagenome (GOLD analysis project Ga0210123, IMG submission 185535) | Wetland microbial communities from San Francisco Bay, California, USA, that impact long-term carbon sequestration - Muzzi_PWB_D2 (SPAdes) | ecosystem: Environmental > Aquatic > Marine >... | reverse complement strand
TTGCTGCGCCATCAGCTTGCCCAGCGGGAACAGCGCTTCTTCCAGTCCGAGCAGGAACAGCGTGATGCCGACGATTACGTAGAACAGACCGGTCAGCACCTTTCTGAGATTCTTAACCGGCTTGCGTATGACCAGGAACTGGAAGCCGAATATGATCGCGATGATCGGCAGCACGTCGAACAGGGTCGACATGAACAAATACCGGATTTCGGAAATGAGCTCCATCGGCGATCAGACGATAATGCCGTAGATCAGCACGAAAATAATCGGCAGCAGCGACGCGAACGCGATCAGGCCGAAGCCGTCGAGCATCGGGTTACGCCCGCTGATCGACGACGCCAGGCCGATACCGAGCGCGGTCACCAGCGGCACGGTGATCGTGGATGTAGTAACGCCGCCGGAGTCGTAGGCGATGCCGATGATCTCGGCCGGCGCGAACGCGGTCACGATGATAACGAGGATGTAACCGATCATGATCATCAGATGGATCGGCCAGTTCAGCAGAATGCGCAGTACGCCGAGCATGATCGCGATACCGACCGACAGCGCCACGGTAACTCGCAGGCCGGTCGCGTAATGCGCCATCGCCTCCTTGCCGGCCCCGATGCTGCCGGCGTTCGATGCGATCTCGGCCGCCTCGTTCGATACCGCGATCAGCGCCGGTTCGGCGATCGTGGTGCCGAAGCCGAGCGCGAACGCGAACGCCATCAGCCAGAACACGCTGCCTTTTTTCGCAAATGCATGCGCCATGGACTCGCCGATCGGGAACAGGCCCATATTCAGGCCGTAGATAAAGAATGTCAGCCCGAGCAGCACGAACACAACACCGGTGATCAGGTTACCGACATGCTCGATCGGCTGGTGCAATACGAACAGCTGGAAAAAAGCGATCACGAGAATGATCGGTGCGAGGTCACGCAGACTGCCGAGCATGGCGCCGATGAATGCCAGCAGTGACTTGTTCAATAAATGCTCCCTGGATGGGTGGCTTGCCGCTGGTGCAGGATAACGATTCGCCCCGCAGACTTCAATGACATTACGGCATGCAACTGCAGTGGCAGCAGGGGTCGGAGTCAGATTGACGGACATTTGTTGAATTCGTCCGCTTCCTTAATCTGGTATGACTCCGACCACGGTTGTTGACCCCGGTTTTTCCGGGCGGTCATTCGATCGAAAACAGCCGCTGCGTATTCGCCAGCGCGGCCTGCGCGAGTTCGTCCACGTCCACGTTCATATAGCGTGCCAGCACGGCGCAGATATGCGGCAGGTAACACGGTTCGTTGCGGCGGCTTTTGACCGGTTTCTGCGCAAGGTCGCGCGGCAGCAGGTAAGGTGCATCGGTTTCCAGCAGTATCCGCTGCAACGGGATCTGCGTTACCGCCTGCTGCAGTTCGCGGCCGCGACGCTCGTCGCAGATCCAGCCGGTGACGCCGATGTACATGCCGAGTTCGAGATAATCGGCCGCTTCGGCCGCACCGCCGGTGAAGCAGTGCGCGACCGCGCCGCTCAGTTGCGGCATCGCGCTGCGCATGATCGCGGTGAAATCCGCGCGCGCGTCGCGCTGGTGCAGGAACACCGGCCTGCCGGTTTCAGCGGCCAGTTCGAGCTGTGACTCGAACGCGGCCCGCTGCGAAGCGGGCGTGGAATAGTTGCGGTTGAAATCCAGTCCGCACTCACCGACCGCGACGACGCTGTCGTCAGCACACAGTTCGCGGATGCATGCGGCCGATTCCGGGGTATAGTCGTCCGCGTGGTGCGGGTGCACGCCGGCGGTCGCGAACAGCCTTCCCGGATAGCGCGCGCACAGCGCCAGTGCGGCCCTGCTGTGGTCTGCATCCGTGCCGGTGACGATCATGCGGCCGACGCCGGCCCGCGCCGCGCGTTCGATCACGTCGTCGAGATCGCCGCTGAACGAACTGCCGGTCAGGTTCACGCCGATGTCTATATACGCCGTCATCTGCGTTATGATACACGCAGATCGCAGCAGCCGCGGCGCGGAGCTTGACGGCGCAAAGCCGGAGTCTGGTTATCAAAAGCGATGCACAAATCAAAGGCGGCTTCGATGGTTGATTCGACCCCGGCAGTTCAATCCCCGAAGCACCTTTGCATCGTCTGCGACAACGCAGCGCGGCTTGCGGAAGCCGTGAGCTTCGCCGGGAAACAGGGGCTGCCGCTGTACCGCGAAAACAACAGCGCGTTCGCGCTACAGCTTCGCTATCACGACGACCGCATCGAGCTGTTCGACACCGCGCTCGATACCGGTGTCCATGTCGATTTAGTCGGCGGCGCGCTGGCTCATCGCCGGCAGTACGGCGGCGGCCGCGGCCAGCCGATCGCCAGAGCCGTCGGCCTGAAGCACGGCGCGACACCCACGGTGCTGGACGCCACCGCCGGACTCGCACGCGACGCCTGCATTCTCGCCGGCCTCGGCTGTTCGATCACACTGGTGGAGCGCTCGCCGGTGCTGTTCGCACTGCTGTGCGACGGCATACAGCGCGGACTCCTCGAACAATCCAGCACCGGCATGCTGTGTAATATCATGAACCTGGTGAACGCAGACGCCCGCCTCTACCTGGCGCACGCCAGCGATGAAGCGCTGCCGGAGGTGATCTATCTCGACCCGATGTACCCGGAACGAAAAAAATCGGCGCTGGTGAAAAAGGACATGCAGATACTGCAACGCCTGCTGATGGAGACCCCGGCGGCGAGCGACGATTCGGCAGACCTGCTGCGGGTCGCCCTCGCCCACGCGCGCAAACGCGTCGTGGTGAAGCGCCCGATACACGCCCGGGCGCTGGCCGGTCCCGCACCGACAACCTCGATCAGCAGCAGGAAGACGCGCTATGACGTTTACCTGACTTCGTAGCCGGGAACGGCCCGGCGTCGATTCAGCTGCCTACACCGGTCGAATCACCTCGACGTGCGTTGATCAGTTTCCGGCCCGGTGCTGACAAGCAGTGAAAAACCTTACTTTTTCCGTTAATTATTCATCCGGCCTTTCATGATATATATGCATGTACTGCACCTGATTTACTGCACTTGAGGTCTGTAATGAACACAGTCAAACAGCAGGTTCAGGACGAGTTGATTTCATGCGAAATCTGCTTCAGGGAAGTTCCTGTATCTGAAGCGAAAAACGAGGAAGGCGCCGATTACGTGATTCACTATTTCGGTATTGAATGCTATTCGAAGTGGAAACGCCAGCGCGAGGCGGATGACACGCAGGGACACTGACCGCGAGGGGTCCGGTCGCGCTGGCACGGAGTCAATCGATGCAACGGCGCTGCACCCGTCACAGCACCGACCGTTAACCGGCTCCCGCCCCGTCGTATTCAATCACGGAAATTGCTGAACTGCAGCGGCAGATCGATATCCGCCGCCTTCAGCAGCGCGATCGCCTGCTGCAGATCGTCCCGCTTCTTGCCGGTCACGCGCACCTGCTCCCCCTGGATCGCGGCCTGCACTTTCAGCTTCGCGTCCTTGATCAGCCTGACGATTTTTTTCGCCAGTTCCTTGTCCACGCCTTCACGCACCTTGATGGCCTGGTAGGCGCGCATACCGCGAATTTCGATGTCGCCCTTGTCGAGACAGCGGGTATCGATGCCGCGGGCCGCGAGTTTCTTGTAGATGATGTCCTCGATCTGATTGATCTGGAATTCGCTGTCGGCCTCGACATTCATCACCTGCTCGCTCAACGCCACTTTGGCGTCGCTGCCCTTGAAATCGAAGCGGTTGGAAATTTCGCGGTTCATCTGGTCGACCGCGTTGGTCAGTTCATGTTTGTCGATCTCGGAAACCACATCGAATGAAGGCATGCAAAACTCCGTTGTATCGTTAAAATGGCAGGCGCATATCAAAAGACAACGGATCGAAAATGTCAAACCTGTTCATCGGCCTGGGCGCACTGGGCTGCTTCCTCGCGGTCGCCACCGGCGCGTTCGGCGCGCATGCATTGAAGACGGTGCTGGACGCCGGCATGATGGAAGTGTGGCATACCGCGGTGCAGTACCTGTTTTTTCATTCGCTCGGACTGATGCTGGTCGGGGCGCTGCATCACATCTCGGCGCGGCATTGCCACAAAATCGCCGGCGGCCTGATGCTGGCCGGCATCGCGCTGTTTTCCGGCAGCCTGTTCGCGCTGAGCCTGTCGGGCATCACATGGCTGGGCATGATCACACCGGTCGGTGGTCTGTGTTTTCTCGTCGCCTGGCTGATACTCGGCCTGGGTTATTTGTCGAACTGGCGCTCACACGCCTGACGACACATTCTATTTCACTCGCGTCTTCGCTTCTTGCCCTGCGCCGCCGAGAAAATACCGCGCAGGATCGCGACCTCGCGCAGGGTCGGCTGCGCGCGGTTCAGCAGACCCTTCATCCGGCGCATGATCACTTCCGGGTTGCTGGCGCCGTAGAAGCCGATGTATTCGAGCATTCTGTCCATATGTTCGTACATAGCTTCTAGCAACTCTGCGCTCGCGGGGGCATCATCGGGATGCGTGTTGCCGCTGCTGATTTCAACGCCGGTGTGTTCCGGCGAAGCCAGCCGCAGTTCATAACACAAAACCTGCACCGCGGCCGCGACGTTCAGCGAACCGTACTCGGGACTGGTCGGGATATGCACCAGCGCGTTGCACAGTTCCAGCTCGTCGTTGCTGAGGCCTGAGCGTTCGCGCCCGAAAACCAGCGCGACCTCACCCTGAGCCGCATTCTGCATGCACTTCTCGGCGCTTTCGCGCGGCTCGTATATCGGCCATGGCACCGTGCGCGTGCGCGCGCTGGCGCCGGCCATCCACACGCAGCCATGCAATGCCTCGGCGAGACTGTCGACCACGACCGCGTGATGAAGTACATCGATCGCCGATGCCGCCCGGCTGTAGGCCTCGTCGCACGGGTAATCCTTCGGCTGTACCAGGTACAGCTGAGACAGCCCCATGTTCTTCATCGCGCGCGCCGCCGCGCCGATGTTGCCCGGGTGCGATGTATTCACCAGTACGATTCGGATTCTGTCCAGCATGTTTGCCTGTTCGGCGCCCGCTTGCGCCGCCCCCGTGTGTGACGGCGTGTATTCTGCTATGATGCGCGCCTGTTTAATACCGATCTTTTCCAGTCAAATCATGCATCCGATGGTTAACATCGCCGTTCGCGCCGCGCGCGCGGCCGGCAACATCATAACCCGCAACATGGACCGGATAGACCGGCTCACGATCGCGAGCAAACGCAGCAACGACTTCGTCACCGAAGTCGACCGCGCCGCCGAAAACGCGATCATCGATGTGCTGCGCCAGGCTTATCCGGACCACGGCTTCCTCGCCGAGGAAAGCGGCGCGGAGACCAGCGGCGGTGACTACCAGTGGATCATCGACCCGCTCGACGGCACCACGAATTTTCTGCACGGCTTCCCCCAGTTCTCCGTGTCGATCGCGCTGCGCCACAAGAAACGGCTGGAGATCGGCGTGATCTACGATCCGGTGACGCAGGAACTGTTCACTGCTGCCCGCGGCGAAGGCGCCCAGCTGAACGAGAAACGCATCCGTGTCTCCGGGCGCAAAAGCCTGGCCGGCGCGCTGCTGGCAACCGGTTTCCCGTACACCGACCAGTCTTATATCGACATCTATATCGAAACCATGAAGGCGCTGATGGTGCCGACCGCCGGCATCCGCCGCCCCGGCTCGGCCGCGCTGGACCTGGCCTGGGTCGCGGCCGGACGCTGCGACGGCTTCTGGGAATTCAACCTGAACGCCTGGGACATCGCCGCCGGCGCGCTGATCGTGCGCGAAGCCGGCGGCATCGTCACCGACTTCGCCGGCGGCGACAACTACCTGGGCAGCGGCGACATCATCGCGGCGAGCCCGAAAGTGCTGCCGGAAATGCTGAAGATTATCAACGCAAAGGTCAAAGCCAGCGATTACCTGAAGCAGAAGGGTTACTGAAAAACATACTCACCGCAAAGGCGCAAAGGACGCAAACAAATACAAATTCGGGCTAATGCTGAAAAACGATTCTTAAATCAGGCGTATTTGCCACATCCAGCATCGTTCAAGATGTTGCAATGTCGGGTTACGCTACGCTAACACGACCTGCAAAAAATCTCTTCTTTGCGTCCTTTGCGGTGATTTTTTTAATCCCCGGCATTTTGCTCGGCCCACTCCCGCGGCGTGTAGGCCCTGATCGTCAGCGCGTGGATCGCGCCGCTTTTGATGTGCTGATCCAGCACCGCGTAGACCATTTTCTGTTCGGCGACCATGGTCTTGCCTTCGAACGCAGCGGCGACGACGACCGCGGTGTACTTGTTGCCGTCGGATGTCACCGTTGCCTCGGCGCCGGGAATCGCGGTCTCGATCAACGCCCTGACTGCTTCGGGTTCCATGTATGCGACCTCTGGATCTGCTGAATCACGAAGGCGGCATGGTACAACGTGCAACCCGGCTTGTCAGCCGTTGTAAAACCACACAATATCAACGAGCACGAATCGGGTTCGACAACGGCCGGCGCATTTGCTCAAATACCCGATTCCCGTACGCAGCCATTTAACATTATGAAAACAAAGGTTTTAAAGCCGGAAGAACATTTCATCACCGACGAGCCCTACTACCAGCCGATCGGCCAGGAGATCGCGGTGTTCGAGGCCGCGTACAAGCAGTTGCTGCCGGTGCTGCTGAAGGGCCCGACCGGCTGCGGCAAGACGCGTTTCATGGAGCACATGGCGTGGCGGCTCAGGCGGCCGCTGATCACGGTGTCCTGCCACGACGATCTGACCGCGTCCGACCTGGTCGGGCGTTTCCTGATCACCGGCGGCGAGACCACCTGGATCGACGGGCCGCTGGCGAGCGCAGTGCGCCACGGCGCGATCTGCTACCTGGACGAAGTCGTCGAGGCGCGCAAGGACACAACCGTGGTGATCCACCCGCTCGCGGACGACCGCCGCGTGCTGCCGATGGAGAAGATCGGCGAGCTGCTGCAGGCGACGCCGGAATTCTGCCTCGCGATCTCGTACAACCCGGGCTACCAGAGCGTGATGAAGGACCTGAAGCAGAGCACGCGCCAGCGTTTCGTCGCGCTCGAATTCGACTACCCGGACGCGGAGCTCGAAACCGAAATCATCCTGAAAGAAACCGGCATCGACACCGAAACCGCGCGCCTGCTGGTCCGCTTCGCACACATGACCCGTGACCTGAAGGGCAACGGCCTCGACGAGGGTGCCTCGACACGGCTGCTGGTGCACGCGGCGAAGCTGATGTCCGACGACGTCAGCCCGGTGGTCGCATGCCAGACCGCGATCGCGCAGGCGATCACCGACGACCACGACATGCTGGTCGCGATGAACGAACTGTCATCGTCTCTTTTCTGAGAACAGGCCCTGAAGAATGGCCCTGCCCACGCTCGGCGCCGACGAAATCATTGCGTTTCTGGACGACTGTCTCGAAGTCGAGTTCACGTTCGCCAAGAGCGAAGTGCCCGCCGCGCACATCCTGAAACTGCCGCGTCAACAGCAGGATTACATCCTGAACCTGGTCCGGCGCGTCGCCGACACCAATATCGAACTGGCCTACCAGCTCGCGTGCAACTCGGTGCTGGCGCTGGAAGCGATGGACGAACGCCTGGTCGAGGAATGGGCGATGACCGCGACAGACTACTACGATCGCCTGGGCCTGTACCCGGCGATGTCGGTGATCCGCGAGCTCGACGGTTTCATCGACACCGCGCACGAACGCGCGCACGGGTCGGTGCTGGCCGAGGAAGCCGGTGTGCTGCTGCCGTTCCTGCACGGCCTGTCGGGCCGGAAACTGAAACTGCAGGCCGGTGATGACACGTACACCGACACCGAAACCATATTCGTGCCGGCGATCATCGCGTTGTTCGAGGACCGCAAGCAGAACTTCCTGCTGTACAAGGCGACGGTCGCGCACCACTGGGCGCAGATTCACTTCGGCACCTTCCGCACCGACCTGGGACGTCTGCCGGTGGAGCAGCTGGGCGTTTTCTGTTCGCTGGAGACCATCCGACTCGACGCCTGCATCCGGCGCGAGCTGCCGGGCCTGCACCGGCAGATGCTGTCATTGCGCGTGCTGACGGGTGAAACCGGGCAGGCCCTTGCAAACGAGCTCGGTGAACGGCTTACATCGCCCGGGGCGGACGTGAGCACCACGCTGGAGCTGCTCGATCGGGTCGCAGGGCATGATTTACCCGCGGCCTGTTATCAGGGTCTGATCAAACCCGAAACCGTCGCCGATGTGATGAGCCGGCGCATCGAACGTGAAAAAGCGTATTTCCGCGTCGCGCTGTCCGACCTCGCCAAAGAGCTGCAGCGACGCGTTGAAGAAGCCGACGAGGACGGCGAACAGCAGACCCGCTTCGACCTGCGCCAGAGGCCGGAGACCGACTCAGGCGGCGGCGAGCGCAATGTCCAGCTCGAGTTCGACGGCAGCCCGGTCGCACCGCCGCAGAACGTGCGCGAGCTGATGAGCTCGATCATCGTCGATTTCGGCGGCGTGCCGCCGGAGTACCTGGTCGCGGCTGGTCCCGGCGAATACGATCTTCGAAAATACGAAGACAGCAGCCTGAATCCCGACGACGTATGGAAAGGCAGCTACCACGAGGAAGGTGCGATGCTGTACAACGAATGGAACTTCAAGCGCCAGAGCTACCACAAGAACTGGTGCGTGCTGCGCGAGATCGAGGTGACGCCGGTCTACGACGATTTCGTGGCCGATACGCTGGACAGGCACAGGGGTGTGCTCAAGAGCCTGCGCCATACCTTCGAGATACTGCGCGGCGAGGACAGGCTGCTGAGACGCCAGCCCTATGGCGACGACATCGACATCGACGCGTACGTCGAGGCGCATGCCGATGTCACCAGCGGCATGGAGATGACCAACCGGCTGTTCACGAAGATGCACAAGGAAGAACGCAACATCGCGGTGATTTTCATGGTCGACATGAGCGGCTCGACCCGCGGCTGGATCAACCGCGCCGAACGCGAATCGCTGGTGCTGCTGGCCGAGGCGCTGGAAATCCTCGGCGACCGCTACGCGATCTACGGCTTCTCCGGCATGACGCGCAAGCGCTGCGAACTTTATCGAATCAAGACCTTCGACGACGCCTGGGACGACGAAACCCGCGGCCGGGTCAGCAATATCCAGCCGCACGACTATACCCGCATGGGCGTGTTCATCCGCCACGTGATCCGCCATTTCGGCGAGGTCGAGGCCAGCACCAAGCTGCTGATCACGCTGTCGGACGGCAAGCCCGACGACTACGACACCTACCGCGGCGAGTACGGCGTCGAGGACACGCGCCAGGCGCTGTTCGAGGCGCGGCGCGAAGGCATCCACGCGTACTGCATCACCATCGACGAGCAGGCGCGCGACTACCTGCCGCACATGTACGGCGCCGCGAACTACACCGTGATCGACGATATCGGTAAACTGCCGCTGAAAGTCTCCGACATCTACCGCCGCATCACCACCTGAAACCGCGCAATAACGCGCACGGAACCGCGATGAATACGATCTACTGGTACGACTACGAAACCTTCGGGCTCGACCCGCGCTTCGACCGCATCGCGCAGTTCGCCGGGCTGCGCACCGACGAGGAACTGAACGTGATCGGCGACCCGCTGGTGATGTACTGCCAGCCGGCCGATGACGTACTGCCCGACCCGCAGGCCTGCCTTGTCACCGGCATCACGCCGCAAAAGGCACTGGCCGAGGGCGTGCCCGAATGCGAATTCATCGCTGCGATCGAGCGGGAATTCGCGACTGCCGGCACCTGCGTCGCGGGATTCAACAACCTGCGCTTCGACGACGAATTCACACGCTTCTGCCTGTACCGCAACTTCTACAATGCGTACGCGCACGAATGGAAGAACGGCAATTCGCGCTGGGACATCATCGACATGGTGCGTCTGACCCGCGCGCTGCGCCCGGACGGCATCGACTGGCCGCTCGCCGACGACGGCCGCCCCAGCATCCGGCTGGAACTGCTGACCGCGGCGAACGGACTCGCGCACGAGGCCGCGCACGACGCGATGTCGGACGTGTACGCGACCATCGCGGTCGCACGCCTGATCAGGGAGAAGCAGCCGCGGTTGTACGACTACGTGTACAGCAACCGAAGGAAGGACGCCGCCGGCAAGTTGCTGAATCTGCGCACGCGCGACCCGGTTCTGCACGTGTCGTCGAAATACGCCGCGGAGCGCGGATCGATTGCGATGGTGATACCGGTATGCCGCCACCCGGTGAACAGGAACGGCGTGATCGTCTACGACCTCGCCTGCAATCCGGCGCTGTATATCGAGTCGGACGTCGATGAAATCGCCGGCAGCATCTTCACGCCGGCGGCGGAACTGCCGGACGAGATCGAGCGCATCCCGCTGAAAGTGGTGCACCTGAACAAATGCCCGGTACTGGTACCGCTGAAAACCATGGACACGGACGCGGCCCGCCGGCTGGGAATCGACACCTCATCGTGCCTCGCGCACCGCGACACGCTGCTGGAACATATCGATGCGCTCACCGGCAAGACCATGCAGGTGTTCGGCAGGCAGGATTACCCGGAGGTAACGGACATCGATGCGCAGTTATATAGCGGCGGCTTCTTCAGCAATGCCGATTCCGACCGCATGCAGCGCATTCGCGAAACCGCGCCCGAACGGCTCGCCGGGCTCGGGCTGGTGTTCGATGATGCCCGCCTGGCTGAAATGCTGTTCCGCTACCGCGCCCGGAATCATCCGCAGACATTATCGCCGGACGAGCGCGACCGGTGGCTGGAATTCAGGCAATCCAGACTCACCGATCCGGCCTGCGCGACGCGCACCGTCAACCAGGTCGATGCCGATATCGAGCAGCTGCGCGCATCGCCGGATATTACCGGAGCGCAGCTGGCGATACTCGACGAGCTGACGGACTACATCGAAAAACGGCTCAAACCGCTGACATCCGGGAGCTGAGATCGCCGGCTGACTGACCTATGTCAATTTAAGGTTATTTTAAGGTTTACATATATTAGTATTTTATAATATACTTCCTCACGTTGGTCACATGGCCAATGCGCATGAAAAGTAAATGCTGATAAACAATCTGAGGACATTACAATGAAAAACCTGAAAATAATTGCTATAGCGGCACTGCTGGCTGCTTCGACTTCCGCCAATGCCTGGTGGGGACCTTTTGATGACAACGACGGCTATAACAGCAATCGTCATCACAGCCGTGGTTACGGTAATGGCGACGGTTATGGCGATGGTTATGGCGATGGTTATGGCGACGGTTCCGGCGATGTCGACGGTAATTTCTCGTTCGGCATGAGCGGCAGCGGCCACGGTCGTGGTCATGGTCGCAGCGAAAACCGCTATCGTGGCGACTACCGTGGCGACTACTATGGCGACTACCGTGGTGATTACTACGGCGGTGATGGCTACAACCGTGGCCCGTACGGCTATGCTCCTTACGGTTATGCGCCGGTTTCGCCGGCCGCAGCACAGACGCCTGTTACCAACGAAGCACCTGCGACACAGACCAAGTAAGTAACAGCATCTCGATCTGGACCGGCCGCCTTCGGGTGGCCGGTTTTTTTATGGTCAACCCCCTCACAATAAATTCGCAATTCCAATCCCCGTTTAACGCCAGGGCCTGCTGACGCGCGAATGACGCGGCACATCTTTTTTTGATCCTGGTCAACTTTTTACCGGTTTTTAACCGCTCGCGACCCGGCCCACGCACCGACCGATT